>Ga0315287_10007032_pt1 | contig 11258 bp, 8 predicted proteins | sample YL17G11_0_MG_FD_205037 | JGI IMG/M metagenome (GOLD analysis project Ga0315287, IMG submission 205037) | Sediment microbial communities from Yellowstone Lake, YNP, Wyoming, USA - YL17G11_0 | ecosystem: Environmental > Aquatic > Freshwater > Lake > Sediment | place: USA: Wyoming | collected...
CGCCCGGAGACTGTCCCACAACAGCCATACGCCTGAAGCCAGCAGGAGCAAGCCGAGAATTTCCGTAACTGCCATGGCACCCATCCGTGTCCAGGTTGTCGCGACGGCGGGCGCAGGTGAAGGGCCCGCCGAGGTCGGCCGCCGGCCTCCGCGGGTTCGTCGCGTCGGCGATGTATAGTGCAACTTCCTTGGCCCGGAGGCTCGCACCATGCTGATGTCCGCCGCCGATTATCGTGACTCGCTGCGTCGATGTCACCCTGTGGTCTATGTGGACGGGCGGCGGGTCGGGTCGGTCGCCGACGAGCCGCTGCTCGCGCCGGGGGTCCGTGGCATCGGAGTCAGCTACGATTTTGCATTGCGCGAGCCGACGCAGGGGTTGATGCGCACCCAAGGAGTCGGCTTCGACGGCTGGATCAACCGCATGCTGGCGATTCCGCGCACCAGCGCGGACCTGCTCAACAAGCTCGAAGCGGTTCGTCTGGTATGTCAGGAGACTGGCTGCGCGCAGCGCTATCTGGGCGGCGATGCACTGAGCGCCATCTACCATGGCACGTATCGGCTCGATGCCGAGGCGGGCACTGATTATCACGCGCGGCTCGCCGCCTACGTGGCGCACGTGTACGCCAACGACCTCGCCCTTGGCGTCGCCATGACCGACGCCAAGGGCGATCGGTCGCTCCGGCCGCACCGCCAGACAACCCGCGACGCCTACGTCCATATTGTCGAGCGCCGCGCCGACGGGATCGTCATTTCCGGCACCAAGGCGATCGTGACCGCGGCGCCCTATGTGCACGAGCTGCTGGTCATGCCCGGCCGCAGCATGAGCGAAGCGGACGCGGATTTTGCGGTGTGCTGTGCCGTGCCCATCGACGCGGACGGCCTCATGATCGTCGCGCGGCCGGCGGGGCGCCCCGGCGAGGCGGGGGCCCTGTTCAGCGGCAAGTACGGACAGTCGACCGGAGTCTGCCTGTTCGATCGGGTGTTCGTTCCCTGGGAGCGGGTGTTCTGTGCCGGCGAATGGCAGCACGCCGGCGAGTTCGTCTATCAATACACGGCGCACCATCGCCACACCTGCATTGCGGCGCGGGCGGGCTTCGGCGACCTGCTGATCGGCGCGGGCGCACTGGTGACGGAGGCAAATGGCGTCGACCTCGACCACGCGCATGGCGTGCGCGATGCCATGATCGAACTCATCAAGATAACCGAAGGCTTCTACGCGTGCGGCGTGGCCGCTTCGGTGTACTGCCGGGAAAGCGACGCCGGCATCGTTACGCCCGATCCCGTCTTTTCGAATATCGGCAAGCTATTGCTCGCGACGCAGATTTACGACATGCATCGGCTGGCGCATCATGTTTCCGGGGGCATGGTCGTCGCGTTGCCTGGCCCGGACGAGGACCACAACCCGGCGACCGCCGGGCGCCTGTCGGAAGTGCTGACGGCGCGCTCGGACATTCCCTATGAGAAGCGTATCGAAGTCGCGCGCTTCATCGAGGACCTCACGGCCTCTTACCAGGCGGGCTGGTATTCGTTGATCAGCCTGCATGGTGGCGGGTCGCCGGAGGCCATGAAAATGGAGATCTATCGCAACTATCCGATCGGCAGCAAGGTCGATCTCGTCGAGCGTCTGCTGGACCGCGGCGTGCTTGCCGATGCGACGCGCAAGATCACGCGCAATCGCCAGCCGGGCCGGTGCTGTGCGATCGGGTGCTTCGCGTCGGATGCACCGCGCATGGTTGCGCTGCCGCAGCCGAGCGCGAATCCGGCCGCCGCGGCAACCGGCCGCCCGAACTCGATCGCGGCCGACTGACCCATGCCGCAGCCGCATCCGGCCGAGGTCGCTGTCCGCCCGGACGCGGGGCGGCTCGACCGTGACCGGAGCCTGCTGCTGGTCATCGACATTCAGGAGCGACTCGCGCCGCACGTCCTTGGCCACGACGGGGTGATCGCGCGCAGCGAGGCGATCCTCGTCGCGGCACGGCACTTTCGCATTCCCGCCATCGTCACCGAACATTGCCCGGCGCAGATCGGCCCGGTCGTCGCCCGACTTCGGGATCGATTCGCTGCCGGCGAAATTTTCGGCAAGACGCACTTCGGCGCAACCGATCATCTCGAGTTCGAGACACTGCTCCGCGCCCACGGACGCTCGCAGCTCGTCGTGACCGGCATGGAAGCTCACGTCTGCGTGCTGCAGACGGTGCTGGGTCTCGCTTCCCGGAAGTTCGAAATGTTCGTCGTCGGCGACGCGATCGGATCGCGCCCGGGGCGGCAGGCCGATCGTCAGTTCGCGATGGATCGAATGCGCAGGGCCGGCTGCAGCATCGTGGGCACGGAGACCGTGCTGTTCGAGTGGACCCGCGCCGGGGACGACCCCGCGTTCAAGGAAGTATTGGCGCTCGTCAAGGCGTTGCCGTCGTAGCGTGGTGCCACCGGCCGTGCCCGCTGCCGATTTCACCGCGAGCCATCGAGCAAGTTTGCGGAACAGGACACTTGACCAGAAGAATCCATGAATGCCGATCAGGCGCTGCCTCGGGTCACCTACTCCAACATCCGGGCCGATTTCTCCGGCGTGCACGCCATGCTCGACGGTCGCATCGGCGAATTCGAGCGCCTGCAATTGGGACATTCGCGTCCGAATCGCATCGCCGGTCGCGATGACGCCCGCGGCGAGCCGTATCCGGTGCCCTGTCCGATCGACGCCGGTCTCCTGCTTGGCACCTGCATCGCCGCGGACAGCCAGGCGGTGGACGCGGCCGTGACTGCGGCGAGAGGGGCGTTTCCGGAATGGTCGCATCAATCCGCGGCGGTGCGCATCGGAGTCCTCCGCGCCGTGGCCGGCGAACTGGAGCGGCGCAAGTGGGATCTCGCGATCGCCGCCCTGCTCGAGGTCGGCAAGTCGCGGATGGAAGCGCTGGGCGAAGCGGAAGAGTCGATCGACATGATCCGCTACTACGCCGCCGAGGCCGAAGCCAGCGGCGGCTGGCAGCGACGCCCGATGCAACGCGCGTTCGCGCAGGAAGAAACGGCGGACCGGCTGCGTCCGTACGGTGTGTTCGGCGTCATCGCGCCATTCAATTACCCGATCGCGCTGGCCGTCGGAATGCTGACCGGGGCGATACTGACCGGCAATACCGCGGTCTTCAAGCCGAGCCCCGGCATGGGGTTGTCGGCGCGCCTGCTGATCGAGGCGTTCGAAGCGGGAGGGGTCCCTCCCGGCGTGGTCAACCTCGTGTGCGGCGGCGCCGAGACCGGTCGCCTGCTGGCGCAGCATCCGGAGGTCGCGGGCTTCGCGTTCACCGGTTCGCACCGGACGGGCATGGAAATCCTGCGCCACTGTGCGAGCGGACGTTTCCATCGTCCCGTGATCGTCGAGATGGGAGGCAAGAACCCGGCCTACGTCACCCGGACCGCCGATCTTGGTATCGCCGCCGAGGGCGTGGCGCGATCGGCGTTCGGGCTGTCCGGGCAGAAATGTTCGGCGCTGTCTCGGCTGTTCGTGCACGCGGACGTTCACGACGCTTTCATGGACCAACTCGTTGCGCGCACTCGCGCACTCGCGGTGGGCGACCCGCGTCGCGCCGGCGTGTTCACCGGGCCGGTCGTCGATGCCACGGCGGGCCGGCGGTTCGAGAGTGCGGTTGCCGATGCGCGCGCCGCGGGGGGCACGATCGTCTGCGGCGGCGGGCGTCTGTCCGGCGGGCTGTTCGACCGGGGCGCCTATGTCGAGCCGACAATCATCGGCGACATTGCAACCGATCACCGCATCAGCCGGGAAGAGCTTTTTGCGCCGCTCCTCGTCGTGCATCGATTCGACGATCTTGCCTCCGCTCTGGGCGAGGGCAACGCAGTCGATTACGGACTGACCGCCGGGATCTACACCTGGGACCGGTCGGAGCTCGACCTGTTCCTCGATCGCGCGGAGGCGGGCGTGCTGTACGCGAACCGCGCCAGCGGCGCGACCACGGGCGCCTGGCCGGGCATTCAGAGCTTCTGCGGATGGAAAGGGTCGGGCGCCACCGGGAAAGGCGGGCTGGGGCCGCATTATCTGATCCAGTTCATGCGTGAGCAGTCGTGCACGGTCATGACCGAATGATGCGATATTGCATTTCGAAGCGTGCTGCTCCCGCTTCGGCGCGACCGCGCGCCGGCGGGATGGTCGCGGGGCGGGCGCAGCGGAGCCTTCGGTGAGTCACATCCTGCATCGTGACCCCGGGAGGGTCTTGCCGACCGCCGTCGGCGGGCGAGGCATCTATCTGCACGACAGCACCGGCAAGTCCTACCTTGACGCCTCCGGCGGTGCCGCGGTGTCCTGCCTGGGGCACGGCCATCCGCGCATCGTGGCCGCCATCAGGCAACAGGCCGGGCAACTGGCGTACGCGCACACGAGCTTTTTCACGACCGAGGTGGCGGAGCAGCTTGCCGACATGCTGGTTGCCAGGGCCCCCGCGGGGCTGGACTACGCGTATTTCGTCTCCGGCGGGTCGGAAGCGATCGAGGCGGCGCTGAAGCTCGCCCGTCAGTATCACGTCGAGCGCGGGGAGCCGCAGCGGTGCCACTTCATCGCGCGGCGCCAGAGCTACCACGGCAATACGCTGGGCGCACTCGCGATCGGCGGCAATGACCTGCGGCGGGAGCCGTTTCTGCCCCTGCTCATTCCCGCGCATCACGTTTCGGCGTGCTATGCCTACCGCGAGCAGCGGCCGGCAGAGACCGATGACGCCTACGCCTCCCGGCTGGCGGCGGAACTCGAGGCGAAGATCATCGAGCTGGGTGCGAAAAGCGTCGCGGCCTTCATCGCCGAAACGGTCGTTGGCGCGACCGCCGGTGCGGTGCCGCCGGTGGCGGACTACCTGCGGCAAGTCCGCGCGGTGTGCGACCGCTACGGGGTGCTGCTGGTCCTCGACGAGGTGATGTGCGGGATGGGACGTACCGGCACGCTGCACGCCTGCGAGCAGGATGGCGTCGCACCCGATATTCTGGTCATCGCCAAGGGGCTCGGCGCCGGCTATCAGCCCATCGGAGCGATGCTGCTCCAGCGCCGCATTCACGACGCCATCGTGGGTGCCTCCGGCCACTTCCAGCACGGCCACACGTATGTGGGTCATGCGATCGCGTGTGCAGCGGCGCTGGAGGTGCAGCGCACGATCGAGGACGAGGGCCTGCTGGCTAAGGTCACGGTGCGGGGCGAGCAGCTGCGCGCCCGTCTGCACGCAAGATTCGGCGCCCATCCGAACGTTGGCGACATCCGTGGCCGCGGCCTCCTGCAGGCGCTCGAACTGGTGGCCGAGCGGGGGACCAAGGCGGTGCTGCCGCCGGCCCGCAGGACGCACGCCCGCGTCAAGGCGGCGGCCATGGAAAGGGGTTTGCTGGTCTATCCGATGGGCGGGACGGTCGACGGCAGGCGGGGCGACCACGTCCTGCTCGCCCCTCCGTTCATCACGACGGAGAGCGAGCTCGATCTGCTCGTCGACCGTCTTGCCGCGGCGCTCGATGCCGCGCTGGCGGCCAACTGAGACGAACCGACAAGGCGTTCGCAGATGCCCGAAACCCACGTCGACGTGAAACTGTCGGTACTCGATCAGTCGACTGCAGCGCAGGGGCGCAGCCAGGACGCGGCCATCCGCGAAACCCTTGCTCTCGCGCGGCATTGCGACGCGCTGGGTTACCACCGCTTCTGGGTGTCCGAACACCACAACAGCGACAGTATCGTCGGCACCGCGCCGGAGGTTCTGATGGCGGCGATTGCGGCCACGACGGAACGCGTTCGCGTGGGCAGTGCCGGCGTGATGCTCCCGCACTACTCTGCGTTGAAAGTCGCCGAGCAATTCCGCGTGCTGGAAGCCATCGCGCCCGGTCGCATCGACCTCGGCGTCGGGCGCGCACCCGGCTCGGACCGGCTGACGGCGTTGGCGCTCAATTCCCACGCGAACGCCGCCGACGAATTCCCGCAACAGGTACTCGAGCTGCAGGCCTGGGTATCCGGTGTGCCGCTGCCGGAGGGCCATCCTTTCCACGCCGTCAAGGCCCATCCGCTGGGCCCCACTCGTCCCGAACTGTGGATTCTCGGCAGTTCGGATTACGGCGCGCAGCTGGCGGCGCATTTCGGCCTTCCCTACGCCTTTGCGTATTTCTTCAGCGAGGGCAGGGGCGTGGAGCAGGCGCTCGACCTCTACCGACGCAACTATCGTCCCAGCCCGCACTGCCCCAGGCCACAAGCGACGATCTGCGTCTTTGCGCTGGCGGCGGATACGGAAGCCGAGGCAAGGCGCTTGCTGATGACGCGAGAGTTCTGGCGCATCGGCTTCGAGCGGGGAATTCGCAAGCCTCTTGTCACGCCGGAAGAGGCCGCGGCCTACCCGTACACGGACGCCGAGCGGGCGACCATCGAATCGCTGCGCCGCAAGGCGCTCGTCGGAACCGCGGAACAGGTCACCACGCGCCTTGCCGAATTGGCACGGCGCCTGGACCTCGCGGAACTGGTGGTCGTCACCTGGACCCACGACCCGGCGGCGCGACATCGCTCCTACCAGCTGCTGGCGGAATCGTTCCGCCTGAACGCCGCCAGCGGCAATGGCTGATGGCTGCGGCCAGGAGTGAGTAGAATCGACCTGTTGCCGCACGATCGAATCGAACTGGAGGCCTGACATGGACGAGCAACTGCGCATGGCCGCGCTGGAGTACCACCGCCTGCCGACGGCAGGCAAGATTTCCGTGACGCCGACGAAGGGGCTCATCAATCAGCGGGATCTTGCGCTCGCGTATTCGCCGGGCGTGGCGGCCGCCTGCGATGCGATCGTCGCCGATCCGGGCGAAGCACGCTCGCTCACTTCCCGCGGCAACCTTGTCGCCGTGATCACCAATGGCACAGCGGTCCTGGGTCTCGGCAACATCGGCCCGCTGGCCGGCAAGCCGGTCATGGAAGGCAAGGCCTGCCTGTTCAAGAAGTTCTCCGGGATCGACGTCTTCGACATCGAGCTTGCCGAGAACGACCCGGAAGAACTCGTGAAGACGATCGCGCGCCTCGAGCCGACGTTCGGCGGCATCAACCTCGAGGACATCAAGGCGCCGGATTGCTTTTACGTCGAGCGCAAGCTGCGCGAGCGGATGAAGATCCCGGTGTTCCACGACGACCAGCACGGGACTGCGATCGTCGCCGGCGCGTTCATGCTGAACGGTTTGAAGGTCGTGGGCAAGGACATCGCCAAGGTCAAGCTGGTGTGTTCCGGTGCGGGCGCGGCCGCGATCGCGTGCCTCGACCTGATGGTCGGCGTGGGGTTGCGACGCGAGAATGTCATCGTCTGCGACAGCAAGGGCGTCATCCATGCCGGCCGCGAGTCGCCGATGGAGGAGAACAAGGCGCGCTACGCTCGCGAAACGCCGGCGCGTACGCTGGCTGACGCCATCGCCGGCGCCGACATCTTTCTCGGACTTTCCGGCCCGAAGGTGCTGACGCAGGCCATGGTCAAGGCCATGGCGAGCGCTCCGCTGATCCTGGCCCTCGCCAACCCGGAACCGGAGATCCTGCCGGAACTGGCGAAGGCGGTGCGCCCCGACGCCATCATCGCCACCGGTCGATCGGACTATCCGAACCAGGTGAACAACGTCCTCTGCTTTCCGTTCATCTTCCGCGGTGCGCTGGACGTCGGCGCCACCACGATCACCGAGGAAATGAAGCTCGCGTGCATGCGCGCCATCGCCGAGTTGGCGCACGCCGAACAGTCGGACGTCGTCGCCCAGGCTTATGCCGGCGAAGAGCTGTCGTTCGGCCCGGATTACCTGATCCCGAAGCCGTTCGATCCGCGCCTGATGGTGATGGTGCCGGCCGCGGTGGCGAGAGCGGCAATGGACAGCGGCGTGGCCACGCGGCCGATCGCCGATTTCGACGCGTATCGCGAGCGCCTGTCGCAGTTCATCTACCATTCCGGCCTGATCATGAAGCCCGTGTTCGCCGGCGCCAAGCACGCGCCGAAGCGGGTCGCCTACGCCGAGGGCGAGGAAGAGCGCGTGCTGCGCGCGGTGCAGGTCGTGGTGGACGAGGGCCTGGCGAAGCCGTTGCTGATCGGCCGCCCGGAAGTCATCGCCGCACGCGTGGAAAAGTTCGGGTTGCGTCTGGTGGCGGGCAAGGACTTCGAACTCATCAACGTCAACAGCGACCCGCGCTATCGTGCGTGCTGGCAACTGTATTACCAGCTCATGGGGCGCAAAGGCATCTCGCCGGAGGATGCGAAGGAGGCCGTGCTGCGGAAGCCGTCGCTGATCGGCAACCTGCTCCTGCGGATGGGCGAATGCGATGCGCTGGTATGCGGCACCGTCGGCAAGTATCAGGCGCACCTCCGCCACGTCGCCGACGTCATCGGCCAGCGGGACGATGCACCGGTATTCGCGGCGATGAACGGGCTGCTCCTTCCCCATCGCACGCTGTTCATCTGTGACACCTACGTCAACCGCAATCCTTCTGCCGGGCAGTTGGTCGAAATCGCCCGTCTCGCCGCGGATGCGGTGCGGCGGTTCGGCCTTGTCCCGAAAGTGGCGTTGTTGTCGCACTCCAATTTCGGCAGTGACGATTCGAAGTCGGCGCGCAAGATGCGCGAAGTGCGCCGGCTGCTGGTCGAGCGGGTGCCGGGGCTGGAAGTGGACGGAGAGATGCACGGGGACGCCGCCCTGTCCGAGATCGTACGCAGCCGGGTCAATCCCGACTCGACGCTCAAGGGCGAAGCCAATCTGCTGGTGATGCCGAATCTCGATGCCGCCAACATCTCGTTCAACCTGCTGAAGATCACGGGCGGCGACGGCGTGACCGTCGGCCCGATCCTGCTCGGTGCCCGGAAGGCGGTGCTCATCGCCACTCCGTCGGCGACCGTTCGCCGGCTGGTCAACCTGACTGCGCTCGCGGTGGTGGGCGCTGCGGGGGGAGGCGACTGAATCTGCCGGTGCCGGCGCGGTCAAACCCGAACCTCAGGGCGCGGCCGAGTCATGCGGTCCGCGGCAGACCGCATTGCGCCGCCCGTTGACCGCGCTACAATGGCCTCCCACGCGGCAGCCAGCACGTTCTCATTCGGCTACCGGCACCCGGAGACTATTCGTGCCCCTCACCAATCACCAGTTCCGCCTCGCCGCCCGCCCGGTCGGCATGCCGAAGTCCACCGATTGGAAATTCGACGAGCAACCAGCGGGCGAACCGGCCGACGGTGAAGCGCTGATCAAGGTCCTCTACATCTCACTCGATCCCGCGATGCGTGGCTGGATGAATGAGGCCAAGTCGTACATCCCGCCCGTTGCGCTGGGAGAGGTGATGCGCGCCGGCGCGGTGGGCCGGGTGATGGCGTCGAAAAACCCCAAATTCGCGGTCGGCGAGCATGTTGTCGGTGCGCTCGGCGTGCAGGAGTACGCATTGTCCGACGGCAAGGGCCTGACCCGGGTCGATTCACGGTTGGCACCGCTCCCCGTCTACCTGAGCACGCTGGGGATGCCCGGCATGACCGCCTATTTCGGTTTGCTGGACATCGGCAAGCCGAAGGCGGGCGATACCGTTGTCGTCTCGGGTGCCGCCGGGGCAGTAGGTGCGGTGGTCGGGCAGATCGCGAAAATCAAGGACTGCCGGGTCGTCGGCATCGCCGGCGGCAGAGAGAAGTGCGATTACCTCGTGAACGAACTCGGATTCGACGCCGCGATCGACTACAAGTCCGAGGACGTGAAGAAGGCGCTCGCGGAACGCTGCCCGCAAGGTATCGACGTCTACTTCGACAACGTCGGTGGCGACATCCTCGATGCGGCGTTGACGCGGCTCGCCCGGCAGGCGCGGATCGTCATCTGCGGCGCCATCTCGCAGTACAACAACACCACCCCCGTAAAGGGACCGGCGAACTACCTGTCGCTGCTGGTCAATCGCGCAAGCATGACCGGCATGGTCGTGTTCGATTACGCGGACCGCTACGGCGAAGCGGCGCGGGAAATGGCGGGCTGGATGGCGGCCGGACGGCTCAAGTCGCGCGAGGACGTGGTCACGGGTCTCGAAAAATTCCCGGAGGCGTTGCTCATGCTCTTCAAGGGCGAGAATACCGGCAAGCTGGTGTTGCAAGTCGCCAGCGAATGATCGAGAGCCATGCAAATTCACCGACGCCAGCAGCCATGCAGCCGTTAGGTGTGTTTGCGATGACCGTGTTGCTCATCCCGCTTGTCGTCGGCCAAGCGGTCGCGCAGGGCTTCAAGTTCTCGCAACCGGACGAATCCGATCGAGCCCTGGACGCGGCGCGCCAGGAACGCATCGCGCAGCAGCTTTCTACGCCGTGCCGTGCCGACCTCAAAGACAAGAAGATCGTGGTGGTCATCGGGGAGCTGCAGTCGAACGGAATCGTCGTCGCGCAGCAGCAGAACTACGGGCCGCACTTCCAGGCCATCAACGGGCGCCTGCGCGCGCTCGGGCTGCGAACCTATACGCCCGAAGAGATCCGCCGGCAGATCGCGCAGGCCGAGATCGATGCCTACTTCCGGAACGACCCCGATGCGGCGCTCGCCGCCTCGAGACGGCTCGGCGCCAGCTTCGTGCTGCGCGGGCTGATCTCGTCGCAGGCCACGATGAGCCCGATCATGGCGGTCAACCAGGTCTCCGTGAACATGGCCTTTACCCTTTCCGGCGCCAATGGTCGGATAATCTCCGATACCCAGGCCAACTCCAGCTCCTATTCGGGCGCCGACGTTTCGCGCATGGCGCTGACGCTGGTCGACGAAAAGGCGGAGGAAGTCGTGGCCAGGCTCTATGCGGACTATTGCAGCAGCGCCGGACTGACCGCGCGGAACCGGCCCCCGGCGAAATAGCGGCGTTCGTTCCGCAACCGATCCGGTTTCGAACAGGAGAAGACCTCAATGCGCAATCACCTCTTCCACAGCTTCGTGAAGCTCGCGCTCGGTGCGTCGCTCCTCGCGTGGATATCGTTCGCCGCGGCGCAGCCGAAGTGGGGTGCGGAAAGCAGTCCGTCGCCGAACACCGGCGGTACCACGTCGCAGAAAGCGAACGAGGCGGCCGACCGCGCGGTCTACAAGCCGATCGAATACACCAATGCAAGCAAGAAGGGCCCGGCGCTGATCGTTCTGCCCGGTGAGATGAAGAGCAACAACGCGACGTTCATGCAGAAATTTTCTGCCAACAACATCGCGGACTTCGCCGAGATCGAGCTCAGCAACGCGAATTTCCAGGTGCTCGAGCGCAGCAATCTGGGTCCGATCCTCAACGAGTTCTCGCTCGCCTACAACCTCGGCGACCC
>Ga0315287_10007033_pt1 | contig 11257 bp, 8 predicted proteins | sample YL17G11_0_MG_FD_205037 | JGI IMG/M metagenome (GOLD analysis project Ga0315287, IMG submission 205037) | Sediment microbial communities from Yellowstone Lake, YNP, Wyoming, USA - YL17G11_0 | ecosystem: Environmental > Aquatic > Freshwater > Lake > Sediment | place: USA: Wyoming | collected...
TCGCTATAGTTGCGTCGGTACTTCAGTGCCGACGCCCCCTATGCTCGTTGGGCAGGGGCTTGCCCCTGCCACGATCACGCGCAGGGACGCAGAAGCCCGGCCGTCTGTAGGGCGCGCGTTCCCACGACCGCCGCCCCCCCTATACTCACCTCTTACTCACGCCGCCACCTCCAACTCCACCACCTTCGCCTCCACTGCCCCCTCCGGCAGTGGCATCCCCTCCTCGCGCAGACTGTCGAGGTGGAACGGAATGCCCTCTCTCGCCAGTGCCAGCACATCCTCTTCGCTATCCCCGCACGCCACATACCCCGGCAGAGCCGGGGCCGTAAGCGTCCATTTGCCTTCCGTATCTTGCTCCACGATAGCCTTGAATGTCCTCATCTTCTCCGCTAAGGCCCCTCGTTGTCATTCCGAGCCCTTCGGCTCCGCTCAGGGTAAACTCCGCGAGGAATCACGCCTTCGCCGTTCGGCTTCCCCAACGACGTGATTCCTCGCGTCGCGCTGCGCGCTCGATCAGAATGACAAAAGGGACGCCCGCCGCAGGCGGGCCATCCGTGTTCATCTGACGTTGCTTCGGTACTTCAGTGCCGAAGCGCCTCCGCTTACGCCCCCACCAAATCCAGATTCCGCGCTTCCTTCGCGTACTTCACGATGAACTTCTTGCGCGGCTCGACCTCGTCGCCCATCAACGTCGAGAAGATGACCTCGGCGATCTCCGCGTCGTCCATCGTCACCCGCTTGATGCGGCGCTTCTCCGGGTCCATGGTCGTGTCGGCGAGCTGATCGGCGTTCATCTCGCCCAGGCCCTTGTAGCGCTGGATGGTCGGGTTCTTCGCCTTCACCTGCTTCAGGATCGCGTTCAGCTCCTGATCGGTGTGCGCGTAGAGGATGTCTTTGCCGCTCTTGACGCCGTACAGCGGCGGCTGGGCGATGTAGACGTGCCCTTTCTCGATCAGTTCGCGCATGTGCCGGAAGAAGAACGTGAGCAGCAGCGTGCGAATGTGCGCGCCATCCACGTCGGCGTCCGCCATGATGATGATCTTGTGGTACCGAAGTTTCTCCACGTTGAACGCGCTGCGCGGCCGCTCGCTCCCGACATCGTCGCCATTGCCGTTCGTGTCCCCGTTGCCACTGCCGTTGACGTGGTGCTCGGTCATGCCCGCGCCGAGCGCCGAGATCATCGTCGTGATCTCCTGGTTCTTCAGGATCCTGTCCAGCCGAGCGCGCTCCACGTTCAGCACCACGCCGCGCAGCGGCAGGATCGCCTGGTACTTGCTGTCGCGCCCCTGCTTGGCGTTGCCGCCGGCCGACTTGCCCTCTACCAGGAACAGCTCGCACTTCGACGGATCGCGCTCCTGGCAGTCCCACAGCGTGCCTGGGAGGCCGGTGGCGTCCAACGCGCCCTTGCGCTTCACCAGCTCCGCGGCGCGCCGCGCCGCCTCCCTCGCCCGAGCCGCGGTCACCGACTTCTCGATGATCTTGCGCGCAATCGGCGGGTGCTCTTCCAGGTACTCGCTCAGCGCCTCACCCACAATCGAGTTGACCAGACCCTCGATGTCGCTGTTCCCCAGCTTCGTCTTCGTCTGGCCCTCGAACTGCGGCTGATACAGCTTCACGCTGATCACCGCGGTCAGACCCTCACGCACGTCCTCGCCCGAGAAGTTGGCATCCTTCTCCTTGAGCAGGTTGGCCTTGCGCGCATACTGGTTCATCGCCCGCGTTAGCGCGGTCTTGAAGCCCGAGACGTGCGTTCCGCCCTCGGCCGTGTGGATGTTGTTGGCGTACGAGAGAATGTGCTCCAGATAGCCCGCGTTGTACTGCATGGCGATCTGGACTTCGGTGTCGTCCCGCGAGCGCTCGAAGAAGATCACCTTGTGCATCGGCTCGCGCGACTCGTTCAGGTGCTCGACGTAGGCCTGGATGCCGAACTTCTGCTGGAAGACCTGTGTCTCGCCCGTCTTCTCGTTGGTGAAGGTGATCTTTGCGCCGCGGTTGAGGTAGGACAGCTCCTCCAGTCGGTGGATCAGCTTCTCCGGCTCGTGCTCGATGGACTCGAATATCTGCGTGTCGGGCTTGTACGAAATCTTGGTCCCAGTCTTGCGCGTCTTGCCGGTGACCTTCAGCTCGGTGACGCGCTTGCCGCGCTCGAACCGCTGGTGATGAATCTTGCCGTCGCGGTAGACCTCAACTTCGAGCCACTCCGAGAGCGCGTTCACGACCGAGACGCCCACGCCGTGCAGACCTCCCGAGACCTTGTAGGCGCCGCCGCCGAACTTGCTTCCGGCGTGCAGCATCGTCATCGCCACCTCCACACCCGGCCGCTTCACCTCGGGGTGGATATCGACGGGAATGCCGCTCCCGTTGTCGGTGACGGAGATCGAATCGTCCTCGTGCAGCACGCAGTCGATCTCGGACGCGCGCCCCGCCAGTACTTCGTCGATGCAGTTGTCCACCACCTCGACAAAGAGGTGATGAAGGCCGCGCGACCCGGTGTTGCCGATGTACATCGCCGGTCGCCGGCGGACGGCTTCCAGTCCTTTCAGGACCTGGATATGCTTTGCTTGATAGTCAGGTTGAGAGGTTTTCTCGTTTCTGGCCAACGTGAACTCCTTTTCTACACCACAGAATCCCCACCGGCGCTCCCGCGATGGGACGCGACACGCGGGCTGACACCATCACGGCATGGGTCCACAGCACTCCCCCGGCCCCCTGCGAAAACGACGAAAAAGCTAGATTTAACCACGCTTTTATGGACGTAGGCATATTACCATTTCTGGCCCAAAGTATCAAGCAAATCACCCCCTTTTCGCGCCAGTATTTCGCCGCCGCCATCTGCCCCCGATTCGGCCTGCTACTCGGCATATGTGTAAACAAGTTTATGTTTACAAGATACGTGAAGTCTGGTATATTGTCAAGTGCCGGGTCGGAGATTATACGGTCGCGAAAACCGGCGCGCCGGAGACGAGCGCGGCGCGTTCCCCGGGAAGTGAAGGTGGCGAAGCGCGCATGGCAGGTCAGGCATGTTCGATGAAGAACGCAGTCCGATGCGAAACTGCAATCCTAGTGCGAGGTGAGAGATGAAGATTTACGTGCTGTGTGATATGGAAGGGACGTCGGGGATCTGGCGGCGGGAACAGGTGGACCAGGGTAATCCCCAGTACCAGCAGGGCCGCGAGCTGTTGATGGCGGATGTGAATGCGGCGATTCAGGGATGCTACGAGGGCGGTGCGACAGAGATCGTGGTGGGCGACACGCACGGCGGCGGGCCGAATTTCCTGATCGAGAAGATGGACCCGCGGCCGTGGTACGAGACGCCGAGCGAGTTCTCGCCGCTGCCGTCCATAGACGAGTCATTCGATGGGCTGATTCTGATGTGCCACCATGCGATGGCGGGGACGCAGGACGGATTCCTCGATCACACCCAGAGTTCGGCGAGCGTGTTTGATTACACGATCAACGGCGTGTCCTATGGCGAGATCGGCCAGGAGACGGCGTACGCCGGGCATTTCAATGTGCCGCTGATAATGGTCACCGGCGATGAGACGGCGTGCAAGGAGACGCAGGCGCAGTTCCCCGGCGCGGTGACGGTGGCGGTGAAGCGCGCGCTGAGCCGCAGCCGCGCGTGCTGCATGCACCCGGAGAAAGCGCACGAGTTGATTCGCAAAGGCGCGGCGGAGGCAGTGCGCAAGGCGAAGACGCTGAAACCGTTCAAGCCGACGCTGCCGATCACGCTGGAGCTGACCTACTACCGCACCGACATGGCCGACGGCGCCGCCGCTCAGCCGGGCAATGAGCGAGTCGGCCCGCGGACGGTGAGGCGGGTGGTGCAGACCGCGCTGGAGGTGCTGAAGATCTGAGCGGCGCGGCCCTGCTAAATGCCCAATTCCGACTTCCGGAACAGGGGCGCGGGATCGAAGCCGGCGGCGCGGATGTTGGTGTCCGCGCCTTCTTCGCGGTCGATGACGTAGAGGATGCGCTCGACGCGCAGGCCGAGGTTGGTGAGGCGCTGGGCGGCGTCGATGGCCTGCGCGGCGGTGGTGAGCACGTCCTCGACGAGCACGACGCGCTCGCCCGCGTTCCAGATGCCCTCGATTTCCTTCGCGGTGCCGTATTCCTTGGCCTGACGGCGCACGATGAGGCTGGGAATGCCGGTCTCGAGCGAGAGCGCAACCGCGAGCGGCACGCCGCCGAGTTCGATGCCGGCGATGCGGTCAGGCCGGGGCGAAGGCAGCAGCGAGACGAATGCCTTCGCGATCTCGCGCAGGAGATTCGGATCGGTCTCGAAGCGCCACTTGTCGAGGTAGTACTTGCTGCGCTTGCCGGATGAGAGGATGAAGTCGCCTTCGAGATAGGCGGCGGCTTTGATGGCCTGGGCGAGTTGGGGTATGGTCATGGGGACCTCTGTTACGGGGGCAGGAGGCATTCTCCTTCGCGCAGGGGCTTCGGCACTGAAGTACCGAAGCAACGGGCCGGATGGTTTCGGGACTGAAGTCCCGAAACACCACAAGGCCTGCCTGCGGCAGGCCTACGCGGGTTGTCGTTCGCCCTAGGCGGGGCGTTCCGAACTGCACGGAGCCGCCCCGGGGCTCACGACAAACCCACGCCACTGGAATTCCGCTCAGGGACTGCCCTTCGCCACTTCGTCCAGCGCGGCTTGCCAGGCCCGCCACCAGTGCTCCAGGGAGTAGCGCGCGAGGACGAGGCGTTGTTGCTCCTCCCCTAGCCTCTGGCGTTTCGGGTACATCTCGCGCATGACGTCGGCGAGGCCGACGGGGGTGGGGCGGGCGTGCGGGCCGGGGAGGTCTTTGAGGCCGGCGACGTCGGTGCAGATGGTTGCTGTGCCACAGGCCATGCTCTCCAGCGCGGCGAGGGAGGTGCCTTCGCCGCAGAGCGTGGGGATCAGCGTCATGTGCGAGCTGGAGTAGAATGCGGGCAGCTCATCGTGCGGCACCGGGCCGTGGAAGAGCACGGTCTCGGTGAGGCCGCGGAACTCGATGCGGCGGCGGATTTCGGCGACGTAGTCGGGCTGGCCACCGCCGCCGACGATGAGCAGCTTGGTATCGGGGAAATCCTTGGCGAATAGCTCGAACGCCTCCACTGCGAGGTGGATGCCGCGGTTGCGAAAGAGGTTGCGGGGGACGAGGATGGGGTTGAGCGCGGCGATCTCGGGGATGGGCGCGACGCGGTGGAACGCGTCCGGATCCACGCCGTTTGGGATGAACCACGCCCCGGGCGCGACCTCGGAGTGCATGCCCTGCTGGGGGTTGATCGGCACGCCCATGGCGCGCAGGAACTCGGTGTCGTTGGCGACATAGAGGTGAGCGCGGCGGAAGGCCCAGCGCGCCAGGAATGCTTTGGCTCGACTGCGCACGGAGCCGGGCGCGTCGTCCCAGAAGACGCCGTGGGAGATGGCGACGCGAGTGGGCCAGCCGCGGCCGAAGCTCATCAGGTGCAGCGCGAGCAGATAGTGCGGGTAGTGGCAGATGACGACGTCGTGCCCGATCAGCTCGCGGCGAAGGCTGAAGAGGCCCAGCGCATGGGTCCAGAACTCGAGCGGCAGGCCGCGGAAGAGATTCGGCACGAAGCGCACGTCGGGCGCGGTGGTGTCGGCCTGGCGCTGGTAGACGGTGTGCTTGTGGCCAGCGGAGGTGATGAGCGCGGCGAGCTGTGAGATGTAGACATCCGCGCCGCCGGCGATGGGCTGGTAGGTGTACGTCACCTGTGCGACCGAGAGCGGGCGGTCGGTGGGCAGGGGGCTCGGAGTCGGGCGACGGCGAACGCGCCCGGTGATGTAGCCTGTGAGATTGGCGAAGTCAACGGTGAGGGAGATCAGCGGCGCGAGCAGGGCCGCGCCGCGTCGTTTCGCGCCGCGATGCCAGGCGCGAGTGAAGTAGCGAAGCCAGTAAGCCGCGCCCATGAGAGGGATCGCTAGCAGCGTCCACGCGCTGAATATGGCGAGCAAAGCGAAGACACAGAGGAGGATGACGCCGGTGAATGCCTTGGCGTAGTGCCCGAACCAGTGCCCCAGCTCGCCGTCGCTCTCGGCGTACTGGAAGAACTGGCGGTAGACGGCGCGGAGCGAGCCGCGCATGCGCCAGTGCACGATGGCGTTGGGCGCGAAATCGAAGGTACAGCTGGCGCTGAGGAGGTGCTGACCAAAGGCCGTGTCTTCGGCGAAGGGGATGTTCTCGGGATAGCCGCCGGCCTTCTTCCAGGCGGCCTTCGTGAACGCGACCGAGCGGCCGGAGGGAAGGAACGCGGCGGGATTCACCTCAGCAATGGTCGGGACGGTGGCGAGGGCGACGGCCTCTTCCCAGAGGCTGGTGAACCGCGGGTGGTAGTAGCCGCTGACAACGTCGGGCGGATCCTCGGACTGGTAAGGCGCGGTGAGATTGGCGAGCCAATCGGGCTCGGCGACGCAGCCGCCGTCGGTGGATGCGATGACCTCACTGGTGGCCTGCTCGATGGCGAGATTGCGGCCGCGAGAGCGGTTGACGCCGGGCTCTATGATGACCGTCGCGGGCAGGCCGCGCTCGATGTACTCGTTGATGATTTCGACGGTGCGATCGGTGGATCCGGCGTCGCAGATGACGATCTCATCGGGCCGGCGTGTCTGGGCGAGAATCGAGTCGAGGAGCGCGCGGATGCCGTCCTCTTCGTTGTAGAGCGTGGTGATGAGCGTAACGGTGCGAGCCATCAGGTGTAGCCGCGCGCGCTGTACATGGAGCGATAGAGGTCGGCGACGCGATCCCAGGTGTTCTCGGCGGCGAGGCGAGCGCCGAGATCGCGCTTGTCATCGTACATGTCGCGATTGTCGAGGTAGTAGAGAAGCTGGTCGGCCAGCTCATCCGCCTCGCCCGAGATCATCATGACCTTGTCGGCCTCCGGGAAGCAGGTGAGGTAATCGCGCTTGAGCTCGTTCTCGTAGACGGCGAAGACGAGGCGGCGCGCGGCCAGCGCCTGCCAGATCGAGAGGTAGCCGGAGACGAATGCCACATCGGCGAGCGCGAGGTACTCGTCCGGGTTCGGCACCGCGCTGAGGAATCGCGTGTCGAGGCGCTGGGCCTTGGCGTACATCTCCGCCGGCTGTCGCATGGGGCCGTCGCCGAGGACTGTGAGCGGCAGCGTGCGCCCGCGATCTGATTTCAGCAGCGCCAGCGCGTGCAGATAGAACATGATGGAGGTATCTTCCGCAAGTCGCCCGATGAACAGAGCGCCGGGTCGCTGGGGAAGCGGCGGGCGCTCGCCGGGATCGACGCCGCCGTAGCTCACCGCGGCGCATTTCGTGCCGTACCAGCGGCAGATGAATTCGCCCATGCAGAGCGCGTCCTTGACGCGACGGCGGACGAATGCGCGCCACCGGAGGGCCTCAGAGCGAATGGGATAGCTCTCGTAGCCGTGGAAAGTGGCGAAGACCGGGCGGCGGGGACCGAGGTAGCAGGAAGGCAGATAGAAGTGGAGGAAGCTGTAGGCGTCGTGGCAGTGGACGATGTCAGCGGCGGCGATGTGGGGCCGCGAGGCTTGCCAGGCGCGCCACCAGTTCGTGCGCGGGAGGCGGTGGATGGTGAGGGGGCCGAGTTCGGCGTCGCCGGGCTCATCGGAGTGTGTAAGAACGGTGATCTGGTGGCCGCGGGCGGCGAGGCATTCGGAGACGCGGCGCACGTGCGTTTCGACCCCGCCGATGACGGGATGGAAGCTGGGCGTGATCATGAGGATGCGCATGTGACCGGTATTCTAGCAGAGCGGGGTGGGTTTGTCAGGGTATGCGTCCTGTCAGACGCAGATGAACGCGGATGAACGCAGATGCTCTGTCCGCCCGCCTGTGGCGGGCGATGGTGAATGAGGCAGATTCCCTGAGGCAACTGAAGCTCCTGTCGAACGGAGACTCGGACGGCTGATGCACGGCAGACCTGAACCTGATCCGGCGCGAGCTCTGGTGGTGGTGCCGACCTACAACGAGGCAGAGATGCTGCCGCGGATCGCGGAGGCGGTGCTGGCACTGGAGGGGTGGCGGCTGCTGGTCGTGGACGATAACTCGCCGGATGGCACCGGGCAGATGGCGGACGAGCTGGCTGGCCGCGAACCGCGAATCAGCGTGCTACATCGGGCAGCGAAGGAGGGGTTGGGGCCGGCGTACCTGGCGGGATTCAGCGAAGCCCTCAAGCGGCCGACCCTGGATTTCATCGCGCAGATGGACGCTGATCTCTCGCACGACCCGACCGACCTTCCGAGGCTGCTGGAGGCGACGCGGGAAGCGGACCTGGTGATCGGATCCCGCTACGTGCGGGGCGGGCGCACGGAGGGCTGGAGTCTGCGGCGGCGGCTGCTCAGCAAGTGGGGGAATATGTACGTGCGATTCGCGCTGGGGTCGCCGGTGCGGGATTTGACGGCGGGGTTCAGGTGCTGGAGACGAGGCGCGCTGGAGACGCTCGATTTCGGCGCGGTGGGAGCGAAGGGATACGGATTTCAGGTCGAGATGGCCTATCGAGCGATGCGGGCCGGCTGCCGGGTGGTGGAGGTGCCGATCTGCTTCACCGAGAGGCGAGCAGGGAAGTCAAAGATGTCGGGGTCGATCGTGACGGAGGCGCTGACGCTGCCGTGGCGGCTGAGGAGGGGGAAGTGAGGGGCGCGCGATGAGGCCGCGTGAGTGGTGGGTGCTGGGGGCGTTGTTCGTGCTTCCGTTCTGCTGGATGCTGCTCACGGCCACGGATTATGGTGCGACGTACGACGAGCCGTTCTACGCGTCGGCGGGGAGCAAGTACGCGGCGTGGTGGGTGCAGGTGGCGGCCTCGCCGGGAGAAGCGCTGACGCGCGAGTCGATTGATGCGGCCTGGCACCTGAACCACGAGCATCCCCCGCTGCAGAAAGTGGCTTCGGGGTTCTCGTACCGGTGGTTCGGGGGGGTGCTGCCAGGGCTGACGGCGATGCGGCTGCCGAGCGCGCTGTGGTATGCGCTGGCAATCTGCACGCTGTTTCTGTTTGCGCGCGGTGCGTGGGGATTCGGCGCGGGGATTCTTGCGGCGCTCGTGTTCGCGACCATGCCGCGGGTGTTCGCGCACGCGCATCTGGACGCGCTGGACATGCCGATCGCGGCGTGGTTTTTCATCACCGCCGCTCTCACCGCGCAGGCGATGAAGCGCGATTCGTGGGGCTGGGCGACGCTGGCGGGGATCGCGTTCGGCATGGCGCTGTCGGCCAAGGTCAACGCGTTCTTCCTGCCCGTGCTGCTTATCCCATGGGGACTGATCTGGCACCGGCAGAAGTGGCCGAAGCTGCTGGCGGTGATGCTGATCGGGCCGGCGGTGTTCTTCGCGGCATGGCCGTGGCTGTGGATCGCGCCGATCGCACATATGAAGGGGTACCTCGCATTCCACTTCGGGCACGCCGCGTACAACGTCTGGTATCTCGGCAAGCTCTACCAGTATGCGCCGTGGCACTACCCGTTCGTGATCACGGCAGTGACGACGCCCGCGCTGGTGCTGATCGCGCTAGCGGCCGGGCTTGCGACTCTGCGGCCGCGGCGACATGCGGACCAGGCGCTGCTGGTGCTGGGACTGGCGGTGACGCTGCTGCCGAACGCGCTGCCGAGCAGCCCGAAGTACAACGGCGAGCGCTTGTTTCTGCCCGCGTTCCCGTTCATCGCGGCGCTCGCGGCGGGGGGGTTCGCGTGGGCCGCGTCGCGGCTGAATTCGCTCCGATTTCTACAGCGTGACGAAAATGCGCGCCTGGCGCGGCTGCTGCCGGTGATGATCGGCGCGGGTCTGATTGCGCCGAGTGTGATCGGGACGATGCACACGCACCCGTACCAGCTTGCTTACTACAACGCGTTCGTCGGTGGAACCGCGGGCGCAACGCGGCGGGGGTTCGAGACGATCTACTGGGGGCAGGTGTTCTCCGAGGGCGTGGACTTCGTGAATCACATCGAGAAGCGGAACCCGCGCGTTCTGGTGATCCCGAAGGGCGTGATCTATTTGTTCGAGCTGCAGCATGCGCGGAAGGATATCGAATTCACGGCCGATGAGTCGGAGGCGGGGTCGGCGGACTACGTGATGTTCCAGTGCATGCAGAGCGACTTCACGGACCTGTGCTGGAGGCTGTATAGAGGCGCGAGGCCGGTGGATGCGGTGGAGATGGATGGGACGCCGCTGCTGGTGATGTATGACCGGGAGGCGGTGGCGGGGGTTGGGAGGGGCCAGGCGCGGCGTCGGCACTGACCCTCCTTCGCTGAAGCTTCGTAGGGCGTGAGTACCGACGCAACAGGCGATCAGCGCAGGTTGCCAACCCTTCGGCTTCGCTCAGGGCAGGCCTGCGCCACGAGAAGAGCGGCCGCGGTGAGAAGGGCCAGCCCGATAAGCGAGATGAAAAGGCCGAGGCGAAAGGCGGCAGGTTCGTAGCGCATCTCGATGGTGTGCTTGCCCGCGGGGACGGTGACCGAGCGGAAGGCGTCGCGGCAGCGGGCGATGGGCGCGGGCTTGCCGTCGATCCAGGCGCGCCAGCCGGGGTAATAGGAGTCGATGAGGGTCAGTTGTCCAGCCTGTTGGGAATCCACGGTGAGAGTGATAGCATCAGGGGTGTCGCGGGTGAACGTGACGGGGCAGGAGACACGCTCCTGCCCAACCCGGCCGGGGGCTGACGGTAACGGCCCCACCCCTGGCTTCGCCACGGGTAGGCTACTGGGCGCGAGGTAGGCACGCGGGTGCGCTTGGGTGTTCTCGTAGATCGGGGCATCGGTGTTGCGCGCGAGTTTCCACTTCCCTGACAGATCCTGCCGCGTCATCAGGTAGCGCACTCCCAGTTCATCCATGAGCGGTGAGTTCGGGTCGGGGTATTCGGCCTGGCCCTTGCCAGGAGGGGAGACGAGGTCGAAGGAGCTGCGGACGCGGAGGGAGTCGGAGCCGTGGATGTCGCGCAGGCCGAATGCCGTGGCGACGTTGGCGGGCATCCAGTCGAGGCCGTGGGTGGCGAGGGAGGTGACGCGCTCGTGGCCGGCGTTCTGCTTGAGCCAGCGGATCGAGTCGGTCTCGGGGTAGGCCATCGAGGCGGGCATGTAGGGGTTGAAGTTGATGCCAAAGCCAAAGAGGTCGGCGATGAGGATGGCGATTGCGGCGGCCGCGAACCAGGGAGGACGGAGCTTCGCACGGGAGCGGAGGGCGATGATGAGCGTCGTCGCCACGACAAGGATGATGAAGTAGAGGAACTGGCGCGTCTGGTATGTCGCGAACTGCCATTTCGGGTCGAGCGCGGCGACGAGGGGCTG
>Ga0315287_10007034_pt1 | contig 11256 bp, 6 predicted proteins | sample YL17G11_0_MG_FD_205037 | JGI IMG/M metagenome (GOLD analysis project Ga0315287, IMG submission 205037) | Sediment microbial communities from Yellowstone Lake, YNP, Wyoming, USA - YL17G11_0 | ecosystem: Environmental > Aquatic > Freshwater > Lake > Sediment | place: USA: Wyoming | collected...
TCTTGCACAAATGGGGGGTATCGGCATGGCGATGAAGAGATTGGTGGGTGTCAGCTAGTCGCGGGGCGGGGAAGCGGCTTACGTCGCTGCGGGTACGCCACTCGTGCGGAGTCAGAATGTCTATGACGATGAGTTTGTAGACGACGGCTTGGCGTTCCTGACGGATGAGCAAGCAGCGGGGTTGGCGGCAGTGACTGTAGAATCGAGAGATATTCTGCTCAACATTACGGGTGCATCTGTTGCTCGATGTTGCATGGCTCCTGAACGTTACTTGCCTGCGAGGGTGAACCAACATGTCATGATCATTCGTGTTGACCCGGCGGCGGCAGACCCATTCTTCGTTCACAAGGCGATAAACAGCGACGATAGAAAGCGGCAACTGCTGAGCTACGCCCAGAAGGGTTCCACGCGGGAAGCCCTGACAAAGGAAATGGTAGCCACCTTCGAGATCATGCTTCCTTCGGGGGCGCTCATGAGGCAGTTTGGCGAGATGGCGGAGTTGTCATTCAGACAACGCGAGAACCTCGCACTGCAGAACCAGAAACTCCGCACCGCCCGAGACCACCTCCTCCCCCGTCTCATGTCCGGAGAAATCGCCGTCTAACCACGCTTTCCCCTCCAAAGCCCATCTATTTTGTAGTACAATGAACTAACAAACAGTCTCTTTCCCCCTTCCCATCGGTGACACATGGCAACCGCCGAACAGATAAAATCCCTGATCCGCACCCACTTCACCGACGACTCGGAGCGTTTCTTCACGCTTGCGCTTCAGGTGGCCGTGCATGAGGCTGAGCAGGGCCCAGCCCGTGATTTGTTGCTTTCGGCTCGAGCACTTGGAGATGTTGCCCCATGACGCCTTCGTCCTTGGCGACCATCGTCTATGATGGACAGGACCGGCAGGTTGCCTGGCGCGGCTTGAATATGGTCGACGGGGATGGCTTTGATGGGTTCATGGCCGGGGACGTGGCCGCTCGGCTCCACGATAGGGAAGGCGCAGTTGTATTCGAGACTCATTTGCGGGGATTGGCCGGCACGGGGTTCGCACGGGACAGTCTACATGCAATTCTCGTGGCCGAGATTCCTGAGGAGAGAGACTGGGCGGTTGGCGAGGCCGTGGCCGAAGCGTACTTGGGGCGGGAGTGTGCAATCATATGGCCTTGGAACATGTCGCGGGACAAGCGCAATCCCGTCGCCAGTATGCCCGGCGCTGATCTTGTTGGATTTGAAGCGCATGGCGATAAGGTCCGCCTTGCCTTGGGCGAGGTGAAGACCTCATCGGATGCATGCTCCCCGCCAGGCGTGATGAATGGTCGCAGCGGGATGTCTCACCAGATTGACAATCTGGCGACCAGGCTGTCCCTTGTATGTCAATTGCTCAAGTGGTTGCTGCCACGCTGCAAAAGTACGGAGTACGAGGCATTGTTCAACGGGGCAATCGCAGCTTACCTCGATTCCGGCAACAGGGATGTCGCTCTCTTTGGTGTACTTGTACGTGACACGACCCCAACCGAGCTAGACCTGCAGGCCAGAGGACGACAACTTGCCGGTTCCCTTTGTGACCCCACTACGTGTCAGCTAATCGCGATCTACATTCCCTGCGCTATCAGTGCGCTGCCTGCGCGTGTCTCGGGAGGTGGGTCATGAGCCATTGGCTGCTTGACAAGTTGAAAGACACGAGAGCGGAAGCACTCAAGCAGGTAAGCCGCGCGCAGATACGCCGTGAGTTGCTTCGGGAAGATTTCGTTGAGAGTACAGATCTGATCCGACGATGCGCGGAAGCATTGGAGCTTGCCGTGCTTGATCTGGGCATGGACAAGACCTCGGAGCCTGAGGACGTGCAGAAGGAGCTGAGGCCGGCTGCGGCCGACGCTTTCCGATTGTTTCGCGTGTTGCCAAGGCCAACCGAATCTCTCGGCATGGCCATGTCTCTTCTGCGCACCAGTGCCCTGGGGGTACTGGGAGACAAAGGAACGGACGCAGCGCGGTGGCTTCGTGAGGAGAGCTGGCCTGAACTGCCACTGAAGTCCGATGACTGGGGTGAGCGGTCATGGGCGACCATTCTCGATATCTGGCTCAGGCTGATCCGCAAGGATGGATGGGATGACCGTGACGCAGTGCTTGAGCGCATTGCCGATTTGCGTGGTTCCCAGGCAGCCTTTGAGAGAGACTACCTGGCAGGCCAGGAACCAGGGCAAGCCAAGGCATCGGCACTGGAGCTGATTGCACTCTATCACCTGGCCAAAGCCGCGGAAGTGTTCGCCCATTACATGACCGATGGCGTCGTGGATGGGAAATACCAGATCCAGCAACTGCTCGAAACGCACTTCGACCGCGTGTTTGCGGTTTGTAAACAGTCGCGGATGGTGGAGCTTGATCCGCTGAGTCGATTGCTTGCCGCTTGTGCGCTGCAGATGGCGAATAATTCCATCTGGACCGTTACCAGGGCCGTCAACTCGCGCGTGACGAAGTTTGTGAATACACTTGTCGACCGTGGTCGAGGGGACCGCGCCATTTTCGACGTACTTCCTCCCCAGCGTCGAGCGTTGGCGGAGAAAGGGCTCCTTGGTTCCAGTCGCAGAGCGGTGGTTGTGAGCCTTCCCACTTCGAGCGGCAAGACGTTGATAGCGGAGTTCCGCATTCTTCAAGCATTGAACCAGTTCGATCACGAGCACGGCTGGGTCGCGTATTTGGCGCCGACCCGGGCTCTGGTGAACCAGATCTCGCGCCAACTGCGGCGTGACTTTGAGCCGCTCGACATCGTCGTGGAGCAGGTAAGCCCGGCCATGGAGGTTGACAGTGTCGAGACCGACCTGTTGCGTCTTCACGAACCTGGGCAGGAATTCCGGGTTCTCGTCACAACTCCGGAGAAGCTTGATTTGCTGCTCAGACAGGGATGGGAAGCAGAGATCGGCCGACCGCTGACGCTCGTGGTAGTAGATGAAGCACACGGCATCCAGAATGCCAGCCGGGGCCTCAAGCTCGAGCTGTTACTCGCAACAATCAACAGCGAATGTCAACGTGCGCAGTTTCTACTTCTTACGCCCTTTATCGAAAATGCCCGCGATGTTGCGAGATGGTTGGGCGGGCAGAATTCGGACGACATAAGCCTTGCCGTGGACTGGCAACCCAATGACCGGGTCATTGGAATCGTTCGGTCGGAGCAGAGATCGTCGACCGGTAGGAAGGGCCATGACTACCAGCTTCGCATGGAGTCCGTGCATACCACAAGACAAACACTCGCTATTGATGAGATGATGGTCCTGCCCAAGAACGCGGGGATTTCACCCACCTATGCGAAGGTTGCCAATCCCAGCACAATGGCAGCCGTTGTTGCACAAACACTTCAGGAACGCGGCCCGGTGATTGTCATGCACCAGCGGCCAGACTGGGTATGGTCGCTTGCTCAGAAGCTCAAGATCGAGCCCAACCGGAAGGCCCAAACGAGGAACGTTCTGCTAGTGCAGGAGTTTTTGTCTGCGGAGTTTGGATCTTCATTCCCACTCATTGATCTACTGTCGTTTGGGGTAGGGGTGCATCATTCGGGCCTCTCCGAGGATGTGCGGGCGCTCATGGAGTGGCTGTTCGAGTTGGGAGAACTCCGGTTCCTTGTCGCGACCACGACGATTGCTCATGGCATGAACTTCCCAGTGAGCGGAGTCGTCATGGCCTCCCATCAGTACCCCCCCTACGGCGAGGATATGTCGACAGAGGATTTCTGGAACATTGCGGGTCGCGCCGGTCGCGTTTCCCAGAGCAGCCTGGGGGTTGTTGCGTTGGTTGCGGAAGATCAGGAGAAGGCAAACGTGCTGCGCGCATTTGTCAATCGCCAGTCAGGCGAGTTGAACTCCGCGCTCATAGCGCTGGCGCAAACAGCGCGCAGTGCCATGAGTGATCTGAAAGGCATTGTTTACAACCATCCCGAATGGTCAACATTTGTCCAGTATCTTGCCCATACGTACCGACAGATGGGGCAATCTGAGACGTTCGCCGACGAGATTGAGCAGGTACTGCGCGGTACGTATGGCTTCGAGAAACTGCGAAGTCGGGATGCCGGCCTCGCCGATCAGCTTCTGGCTGGAGTCCACGAGTATACGCGATACCTCCAGCAGCCTGGACAACCGCTCAAGCTGGTGGATAGCACAGGCTTCTCGCTGCAGAGCATCCGTGGAGTTCTGGGCGAGACGGGTAGGGTTGGTATCCGCGCCGAAACCTGGAATGCAGATACCTTGTTCAGTGGGGGTGATCGCAACCTTCAGAATATGATGGGTGTTCTACTCAGCGTTCCAGAGTTACGCGAGAACTTGAAAGCCGCGACAGGTGGACCATCACCGGATGGTAACAAGCTCGCCTTGATCATCAAGGATTGGGTCAACGGAGTTTCCATCCCCGATATTGCCGACAGATATTTCATGGATGGTGAGAAGGACGCAACCAAAGCGATGACCGCATGCGGACGAGCCATTTACGGGCGACTGACTCAGACTGCAGCATGGGGGCTTGGCGCATTGTTGTCGATTACGGGAAGCGGCCTCTCGGAGGAGCGGCTGCGTTCCCTGAGCAACCTTCCTTCGCGCGTGTTCTATGGTGTGAATGACGACTCCGCAATCGCCCTTCGTTTACTTGGCGTACCGCGCGCAGCGGCAACAAGACTCGCTCGATCCATGCCGGACGCGCTCGGTCTTCCGCTCATGAAAGTGCGAAGTCGATTGCGTGAGATGGATGAGGATGGTTGGCGGCGCGCGCTCGGAGATCGCGACGGCGGGACCTATCGCAAGGTTTGGCGTGTGCTGGAAGGACTGGAACAGCATAGTCCATGATCACCGACATCAACAGTGAAGACCGCCTGGTTCGGCAAGAGGAGCTGAAGCTCAGGTTCCCATCCGATCAGCGCGTTATCGCATACCATGTCCCCAGACCCGAGCTGCTTGGAGTGGCGGAAGCGTCGCCGGAGGAGTATGGCCGACCGCCGAGGGTGGCTGATCGCCAGACGCACGAGGAACTGCCGATGCTGAAGCGAGCCCACAAGGACCTTGGCCGACTGGGCGTGTTCTGGCATACGCAGGGGAGCGGCAAGTCATACTCCATGGCATTCTTTGCGGAGAAGGTTCGCCGCGTAGTGCCGGGCAACTTCACGTTTGTAATCATGACGGATCGTGATGACCTCGATGTGCAGATATGGCGAACCTTCCTGGGTTGTGGTGTGACTGATGAGAATACCCCGCGTGCAAGCTCGGGCAGGGAGCTGCGAGCGATACTGCAGGGCAATCACCGGTATGTGTTCACCTTGATTCACAAGTTCAACCAACCGGTGACGGAACCGTATAGCGAGCGTGACAACATTGTGGTGATATCGGACGAGGCGCATCGAACTCAGTCCGGACTCTTTGCGCGCAAAATGCGCCTGGCGCTGCCGAATGCGTCGTTCATCGGATTCACAGGCACCCCTCTGTTCAAGCACGATCAACTGACCCGCAAGATCTTTGGTTCGTACATCTCCCGCTACGATTTCAGGCGCTCCGAAGAGGATCTTTCGACTGTCAAGCTGGTCTACGAGAACCGGGGTGAGAAGCTGGGGATCGCCCGACTCGACCTCAACGACCGGATCGCAGAGGCCATCGAGCGCTCCGAGTTGGACACGGACCAGGTTGCCCTGCTGGAGCGTTTGCTGGGCAAAGACTACAATGGCATGCTCAAGAGTCTGCGTGAAGCCCTGGCGCAGTATGCTCTCGGCGATGACGATGATGATGGCGGGGAGACGAATATCGTCCTGCCTATAGAGGTCCTGGTCACGGCCCTCCTTCAAGCGCTTGAGGCAACCGAAGCGCACCTGCTCCAGCTTGGATTCGATGCCAGGCGACTCGCGGGCGCCAAGGGGTTCGATCGAATCCAGGGCCTGCGCGATGCGGTGGATGCGGTATACACAACAGATGAGTCCAAACGCCGATATGAGATCCTCGCCCGTCAGGTGTTCATCCGCTTCAAGGCTCTCCTGATGGAGCCAAGCGTGTTGGCCTATGCCGAACGTCATGACAACATCGAGGCGATCTACAAGAAGCTTCAGGATCGACGCGACACCGCAGATGTCACCGAACTGCTCAAGGAGCTGCATCGGATTGTCAACGATGCAATCCGGGCGTCCGAACCGGGGGATGACCATGCCGAGGGTCTGAAGGTCGACCTGAGTCGCATAGACTTCGAGAAGCTCCGGGACGAATTCGCAGGGAAAGTGCAGCGCAAACACGCCGCCATCCAGGATGTCCGTGATGTTGTGGAGAAGAAACTCGCGCAGATGCTTGCCCGCAACCCGACCAGACGACCACGACACAGGCAGAGGTACAGACATTCATTCTCGACAGCCTGTACCGGTCACTTCCGCGACCTCCCTTCACGGATGACGAGACAAATGCCGCCGCTACACTGGTGTTTGAGTATGTGCGGCAGCGCAGTGCAGGTGGAGACTATTTGCTGGCGGCCTAGGTGTCTGGCTCAGTCCTTCACATACGAGAACATTTGCCAGACACCGTCCGGCAAATTGGCCGCAAGGCAAACCACGGGATTTTTCAGACACTGTCTGAAAGATCCGACATGTGGCATAGGGACACAGCGCCAAGTATGTCTCAGCCTCCTACCTGCGCAGAGCGTCTCTCTCCGTCGGCATCCCGTCTTCACGCAAATTCCATCCGTGCCAGCGTGTGCGGAGCATCGACGACCTCGCTAATGTATTATTGGCGCTCCGTCCCCGGCCACTTGCACAGAATATACAAAACAACGCGTTGTTTTTCAACATATTATTAAAAAACAACATGTTGTTTCGTTAAGTCGCCGGCCAATCATGGCTGTCTTCAACCGTCAGGCGGTCGCCTCCTGTCGGTCGTGATCCGTATGAACGATGAATGCGCCCCAAATCGCAGGACCGGATAACCTGACGTCGTCAGTCCATCCGCATTCGCGCGCCGTCAATACCGCGCGGCAGCTCGGATCTGCAGCGGTGCGCGCCGGGCATGCGGTCGACAGACGCCGCCTTCGCGCGGAGACTTGCGCGCCGGGCTCCACCGCGGCGCCATGAGAACGAGCGTGCGCGCGATATCCGGCATAGAACAATTTTGGGACGAACTTCGTTTATTTTATTAAAATAAACGAAGTTCGTCCCAAAGTCCCGTCCCAAAACCCCAGGGCCGGATTCCTGGACGGTCGCTGTGCAACGAGATATCTTTGTGATGCGTACAGCACCGCCCTCATGGATCCAGCGCAACTGCATGGGCCATGCCGGAAGCGTCTCCATTCCCAGAAACCTTCGGAACCACCGATGTCCACCGAATGGCATGACATAAACAATCCCGGTGCATTCAAACGGAAAGACCAGGAGCAATCCGCGAAGCCAGCCTCCGCCGAGGACTCTTCCGCGCAGAGCAGCGCCCCCGAGCAGAAAGTGATCCTCCGCAACGGCACCTTCTCACCGGGTGCGGACGGGTACGCATTTGCCAAGAAGGTCAAAGTCGGGGTAGAGGCCACGCTCGATGGCGGTTCAGCCGGCGATTCGATCTCTGGCCTCGTCACCTTCGGTCTCTTCTCCAAGCACAAGAACGTTGAGCAAGACCACAAACACTCCGTTGATTCAGGTGTGCATGACGGCAAGGCTGAAGGCGAACTCACGCTTTACTACGACGATGGCTACTACGACGCAGGCATGCCTCAAGACGAGAAAGTGGAGTACTACTTCAAGGCCTCCCACGCCAAGGCGCAACAGCCCCTGACAAGCGAAACGCTTGAGATGCCTCAGAGCACCAGGATCGCCGTGGACTTCATCGAGATTGCCGATGTGCACTTCCACCACAACTGCGCACTGCCGTGTCTGGACGAGAAGGGTGAACTCATCGCGGCGCTCGTCAGCGCCTTCTCCTACGCAAAGGATCATTCCGACCGGGAGCTCGTTGTCCAAGGCCATGCCGACCGCAGTGGCGATGCGAGCTACAACCAGCAGATCTCCAAGCGTCGCGCCGAAGCGATCAAGTCGCTGCTGGACAACGACGCAGACATGTGGAAGGGCGTGGTCTCCTCCGACGGCACAGACCAGAAGCTGGAGACCGAGGACTACCAGCAGACCCTCAAGTCGCTCGCAGTCAAGTACGGCCGGCCGTGCGATCCGGGCGCGATTGACAACAAGAAGGGTCCCAAGACACAATCTGCCGTCAAGGGCTTCCAGGGAGAATACAACTCCCGTTTCCCCTCAAACGAGCAACTCACTGTCGACGGTTCGGTGGGCCCCAAGACATGGCAGGCGATCTTTCACACACTGCGGAACCTGCTTGACGAGGGTCTGAAGGCCGCCAAGCTCGATCCTCCGCCATCGTTGACGTACGGCTACCCCGATGGCGACGGCATCTATCCCTGCGGGGAGAGCTCTCCTGTCAGCGATGCCGAAAAATCCGAGGAAGATCGTCGCGTAGAGTTGGTGTTCTACGCCAAGAACGCCTGGTCTCCGGCCATCCCTCCCTCTCCGGGCAAGAAGGTTGACACCAAGAAGGATCCGGTCTCGGAGAAGGACTGGAAGAAGACGCCGGTGGTAATCGGTCTGCCCACCGGCGGAGCTGTTACCCTCAAAGTCGTGCGTCCGGAGAAAACACCCCACAAGCAGTTCATCAACCTCACCCAGAACGACGCAGACCAGGGCCCCGAGCTGAAGATGAAGGTAGAGGCCACGGGATGCGCCGATGGTACGGTTGTCTCGTGGATAGCCACGGTCGGAGACGCAAACAGCAAGCGCAACGACCCTCTCGCCGGACTGAAGAGCCCCGATACCGGCAAAGTGGTCGGATTTGCGGACAAGAAATCGACGGTTGACACAAGCGTCAAGAACGGCAGTGCGGAGTGCACCCTGGTGTGCGGGCTGGCGGGCGGAGATACGTATACGGTCGAGGTCAAGTGCAGCGGTCAATCTGCAAAGGTCACGATAGAATCGTGGCGACGGCTCTGGTATCAGAGGACCTATCACAAAGACGCTGCCGTTCCAGCCATGACCACCCCTGAGAAACAACTGAAGGGCGTTTTCATCGAATTCATGGCCGAGCCCGATGTGAAGCACGTCGAGGGAACTGCGGGACAAGTGATCATCGGACGCCACAACGCGTCGTCTTTCCATGCGCTGCTGAATACCACACACACAGGACAGTGCGTGAATGTCATTTTCTGCGATCGCCAGTTCGATGGGATCGACACCAAGGGCAACAACTATGTGTCAAGAAAGACAAGCCGGCTCACATCACAGAGCGGCACGGTGACCGTGGGCGATGATGTTGACGCGAATCTGGCAATATTCAACCCTCCGTTGCAGAAGGGCGCAGCCTTCCTCATTAAGGGAACCTGGGCTAATGTCAAGGGAAAGACCGATGGCACCCTCACCGACGACCCCGCGAAGGTCAATGACAGCACCGGCCTGGTTACCCGCATCGATGAGCTTGATGTGAAGGTCGACCTGCCCAAGAATGCTGCAGCCTCTGCGGGTAGTCCTGTTGATGTTTCGCTTGAGATTACGGCCGCGTCGGGTCCCTGGGGTGGCGATGGCGGGACTGCGCCTCACAATCTGATCGTGATCAATAAGAACGACACGATTCATTCCATGTGCATCATGCACGAGCTCGGGCATCTGATGAACATGGTCCCCTTGACAGGATACTACAAATGCCCGCCGGGCTTTGTCTACGAAGACCACAAGTACCGCTATGAGAAGATGGGTGGTTCAGGAAGTCACTGCTCATTTGGCAACGACAAGGCGAAATCAACTGCGAAGCGGTATGTCGATGGCACCTGTATCATGTTCCATCAGCTCACCCTCAAATGCAAACTCGAGTTCTGCGAGTGCTGCGCGCCCTTTGTCAAGGCTCAGGCTCTGCAGAAGTTCCATGACCTGAAATGAAAGGCTCAACCATGGTAGGTACAATCTCTATGATTCTTGCTCTCAATGACTCGTTGATCTATTCGGGTGAAGACCTGGGGAGCAAGTTCTTCGGCTACTACAGCGCTCAGCCGGGACGGAAGTACCTCTGCATCGCCACACCGAAGACTGTGGATCTCGCGCAATCACGCGTGCTCCCGTGCATCGTAGGGGGGAAGGTCCCCATGCATGCTCAGGACACGTTTCATCCCGGCACATGGGGTCGCATCCTGGTGAGCTCCCTCACCAACGGCTCGTTGAGTGTATGCGAAGTAACCGACAATTCATCCAAGATGCCTGACTATCAAGGCGAGGACGGGAAGTCCCCCCGCACGAAGGCGAAGAAGAGCGGCGAGGGACCGCTGACGTTCGACTATCCCTACCTGAGGAAGGAACTGGCAGTCGGGACTGACATGCCGGCCCGCAATGACACGTACGCGGTCTGGGCCATCAGCGGGGACATTCTCTCTGAGCCCCAGGTGGTGACGGTGACCGGAGCGGCACCGGGCCTCACCAGCAGCGGCTCTCCTCGGACCACGGAGGGCGTTTCTGGCCGGGTCGAAGCCCACCCTGAGTACTGGTACGCCAAAAATCCCTTGTCGCCGCCACCGCCTTCGGTTGCGGGCATCGCGCTGTCCGGAGTGCCACACGAGAAGGCCGAAAGGGGCAAGCCCTTCATGGTCTACGGTTCAGTGAGGTTGAAGGCAGCTCCGAAGAGCGCAGTCACCGTGCCCGTTGAAATCCACATCCTTGTTTCGGGAACCGAAGAGCACGACTTGACGCACTACAGGCTGAGTATTCCTGTTGACATGCTGCACCAAGACAACGGATCGCTGGTTGGGTACTTCGCGTTTGACTGCATGAAAGAGTTCTTCTGCAAACAAGCAGGACGATTCGATATTCCCAAGCAGTTCTTCATTACCGCGATCTCCAGGGATCTGCATGCCGGGCCGGCTCTGATAGCAACCGGTCAATAGGCGCTCTGGCAGCAATTGCTGCAATCCGATCCGAAGATGGGGACGGTGTCAATTACCTCGACACCATCATCTTCGGAGCGAAGAGGCACGACCGCACGCGGATACCCCAGCCAGAATGGTCTCCACGGCCTCGCCCTCCATTCCGTCCACGAAGTCGCTCGACACTCGAGGGGTCACATGCACCGAAACTGGTGGGCGAGCGTTGCATGGAATGCTATAACCATGCACCATGGACTACGAGTACATCGAACAGTCACACCTGCTCAATGAGCGCAAGAAAGAACTGCGCTGTCTGTACAGCCTGTCCAGGATAATCGATCGGAACGCGACGATCGAGGACACCTGTGC
>Ga0315287_10007035_pt1 | contig 11255 bp, 11 predicted proteins | sample YL17G11_0_MG_FD_205037 | JGI IMG/M metagenome (GOLD analysis project Ga0315287, IMG submission 205037) | Sediment microbial communities from Yellowstone Lake, YNP, Wyoming, USA - YL17G11_0 | ecosystem: Environmental > Aquatic > Freshwater > Lake > Sediment | place: USA: Wyoming | collected...
CCCTCCCCCGATGGCACATCGGCATCAAGCCAGACTGGCGTTCCAAACATCCACAGGCTTCGATCAACCGCAAGACTCCGTGAAGGCGTGAGCGAGACCTTCTGGGCACCGGGTGCACCAAGGCTTGGGTCATTCACTTTCACTTCGCGAAAGAAGATGAACGACTTATTTTCCCACATGAGCGAACGGGCGGCCGCTGGATTCCTCGCCATCCATTGGCGCAGGGCCTGCATGGACATATTATCCTTGCTCAAAATCCCGCGCTCAACCAGCAAGCCTCCGATCCCTGAATAGGCCTGGCCGGTCTTGGCGCTGTAAGCGAGCCGCAGGAATTTGCCATCGGGCAGCCTGATGCGACCTGAACCCTGGACATGGATAAAGAATGCATCAACCCAGCTCCTGAGCCACACGAGTTCCAACCCTTTGGATTTGAGTGCGCCCTCTTCGATCTCTCGCCTGGTATAATAACCGTGGGGTTTGCCATTTACCATCCGCCCATATTTAAGACCTAGGCGCCTCTCGGCAGCCTCGTCGAAACTCACAAGGTCAGCAGGCTTTGCATAGATTGGCACCTCAAAACCGTTTCCCGGTGTAGGGCTACCCTCGGCCTGGGGTTCATAGTAGCCCGTGAATAGGCCTTCCGGACGCTCAGGGTCTATAACCTTCAGCGCCGTAAACTCCGTTTCAAAGAATTGCCGGGGGTGTTTTTGGTCCCTCGCTGCTTTGCAGACGGTCAACCAGTCGTTCCGCGTGCCACCAAACTTGGCAACACGCTTGAAGCCATGCCCCGTCTCGATGATCTCCGTGCAGGAGTGCTGGAAGGCGGTAAGGACTGCCGCATGATCGTCAGCCGCCCAGCCATTGATATGATCGAAAGTAACCCTTTCAAGAATCGGTTTTGCAGCAGCGGTCATGGCAGAAAACATGGCGAAAACGGCCACAAGACACAAGCGCCCAATCAATTCAAAGTTTCTGTTGCGACGACCCGCCAGTTGGGATCCCTCTGATTGACATCGCGCTCGAAGGTCCACAGATCGATGACATCCTTGATGTCCTTGGGGTCGCCGTCAATCAGCGCTCCCGTCCTATCGTAGGTGGAGGAAATCATCTGGCTTACGAATTTGACCGCCAGGCTGGCGCGTTTGTCGATGAGGTTTGCGGTTACGAACTCGGTCTTTTCAAATCCCACGAACTGGAAAGTGAGCTTTTCGCCGGCCTGCTGACGTGCATCAATAGCCTTGGAAAACCCATCAAGAACTTCGCGTGAGAGAAGGCTCTTGAGCGTGGGTTTGTCACTCTTGGCAAAGGCCTCGATCACCATTTCATAGGCAAGCTTGGCGCCATCCAGAAAAGACTTGGGCTGAAAGGCAGCATCGGCGAGGGCGATTTTCTGCAAACCCACTGCAACCGCGGAGCCCTCCGCGGCATAGCCTTCCCATAGGGGTTTTGCAGGTTCCATATCTATGGTTTTTTCCGCCGCCGTCTTGGTCTGCGGAAATTCCAGCACGTTGGTGCCTCCCGCCTCAGGGGCAGGCTTGGCCATGCTGACGGGCGGGCGTTCATTGCCAGTACGCTGGCCTAAAACCGAGCGCAGGCGCCACAATATGACAATGGCAACGCCGGCAAGAATGAGGTTCAGAGGATCAAATACCTGGCTCATTAACATGTCATCACTCTAGCACAACCTTCAAACCACACCTAAACATTGAAATTAATATGTCTTACTCCCTATATAGGAGACTTCGCGACAGGTCCAAGGACCATTCTCAGTTGAGGTTTAAGCGTTGTGCGGTATCTGCCGGGCATCATCTTTGGTATTTTCATCCTGGAATTGGCAAGCCTCATCTGGCTTGCTGGTCATATCGGAGTCTTGCCGGTCCTTGCCATTACCATCCTTGACGTGATGATCGGCAGCGCCCTCATTCGCAGGAGCGGTAGTACTGTCGTGGCCGCCATGAATACGCGCAATTTCGATGCCAAGGCAGTTTCGAGTGGAGCAGCGGATGGCGTGTTCGGAGCCCTTGCCGGCCTGCTTTTCATAATTCCCGGCCTGTTTAGTGATATCCTCGCCGTGTTTCTGCTGCTGCCCTGGCTGCGCCGCCGTTTTGCACGCTTCGTGGAGCCCCATATTTCGGCGGGAATGCCGCGCGATTCCCGCGGGCCGGTCATCGATGCCGAAGTGGTAGAGATCGAAGAGGTCCGGCATTTTGGTCCTCCCACCCAGCGGGATTGAAACAGTCTGCTTGCGACAAAACTGCCTTCATGATAGCCACATCACCTTGTGATTTGGACTGACCAAAACAGCTGAGAGGCAACTATCATGGTAAAACCAGCAAAGCCCGCCCCACGTAAACCTGCGGCAAAGGCATCAAATGGGGGGGCTAAGGCATCCCAAGCCAAGCCGCCCAAGGTTTCAGAGGCCAGAGCGCCTGCCCCAGTCAATCTGCAGGTGCCGCCGCCGAAGCCAGGGAGCCAGCCCTCCATGCGCATTCTGGGCCAATACCTGAAGGATCTGAGTTTTGAAAATCCCAACGCTCCTCAGGCGCTGGCGCCCCAGCAAAACCAGCCCGACATCAATATTTCAGTCAACGTTAATGCCCGCAACCTGGCGCCGACAGACTTCGAAGTAGAATTGCACCTCGATGCCAAGGCGACCTCCGAAGGCAAGGTAGTTTTTGCCTCCGAACTACTGTTTGCTGGGGTTTTCCGGATGGAAAACTTCCCCACCAACATGTTGCATGCCGCCGTTCTCATCGAATGCCCTCGCATGCTGTTTCCCTTTGCGCGGCAGATCCTGGCTGATGCAACACGCAATGGCGGCTTCCCGCCGCTCATGCTCGACCCCATCGATTTCGCCAGCATGTACCAGAAGCGCGTGCAGCAACAGGCCAGCGCTACGGTCTAAGCCCGTTTGCTGCTCCACAGGGCGGCATCGCCCAGGTCGCGCACCATTTTTTCATGGGCTTGCAATTCTTCGGCGGTCAGACGTGATGCAAGCGGACGTTCACGCCTGACGACAGTCGAAGCCTGGCTTATGGAAAGTTGGCGGACATTATCCGTCTTGGGCAGCGTCAAGGCGATTTGCCGCCCACCTACCAGCTCGAGGTAGACCTCGGCCAGCAGTTCGCAATCCACCAAAGCGCCGTGTTTGTTGCGCTTGAACGTGTCGATGCCGTAGCGCTTGCAAAGCGCATCAAGGCTGTTGGGGCCCATGGGGTGGCGCTTCTTGGCAAGCGCCAATGTGTCAACAACACGTTCATAGAGAATGGCGGGCTTCTTCAGGAAGCCCAGTTCGGCGTTGAGAAAGCCCACATCGAAACTGGCGTTATGGATGATGAGGGTTGTGTCGGCAATGAACTCCCGGAATGCATCGGCGATGCTGGCAAACGGCGGCTTATCCCTCAGGAAGTCGCTGCTGAGGCCATGCACGGCCTCAGCTTCGCGTGGCATGTCGCAGTTGGGATTGATGTAGGTATGGTAGGTCTTGCCAGTGGGCAAATGGTTGAAGAGTTCAAGCGCGCCAATTTCAACCAGCCGGTGCCCCAGCAGTGGGTCCAATCCCGTGGTCTCCGTATCAAGGACAATCTCTCTCAATTTTTTCTTTCTCCATCTAGGATCCTGAATTTGGCAACAAGCGCATCAACCTGTTTGCCCAGATGTTCCAGGTTGCCGGAATTATCAATGATAAAATCAGCCCGACGGTGCCTTTCCACATCTGGAACCTGTCGCAACAGAATAGCAGCCAGTTTCTCGCGCGTCATGCCGGGCCGGGCGAGGGCGCGTTCACGCTGGATGTCTTCGGGAACGGAGACCACCACAACGTAGTCGACATCGTCGGCTTGGTCTGTTTCAAAGAGAAGCGGAATGTCCATGATGACAAATGGCACGTTTTTCTCTTTCCAGGCCTGAATGAATTTTTCCCTCTGCGCCTGCACGAGCGGATGGATCAGAACCTCGAGTTTCTTCAGCTTCTTCACATCTGTTAGGACGATCCTGCCGAGAACCTGGCGGTCGACGTGGCCGTTTTTGATGGCATCTGGAAAATATTTCGCAAGCATTTTCACCACCGGCTGATCCCGGTAGATCCTGTGGACCTCCGCGTCGGCATCAAATACGGGAACATGCCTTTCGGAAAACAGTCTCGCTGTTTCGCTCTTACCACTGGCAATGGAACCGGTGAGGCCGACGATGAGCATCAGGGTTCCGTCCTGCGGACATCGGCGGCTACAAGATCATAAAGTTCGCTGGTGACTTCCGGCCTCACCCCGAACCACAGTTCGAAACCACGTACAGCTTGGTGAAGCAGCATGCCAAGACCCTCAAGAGTTCGGTTGCCGCGCTGCTTTGCCCGTTGCAACAGATCGGTTTCCAGTGGCGAATAGACGATATCAGAAACAATGGCCTGTCGCGGCAGGCTGTCAATGTCTATTTCGAGTGGAGGCTGGCCCGACATGCCCAGCGATGTCGTGTTAATGAGTAAATCACAGTTGGCTAGATTCGCCCGCTGTGCTGCGGCATTAACGCGCGGACCGAATCGTTGCCGCAGGGCTTCAATACGGCCCGGCGTCCGGTTGATCACGCTAATCGCTTCGACGCCGCCATCGACAAGTGCCCCAATGATGGCCTTGGCAGCACCACCGGCACCAATGATTACCACCTTGTTTGCGTTGATCTCATGCGATGGGTGTTTCTGGTGCAGATTAGCGAGGAACCCCTCACCATCAGTATTGGTGCCGTAAAGAACGCCGTCTCTTATATAGAGTGTATTGATGGCTCCAAGGCGGCGAGTGGCGGCATCTACCTGCGTTATCTTGCGGAAAACGATCTCCTTATGGGGAACCGTGATGTTGCAGCCAACCAGGCCTGAGTGGACGAAACTTGCCAAGAATGCCTCGATGTGTTCGGGGCTAACGGCCTTTTTTTCATAAATAGCGTTGAGGCCGTATTTTCTAATCCAGTAGTTGTGGATGAGAGGGGAGCGCGAATGGGCAATGGGCCAACCGATGACGCAGGCTTTCTTCATGTCATGACGAGTTTCTGTAGGCGCAGAAAGCTGAGAAGTGGCAGCAGTGGCAATCCAAGGATTGTAAAGTAATCACCCTCAATCTTCTCAAACAGATTGATACCCTGTTCCTCGAGTTTGTAGCCGCCGACCGAGCAAGCATAGCTGTCGGCAGTCGCCGTGAGGTAATGGTCAAGAAACGGCTCGGAGAAATTTCGCATGGTGAGCATCGCATCGCCGCAAAAAGCCCAAACAGTTTTACCTGCTATGGCGCAGGCGAGTGCGGAGTGAAGTGTATGGGTCTTGCCCCTGAGGGCGAGCAGTTGCTCGCGGGTTTCCTGCAGGGAGTTCGGTTTGTCGAAAGCCTTTGATCCCAAGCCCAGTGTTTGGTCGGCACCAATGACAAGTTCCTTCGGCAGCCGTTGTGAAACGCGGACAGCTTTTAATTCAGCCAGCGACATCGCCTGTGCCTTGGCCGAACGGTCTGCCATGGAATGCTTGGCTGCGGCTTCGTTCAGCTTGGAATCTTCTGTTGTGAATGGAACGCCAGCATTTTTGAGTATGGTGGAGCGGATTTTACTGGTGGAGGCAAGAATGATATACAATGTGGGGTCCTGACAGGTTTGGCTTGCTGTGGGCTTTGGCTCATTAGTTTGTGGATAATTCGCTGAAAAGTTCAGAGGTTGAGATTTGGTTAATGTTGTTAGATTCTTATCAACATTTTGCTCGCCGAAGTGAAGCTAGGGCAGGTTGTGGGTATAACTAATCACTGTTCAAAACCTTGGATAAGTCTTCTTGCTAAAAAACCGTGGCACTTTATAACTTGATTTCATTGAAGAATTGACTGGTTGTTGAGCGACTTTTCCGCCTATTTTTCAGAGCTGTAAAGTTTTTTGATAAGTCCAGTGGAGCTTTTTGGTGCCGCTGTTTGCCTTACAACAACAGATTCACTTTAATTAAGACTCTTTTAACTGGGACCAGAAATTTGAGTAATCAGGCACTGACAAACGTTCTGAAAAAAGAAAGCGCCAGTCGAAGACCGATCTGGTTCATGCGCCAAGCCGGGCGCTATTTGCCAGAATACAGGAAAGTCAGGGAACAGGCAGGGTCGTTTCTTGATTTATGCTACAACTCTGAACTGGCGGCTGAAGTCACCTTGCAGCCGCTGCGGCGATATGATCTTGATGCAGCCATCATATTCGCTGATATCCTGGTCGTGCCCCATGCCATGGGAAATGGCCTTTGCTTTGTGGAGGGCGAGGGGCCTGTGCTGCAAACCGTAAGGTCTGCTGCCGATGTTGGTCGGCTTACTTCAGGTGTTGGTTCAAAGCAGTTCTCGGCGGTTGCAGAATCTCTGTCGCGGGTAAGGCGGGATTTGAACGGTGATATTGCGCTCATCGGGTTTTGTGGTGCTCCCTGGACGGTGGCCAGCTATATGATCGAAGGACGTGGTTCTGACCGAAAGTTTGCTGTGGCCTGTGCCACCGAGGGGCCGCCTTGGTTTGCCGAGTTGATGAACCTGTTGGTTGACAATTCGATTGCTTATCTGTGTATGCAGGTGGAGGCTGGGGCCGATGTGCTGCAGATTTTTGATTCCTGGGGTGGCGAGCTGGCAAATACAGTGTTTGAGGATTTCAGCATTGGCCCAATCAAACGCATTGTTGCAGGCGTCAGGGCAAAGCACCGCGATGTTCCCATTATTGTCTTTTGCAAGGGTGCGGCTGACCGACATCGGGCCATGTATCTAGATACCAAGTGCGATGCGGTGGGCATTGAAGCGGAGTATCCGATGCAGTCTGCCTTAGAGATATTGCCTGTGGATGCGGTGGTTCAAGGCAATCTTGATCCCGAGCTTCTGCTTGGGCCGGTTGAGGATATGTGCAGGCAGGTTCTCAACATTTTGGGAGCTGTACCGCGTAACCGGCATGTTTTTAACTTGGGCCATGGCATCAAGCAACAAACCAGTCCTGATATCCTCAATGTGGTGATCCGCACTGTGAGGGAATTCGACAATGGCGTGGGCCATGGTTGAGTGGGTCAAGGTTGTGCATATTCTTGCTGTCATCTCCTGGATGGCGGGGCTGTTCTATCTGCCGCGGCTGTTCGTCTATCATTGTGATGCAAGACCAGACAGCGAAACTAGCGAGCAGTTCAAAATCATGGAGGGCCGGCTGCTCGCTGTGATCATGCGACCTGCTGCGGTTGTTGCCTTGCTGACGGGCATAATACTGGTTTGGCTGGACGGATTTGGGCTTTCGTCGTTGTGGCTTGCGGGCAAGCTTGTGGCAGTCCTGCTGCTTGTGCTTTTCCATGGTTTTCTTGAAGCAATGACTGGGGCTTTTGCCCGCGACCGGCGTCTGTACGATGGCCGGTTTTTCCGAATCATCAATGAGGTCCCCACGGTTCTGCTCATCGCCATCGTTATTTTTGTGGTGGTAAAACCATTCCAATAATAAGTGTTGGTATGATTTGAAAAACTTGATATATGGGGGTTTAGGACTTGAGCTTACGAGCTCAGCTGGTCTTCCCACCTTTATTTACCCGATCTGCAAATTTGCATCGCGGTTTTGTTTTCAACCTGATTGAACTGATTTTAAAACATGACAAATATCGCTGAATTGAAAGATATTAAGCTTAAGGACCTTAAGCGTAAGTCGCCTGCTGAGTTGGTGACGCTGGCCGAAGAATTGGAAGTCGAAAATGCCAGCACGTTGCGCAAGCAGGAGCTCATGTTTGCGATTCTCAAGAACCTTGCGGTGCGCGACATCGAGATCATTGGCGAGGGCGTGGTTGAGGTGCTGCCGGATGGTTTCGGCTTCCTGCGCTCTGCTGATGCCAACTATCTTGCAGGACCCGACGACATCTATGTGAGCCCCAGCCAGATCAGGAAGTTTTCTCTGCGCACGGGCGATACGGTTGAAGGCCAGATCCGTAGTCCCAAGGATGGCGAGCGGTATTTCGCACTCGTTAAGGTTAACACCATCAATTTTGAAGACCCCGAGAATAAGCGGCACAAGGTGCATTTTGACAATCTAACACCGCTCTATCCCGACGAGCGCCTCGAGATGGAAATTCCCGACCCTACCCGCAAGGATTTTTCGGCACGGGTAATCGATATCGTGGCCCCGCTCGGCAAGGGTCAGCGCGGACTGATCGTGGCTCCGCCGCGCACCGGTAAAACGGTGCTGCTGCAGAATATCGCCCATGCAATATCCACCAACCACCCCGAGTGCTTCCTGATCGTGCTGCTGATCGACGAGCGGCCCGAGGAAGTGACCGACATGCAGCGCTCCGTGAAGGGCGAGGTGGTCAGCTCCACCTTCGACGAACCGGCAACCCGCCACGTCCAGGTCGCCGAAATGGTGATCGAGAAAGCCAAGCGCCTCGTTGAGCACGGACGTGATGTGATCATCCTGCTGGATTCCATTACCCGCCTTGGGAGGGCTTACAACACGGTGGTACCTTCCTCCGGCAAGGTTCTCACAGGTGGTGTTGACGCCAACGCCCTGCAGCGGCCGAAGCGCTTCTTCGGTGCTGCCCGTAACATTGAGGAGGGTGGCTCGCTTACAATCATTGCAACCGCCCTGATCGATACCGGCAGCCGCATGGACGAGGTGATCTTCGAAGAATTCAAGGGAACTGGTAACTCGGAAATCATCCTTGACCGCAAGGTGGCTGACAAGCGGGTATTCCCAGCGATCGACATCCTGCGTTCGGGCACCCGCAAGGAAGAACTGCTGGTCAAGCCGGAGCTCCTGAAAAAGACCTATGTCCTACGCCGTATTCTCAATCCTATGGGAACCGTGGATGCCATTGAGTTCTTGCTGGATAAGCTGCGTCAGACCAAAGCCAACAGCGACTTCTTCGATTCGATGAATGCGTAGGGCCTAATATTTCTTGGGTTCTGACACCGTCGATGGTATCGATTCGAATCCGAAATGAATGATTCTGAGACGATTTTTGCGGTTTCTAGTGGTTCCGGCGTGTCGGGAATTGCAGTCATTCGGCTGTCCGGGCCGCAGGCCAGCCGGATTGTAAGCGATATTGCAGGGGTATGCCCAAAACCACGTAGGGCTAGTGTAAGGCGCCTTCGACACCCCGTATCCGGAGACGTAATTGACCACGGGTTGGTGTTGTGGATGCCGGGACCGCACAGCGCTACCGGCGAGGACGTGGTTGAATTCCATTTGCACGGAAGTAGTGCCGTCATTGCCGCAATATTTTCCGTTCTTGAAGGCTATGAGCGCGTCAGGCTTGCCGAGGCGGGGGAGTTTACCCGCCGCGCCTTCGTCAATGACCGCATGGATCTCGTGGAAGTTGAAGGCCTCGGCGATCTCCTGCAGGCGCGCACCGAACAGCAGCGACGTATGGCCATTAACCATCTGAGCGGTGGAGCCAGCTTGGTTTACGAAACCTGGCGCAGTGATATGCTGGCGATTGCAGCACATTTAGCAGCGGCCATTGATTTTGCCGATGAAGGTGGCGTGGCGGAAGCTGCGATGCGCGATGTGAGAGCGCGCACTACTGCATTGATAGACGAGCTGTCCAAGGCGGCGTTGCAGTCTGACCGCGCTGGCGTGTTGCGGTCAGGCGTGAAGGTGGTTTTGGCAGGTGCCCCGAATGTAGGCAAGTCATCGCTCCTCAATGTGATCGCCGCGCGTGAAGCCGCCATCGTGTCGGCCCAGCCCGGCACGACACGCGATGTGATCGAGGTTGTCATTGAGCTTGGTGGCATTCCGGTGTTGTTCAGCGATACCGCAGGACTGGGACCTGAAGGCACTGATGAGATCGAGAACATCGGCATGCAGCGGACAAGGTTGCGCGTAGCCGAAGCAGATATATTCGTTTGGGTGACTTCGCCTGATGTTGTTTCAGATTTGGAAGGGTTAATGGAACCTGACCTCCATGTATTGAATAAGGTCGACCTGCTTGGAGATCGGAAGGCGTATGATGATCGTGTCATCGCTGTTTCAACAAGAACTGATGCAGGTGTGAGCAGGCTGGTCAATGAACTCGAGCGGCTGGTCTCGGAGCGCTATGGGATGATGGAGCATGCGCCGGTCGTTCGCTCGCGGCAAAAGCTGGCCGTGGAAGATTCGATTCGGTATCTTAATGAATCTCTCCAGCATGATGCGGGGCACATCGAACTCGCGGCGGAATGCTTGCGCATGGCCTGTCACGCTATAGCGAGGATTACGGGCCGCGTTGACGTGGAGGATTTGTTGGGCAAGATCTTCAGCGAATTCTGCATAGGCAAATAGACTGTTTCACGTGAAACTTGTGATGTTTTTCCAGTTGGACTAGAGAACCGCGATGAACAAGGGCTTTGATGTGATCGTCGTTGGTGGTGGCCATGCTGGCGTTGAGGCGGCAGCTGCTTCGGCTCGGCTAGGTGCAGCCACGGCTCTTGTTACGCATACCCATTCAACCATAGGCGAGATGTCCTGTAATCCCGCAATTGGCGGATTGGGCAAGGGCCATCTGGTGCGCGAGATCGATGCGCTCGACGGATTGATGGGCCGGGTTGCTGATGCTGCAGGAATCCAGTTCCGACTTCTCAACCGTTCGAAGGGTCCTGCTGTGCGAGGACCGCGCGCGCAGGCGGATCGCAAGCTCTATCGCCAAGCCATGCAGAGAGAAATTTCCGCGCAGCCCAACCTTGTTGTGGTGGAAGCTGCCGTGTGTGGTTTCATCATCGACAAGGGGAAGGTGGTTGGGGTCACCACAAAGGCTGGTGAAGACATTCGCAGTGGCGCAGTTGTCCTGACGACGGGCACTTTCCTGGCGGGGCTCATCCATATCGGCGAACGGAAGATTCCAGCCGGCCGTGTCGGCGAGCCACCAGCGCATGGCGTTGCGGAACAGTTGCGCGACGCTGGCCTCAATCTGGGGCGCCTCAAGACTGGAACACCTGCAAGGCTTGATGGTCGCACCATTAAATGGAGTGGACTGGAAGAGCAAAAGGGCGATCCGCAGCCCACACCCTTTTCATTCCTGACGAGTCACATTTCGGGGCCCCAGGTGTCCTGCTTCATCACGCAGACCACCGAGGCGACCCATAGGGCCATTGCTGACAACATCCACCGTTCGCCACTTTACTCCGGCCAGATCGAAGGCACCGGTCCGCGCTATTGTCCTTCCATCGAAGACAAGATCCATCGCTTCATGGATAAATCCTCGCACCAGATTTTCCTCGAACCCGAAGGCCTGGATGACCACACGGTCTATCCCAATGGCATTTCCACCTCCCTGC
>Ga0315287_10007036_pt1 | contig 11254 bp, 6 predicted proteins | sample YL17G11_0_MG_FD_205037 | JGI IMG/M metagenome (GOLD analysis project Ga0315287, IMG submission 205037) | Sediment microbial communities from Yellowstone Lake, YNP, Wyoming, USA - YL17G11_0 | ecosystem: Environmental > Aquatic > Freshwater > Lake > Sediment | place: USA: Wyoming | collected...
TGACACTCCTTGGCCGACAGAGTCTTGACTTTGTCCTCCTTACAGACTAAGTCGCCAGGCTTCGGCGTCCGAGACACGCGCACCCTGGCCGTCGCAGCTACAAAATCGGATACCGCCCCGCCTTTCTTGACCACCTCGAAACACTTCACCGCCTCGGCGAGGTCTTCGATCCGCGACGACGCAACGAACCCCACGTTCGCCGTGCCGCCGCGAAGGAAACCCGCCGTATAGACCAAAAATCCGCCGCTCCCGGCGTATTTGAAGTCCGCATACAGCACCGGCTTGCCCGATGTCGCCATCGTCTGAACCACCTGGTTCCAGCAGTTCATCTGGAAAACGAGATAGCCGTCGATTGCGCTCGATTTATCCTCGTCGAGAATCTTCTTGGCCTGGTCCGGCCCGTTTGCCAGCGAGGTTACAAACTCGAAGCCCGGACATCGCTCCGACAGCTCTTTGTTGAATCGCTCCATTACCGGCCGGAAATCGAATCCCTTGTTCGGCCAATCCGGACCCGGCTGCTCTGCCGCGTGCAGGGAATATACTATCCGAATCCGCACACTGTCGCTCTTTCCCGCCGCTCGCAGCGCCTTCGGAGCCGCTAACACACCCGCAGCCCCCGCGCACGCAGCGCAGCCAATGAGAAACTCACGACGGCTCATACCGGAGCACACACATCCGGACCCCGTTTCAGACGTCTTCATTTTTGACCTCCAATCATTTTGACCGATACTTTTTCATACAGGTTGCTTCGCAGCAGGCCTAAGACTTACAGTACATTATACCACCAAATTCGCCATCGGGCTTCTATTATCTTGAGCCGCCTGTTTACGCGAAATCCAGCTCGAAGCTATAGACGCGGTCCTCCATCTGACTGCGAATCTCACAGCCGCTCTTCTCCAGCACCGCCTGCATCGCCTTGTTATCCCTCAACACTTCGGCGGTGAAACCCGCGATGCCGTTGCGTTTGGCGATAGTAATCAGGTACTTCAGCAGAAACGTCCCGATACCACGATTCTGCCACTCGTCCCGCACAATAAACGCAACCTCCGCCCGGTTCGTCCTGGGATTCAGGTAATACCTCCCGATGGCGATAATATCCTCCCCGTGAGCTTCAGGCAGGGTCCCCACAATCGCCATATCACTGCGGTAGTCGATATACACGAAGTCCTGCACCTGCCTCTGTGGTATCCGCGTTATGTTCGACATAAACCGGTAGTATATAGTCTGCTTCGACAGCGAGTGAAAGAGCCCCCGCATCGGCTTATCATCCGTCGGGTGCATCGGACGGAAATTTATCTGCGTCCCGTCATCAAGCACCAGCGAGGTCCTCAGCTCCTGCGGCCCCACGAGAATCTTTCCTTCAATCGACGCTAAATCGGAGCTGACGCACTTGTTCTCTATTGCCGCCCTCAGAAGCGCCGCCCGAAAGTCAGGATGGGCTATGCTGATTAGCGCCATCGCCCGTTCCTGAATGCTCTTGCCGTGCAGGTATGCAACGCCGAACTCCGTCACAACATAGTGCACCTCGCTGCACGTTGCAGCCACCTCCGCGCCGTGACTGAGCTCCGGGACAATCCGCGAGACAGCCCCGTCGCCCCTCGTCGATTCCAGAGCCACTATCGACCTGCCCCCCGGCGACCGCGACGCCCCGTGAACAAAGTCCATGTGACTGCCCATCCCGGTGAAACCCGCCTCCGGCGAATGTGCGCAGACCTGCCCCGTAAGATCAACCTCCAGAGCAACACTGATTGCAACCATATTGTTGTGCCGGCTTATTAGATAAGGGTCGCTGACATACTGCGCGGGCCGAAAAGAAAATGTCGCGTTGTGGTCGATATAGTCGAAGAGCCTCTGCGTGCCCATGCACATGCTCGCCACCACCTTGCCCTGCTCGATGTTCTTGCGCACGCCTGTTACCACTCCCGACTCCACCAAATCGATGACCCCGTCGGAAAGCACCTCCGTATGAATCCCCAGGTCGCGCTTGTCCTTGAGAAACTCGAGCACTGCAAGCGGAACGCGCTTCGTGCCAAGCTCAACCGTCGAGCCGTCCGGGATCAGGGCTGCTACGTACTCCGCGATCTGACGCGAAACATCCGTAGGTTCCGGCAGTGTCGCCTCAAGGATGGCCGTCTCAGCCAGAACCAAGACATCAATGTCATAGGCCGACAGCATGCTGTCTCCCATCGTCCACGGCATCCGCCGATTCACCTGCGCTATCAGCAACGCCGCATTCTCCGCAGCGCTCTTGGTAATATCAACCGAGACTCCCAGCGAGCACATCCCGTTTTCGTTCGGCTCGGTCACCTGTATCATCGCAACGTCGATAGGCAGTTGACCCGAATCGAATAGGCGCGGAATATCGGAAAGAAATATCGGCGTGTAGTCGCCCAGCCGCTCCTGCGTGCCGTCAACGTTGTCCGATATGAAGAAGCTGTTCACGTGAAAATGCTTTGACAGCTCTTTGTGGCGGTAGGGCGGCTCTCCGAGCATCAGCAGGTGCACTATCTCAATATCCTCCAGCTCGCCCGCCCGCCCCAAAAGGGCCTCAACCAATGCCGCGGGCTGCCCGCATCCTGTCCCGATGAACACGCGCTGTCCGGGCCGTATCCGCGATACCGCCTCACTCGCCGAGACCACCACGCTCTCGTAGTGATGCTTCCAGTTACTGCGGCCGGTCTTGTCAAAGCCGCGGCGATACTCTGCCATTTACTCACCGCCGACCCGCGAAAGGGTCATTCGTGCATCCACCACCATCGGCTCAGTCCCAACCGGCCCGACGATGAACGGATTGATGTTCAAGTCCTTGATCTGCGGAAAATCCGTCGCCAACTGGCTTATCCGCTGGAGAGCGCCTGTTATCGCCGTAGGGTCTATATCCGCCTGCCCCCGAGCCCCTTTCAAAAGAGCATAAGACCGCGTCTCAGAAAGCATCTGCATCGCCTCGTCAGCCGTGATCGGAGCCAGATAGCACGACACGTCCTTCAGAACGTCCACGAAAATCCCGCCCAGCCCAAACATCAGCAGCGGCCCGAACTGCGGGTCGCACGTCATTCCCAGCACAACCTGCAACCCGTGCACGCACATCTTCTCCACGTAAATCCCGTGCAACCGAGCCTCCGGCGCCCGCCGGGTCACACGCAGTGTCAATAAATCAAACGTGTCGCGGACTTCGTCCGGACTGGATATATTCAGCTTTATCCCGCCAACGTCGGACTTGTGCACAACGTCCGGCGAGATAATCTTCAACGCAACAGGAAATCCGATCCGCCCGGCAATCTCCACCGCCTCCTCCGGACTATTCGCCACATATCCGTCAGGAACGTTGAAGTCGTACGCCCGGAGAATCTCCTTGGCCCCCACCTCGCCCACCAGCAGATGATTCGTCTTCAGATGCCGCGATATGACCCGCTCAACCCTGCGCCGGTTCACCGGAAAACGCGCAACGACACGCTCCGGGCGGTTCAGCCACGCATAGTATTCGTGCATTGCCCGGAGGGCCGCAACCGCCCGCTCCGGTGAAGAATAATCCGGCAGACAGCAATCAACCAACTCCTTGCGCTGCGGCATGGCGTCCGTGCTGCCCAAAAAGGCCGCGAGTATGGGCTTGCCCCCGATACTGCACGCCCCTATAGCTCGCGCCGTCTCCATCGGCTTGGTCATAGCATGCGGAGTCAATATAACGATTATTGCATCAACCGCATCATCTTTGCGTGCGGCCTCCACCGCCGCGGCGTAACGCTTAGGGTCCGCATCCCCCAATACATCAATAGGGTTGTTCACTATCGCCGCCGCAGGCAACTCCTCTTTCAAGGCGCTGGTGCTCTGCCTGCCCAGAGCGGCCACCTCTAATCCCGACTGTTCAACCGCATCGGCCGCGATAACGCCTGGACCTCCAGCGTTCGTAATAATCGCCACACGGTTGCCTTTGGGCAACGGCTGCATCGACAGCGCCGCGGCGTAGTCGAAAAGGGCGTCGAAGCTCTCGGCCCGAATCACCCCCGAACGCTTAAAGGCCGCCGCGTATGCAATGTCGTCCCCGGCCAACTGACCCGTATGCGCCGACGCCGCACGCATCCCCGCCTTTGTGATGCCGGCCCGCAGAAGCACCAGGGGCTTCACAGACGCCGCCGCCCGCGCAGCCCGGATAAACTCATCGCCCGAACTAATGCTCTCAAGGTACCCGACTATCACCTTCGTCTGCTCATCCTCAGTAAAAGCCCGCAGAAAATCGTTCTCGTTCAAGTCCGCCTTGTTCCCGATGCTCACTACTTTCGCCATGCCCAGCCCGCGCGCCGCCGCCCAGTCAAGCATCGCCGTACACACCGCGCCCGATTGAGACAGCACCGATATCCCCCCGCGCTTCGGCATCCGCTTGGAGAACGAAGCATTCATCTTGTGGTCCGTGTTAATCAGCCCCAGACAGTTCGGCCCCAACAGCCGGACCCCAGCCTTCGCACAGAGACTCGCAATCTCGCTCTGAAGTTCATTCCCCTCCGGCCCGACCTCCCGGAACCCCGCCGTAATGACCGCCACCGCCTTCGCCCCCGCCTTAATCGATCTCTTGACCGCCTCTAAAACCTCCGGCGCCGGAACCGCGATTACGCTAAGGTCGATGACTCCCTTGTACCCATCGAGATCACGCATGCACTTCAGCCCGAGCACCTCGTCGGCTGACGGATTCACCGGTATGATCTGTCCCGCATAACCGCCTTCTACCAGGTTCGTCATTATCTCGTGACCGACCTTCCCCTCGGTCCGAGAGGCCCCGATCACCGCGATTGACTTCGGATATAGCAAAAAATCCAGCATCGTCCGACCACCCAAAAAAGCCCCCCTGGGACGGCGGGGCCGCTTCTGCCGATTCACCACGATTATACAGGCACACCCTCGCCATTGCAAGTACAGTTGAATTTCAAGTAGCCGGGAACTGTATGCAAGCCCGCCGGTCCTGGGGCGGACAGGTTGCACCGGTTGGTACTTGCCGCTCTGTCGCCAAAATCTCAAAAAAGACGCCTGCGGCGCGTGCCATTCACAAAAAACTATGATATTATGGCCGGCAAGAAGGCTTTGACACAGCTCGAACAAGGAAACATCCGTGTTGTCAGATACAGAAATGTTTAAGCATTGCAGGACACTGCTGGTTGCCGCCATTTTTCTGACGGCCTTTGTCGGCCCGAAAAGCCCCTGCATCGTCGCTTCGGCCTATCCTGCACCTGATTCCGGAGCAGCACAGCAGGATGCCGCAGATACAGGCCCGGAGCAATATGTTGGCCCCACCCCTGGTGTCCCTTGGCCGGCGGTCGATGACCTCGGACGCATCCTGCCCGAACCCGCCGAAGTCGGACAGCCAAAGCCTGATCGTTTTGTCGGCATATTCTACTTTCTCTGGCTCGGCCAGTATGGACCTTCTGAATTGGGCCCTTTTGACGTCTCTATGATTATGGCCGAGTTCCCCAATGCCTTGCAGACCCCGACTTCGCCACCCTGGGGGCCGGAGCATCATCCCCATTTCTGGGCCGAACCGCTCTACGGATATTACCGCAGCGACGACCCCTGGGTGCTTCGCCGCCACGCCCATCTGCTCGCCGATGCGGGAATTGACACGCTGATTTTCGATACCACCAACGCCGTCACCTACCGCGATGTATATCGCAGGCTGTGCGAGGTCTTCAGGCAGGTCCGCCGGGAAGGCGACCGCACGCCCCAGTTCGCCTTTATGGTCAACACCAGCGCCGCCCGGACAGCCCAGCAAATCTATGAGGACTTGTACAAACCAGGCCTGTACAAAGACCTGTGGTTCTACTGGCAAGGCAAGCCGCTGATGATCTGCGACCCCGCCGAGGTATCCGACGAGCTGCGCCGCTTCTTCACACTGCGCAAAGCACATTGGCCCTTCACGCAGGTGAATACACCCGACGCCTGGCACTGGGAGGCGGCATATCCCCAGGTTTACGGCTACACCGACGACCCCAACATCCCCGAACAGGTCAACGTCTCCGTTGCTCAGAACCTGCGTCAATCCGATGGAGCCGTCACCCCAATGAGCAACGGCGATGCCAGAGGACGCAGCTTTCACAACAAGGCCCTCGACGCCCGCCCCGGAGCCGTCAACTGGGGATACAACGCCCAGGAGCAGTGGTCGCGCGCATTAGAGCTCAGTCCTCCTTTTGTAATGGTCACGGGCTGGAATGAATGGATCGCCGGGCGATTCAGCCGACCCGACCTGCCTGTTATGTTTGTGGACCAGTTCGACCAGCAATTTAGCCGCGACATCGAGCCGGTCAAGGACCGGCACAACGACAATTACTATTGGCAGCTCATAGCGAATATCAGACGCTATAAGGGTATGCCCGCCTTGCCGCGCGCCGGCGCCCCCAAGACCATCCGCATGGAAGACGGCTTCGACCAGTGGCGCGATGTCCAGCCCCGGTACAGGGATCACGATGGAGAAACCGCCCCGCGCGACCACAGCGGCGTGGGTAAACCACACTATAAGAACGCCACCGGACGCAATGAGCTGCTGATTATGAAAGTGGCGCGCGACGACCAATACATCTACTTCTATGCCCAAACGCGAGAGCCAGTGACTCCGTGGCGAGACCCCAACTGGATGCTGCTGCTGATTGACGCAGATTGCAACTCCGAAACGGGCTGGCAGGGCTTTGATTTTATTATCAATCGCTCGGTTACAAGCCCAACGACAACCACCCTTGAGAGAAATACGGGCGGCTGGAGCTGGGAGAAGGTCGCTCAAATCGCCTATCGCGTCGAGGCCAACCAGCTTCATATCGCCGTACCAAGGAAAGCAATGAATCTGACGAAAGGCAATACGCCTCCGGCCTTTGATTTCAAGTGGGTCGATAATTGGCGGAAGCCCGGCGATATTATGGATTTCTATATCAGCGGCGACGTCGCGCCGGAAGGCCGCTTCAAATACCGTTATCTGGCCGAATAACCCGATCGTCGATTCGGTCACTCGCGCTAAATTCTCTTAACCCCGGATTTCCCAAATGGCACTTGTGGTGGTATATAATGAGGTGACGACTTACACTGGGAATACAAACGGAAACGAACCTCAAGTCGCTGGAAGCTCCAAAAAGGGAGTAGGCACAATGGGGGGGCGCTGGTATAATGACGGAATACGGCTCGGCGACGTAGTCGGGCAGGCTCAAATGGGAAATGTCGGATGAAACTGCTTGTTGCTTTTGCTGCCTCACTCGGCCTCCTGGTTTCTCCTGTCGTTCGTGCGGAACTGCCGCCGCTGATCCCGCGTGAGCTTCTGTTTGGCAGCCCCACCAACTCCAAGAGCTCCCCGAGCCTCTCGCCCAATGGCAAATACCTGGCGTATGTAGCCCCCGACAATCAGGTGTTCAACGTTTGGGTGCGGAGTATCGGAAAACAGGACGACCGGGTGATCACCCAGGAGAAGAAGCGCAGCATAGGCTGGTATTACTGGCAACCGGACAGTGAGCACATCCTGTATCTTCAGGACCAGAATGGAGACGAGAACCTACATCTCTATCAGATTAACATCCAGACCCATAACACGCGGGATCTGACGCCGTTTGCGGACGTTCAGGCGCAAATCGTGCAATTGGATCTCGACAAGCCGTACGAAATGCTGGTCGGCTTGAATTGGGAAGACCGCAAACGCCATGACGTGTACCGCCTCAATTTGAAAAATGGGGCTGTGGAACTGGACACCAAGAATCCGGGCGACGTGACGGGCTGGAGTGTCGATGACAAACTCCAGGTGCGCGGCGCACAGGTGACGACGCCCGATGGTGGGACGGAGATCCGGGTGCGGTCACACTCTAAAGCGAAGTGGCGTTCGTTTCAGAAATGGGGACCCGATGAGAACCCAGGCTGGGTGCAAGGCTTTGCCCCTGATCACCACGGGGTCTGGATCGTTTCCAGCGTGGGCGCCAACGCGAGCCGATTGATGGAGTTCGATCTTGCCTCAGGCAAAGGCAAAGTGATTGCCCAGGACCCGAACTATGATGTCGGCGACGTACAAGTTCATCCCACGCGCCACACACTCGAGGCGGTCTCGATTACTCGCGTGCGCACCGACTGGACTGTGATTGACGAACGCGTGAAGCCCGATTTCGAGGTCCTCAAGGTGACGTGCGATGGCGATTTCTCCGTCGTCAGTCGCGACCTGGCGGATACGAAATGGGTTGTGTTCTACGATACGGACAATAGCCCTGAATGTTACTACCTGTATGATCGGGCCAGGCGCAAAGCGGACCTGCTCTTCTATTCAGGCTCGCCCGACATGCTAAAATACACGTTCTCGCGCAGGCAACCTATCTCCTTCACCGCCCGTGACGGATTGGTGATACATGGATACCTGACTCTGCCGGCCGGCGCAGAGCCGAAAAACCTACCGACGGTCCTGTTGGTCCATGGCGGACCCTGGGGACGCGATGGCTGGGGCTTTCATTGGTACGCCCAATGGCTGGCCAATCGCGGCTATGCCGTGCTGCAGATCAATTTCCGTGGTTCGACCGGCTACGGCAAGGCGTTCCACAACGCCGGAGACCGCGAGTGGGGCGGCAAAATGCATGATGACTTGATCGACGGCAAACGATGGGCGGTGGAACAGGGCTATGCCGATCCCAAACGGGTGGCCATCATGGGCCACAGTTATGGCGGCTACGCCACGCTGGTGGGATTGACCTTCACTCCGGATGAATTTGTCTGCGGGGTGGACGAGGTGGGGCCATCCAACCTGATCACCTTGTTGCAATCCACTCCTCCCTACTGGACGCCCATGCTCGGTGAGTTCAAAAAGCGTGTTGGCGATTGGGAAAAAGATCCTGAATCCTTGAAGGCCCGTTCCCCACTCTTTAAGGCGGACCAGATTCGAGTGCCCTTGTTCATCGTCCAAGGCGCGAACGATCCGCGCGTCAAACAGGCCGAAAGCGACCAGATCGTGCAGGCCATCCGCAAGAACGGCAAGATGGTGCAATACCTCCTCTTTCCGGACGAGGGTCACGGCGTCGCCCGTCCCGAGAATGATATGAAAGCCTGTGCGGCTGAGGAAGCGTTCCTGGCCAAGTATCTTGGAGGGCGGTTTGAACCAGCTTCTGAGAAGGAAAAATGCGACGATCTCATGAAATGAATGACCCGCTAACTTTCCGGCTCTTGGCACTCACGGTCGGGATTCTGCTAAATACTACCGTTGTTCGCTCCGAATTGCCGCCGCTGATCCCACGCGAGCTTCTGTTCGGCAACCCGGAGCGCGCCTCGCCTGGCAGGGGCCTGACACCAACAATGTCTGGCAAGTGTGGGTGAAAACCTTGGGCAAGGATGACGACGGAATCGTCTTAACAAACGGTCTTGCTTATGTTATTCTATCTCCCGACGTGCTCGATTCCGGATTATCGCCGCGCGTCGCTCGTCGGTGCGAGCATCGAGAATCGAGTATCGAGTATCGAGCTCTGTGCCATGAAGACGACCGCGAAAAAATTAGTCACTGCCGCTCTGGTGAGCATCTTCCTGACCGCTCTTGCCCCGGCGGACCTGGCCAGGAGAATTGACGAGATTCTAAGCCGGCCCGAGAATCGAAATGTCCGTTTCTCCATCCACGTCGTAAAAGCCGCCGCCGAGCTAACCGTATATGACCACGACGCAACAGAGCTGATGATACCAGCCTCAAATATGAAGCTAATCACCACCGCAGCCGCACTGAAATACCTCGGTCCGGACTTCAAATACACAACCAAAGTGGGACTCTCCGGCGACACTCTCGTAGTAATTGGAAGCGGCGACCCGCTTTTGGGCGATCCCAAGATCGATGCAAAGTATGGCAGGAAAACGGGCTGGATATTCGACGACATCGCCGATGCCCTCAAACAAAAGGGTATAACTGTCGTTAAAGATATTGTCGTGGATACCAGCGTCTTTGACGACGAGCGAGTCCATCCGAGCTGGCCGCAGGACCAGTTGAACCGCTGGTACGCCGCCGAGGTCTGCGGCCTCAATTACAACGACAATTGCGCAAATATAGTCGCACGAAACATCGACGGCCGTATCATTCTCGCCACTGAGCCACAAACCGCCTTCATCGAAATCATCAATGAAATCACCCCCGTCTCTGAGGGCGACAACGCTATCGGAGCCTATCGCAATCGCCGTCCCAACAAGCTTATGCTCCGCGGCGCGTGCAGGACGCAGGCTACCATCGCCGATCTCGCAATCGAAAGGCCCGCCGCCTTCTTCGGATTCCTCCTCGCTGAGAGACTCGCCACAGCAGGAATCGCTGCAACAGGCCAGTTCATCGAGAAAAACGTCCGCGATCACAACGATTTCAGAATCCTGGCCGAATATGCCACTCCGATATCCGACTGTCTGCAGCGCTCCAACAAAGACAGCCTCGGCCTCGTCGCAGAAGCACTCCTCAAAACCATCGCCGCCGACCGTAGCCCGGATAAGTGCGGCGGCAGTTGGAAGGGTGGGACCGAGTTAGTCGGTAAGTATTTATCGGACCTCGGCATAGACGCGAGCCAGTTCTATATCGACGATGGCAGCGGCCTGAGCCGCCTCAATGAGCTTAGCGCACGCACCATAACGACGGTCCTCTGCCACCTTTACAAGGGGCGCAATTGGAAGCTCTACCAGGACTCGCTGGCGGTGGGGGGGGTCGATGGCACGATCTCAAGGTACTTCTATCAGCCCCAATACAAAGGCAGGATTCTCGGCAAGACCGGCTATATCGAGGGCATCAGGTCCTTTTCGGGAATCTGCATAACCGAAGGCGGTGATTACATCTTTTCAATCCTCGCCAACAACGCCAACGGCCTGACTCGAGGCGCTATCAACGATATCGCACAGGCAGTAATCGACGACATCGGCCCTGATACCCGCACGGAGGAAGAGCTGTTTGATAACGATACGGCCGACGAGCAGTAGGGGGCGTATCCGCGAGTCCCCGGTCACCTCCTGAAATAGACCACGGGCCCGTTCTCATAGACTTTCCGCTCCCAGTCAGAGACGACCGCGGCCTTTAGCAGGGCATCTTCCAGCCGATCCATTTCCACGCCGACTATCACTGATGAAGGCGGGGACTTTTTGACCAGTGCATCGAGCGTCTCAGGGCCTGCCGTCGTCGTAGCCGCACGCTCCGCCGCAGACATAAGATTGCCTATCCTGTAGGAGAATGGACTGGCCGAAAGCTCCGTATAAATGGCGCAGCCGCCCTCGAGCGCATAAAGCGGAGCCAGGGTCAAGATCAACTTTGGCTCGC
>Ga0315287_10007037_pt1 | contig 11254 bp, 6 predicted proteins | sample YL17G11_0_MG_FD_205037 | JGI IMG/M metagenome (GOLD analysis project Ga0315287, IMG submission 205037) | Sediment microbial communities from Yellowstone Lake, YNP, Wyoming, USA - YL17G11_0 | ecosystem: Environmental > Aquatic > Freshwater > Lake > Sediment | place: USA: Wyoming | collected...
GCTTTTGGCACCTACTATCGCCAGCGCGGGCTGCGCCGCATCGTCGTGGCGCGCGACTGCCGGCTGACATCCGACGCGTACGCCGCCGCCCTGCAGGCGGGAATGCAGTCCACCGGCTGCGATTTGGTGGATGTGGGCATGGTGCCGACGCCGGTCATGTACTTCGCGGTCGAGACCTTGAACGCCGAAGGTGGCGTCATGGTGACCGCGAGCCACAATCCGCCGGAGTTCAACGGCTTCAAGAGCCGCACCCGGGACCGCGCTATCTTCGGCGCCGACATCCAGGAGATTTGGCAGCTCGTCAACAGCGGCCGTTTCGAGTCCGGCAACGGCAAGCGCGAGTCGCGCCACCTGCTGGACGCCTACGCCGACCACATCGCCGGCGATATCAAGCTCCAGCGCCCGCTGCGTGTCGGAGTCGATTGCGGCAACGGCACTGCCGGTGTCATCGCGGTGCAGCTGCTGGAACGTATCGGTGCCAAGCTGGAGAGTCTGTACGTGCAGCCGGACGGCAACTTCCCGAACCATGTCGCCGATCCCACGGTCGAGAAATACATGGCCGACTTGTCGCAGCGCGTGCGCGACACCCGCTGCGACGTCGGCGTGGGCTTCGACGGCGACGCCGACCGCGTCGGCGTGGTGGACGAGAACGGCCGCCTGTTGTTCGGCGACGAGTTGCTCATCCTCTATGCACGCTCGATTCTCGCCAAGCGCCCGGGCGCGGTGGTGTTCGACGTCAAGTGCAGCCAGGCGCTGGTGGACGAAGTCAAACGCCTGGGCGGTAAGCCCGAGATGTGGCGCACGGGCTACCCGCACATCCAGAGCCGGATGCGCGAAACCGGCGCCGAGCTGGCCGGCGAGATGAGCGGCCACATGTACCTGGCGGACCGCTATTTCGGCTACGACGACGGCATCTACGCCGGCTGCCGGGCGCTGGAGATCGTCTCGCAGTCGGCGACGCCGCTGTCCGAGCGGCTGGCGGACATCCCCAAGTACGTCTCGACGCCGGAAATCCGCGTCGATTGTACCGATGAGGACAAGTTCCGCGTCGTCGAGGACGTCTCCAAGTACTTCCGCAGCCACTACGAGACCATCGACGTCGATGGGGTGCGGGTGCTGTTTCCCGGCGGCTGGGGTCTGGTGCGGGCGTCCAACACGCAGCCCATCTTGGTGGCGCGCTTCGAGGCCGATACGGCTGCCAATCTAGCCACGATCCAGGGCATCGTGCGCGACAAGCTGCGCGAGTACCCGAGCGTCAAGCTGGACTTCTGAGCGCGCGCGTCCGCCGCGCCCGAACCCGCGGAGGCAGGACGTGAGTTCCACTTCTCCGGTGCCGGACCGGCGCCCGGCAGCGGGCGCGCCCGGCACGCCCGGTGCACTCGCCGCCCTCGACGCGCTCGGCCGCGTCGCTCTCGTGCACGACTGGCTGACCGGGATGCGCGGCGGCGAGAAGTGCCTGGATGTGCTGTGCGAACTGCTGCCGAACGCCCCGCTGTACACGTTGGTTCACGTGCCCGGCTCGGTATCGCCGCGAATCGAAGCGCGCCGCATCGTCACTAGCTTCGTCCAACGCCTGCCCAACGCGGCGGCGGGATACCGCCGCTATCTGCCGCTCTTCCCTGCTGCCGTCGAGCGTTTCGATCTCGGCGCCTACGACCTGGTGGTCTCCACCAGCCACTGCGTGGCCAAGGGGGTGATTCCGGCGCCCCATGCGCAGCACGTGTGCTACTGCCATACGCCGATGCGCTACGTCTGGGACCAGTTCGACGCCTACTTCGGGCCCGGCCGCACCGGATTGCCGACGCGGCTCGCGGCACTTGCGTGCCGCGGCATGTTGCAGCGCTGGGACGTTCGCACGGCATCCCGCGTGCAAACCTTCATCGCCAACTCGGAGCACGTCCGCGGGCGCATCCGCCGTTACTACGGGCGCGACGCGCGCGTCATCCATCCGCCGGTGGACTGCGCCGGGTTCACGCCGGATCCGCAGAGCCCGGGCGACTACTTCCTGGTGGTGTCGGCCTTCGCGCCGTACAAGCGCATCGATATCGCCATCGATGCGGCGCGCGCGGCCGGGGTGCGGCTGGTGATCGTGGGGCAGGGTCCGGATGCGGCGCGGCTCGAGCGCCGCGCCCTTGGCAGCCGGGTGGAATTCCTGCCGTGGCAATCCGGCGCGGACTTGGCGCGCCTGTACGCCGGCTGCCGGGCGCTGGTGTTTCCGGGCGAGGAGGACTTCGGAATCTCGCCGGTGGAGTGCATGGCGGCGGGACGGCCGGTGGTGGCGCTCGGGCGCGGTGGCGCGCTCGAGACGGTGCGCGACGGCGTCACGGGATTGCTGGTCGGAAGTGAGAACCCTGGCGAATGGGCGCAGGCGTTACGCACCTTCGACCCGGCACGGTTCGACCCCGCGTTGCTGCGGGCGCACGCCTTGCAATTCGACCGCGCGGCCTACCGCGCGCACATGCAGGATCTGCTCGAGACCACGGCGGCAACGCTGGTGGCGCGGCTGGAGCCCACGCCACGTCCAGCGCCGGCGCCGCGCTGACCGCACGCCCGGCCGCGCCATGGCTCAGTGTTCCGGATGCGCATCCGCGTCGGTCTTCTCGCCGACCCACCAGATCCCGGCGCGCTCCAGGGCCCGCTGTTCGGGGCGGACATGCGCCGGCAGGGCGCTGGTGTCGACGCGGAACATTTCCTCGACGCCGTGGAGCGCGTAGCCGTCGTCCGCGAGCCGGCGTTCGAGCAGCTCGCGTGCCTCGCGCCGGCCGGCGGCGGTCAGGCCGAATTCCTGCACGAAGGTCCGCACCCGGCGCCGCGCCGCCCGCGCCCGGCGCGCCGGCACGATCAGAACCACCGCGTGCCAGGCCACCAGGCCCAGCGGCCGGCCTTCGTCGTCGACGTTATCGTCGTCCTCTTGCAGTTCCATGGCCAGCGCATGGCGCACGACATCGGCGACATGCAGGTAGTCGAAGTGCGGGCCGCGCATACCGCGGTAGCCGACGAGTGCCACGTGCTGATGGTCGTACCGGTAGTAGGGATCGAGTTCGCGCGGCTCGACCCCATGGCGCTTCAAGATCTCGAGCGCCGGCTTGCGGTCCGCCACGAAGGCGACGATCTCTTTGTGGCTGCCGAGGAAGATCTCGATCGGTGGATCGTGCGCAAACGCGCCGATCGCGAGGTTGCCGTCTTCCGCGAAAGCCGTCTGATAGGCGCGGAACATCTCGACGAATTCCGCGCTCGGGACTTGCTCGCTCAAGTATTCGTCCCAGCGCGAGTACATGTCCGCCGACGCACGCTCCATCGACACGAAGACGTGCGGCGGCAACAGCCGGCACAGGTCCAGGAACAGCGGCACCAGTTTTTCCGCGCTCACCAGGATTTCGATGCGGTAGCGCGGTCCGTCGGCCTCGCCGCTGTCGCTCTGGTATTCGGTCTCGAATCCCTCGCGCTGCTCGAAAGCTTCGTCGGGAAACGACCCGTAAGGGTAGAGGAAGTCCCCCACTTTCTTGCGCACGAGCGGCAGCAATTCTTGGGCGTCGGCCACCGGGTCTCCCTAGTAGGCGTTGTGGCGCGAGAGCACCGAACGCAACGTCATCGCCAGGATCTTGAGATCGAATCCCAGCGACCAGTTCTCCACATAATACATGTCGTAGCGCGTCCGGTCTTCCAGGGGCGTGTCGCCGCGCAGGCCGTTCACTTGTGCCCAACCCGTGATTCCCGAGCGCACCTTGTGGCGTTCGAAATAACGCGGGATGCTGCTGCGGAACTCCTGTACGAACACCGGGCGCTCGGGCCGTGGACCCACCAAGCTCATGTCGCCGCGCACGACATTATAAAGCTGCGGCAGTTCGTCCAAGCTCCAGCGCCGCAGCCACGATCCGGCGAGCGTCCGCCGCGGGTCGCCTTCCTGCGCCCACACCGGTCCAGTCAGGCGTTCGGCGTCCTGGCGCATGGTGCGGAACTTCAAGATGCCGAACACCCGCCCGTCGCGGCCAACTCGTTGCTGGCGGTACAGCACCGGCCCGGCGGACGTGATGCGCACCAGAATCGCCACCACGAGCATGACCGGCGAACAGGCCGCCAGCAGGGTCGAGGCGGCCACCAGGTCGAAGGCGCGCTTGGCGACCCGGTCGAAGCCGTGCAATGCCACCTGGCGCAACTCCAAGAAGGGCAGTCCTTCGATTTCGCGCACCCGCAGCGACGACGTCAGCATCTCCTCCAGATCGGGAACGAAGCAGACGCGCACTTGATGGTCGGCGAGCGCGTCGAGGACCGGAAGCACCTGCCCGACTTCTCGGAACGGCAGTGTCACCAGCACGAGATCGATCCGGTGCCGGTCCACCAAGTCCGGCAGGTCCTGCGACGTCCCCAGGGCCGGCAACTCGCCCGGCACCTCACCGTCCGGCAGCACCTCGCCCACCAGCGCGTGCCCCAACCCCGGGCGGCCGCGCAGCACCGAGACAACCTGCGCCTGCGACGGGCCCCGGCCCAACACCGCGACACGTTCCACGCCGATGCCTTTTTCGCGCGCCACCAAATGCAGATAGCGTGCGAAAACCCGGCCACACAGCAGGAATGCACCGCTCGCCGCGCCCAGTCCGGCCAGGAAGCTGCGGGAGAACGAATAGTTGCGGTAGAAGAACGCCGCGGCCGCCAACAACAGTGTCGCCTCGACGACGCACCGCAAGAGCCCACCCAGATCGTCCGCCAAACGCCGGCGGCGGCGCAGGTCGTACATGCCGTGCACGTAGAGCAGGCTCACGAACACCAACAGCACGCCGAGCGAGCCCGCGAGATAAATACTGAGATCGGGAATGCCCTTCGGGGCGGCGATCCAACCCGAGAGGAAACGCACCCAGTACACGCACAAGAAAGCGCACTCGAGCGTCAGCAGGTCGGCGACCAGCAGGATCGTCGGCAGCACGAGCGTCGCACTGCCCAAACGCATGGACGTCGGCATCGGCGGCAGCACGGTGCCGGGCGACGTCTTGCGGCCGCGGGCCGGGCGTGCCGTTGCCGCGTGGGAACTGGGACCCGTTCCCGTCATGCCGTCGCCTCCAGTTCCATTTCCCGTAGGTACGCCGCCAGCGCGTCCATCCAAGGGCGCGGTTCGGGCAGATGCTGAGCGCGGTAGAAAGCCGGCGCCAGCACGGAATTGCGCGGCCGCGGCGCGGGACGCGGGAATTCCGCGGTGGTGCACGGCGACACCCGGCAGACGGCTCCCAGTTGGGTGCGGATCGCCGACGCGAATTCAAACCACGTGCAGTTGCCCGTATTCGTGAAGTGGTACAAGCCGTAGGCTCCGCCGCGCACGATGCTGTGCAGTCCGGCGGCCAGGTCGCGCGTGTACGTGGGCGACCCGCGCTGGTCGTTCACGACGCGGATTTCGGTGCGCGTGCGCAAGAGCCCCGCCAACGTGCGTACGAAGTTGCGCCCATGCGGGCCGAACACCCAGCTCGTGCGCACGATCCAGGCCCGGGCGGCGTACTCGCGGACCGCTTCCTCGGCCGCGAGCTTGGTGCGCCCATACACCCCGAGCGGCGCCGTCGGATCGTCCTCTACATATGGGGCCGGCTTCTCGCCGTCGAACACGTAGTCGGTACTCACGTGGCAGAGCGCGGCGCCGTTGTCTTGCGCCGCCTGCACCACGTTGCGGGTGGCCGTAGCGTTGTCGCGCCAGGCGCGTTCCGGGTCGGCTTCACAAGCGTCGACATCCGTCCAGGCCGCGCAGTGCACGATGAGGTCGGGGTTCCGGGCCGCAAACCAGCGGCGGGTCGCATCCACGTCGGCGAGATCGCAGTCGGCACGCGCGTGCGCGATCACCGTCCCACGCGCCGCGAACTCCTGCACCGCAACCGAACCCAGCATGCCCGCGGCGCCCGTGACCACGGTGCGGCCGGAACCTGCGGGGCCGTCAAAAGAGCTGGATCTCACTATTGTCGCCCACCATGAACTTGTACGCCTTGGGCCGCAAATCGCCGCGCGCGATGCGCACGTTGCGCCCGAGCAGGCTGCTTTCGATACGTGATCCGATGCCGATGATCTGGGACGATTCCAAGATGATGCTGTGCTCGATCTCGCTGTCCTCGATCCGGCACTGCGGACCGATCGAGGTGAACGGCCCGATGTAGCTGGCGCGCACCACCGTGCCGGCGCCGATGACGAGCGGCCCGCGCAACACGCTGCGCTCGACCTGCGCGCCGGCTTCGATCACGACGTCGCCCTCGACGGCGGTCGTGGCATCGACCTGGCCGTCGATCCGGCGATCCAAACTGGATAGGACCATGCGGTTGGCCTCCAGCATGTCCTCCAGCTTGCCGGTGTCCTTCCACCAGCCGCGGATCACCAGCGAGTCGACGCGCTTGTCGTGGTCGATGAGCCACTGGATGGCATCGGTGATTTCCAATTCCCCGCGGGCGCTGGGCCGGATGGCATGCACGGCCTCGAAGACCACGTGGTTGAACATGTAGACACCCACGAGCGCGAGATCGCTCTTCGGCGCCGGCGGTTTTTCTTCGAGCCGCACCACCCGGCCCGTGGCATCCAGTTCCGCGACGCCGAAGGAACTCGGGTTCGGGACGTGCGCCAGCAGGATCTGCGCGGCGGCGGTGCCGCTCTCGAATGCCCGCACCAGATCGGTGATGCCGTCCAGGATGAGATTGTCCCCCAGGTACATGACGAACGGCGAATCCTGGAGATAGCTCTCGGAGACCTGCACCGCATGGGCGAGACCCAACGGCTGGGACTGGTGAATGTACGTCACCCGCACGCCGAACCGTGCGCCGTCGCCGACGGCGTCACGAATTTCCTGGTGGGTGTCGCCGACCACGATGCCCACATCGGTGATGCCGGCGGCGCGCATGGCTTCCAGGCCGAAGAACAGAATGGGCTTGTTCGCCACCGGCACGAGCTGCTTGGCGCTCGTATGGGTGATGGGCCGCAACCGCGTGCCCTTCCCGCCGCTCAGGATCAGTGCCTTGATGGGACTCTCCTTTCGCCGCCGCACCCAAGTCGGCGCGGCCGGAGCCGGTCACTTGTTCTTCAACGCCACGACCGAGATGATGAGCGCCGAGAAATTGGCGAGCAACGCCAGCGCGGTGGCCGCCTTGAAGGTGAAAGTCCGATCGATGAACACCGTCTCACCGCGCTGGACCGTCGATCGGCGGTCGGCGCCACGGCGCCGCCCATCGCCGGCGAGAATCGACGCTTTCTTGAGCGACCCCGCCGAGGTGGGTCCGCCCGCCTCGCCGACGTAGTCGTTGACGGTCCAGTCGGCGTGGTACGGAAATCTGCCGGGGCGGGTGACGAATCCGCTCACGTAGACGTAACTCTTCACCGGCGGCACGGTCAGGGCATCGCCGTCGTGGAGCGGCCGATCCTGCTCGCCCGCCAGCACGCGGGTCAGATCGACCGGAATCAAGAGCGCCTTGCCAAGACTGTCACGGGTCGCAAGCCGCGCTCCCCCCAGATCGGCGTCGGGCCCGAGCGTGGCGGTGCGGCGCACCAAGCCGGCCAGGGTTTCGCCCGGTGCCAAGAACACGGGCTCGGCAGTGCCCTGGGGGCCGGTCACAAAGACTCGCGGCCGCCCGAGCTGGTTCGACAGCACCGTCACCCGCGTCGCATCTTGGGTATCGGGTGCATCGTGCGCGAGGTCGAAGGTCTGCACCCGGACCGCGCCGCCTATGTCCGTGTACTCCACGCTCACGCGAGCGCGATTGGCGGTGGGCAACAAGCCGCCCGCGAGCGCCAGCAACTCCGGCAGCGTTTCGCCGCTGCGCGGTTCGTAGGTCCCGGGCGACGCCACTTCGCCGGTAATCTCCACGCTGTGGCGCTGCGCCGGCACGCGGATCATCTGCGCGCCCCCGATCGCGGGATCGCCGCGCACGTCGCCGCGCAGGAAGAACGCGTCCAGATCGACGCGCGCCCGCACCGTGCCGTCGGCGTCGCACAATTCGATCTCGCGCCGGGAAGCGCGGTCCGTCAGCCCGCCCGCGCGGTCTACGACGTCCGACACGCGCTCGAGCGCGCGCGCCGCCACCGCGCCCGGTTCCCGGACCTCGCCCGACACCCAGACCCGGAATTGGCGCGGCCGTGCCAGATAACAATAGAGTTCGAAATCGCGGTAGCGTTGCGAGACCGCTTTCTGCAGCGCGGCACGAAACTCCGCCAGCGTGCGGCCGGCGGCGGGCACCGGTCCCACGTTGGGGACCACGACCACTCCTTCGGGCAGCACCGGCAACTGCTCGGTCCGGGTATCCGCCACCACGAGCACGAACGCCAGGATGTCGCCGGCGCCAAGCACGTAGTCGTCCGGCACCGGCGTCGCATCGAGAAGGTCGGGCGTCACATAACGTGCCCGCGCGCGCTGTTCGGCATCGAGCGGCAGTGGCGGCGTCGACGGTGCAACCGTGGCGGTTCGCGCCGGCGTCGCGGCCGTGGTGCCCGAGACATCCACGGGCGGGCGGCCGCCGCGCCGCGTTGCGCGTTGCGCGTCAGCCGGGCCCACGAATGCGAGCGTCGCCAGGGTCCCAAGCACGAGCGAATGCCTGCGCAACAAGAGAAGCCTCCCTACAGCAGCGACCGTACCGCCGGCACAACCTCGTCCAACGCTTCCTGCCAGCGCTCTTTGTCGCGCCCGCCGGCCTGCGCCAGATTCGGCTTGCCGCCGCCACCACCGCCGGTGATCTTGGCGACGCGATTCACGAGATCGCCGGCCTTCACCCCGCGCTTCACCAAGTCGTCGGTCACCATCGCCAGGAAAACGATCTTGTCGTCGACGTCGGCGGACAATACCGCGACGCCGCTCTTCATGTCCTTGCGCAGGGTGTCCGCGAGATCGCGCAACGCATCGACCGTCGCGACATCGACGCGCGCCGCCAGCACCTTGGCGCCGTTCACATCGGTGGCGGACTGCAGCAGGTCGCCCGACAACCCACCGGCTAGTTTGGCCTGCGCGGCTTGCAGATCGCGCCGAAGGCGCTTGTTCTCGTCGACGAGTTCGGCGGTTTTTTTCACGGCGTCCTGCCCGGGTCCCAACCCCAGCACCCGCATCAATTCTTGGGTACGAGCCCGCAGGCCGGCCACGTACTGCTCGGCGCGGCGACCGGTGATGGCCTCCACGCGCCGCACGCCGGATGCGACGCTGCCTTCCTGAGTGACGACGAACAGCCCAATGTCGCCCGTTCGCCGGACGTGGGTGCCGCCGCAGAGTTCCACGGAGTATTCGCCGACGGACACGACCCGCACTCGCGAGTCGTATTTCTCGCCGAAGAGCGCGACTGCGCCCTCCTTCACCGCCTGCGTGTAGTCCTTCACCACGGTCTGCACCTCGTAGTTGCGCAGCACGAGATCGTTGATGGACGACTCGAGATGGCGGATCTCCTCGGGCGTGAGCGGCGTGAAATGGTTGAAGTCGAAGCGCAACCGGTCGGGCGCCACCATCGACCCCGCTTGCACGACGTGCGGCCCGACGATCTTCTTGAGCGCCGCGTGGAGCAAGTGGGTGGCGGTGTGATTGCGGGCGGTGTCGGCGCGCGCATCCTCCTCGACCGTCGCCAGAAGCCGCAGGGTCCCCTGGGTGGGGAGCCAGGCGGCCAGATCATCCCAGCCGCGCAACTCCGACGGATGCTGCAGCAGGACGGCCGTGTGCACGCTGCGGCCGCGCTCCTTGCGCACGTCAGTCACACGCCAGATCAAGTCCGACGCCGACAGCACCCCCTGGTCGGCCACTTGGCCGCCGGAGGTCGCATAGAACGGCGTGCGGTCGAGCACGAGTTCGAAGCTCTCACCCGCGAGCGCCAGATCCGGATTGCGGTCGGCCTCGCTCGCCGCACCCTGCAGCCAGCGAACCGATTGCAGGACCTCTTCCTCACGCGTGCGCTCGTAACCCACGAACTCCGTGTCCTTGACTTCGCCCAGCACGAGTTCGGGACCCGCGCCGCCGGGACGCGCCTTGAAGACCGCGCTCTGGCGGGCACGCTCGCGCTGCTCCTGCATCGCGGCACGGAAGCCGTCCAAGTCGACGTGCACGCCACGGTCGCCGGCCATCTCGGCCGTGAGCTCCGGCGGGAATCCGTAGGTGTCGTAGAGCGTGAAGGCTTCCTTGCCGCCGATCGTATTGCCGTGTCCACGCGCTTGCTCCAGCGCCGCCTCGAAGCGCGTCATGCCGCCTTCGAGTGTGGCCAGGAAGCGCTGCTCCTCGGCCTCGATGATCGACGCGATGCGCGGCGCCACCGTTGCGAGCTCCGCGTAGTGCGGCCCCATGACGTCCACCACCGGGTCGACCAGGCGGTACAGGAACGACTCGCGGACGCCCAGCGCGCGCAGCTTGCCGCAAGCGCGGCGCAGCACGCGCCGCAGAACGTAGCCACGGCCCTCGTTGGAGGGATAAATCCCTTCGGACAACGTGAAGACCAGCGCGCGCACGTGATCCGCGACCGCGTTCATCGCCAGGCGCGTCGCGGCGTCGCGCTCATACTCGACGCCGATCAGTTCTTGCAAGCGGCCGAGCAGCGGCCGGAAGAGGTCGCTGTGAAAATTGTCCCGCGCGCCTTGGGCGATGAATGCCGTGCGCTCGAGCCCCATGCCGGTATCGATGCCGGGATGTGCGAGCGGCACGTGACTGCCGTCTGGTTGCTGGTCGAACTGCGGAAACACCAGGTTCCAGAATTCGATGTAGCGGTCGCAGTCGCAGCCCACCGCACAATCGGGTTTGCCGCAGCCGTTCGCGGCGCCGGTGTCGAAGTACAGTTCCGAGCTCGGGCCACAGGCGCCGGTCGCACCGGCCGGGCCCCAGAAGTTGTCCTTCTTGCCCAAACGCACGATCCGCGACGCCGGCACGCCCGCGATCTTCTGCCACAGCTCGCCCGCCTCGTCGTCCCTCTCGAAGATGGAGACCCACACCCGTTCGCGATCGAGCGCCAGAACCTTGGTGGTGAATTCCCACGCCCACTCGATGGCCTCGGCCTTGAAGTAGTCGCCGAAGCTGAAGTTGCCCAGCATCTCGAAGAAGGTGTGATGGCGCAGCGTGCGGCCGACGCTTTCCAAATCGTTGACGCGCAGGCATTTCTGCACCGTGGTGGCGCGCTTGAACGGCAGTTGCTCGGGCGGCATGGAGTAGTACGGCTTGAATTGCACCATGCCGGCGACGGTGAACAACAAGCTGGGATCGTCGCGCGGCACCAAAGGTGCGCTCGGCCGCACCGAGTGGCCGCGGTCGGCGAAGAATTTCAGATATTCGGAACGAATCTCGTGGGAG
>Ga0315287_10007038_pt1 | contig 11253 bp, 8 predicted proteins | sample YL17G11_0_MG_FD_205037 | JGI IMG/M metagenome (GOLD analysis project Ga0315287, IMG submission 205037) | Sediment microbial communities from Yellowstone Lake, YNP, Wyoming, USA - YL17G11_0 | ecosystem: Environmental > Aquatic > Freshwater > Lake > Sediment | place: USA: Wyoming | collected...
GCGAAGGTCACCGTGGCTCCGAACTCACCCAGGGCACGCGCCCAGGCCAGCACGACCCCAGCAGCGAGGCCCGGTGCCGCAAGAGGCAGGGTCACCCGCCGGAACACCCGCAACGGGGAGGCCCCCAGGCTGGCGGCGACGCCCTCCAACCGCGGGTCCACTGCGCGGATCGCGCCTTCGGTCGCCAGCACAAGGAACGGAAGTGCCACGAAGGTCTGCGCAACGACAACTCCGGCCGTCGTGGCCGGAAGCCCGACGCCAACGGTCTCCAGCAGTCGCCCGCCCAACCCATCGGGTCCGAACAGCAGCAGCAACGACAGCCCTCCGGCCACCGGTGGCAGTACCAACGGAAGGACGACCAGAACACGCATCACGCGGCGAAGGGGAAGATTCTCGCGGGCCATCAGCCAGGCCAGCGGAACACCGAGCAGCACACACACTGCCGTGGAAGCGGCGCTGGTGAGCAAGGACAGCCGCAGAGCGTCGAGCACCAACGGGTCGCGCAGTCGCTCCGGCAACTCGGTGAGCGAGACCTTGCTGAGTAGGGCGACGACAGGCAGCGCGAGGAAGGCCAGGGCCAGCAGTGCCGGCACCAGCAACACCAGGGGGATCCGCCGCATGGGTCACACCGAACCAGGTTCGCCGCTGGCGTTGGTCAGCGACCCAGGCGGGTAGGCGCGCGGCGCCGCTTGTTTATACTGTCTTCATCGTGAATATTGGTCGCGTGCCCGTCGATGAGTTCGGCATCCAGACCCATCGGGTGTTGGGCGCACCGAAGCGAGCCCAGTTGCTGGAGGTCCTGCGCGACAGTCTCGAGCCGCTGTCCGTGGCCGCGGCCGCGCACGCCGTGGGGTTGCACGTCAACACAACTCGCATGCACCTGGACCTGCTCACCGAGGTCGGACTGGCCGTGCGAGTCACCGAAACCCCTCAGGGGCCGGGTCGGCCGAAGGCCCTCTACCGCGCGACCCCTGCCGATGCCGACGACCGGTCCGGCGACGTCGACTACCGGGCGCTGGCCGGTGTACTGGCCGCAGGGCTGGCGACCACCCCCGACCCAGTGGCCGCATCCGTTGCCGCGGGTCGTCGGTGGACCGCCGTACTAGACGCCACCGACTGGTCGTCGATGGACATGTCTGCGCGCTCCAGCGCCGATGTCCTCGACGACGTCATGGGTGATCTCGGCTTCGAGCCGGAGATCGACATGAACAACGACCAGATCCGCCTTCATCGGTGCCCCTTCGCCGACGTTGCCCGCCATCACCGACAGGTGGTCTGTAACGTCCACCTCGGCATGGTCCAGGCCACCCTCGAACGTCTCGGTGGCTCGCTTCACGCAGTGGGCATCGAACCCTTCGTCAGCGACGACCCGCTTCTCTGCCGGGTGCGGCTGGCGAGCACGATCCGACAAGCGCCCAGTGACAAGGGAGTACGCCGTGACTGACCGAGGTACCGACGGCACCATCGTCGAAGGCATCCTGCGAGCGCGCCGGTTGCTCCAGAAGGACTCGATCTCGCCGGACCTGCGCACCCTGACCAAGCAGGGCGGTCGGGATGCGGACATCTTCTACCGCGACCGCTGGTCGCACGACAAGATCGTTCGATCAACTCACGGCGTCAACTGCACTGGGTCGTGCTCCTGGAAGGTGTACGTCAAGGACGGCATCATCACCTGGGAGACCCAGGAGACCGACTACCCATCCGTGGGCCCGGACTCGCCTGAATACGAACCGCGGGGGTGCCCCCGTGGTGCGGCGTTCTCCTGGTACACCTACTCGCCCACCCGGGTCCGATACCCGTACGTCCGTGGTGTGCTGCTCGAGATGTACCGCGAGGCGAAGTCCCGCCTCGGCGATCCGGTTGCTGCCTGGGCGGACATCGTCGGCGATCCGGTACGCCGCAAGAAGTACATGAAGGCGCGTGGCAAGGGCGGCCTGGTGCGCGCTCGTTGGGACGAAGCACTGGAAATGGTGGCGGCGGCCCAGGTTCACACGATCAAGGAGTGGGGTCCCGACCGGGTCGCTGGTTTCTCGCCGATTCCCGCCATGTCGATGGCTTCGCATGCCGCCGGTGCTCGCTACACCAGCCTCATCGGCGGTTCCATGCTCTCGTTCTACGACTGGTACGCGGACCTGCCCATCGCGTCACCCCAGGTCTTCGGCGACCAGACCGACGTACCGGAATCCGCGGACTGGTGGAACGCCTCGTACCTCATCATGTGGGGCTCCAACATCCCGGTGACCCGGACTCCGGATGCGCACTTCATGACCGAGGCCCGCTACAAGGGCCAGAAGGTCATCGTCGTCAGTCCCGACTATGCCGACAACACGAAGTTCGCCGACGAGTGGCTCTCCGCACATCCCGGAACCGATGGCGCCCTCGCGATGGCGATGGGTCACGTGATTCTCAACGAGTTCTTCGTGCAACGACAGGTGCCACGCTTCCAGGAGTATGTGAAGACCTACACGGACTTGCCGTTCCTCATCACCCTGAGGGAACGCGACGACGCCCCCGGTGCCTACGTCCCGGACCGTTTCCTCACCGCAGGTGACCTCGGTCGCGACGGGGAGGGTGACGCGTGGCGCACCGTGCTGATCGATGCGGTGACCGACGAACCCGTAGTGCCCAACGGCAGCCTCGGAGATCGTCACACCGAATCCGGGAAGGGCCGCTGGAACCTGGACCTGGGCGACGTCGACCCCCTGCTGTCGGTGTACTCCGACGTGGTCGGGGTCGACACGGTTGCGGTCGACCTGCCGCGCTTCGATGTGGGCCAGGGCACGACCGAAGGCGGATCGTCACTTCGACGCGGTGTCCCGGTACGCCGCGTGGCGGGCAAGTTGGTCACCACGGTGTACGACCTGCTGCTCGCGCAGTACGGCGTGGGTCGGCCGGGGCTGCCGGGCGAGTGGCCGCAGGACTACGACGATCCGCAGCCCTACACCCCTGCCTGGCAGGAGGAGATCACCTCCGTCCCCGCCGAGGCGGTCACCCGCATCGCCCGCGAGTTCGCCGACAACTCCGAGCAGTCCGGCGGCCGATCGATGATCGCGATGGGAGCAGGGACCAACCACTGGTTCCACTCCGACCAGATCTACCGCGCGATGCTCGCCCTCACCACGCTCACCGGTTGCCAGGGCGTCAACGGTGGCGGCTGGGCGCACTACGTCGGCCAGGAGAAGGTCCGACCGTTCACCGGGTGGGCGCAGTTGGCCTTCGCCCTGGACTGGGTACGCCCCCCGCGTCAGATGGCCGGCACGGCGTTCTGGTACCTGGCGACCGACCAATGGCGCTACGACGGCTTCGGCGCCGACGAGTTGGCCACTCCACTTGGCAAGGGCTTGTTCAAGGGCAAGGCGCTCGCGGACACGTTGGCGCAGTCCGCACGGATGGGGTGGCTGCCCTCCTATCCGACCTTCAATCGGAACCCGCTCACCATCGTGGAGCAGGCCGAAGCCGCCGGTAAGGACGTTGCAGCCTTCGTCGTCGAGCAGCTCAAGAGCGGTGACCTGCGGTTCGCGTGTGAGGACCCCGACGCCCCGGAGAACTTCCCGCGGGTACTCACCGTCTGGCGGGCCAACTTGCTCGGCTCCTCGGGCAAGGGCAACGAGTATTTCCTGCGCCATCTGTTGGGAACCGACGGCGCCATTCGCGCCGAGCAGACCGCGCAAGGGCGCCGTCCCGCGGAGGTCACGTGGCGCGACGAGGCACCGGAGGGCAAGCTCGACCTGCTGGTGTCGTTGGACTTTCGGATGACCTCGACCGGGCTGTTCTCCGACGTGCTGCTCCCGGCGGCCACCTGGTACGAGAAGTACGACCTGTCGTCGACCGACATGCATCCATTCGTCCACGCCTTCAATGCGGCGATCAAGCCACCGTGGGAGACGCGCAGCGACTACGACACGTTCGTCGCGATGGGCGAAGCATTCAGCCCGTTGGCGGCCAAGCACCTCGGCGTACGCAAGGACCTGGTGGCCACCCCCCTCCTGCACGACACCCCAGGTGAGACCGCGCAACCGGGCGGGCGGGTGCTGGACTGGAAGTACGGCGAGTGCGAGGCGATCCCGGGCAAGACCATGCCGAACCTGACCGTGGTCGAACGCGACTATGGCGCCGTCGCCGAGCAGATGGTTGCCCTTGGGCCGAAGATCGACGCGCTGGGAACAACGGTGAAGGGCGTCACGCTGCATCCGACCAAGGAGATCGACTACCTCAAGCGGGTTTGCGGGACGGTTCGCGAGGGCCGTGCCGCAGGGCGTCCGTCGCTGGCCACCGCCGAGCAAGCCTGCGAAACCATCCTGGCGCTCTCCGGAACGACGAACGGCCGCATCGCCACCGCCGGATTCACGGTGCTCGAGGAGCGCACCGGCCGACCTCTCGCCGATCTCGCCAGCGACAACGCGGGCAAGCAGATCACCTTCGCCGACACGCAGTCACGTCCTCAGCCGGTCATCACGTCGCACGAGTGGTCCGGCAGTGAGCATGGCGGCCGGCGCTACTCCCCCTTCACGATCAATGTCGAGCGGCTCAAGCCTTGGCACACCCTCACCGGACGACAGCACTTCTTCCTCGATCACGACTGGATGACCGAACTCGGCGAGCAGTTGCCGACGTACCGCCCGCCGTTGAACATGCATCGCATCTTCGGCCCGCAAGGGACGGGCCCCGACGGAACCGGCGAGGAGGGCAGGCTCGAGATCACGGTCCGGTACCTCACACCCCACTCGAAGTGGTCGATCCACTCCGAGTACCAGGACAACCTCTTCATGCTGAGCCTGTCGCGTGGTGGTCCCGATCTCTGGATGAGCCAGGAGGACGCGGCCAAGATCGGCGTCAAGGACAACGACTGGATCGAGGCCTTTAACCGCAACGGTGTCGTTGTTGCGCGTGCGGTCGTCAGCCACCGGATGCCCGAGGGCACCGTGTTCATGTATCACGCGAAGGACCGCACGATCGACGTGCCGAAGGCGGAGGTCAGCGGGCGGCGAGGCGGCATTCACAACGCGCTGACCCGGTTGCTGATCAAGCCCTCCCACCTGATCGGTGGTTACGCGCAGTTGTCCTACGGCTTCAACTACTACGGCCCCACCGGCAACCAACGTGACGAAGTCACCGTGATCCGTCGCCGTTCGCAGGAGGTTGACTACTGATGCGCGTGATGGCCCAGATGGGCATGGTGATGAACCTCGACAAGTGCATCGGGTGTCACACCTGCTCGGTGACCTGCAAGCAAGCCTGGACCAATCGGACGGGTGTGGAGTACGTCTGGTTCAACAACGTCGAGACTCGGCCCGGACTCGGATACCCGCGACTGCACGAGGATCAGCAGCGGTGGGCGGGAGGCTGGGTCCGCACCAAGCGCGGCCGACTCCGCCTACGTGCCGGCGGCCGGGCCAAGCGGCTGCTTCGCATCTTCAGCAACCCGAAGCTTCCGACCCTGAACGACTACTACGAGCCGTGGACCTACGAGTACGACACCCTGCTCAATGCTCCGGCTCAGGCCGATGTTCCGGTGGCGAGGCCGAAGTCGCTCATCACCGGGAAGCCGATGTCGGTGCAATGGTCGGCCAACTGGGACGACGACCTCGGTGGTGCACCGCAGTACGCGCCGGAGGATCCCGTACTCAAGAAGCTCGGCGACAGGGTGAAACTCGAGTTCGAGAGCACCTTCATGTTCCACCTGCCGCGGATCTGCGAACACTGCCTCAACCCGTCGTGTGTGGCGAGTTGCCCCTCGGGGGCGATGTACAAGCGGGCCGAGGACGGCATCGTGCTGGTGGACCAGGACGGTTGTCGCGGTTGGCGCCTGTGCGTCACCGGATGCCCGTACAAGAAGGTGTACTTCAACCATCGGACCGGCAAGGCCGAGAAGTGCACGTTCTGCTACCCGCGCGTGGAGGCCGGGCAACCGACCGTTTGCGCCGAGACATGTGTGGGACGTCTTCGCTACATCGGCCTGTTCCTCTACGACGCCGACAAGGTCCTGGAGGCCGCATCGGTCGAGGACGAGCACGACCTGCTCGAGGCGCAACGCTCGGTGATTCTCGACCCCCACGACCCGGCGGTGATCGACGCCGCCCGCACCGAGGGGATCACCGAGGACTGGATCGAGGCGGCCCAGAAGTCGCCGGTCTATGCGCTGACCAACAAGTACCGGATCGCCCTCCCGCTCCATCCCGAGTACCGAACGATGCCGATGGTCTGGTACATCCCGCCGCTGTCCCCCGTGGTGGACGTCGTACGCGATACCGGCTTCGACGGTGAGGACCGCGACACGCTGTTCGCCGCCATCGACGCGCTGAGGATCCCGGTCGAGTTCCTTGCCGAGGTGTTCAGCGCCGGCGATCCGGCCCCGGTCGAGAACAGCCTGCGGGTGCTGGCGGCGATGCGGGCGTACATGCGGCGGATCAACCTCGGTGACGAGCGCGACGAGTCCATCGCGGCGGCGGTCGGGATGACCGGTCGGGCGATCGAGGACCTGTATCGGCTGCTCGCGATCGCCAAGTACGAGGACCGCTACGTCATCCCGGCCGCACATGTCGAAGCGGGACGGGCCCTCGACGAGATGGCCGGGTGCAGCCTCGACTACAGCGGTGGGCCGGGCATGGGGGGGCTCGGACAATTCGGCGAAGTGACGTCCACGCCTGCCTCGGTCGAGACGTTCCAACTCACCAAACAACGGGCCGAATCCGAGTACTACAGCGATCTCCCTGAAGGCCAAGGGGCCATCGATCTGCTCACCTGGAAGGGCGGCGCGACGCCGCCAGGGATGTTCCCCCCCAAGCGAACCGACGAGTCGAGGTCCGAGAGGCCATCGACGGAGGGCTCGAAGTCCGACGACGGTGAGGAGTCATGAACCGACCCGACCGCCGGTCGAACGCATCAGCCGCCGAGCGGGCGCTGATCTTCGCCACCTGCTCGCGACTGCTCCAGTACCCCGACGACGTCCTTGTCGACCAGGCGTCGCTCCTGCGCGAGGGAGTCGCGGCCATGGGTCCCCAGGCAGGTGGGCCGCTTTCGATCTTCCTGCGCCACCTCGGTTCACATGATCTGCTGGAACTGCAGGCCGAGTACGTCGCGACGTTCGACCTCGTACGCCGAAACTGTCTCTACCTCACCTACTACCTCAACGGCGACACCCGACGACGCGGAATGGCGTTGTGGCGATTCCAGGACGCCTATCGATCCCGAGGACTCGTGGTCGACGGCGGGGAACTGCCCGATTTCCTACCGGTCGTCCTCGAACTGGCGGCGACCGAGGACGAGGACCTGGCGGCGGCGCTGCTCCTCGAGCATCGCCAGGGCATCGAGGTGCTCAGGCAGTCCCTGGATGAGCGGGGATCCGCGTACGCCGAGGTGATCCGCGCCCTCGAAGTCGCCCTGCCGCAACCCACTCCGGAGATACTGGCCGCGGCGATGACGCTGGCCAGCGAGGGCCCGCCCGCCGAGGACGTGGGCCTCGAACCGTTCTTCCCAGTCGACTCGATAGGGGTTCGATCATGACCACGTTCCTCTTCGGCGTCCTTCCCTACATCGCCCTGACGTCATTCGTGGTCGGTCACGTCTGGCGCTACCGCTACGACAAGTTCGGCTGGACCACGCGTTCGTCGCAGATGTACGAGAGCCGACTGCTCGCCTGGGGCGGTCCGCTATTCCACTTCGGCATCCTGGGTGTGCTCATCGGCCACTTCATCGGACTGGTGATCCCAGCCACGTGGACCGAGAACATCGGGATCTCGGAGAACACCTACCACCTCGTGGCGGTCAGCGGCGGCACCATCACCGGTCTGATGACCGTCGTCGGTCTCGCGTTGCTGATCTACCGACGCAGGATCACACCATCGGTGTTCCGCGCCACAACCGACATGGACAAGACGATGTACGTGGTCATCGGCGCCGTGATCCTGATCGGGACGTACAACACGATCGTCGTCAATCTGGTGGGTGCAGGGCACGACTACCGCGAAGACGTGGCCATCTGGTTCCGCAGCATCTTCTGGTTCCAGCCCGATGTCGCACTCATGAGCACCGCACCCGCGAGCTTCCAGTTGCACGCGGTTCTCGCGTTCGTGCTGATCGGACTGTGGCCGTTCACCCGGCTGGTACACGTCTTCAGCGCACCCATCGGCTATCTCACCCGTCCGTACATCGTGTATCGCACCAGAGACGCAGTCGGTTCGGCGCGGACACCTCGGCGCGGCTGGGAGCGCATCGACTCGTAACGATCTCGCCGGACTCGGTCACCGAGCGCCGTACGACAGACGAAGGGCCGTCACATGGAGAAGTCATCTCTCACCGCGCTAGCCCGCCAGCTCCTGGATCAGGCTCGGGAGTCCTCCAGCGGGCGGACCGCCCGTACCGTGTTCGGGGGTCACGCGCACACGCTCCGACAGACCGTGATCGCCATCAAGGCGGGTCAGAAGCTCGACGATCACGAGAACCCCGGGGAGGCCACCCTCCAGGTGCTCCACGGCCGAGTCCGTCTGGCGGCCGGCGACGTGTCGTGGGAGGGTTCTCCAGGGGATCTGCTCGTCGTACCGCCCTCGCTCCATTCCCTCGAAGCCCTCGACGATGCGGTCGTGCTGCTGACAGTGGCCAAGCTCGACTGAACCCTCTCGTACCGTGAAGGATCCATGCCCTCGACTGCGGCGGCCAACGAGCCGATCCTGATCACCGGCTGTTCGACGGGCATTGGTCGAGCCACCGCGCTCCGCCTCGCCAAGTCCGGTCGAGTCGTCTACGCCACGGCGCGCGACACCGACTCCCTGCTCGAACTTGCCGCGGCCGGTGCCAGATGCCTCCCGCTGGACGTGACCGACGAACAGTCCATGGTCGATGCGGTCGAGCAGATTCGACATGACACCGGTGGAGTTGCGTCGCTGGTCAACAACGCGGGCTACGCCCTGTACGCGCCGATCGAAGAAGTGTCCATGGCCGACGTACGGCGACAGTTCGAGACCAACGTGTTCGGACTCGTGCGCCTGACTCAACTCGTCCTGCCAGATATGCGCGGGCGGCGATCCGGTCGCATCATCAACATCTCCTCGATGGGCGGACGGATGACTCTCCCCGGTGGGGGCATCTACCACGGGAGCAAGCACGCGGTCGAGGCGATCAGCGATGCCTTGCGTTTCGAGGTGAGTGGCTTCGGCATCCACGTGTCGGTCATCGAACCCGGTCCGGTGCTCACCGACTTCGCCGAGGAAGCCACGACGGTGGCTCCCGGCTCCGGACCGTACGCCGACTTCCGAGCGGGAGTCGCCGCGCGCAACGCCGACTCGTACGACCCCCGCGGCTCCCGGGGGACGTCGAGCCCCGACGACGTCGCCCGGGTGATCGAGCGGGCCCTCGATACCTCTCGGCCCCGGGCCCGCTACCTCGTCGGCCCCATCTCCCGCAGCATGGTCACCGCGCACGCCGTTCTCCCGACCTCGCTCTGGGACCGATTCCTGCGCCAGCAGTACCCTCCCCCGCAATGACCCCGAGTCGTCAATTCCTGGTCACGCCGGATGCGGCTGGTGACCAAGAACTGACGACTCGGCGGGTGGGCGAGCCGCTGCCGGCGCACGCCGAGGTGGTGGTGATCGGCGGCGGGGTGATGGGGGTCAGCGCCGCGTTTCATCTGGCCGAAGCGGGTGCGGGCGACGTACTGCTCCTCGACAGGGGCGCTCTCGGATCGGGCTCGACGTGCAAGTCGGCCGGAGGCGTCCGCGCGCAGTTCTCCCACGACCTCAACATCGCGCTCGCTGCTCGCAGTCTGGAGGCCTTCGAGCGGTTCGGTACGCGCCCTGGGCAGGAGATCGACCTGCGTCAAGTCGGCTATCTCTGGCTGCTCGACAACCCGGGTGACGTGGCGACCTTCGAGCGCAGCGTCGCTCGACAGAACGCCGTCGGGGTACCGAGTCGGCTGATCGAAGTCGCCGAAGCGAAGCAGCTCTCACCCCTGATCGAGACCGATGGGCTTCTCGCCGCGGCGTACTCCCCCACCGACGGATACTGCACCCCGGAATCGGTGGTGCTCGGGTACGCAACCGCGGCCCGAAGCCACGGTGCGACGATCGCGCCGTACCAGGAGGTCACTGGCTTCACGATCGAGAACGAGACGATACGAGCCGTCCAGGTTGGCGACCAGACGATCGCCACCGGGGCCGTGATCTGTACGGCGGGCGCGTGGTCCGCTCAGATCGGCGCCATGGCTGGTGTCGATCTGCCGGTGACGCCGCTACGGCGCCAACTGGTGTTCACCGAACCCGTTCCACATCTGCCGCCGCAGATGCCGATGACCATCGACTACTCGACCTCGCTCTACTTCCACCGCGAAGGTCCGGGGCTTCTGGTGGGCATGTCCGACCCGGATGAGGAACCTGGCTTCCGGCTCGACCGGTCGGAGTCGTGGCTGCCACGGTTGGCTGCTGCCTGCACACGGCGAGCTCCGCAGATCGCCGACATCGGTCTCACGGGTGGTTGGGCCGGCCTGTACGAGATGACACCGGATCACAACGCCCTCATCGGGGAGTGCGGGGACGTCTCTCGGTTCCTCTATGCGGCGGGGTTCTCGGGCCACGGATTCCTCATGGGCCCGGCCGTCGGGGAAGTCGTACGCGACCTCTATCTCGGCAGCACGCCATTCGTCGACGTCTCAGCCTTTGACGCAACCCGCTTCGCTCGCGCACAGTGGCACCCCGAAGCCAACCTCGTCTAGCCCTCCCCGCCGGAGAAGATGGCAGGAGTTGGGCACTGACAGGAGAGATCGCCGATGACGTCGACGGAACCGGACTGGCCATCCATCGTGTTGCCCACCACAGAGGAACTTCGGGGCCGGGCGCGACGAGCACTCACCGCATGCGGTGTCGATCCAGCGTCACTGAGCGGCGGTACGGAGGTCGGATCGCCGGGGCGGCGTACGGCGCCGAACACACCGATCACCGGTGAGCCCCTGCTGGACATTCAGTGGTCCCGACCCGACGAGGTGGACGAGATCGTCGCCCGCGGCGTACGGGCATTCTCGACATGGAGTACGACCCCCGCCCCTGTCCGAGGCGCCCTGGTCAAGCGCTTCGGCGAACTCCTCACCGACCACAAGAGCGACATCGCCGAACTCATCACTCTCGAGGTCGGCAAGGTTCGTTCCGAGTCGCTCGGAGAAGTCCAGGAGATGATCGACATCTGTGACTTCGCCGTCGGCCTGTCACGTCAGCTCTACGGGCGGACCATGCCGTCCGAGCGCCCCGGGCACCGGCTCAGCGAACAATG
>Ga0315287_10007039_pt1 | contig 11253 bp, 7 predicted proteins | sample YL17G11_0_MG_FD_205037 | JGI IMG/M metagenome (GOLD analysis project Ga0315287, IMG submission 205037) | Sediment microbial communities from Yellowstone Lake, YNP, Wyoming, USA - YL17G11_0 | ecosystem: Environmental > Aquatic > Freshwater > Lake > Sediment | place: USA: Wyoming | collected...
GGCCGGATTCGAACGGCCTCTTCTAAAGATACGATAAGTAACGGGCAAAGTTCAATCCCGCTTGAATTTTTTCCGACCGCCGTGGAAAACCTCCCCCCATCAGGGTATAATCAGGCCGTTCGAAGCTTGAGAAAACCGCATCATCCGGAGGGCCCATGAATCGACGATTTTGCTTTGTTCTTTTTTTCGCCGGTGTGTTATCGGGATGGGCGGCCGTTGCGCCCCTCGAGGCCCAAGGCACCAAACCTCTCACCTTCGACGATTTCATCAAAATCCAGCGTGTCACCGACCCCCAGCCCTCGCCCGAAGGAAAGTGGATCGCCTTCGTCGTCACGGCTATGGACAAGGACGCCAACCGCGGCAACAGCGATATCTGGATCGTTCCTACGGCGGCAGGCGGCGAGCCCAAGCGTCTGACGGCCGCCCCGGGCGCGGACAATAACCCGCGCTGGTCGCCGGACGGGAAGAAAATCGCCTTCATATCGACACGCGGGGGCACACCTCAGGTCTGGATGATCGCCCCGGCGGGCGGCGAAGCCTGGCCGGTAACCACGATATCGACGGGAGCGACGGGTGTCGTTTGGTCGCCGGACGGAAAGAACATCGCTTTCACCTCCTCCGTCTATCCCGAGGCCAAGGACGACGAGACCAATAAGAAGCTGGCCGAGGCGGCCGAGAAGAGCAAGGTCAAGGGCCGCATTTTCGACACCCTGTTTTTCCGTTATTGGAACGCCTGGCGGGATGGAACACGCAATCATATCTTCGTCGCTCCGGCCGAGGGCGGCAAGGCCGTCGACGTCACTCCCGGCGATTTCGACGCGCCGCCGATGGACCTGGGCGGGCATCAAGATTATGCCTTCTCCCCCGACAGCCGGGAAATCGCCTTCGTCCGCAACATCGATCCCGAGCTGAAGATGGCCATCGGGACGAACAACGACGTTTTCGTCACAGCCGCCACCGGCGGACCGATCACCGCGATAACGACCAACAAGGCCAACGATAACCAGCCCAGCTACTCCCCCGATGGGAAATACTTGGCCTACAAGGCCATGGCCCGACCCGGATACGAGTCCGACAAGCTCGACCTCATGCTTTACGACCGGGCCGCCAAGACGACGATCAACCTGACTCAGAAGATCGACGTCTCGGTGGATGAGACCCTCTGGGCGGCCGACGGTTCGGGCGTTTATTTCGACACCGACGAGAAGGGCCGCAACGCCCTCTACAAAGTCGCCGCCCCGGCGGGAACGGTCGAGCGGATCATGGGCGGTCGGACGTTCTCGGGTTTTAACCTTCTTCCCGACGGCAAGACTTTCATCATGCTCGACCAGGCCATGAACCGGCCGGCCGACGTCTGGGCTTACGACGCGTCGGCCAAGTTGTCGCGGCGGATCACCGACGTAAATAAAGCCCTGCTGGCCGGGCTGGAAATGAATCCGGCCGAGGAGTTCTGGTTCGAGGGCGCCGGCAAGGACCAAGTCCACGGCTTCCTGCTCAAGCCGCCGGCCTTCGATGCGGCGAAAAAATATCCCCTCGTCCTTCTCCTCCATGGCGGACCGCATGGGCCTTGGAAGGACGAGTTCCACTACCGCTGGAATACCCAGATGTACGCCGCCCGAGGCTGGGTCGTGGCGGAGATCAACTTCCACGCCTCGGCCGGCTACGGCCAAGCCTTTTCCGATGCCATCGTCGGCGACTGGGGCGGCAAGCCCTTCCAAGACATCATGAGAGGAATGGGGTACCTGCACGGCCGCTATCCGTTCATCGACATGACCCGCAACGCCGCGGCCGGCGCTTCTTACGGCGGCTACTTGATCAATTGGATCATGGGCCAGACCGACGCCTTCAAGTGCCTGATCTCGCACGACGGCGTCTTCGACTTGCGCTCGATGTGGGGCTCGACTGAGGAACTTTGGTTCCCGGAGTGGGAGCAGAGGGGCACGCCATGGACCAATCCCGAGCAATATACGAAGTGGTCGCCCAGCTATTACGTCAAGAACTTCAAGACGCCGACTCTGGTCATCCACAGCCAGAACGACCTGCGAGTCCCGCTGGAGCAGGGCTTGCAGCTCTTCAGCTCCCTGCAGCGGATGAAGGTCCCGTCCAAGTTCCTCTACTTCCCCGACGAGGATCACTTCGTCAGCAAGCCGCAGAACGCCGAGCTGTGGTGGAAGACCAAGCTGGACTGGCTGGACGCTTTTCTGAAATAGGGGTCAGGTCTTAACATATAACATTTGTCCAAAAAACCAAGCTTCTCTTACAATAAAATCTATTTCTATTCGGATTGATAGAGAACTTGAAGATTGGAACTCTGTATCCTGAAAGATCCGCATTGAACGCAAATATAATCAGGTAGATATTTGCTTTTTAGCCTAATGTTATATGTTAAGACCTGACCCCAAAACGCCCCAAAACGTCAGAGCGGGAGGCTGAGGAGCGCGAAGGGATCGACTCGGGCCTTAAGTATCATGGCGCTCCAATGAAGATGAGGCCCGGTCGATCGCCCCGTACTCCCGATATTGGCGATCGCCTGCCCTCTCTTGACCAGGTTGCCGCGCTTCACCAACAGTTTGGAAAAGTGGCAGTAGTAGGTGAAAACGCCCTGGCCGTGATCGATGATGACCGTGTATCCTGAAAAATACAACCGCCCCGCCAGCACAACCCGCCCTCCGTTCGAAGCCAGCGTCGGCGTCCCCCATGGCGCGGCGATGTCCACCCCCGAATGAATCGACGTGTTTGATTTGTTATAAACCCGCCGTTGGCCGAAATTCGGATAAGGCTCAAGGCCGGGCAAAGGCGACAGGAAGGTCCCCTCCGCCAGCCACTCCGGGGAGACGAGGCTCAGGACTTCCGACACGAGCTCGGATTCACGCCGGATCAATTCCAGCTCTCGGGGCGGAGGCGAAGTCATAGCGGTCGCCACACGGAGATTCGTGCTCGGGAATTTTTTCGGCTCGACGACAAGCGATTGCGGAGAGGCCTGGGCCGACCGGTCGGGATGCTCGATCGTGATCTCGAGCGGATAGGACTTGGGCTTCGTGTTCAAGTCGACTCCCAATAGGGCGAACGGCGTCCCGGCCATATCATTTTTCGGGAATTCCAGAATCCGGATCTGATCGAACCAACGCAAGGTGACGCGCTGAACGGACGGCTCGTCCTTGAGTTTGGCCAGGATGATCTCCCCCGGTTGAAGCGAACGGAAAAACAGGTCGACGGGAACGCCCGGCAGGCTGAACGTTTGCACGGGGGGCGGCGAATAGGCCGAGATAAACGACCCGACCATGATTAGGAGAAGGACCGCAGCCACCCTCTTCATACCGAAGACGTCTTTCGCAAAACCCGGCCGGCCGGCTTTCCGATGTGCTCGCCGTCCCGCACGGCTACACCGCCGTTGACGACGACATGAAGAATCCCAACCGGATATTGATGAGGATTCGTCCAAGTGGCCTTGTCGGAGACCGTGGCCGGATCGAACACGACGATGTCGGCGAAAGCCCCGACCCGCAGGACTCCCCGGCCCTGCAGTCCGAACTTCGCCGCCGGTTCGGAGGTCATTTTTCGGATCATGACCTCGGCCGGAACGAGCTTCTCGTCCCGGACGTACCGGCCCAGGATACGGGCGAACGTCCCGAAGGCCCGGGGATGGGGTTTGCCGGACGAGAGAACGCCGTAGGGAGCGCGGACCGAGCTGTCCGACCCGACGCCGACCAGCGGGTGGGCCAGAATGCGCCGGAGATTTTCCTCGGTCATCATGAAGATGACCGAGTCGACGTTGTCCCGTTCCTCGACGATCAGGTCGCGCATGAGCTCATACGGAGGTTTTCCCGCCCGTTCGGCCGCCGCCAGGACGTCCAAGCCCTCGACCCACTTGTTTTTCTCCGAGACCACACCGGCAATGACGACCTTTTCCCAGGACTCGAACTTGCGCTCGCGTTCGGTGACATATTCCCGAATGCGCTTATCCTGGGCCGGATCCTTGAGCCGAGCCAGAAATTCCTCGGTCGTCCCCTGCCGGGCCCAGGCGGGGAAGTTAATGCTCAGGCCGGTCGAGCCGGCGATGTAAGGATAGCGGTCGCAGGTGATATCCAGTCCGTCGGCCTTGGCCCGTTCGATTAAAGACAAGGCTTCATCGAGCTTGCCCCAATTGCGCGGAAAGGCGGTCTTCAAATGGGAAATCTGCAGCTTGACGCCCGCGGCCCGGGCCGCATCGATAGCCTCCTGGAGCGCTTCGATCAAACGATCTCCCTCGTCGCGCATGTGGGTGGCGTAAACGCCTCCGCGCGCGGCGACGACTTTGCACAATTCGGCGATCTCGGCGGGCGCGGCGAAACCGCTGGGCGTGTATTCCAGTCCGGAGGACAAACCAAACGCCCCGGCCGTAATGGCCTCGTCGATGATTGTCCGCATCCGGTCCATTTCCTCGGGCTTGGGAAGCCGGTCATTGAATCCCATGGCCGCGCCGCGCACGGATCCGTGGCCGATGAGAGTCGCATAGTTGACGGCCGTTTGGCCCTGTTCCAGACGGGCCAGGAAGCCGCGAAGATCCCGCCAATCGAGATCGACGTCGAATTGGGCTTTGGCGTTCCGCTTCGCTTCCTCCAGGACTTCTCCGGCCACGGGAAACGGAGAAGACCCGCAATTGCCGCTGATGATGGTGGTCACCCCCTGCCGGATAGCGCTTTCGGCCTTCGGATTGGCCAGCAATCCGAGGTCGGAGTGGTCGTGAACGTCGATGAATCCGGGAGTGACGGCCGATCCGCCGGCATCCAAAACAACGCGGCCCCGCGAAGCGGGGATTTTTCCGACTGTCTTGATCAGCGGACCGGCGATCCCGATATCGGCCCTGACCGAAGCGCCGCCCAGTCCGTCATGGACCATTCCGTTGACGATGACGAGATCAAATTCCTTGCCCGCGGTACAGCCTTGCAGGACAAGCCCCCCTCCGGCCAGGGACGCGGCTGCCGCCGCCGATCCGGCCGTCCGGAGAAACTGCCGGCGATTGATTGTGTGGGCCATCTTCGGCGCTCCTTCCTTCAGTATTGTCGGTCGTCCCGGTCATATTAACAGACCCGGAGTCCGGCCTCAACCGCCCGACAGCCGGAGAGGATAGATCATTAAAACCGGACCATGATCGCCGCTGCTGAGCCTCCGGGAACGGGAGTGAAGGCGATCCGAACATCGGCCGGGTGACCGGTCCGGTCATGCTTCCGGCCGAGGCGGACTATTGTCCGGCCGATCACATAGCCGAGGATCGATCCGGCCACGACATCGGACGGCCAGTGTTTGCCGTCATGAACGCGATAGACCGCGGCCAGTCCGGCCAGGCCGTAAGCCAGCGCATCGACCAGAAAACTCTCCGATTCCCCGGCCACCACGGCAGCTACGGCGAAAGCGCCGGCCGCGTCGCCGGAACAAAACGAGGTGTAGCGCCCCCGGAACGAAAAAGGGTGGAAGCTTTGCGGCCCTTCGTCGGCGTAGGGCCGGGCCCGGCCGACAACCGCCTTTAACACGAAAACGACCGCCGTCGTCGCGACAAAGCTTTCCAGACCCAGAAGCGCCGTCCGCCGCCACCGGACGTCGTCGAAAATTCCGCCTCCGGCGTAGAGTGCGATGATGAACCCGGCCAGAACACCGCCGTTGCCGAACTTGGAGATGACGGAGGATGCCTCCCGCGAGGTGTCCGTCCGAACGCTTTGGAGGCCTTCATAAATTCTTCGATCAAAGGCGAAAAACGCGGCCGTCACCCCGGCGACGGCACCGCAAGCAAGCCAATCATCGCCTTTCCAGCGGAGGGGGGATGCCCACGTCTCTCGGAGATCGAAACCGAACCGTTTGATGAAATCGGCATCAAACCGATAATCATCGGGGACCGGGGATCGGAAGCCGTTTCCCTCTCCGGACGACGAAGACGGAGGATCGAATAAAGGCGTTCCCGGGATCTTTCCGGCCCAAGCCGAAGCAGAGGACAAACCCAATCCCAGGATGAGGCAGAGGGCCGACGCCCGGACGCGGCGGTCAGCCTTGGGGGAACTCATGGGGCATCAACTCTTCGATAACGGCCAGGGTTTTCCCAGTGGCGCCGGAAAGCGACTCGAGAGTTCGGCGGGCCCGGCGCCCCATGTCGTCCAACGCCGCCGTATCCTCCAGATCGAACATGGCTTCGAGATCGGCCGGGGTGTGAACGACGCGGGCGCCTCCGTCCAGGACAAAGGCTTCCGCCAGGGCGGCGAAATTATCCATATGGGGGCCGAAAAAAACCGGTTTTCCATAAAACGCGGGTTCAAGCAGGTTCTGTCCTCCCCATTTGATAAGGCTTCCCCCGATGAACGCGGCATCGGCCAGGGCATAGAAACGGGCCAATTCGCCGATCGTGTCGAGGACGAGGACATCCCAGGCCGAATCGGGCCGGAGCTCGGTTTTCCGCTGAAAAAGAAGCCCCGCCCCCTCCGGACTTTTTCCCAGGTCGGTGAATTTTTCGGGGTGCCGCGGGGCGAGGATGAGCCGGACCGGCCGTCCGGCGGCCTTGGCCGCCCCGAAGGCCCGGAGAAGCGGACCTTCTTCGCCGGGATGGATGCTTCCGGCCAAGAGGACTTTCCGGGACGCCGGAATTCCGATGTCCACCCGGAAGCGTGCTACTTCTTCGGAGGAAAGCGCCGGCAGGCGAACCTCGCACTTCAGGTTTCCGGCCACGGCGATGCGGTCGGCTTGAAGTCCGGCCTCCGTCAAACGCTCTTTATCCCGTTCGGTCTGGACAAGAAAACGCGTAACGGATTTAAACACCGCCCGCACGAGCGGCCTTAACCTCCGCATCCGCTTCGCCGTCCGGGCGGAAATCCGGCCGTTGATCAGCAGGACGGGAACGGAGCGGCGTCGGGCTTCCCGCAGCAGGCGGGGCCAGAACTCGGACTCGGCCAGGATCATCAGATCGGGCTTCAAACCGTGGAAAACGCGCCGCACGCACCAGCCGAAATCGAGCGGAATAAAAAAAATGAGATCAGCGTCCGCCATCTTTGCTAGGGCCATTTTTTGTCCCGTCCCGGTCAGGACCGAAAAAGCTACCGCCCAGCCCGGATGCCGGGACTTGATTTCCCGGACCAGGCTCTGGAGCGAGAGGACCTCTCCCACCGAGACGGCATGAATCCAGAGGAGCGGACGGCCGGCCGGCCGTACGAGCCGGCGAAGCGCCAGGCGTTCGGCCAGGTGGAGTTTCTCCCCCCGCCGAAAACGGAGCTTAAGAGCATATCCAGGGAAGGCGAAAAGGAGGGCGATCAAAAGAAAAAAAGAATAGATCCAGTACACGGGGCCTGTCCTCCGGATTTAGCGGTACATCAACAGCCAGAACGTAACGATCCAAACGGCAATGACCGCTTGCAGGAATCGATCTTTAAACAGGACTTTGGTGGGCGAGCCGCAGTTGTTGAAGACGAGGCAAAGCTGGAGATACCGCAGGATCCCCAGGATGACCAGGATTACGGTCAGATACGTCTTATGGCCGTTGGGCCGGGCCAGTATTTCGGGTGAAATCGTATACATGATATAGGAAATGATCAGGACCGCGGCCATGACAATCATGGCGATATTTAGAAACTCGAGATTGTATCCGTCGATAACCTTCCTCGATATTTCCCCCTTTTCCAGATACAGCAGAACATCCTCCCGCCGTTTGGCCAGGGCGATGAACAAGGCCAGGAGGAAGGTCATGAGGATGATCCAGATGGAAAGAGGGACGCCGGAAATGCTCGATCCGACGAACAAACGCAGGATAAATCCGATGGCGATGACCGTCACATCGATGAGGGCGATGTGCTTTAAAACGGAGGAGTACAGGACGTTCATGGCCATATAAACGAGGAGAATGGCCGCTACTTGGCTTTTCAGTAGATAGGATCCGGCCAGGGCCGGAACCGCCAGACCGGCCAGCAGGAGAAGGGCGGCGCCTTTCGAAATCTTGCCCGCGGCCAGCGGCCGATCTTTTTTCAGCGGGTGCTTGCGATCCTCTTCGATATCGAGCAGATCGTTGAAAATATAGACGGCGCTGGCGGCCAGGCAAAAAAAGCCGGCGGCCAGAAGAGTGCGCCAGAAGGTAGGCGGGTCCGTAATGATGACGCCGAAAAAAAGAGGGAGGAAAATGAAGATATTCTTCACGTATTGCTGAACCCGCAGAAGTTGAAGAATCGTTTTCATTTCAGTCCGACTCCGAATTCAATAGGTCTCCCACAGCCGTCCCCAAGGGCTCTCGGTCTTCCAATTTTTCAGGATTTTTTTCCCCTTGAAGTTCCACCAGAATTTATCGTGGTAAAAATCCGAGGCGATCACGAAGAGATTCACCAGGGGGGTCCGGAAAAAAATGTTTTGCAGCTTTTTCAACGGACTGAACCAGAACAGATCCCCGAAAAGGCTGGCGAAGTTGTCTCCGACTTTAAACCGGAAATCGACGCCGGACACGTCGTCACCGACGATCTCGATCCGGCGCGGATCGCCGTTGCCCAGTCCGTCCTCCGTGGCCATGCGGATATAGGGAATAGACAGGGGATCGAATCCCATCATCTTGGCCGACAGGGCGTCGATAGCCACCTGATCGGAGGAGGCCAGGATATAATCGGCCCGGACGGGCTTGAGCGTCCGGGGACCCGGCCCGTTGCCCGCCGTAGTAGCGTCCATGACGGCGAATAGCCCGGAATGGATCTCCTTCTGGATGGCCAATAAATCGACGAGCGTTTCGTGGATCCAGGTGTGGGTATAATGCCTCCGCGTGGATAAAAGTCCCCCGAAAGCATTTTTCATGGCCCCGGTCGTCGTCGTATAAATGTGGCACTTCATCGTCGGGAAATGAATGATGTTCCGGCCGACGAAAAAATCGGGGATGTGGATTCCATGGGGATAGATTTTATCCAGGACGCGCATGGCCTTCCGGGGTTTGAACTCCGTCCAGGCCATATCCCGGGATTCGAAGTTGTACTTCACAGGAATCGAATATTTACGGAACACCCGATCGAACTTGTTCAGCTTTTCCCCGTAGACGGGCCTGGTGACGACCGTCTTGTTCTCGACGGCCGTGATCGAGTCGTACCCCATCCCGCGCAGGGCGGCGATGGTCCCCTCGAGCTGCCAGGGTGTGGAATTCGCCCCGGGCATGGGAAAATGCCAGGAAATATTGTCCTTGAGAATCGTCGGCGAACTCTTGGGGAGCGCCGCTTCGATGTCGGCCATTTTAAGCAGTTTTTCCAGGTCCGTCAAAACCCTCTCGGGGCTCGTTTTGATGACGGCGACCTTTGATTTAAGCATGGATTTCGCATCCTTATCGAATAAACCCACCCGACTCCCCCGGCTGAAGCCCAGAGTAAATCAGGGTTAATACTGAGCGGCGCTTGTAACCCCGATTTGAAAATCGTGATTTGGCGCCGCAAATGTATCACTCTATTTTATATCAGATTCCGCCCCGGATTTCTTCCCCTCTTTTTCGCCCCAATATTGCCGATGGATTTTTCTTCCCCGCGCGGATTACCAAAAAAAGAACGCGGATCGAAAAAAATTGCTCAAATTCATGATCATGAACTGGAAAATGAAAACGCCGGCCCACAGCCCGAACGCGGCATATTTCAATCGCGGCGTCCAATCCTCCTTCCGGAAAAGAAAGGCCAGGATCAGGAAAACGAAGACCTCATACGTCCCGCGGATTCCGTTTTCCATGCCCACCCAGATCATTTTATATTCCAGCGAAACGGAAACGAGAGAAAAAAGGAGCAGTCCGAGACTGAATATATTTTTATGTTTGAAGAAGATAATCAGGGACAGGATGAAAACAAGGGTCAACAAGATGGAATAAGCGATCGCCGTCGGGACGACCAACCGGGAATAACCGCCTTTCGCGATTTGCGTCAGCAGGTCTTTCAGTCCCAAAAAAGGCACGGTGAAGTCGCCGGGGCTGAAAAACAGGGTTTTCCAGCCGGTCACCTCGAAAAGCCGGATCGTTAGAAAGATTCTCCAGAGAAAATAGGGCCCCAAGGAGCTCCCGATCAGCACAGCCCGGCGGAAATTTCGTTTTTGGAAAACTTCGATCCCCATGAGGGCGGCGGCCACGAGAAATCCCGTTTCCCGGAAGAAGAAGGAGATCGCCAGGAGAACCGCCGTCCCGAAGACGCGCTCCCGAAGATAACAAAACAGCCCGGCCAGGATAAAAACCATGCTGAGGGACTCCGGCAATCCCAGGTTCAAGGAGTAATAAAAGCCGGGGACGAGGAGATAGAGGAACGTCCACAAAGGGCTTTTCTTGAAGACGAGAATGATTTGCAGCAGGAAGAAAGCGCCGAAGAAATGGGAGGCGACGATGAGCCAAATGATCGTCTTCGGGTAGTAGACCGGATTGTCGAAGGAAAACAATTTGACCAGAAGGGGGAAGCCGATCCGGCCGAAACGGTAGGCCGGCTCATCGACGATGAGCCGATAGGTTTGGGGAGTTGTTTTATATTTGGACAAAAACGGATCGAAGGCCATGAAAAAATTGAATTGCCCGTCGTAATTCTCCAGGGGGGCTATGGTTTTCAGGAGCTCGTTCGCCCGGTAAAAATGAAACCAGTCTGCGTTGACATGGCGAAAATGGGTTTCGGGCGAGGAGTCGTCGGTGATGATTATGCGGGCCGTCTGTCCGAGCCAAGGCCGGACGTCCCATTCGCGCGTCCGCAGCAAATCGTTGTTTCTCCCCGTTTCCTCCAAAACCACCTTTCCGCCGACTTCCAAGGCGACGGATTCCCGCAGGCCTCTCGCTTCGTCGCTGCGTCCGCCTCCGATCAGAAATCGGATTTTATCGTACCGCACGACGAAGTCGGTGGAAACCAGCTTGCCGAAGGGGCGATCGCCCTGGCTGGAGCCCCCGTTTTTATCGTAGGTTCCCACCCAGTACTGGCCCTGGGGATTGAGATAGAAACGGCGGTGGTTGCGGTAGAGATCCTCCTGCCGGACCGGCTGATAAAGAAACGCATTTCCTTCCGGGGTCCAATTCCGGAGCGTCCCTGACTCGAAATCGGAGTTTTCGAAAAGCAGACCGGTGAACGAAGGCAGATACAGACGATCGAAAAGGCGGAGACGTTCCTCCTCAATGCGCAAAAAACGGCTGTAATTGCCGTCGAAATGCTTCCGGATGCCGCTCATATAAGAAAAAAAGAAGAGACAGATAACGGCCGGCAAGACCCCGGAAACGACGAGTCTTTTCCGGGGAGAGGCGTCCAGCCCTGGGGCCGTGAAGAGGGACTGGAG
>Ga0315287_10007040_pt1 | contig 11252 bp, 9 predicted proteins | sample YL17G11_0_MG_FD_205037 | JGI IMG/M metagenome (GOLD analysis project Ga0315287, IMG submission 205037) | Sediment microbial communities from Yellowstone Lake, YNP, Wyoming, USA - YL17G11_0 | ecosystem: Environmental > Aquatic > Freshwater > Lake > Sediment | place: USA: Wyoming | collected...
CCATTGGCGCATTAGGCTTGCTTTCTCCGGCGGGCGTCTATAACCGGCTTGGGTGATACCCCTACTACCCGCATGGGGGGGGATGCCCCGTTCTGTCGTGAGCGGCGCCGGCACTTCGCTCCGGTCATGGCAGGATGCGCCCCTTCAGCGGCCCGGGATTCCGAGCGCCAGCGACAGCAGGATGAAGGCGCCGGCAGCGAGCCGGACGATTTGCCAGGACGTCATGGTCATTCTCCTCGAGGGATCGGCCCGAGGCGATTGCGGTAGGCCATGTAGTACAGCACCGGAATGACCACCAGCGTGAGCAGCGTGGACACCAGAATCCCGAAGATCAGCGAGATCGCAAGTCCGTTGAAGATCGGATCGTCCAGAATGAAGAACGCGCCGAGCATGGCGGCGAGGCCGGTCAGCACGATCGGCTGCGCGCGGGTGATGGCGGAACGCACGACGGCGTCCTTGAAGGCGACGCCCGCGCGCACCTGCAGGTTGATGAAGTCCACCAGCAGAATCGAATTGCGCACGATGATTCCGGCCAGCGCGATCATTCCGATCATGCTGGTCGCGGTGTACTGCGCACCCAGCAGCGCGTGGCCGGGCATGACGCCGATGATGGTGAGCGGGATCGGCGCCATGATGATCAGCGGCGTGAGGTAGGAGCCGAACTGCGCCACCACCAGCAGATAGATCAGCACCAGGCCCACGGCGTAGGCGGCCCCCATGTCGCGGAACGTCTCGTACGTGATCTGCGACTCGCCGTCCCATTTGATGGCGTAGTCGCGGTAAGGGTCGTCCGGCGGACGAATGAAATATTCGATCAGCGAGCCGCCGCCCGGGGTGGTGATGGCCGCCACATTGCCGCGCATCGCGAACATGCCGTAGAGCGGGCTGTCGATGCGCCCCGCCATGTCGGCGACCACGAAGTTCACCGGCAGCAGATCCTTGTGATAGACGGGCTGTTCGCGCACCGTATCGCTGATGGTGACCAGTTCGCGAATCGGCACCAGCTTGCCGGAGGCGGCGCGCACGCCAAGCTGGAGGAGCGTGTCGAGATCGCCCTGCTGCTCGGCGGGCAATTGCAGCGTGGCCGCAGCCGGGTACTTGCTCTCGTCATGCAGGTAACTCGTCGCTTCGCCGGCGAGCCCCGCCCGCAGCGTGCTGACGATGACCTGCTGGGGTACGCCAAGCATCGCGGCCTTGCGGCGATCGACCAGAAGCAGTGTCCTGGGCGCGGTGGCGATGCTGCTGTCATCGACATCGACCACGCCCGCGGTCTTCTCGAACACCGCGCGCACCGCTTTGGCGACCTGACGGCGTCCTTCGGCCTCGGGGCCATGGATTTCGGCGACGATGGGCGCCAGCACAGGGGGCCCGGGCGGCACTTCGACGACCTTCACATTCGCGCCAAAGCGACGGCCGATCTGCTGCAGCGCCGGCCGCACGCGCATCGCGATGGCGTGGCTCTGCTCGCTGCGCCGATGCTTGTCGACGAGATTCACCTCTATGTCGCCAACCTCGCCTCCGGCACGCAGATAGTACTGGCGCACGAGCCCGTTGAAGTTGATCGGGGCTGCGGTGCCCGCATACGCCTGATAGTCGGTCACCTCGGGCACGGTGGCGAGGTAGGCGCCGAGTTCGCGCAGCGTCGCGGCGGTCTGCTCGACCGGCGTGCCCGCGGGCATGTCGACCACGACCTGGAACTCCGACTTGTTGTCGAAGGGCAGCATCTTGAGCTGCACGAGTCCGATGGCCGGCAACACCAGCGAGACGGCGATCAGCACCGCGATACCCAGTCCCATCAGGCGACGGTTGCGGGACCCGCGGGTGTCATCGAGCAACGGGCGGAAGATGCGGACGAACAGCGGGGCGAGCTTGCCGGAAAATCCCGGTGGCGGCGCGTGATCGGTCGTGGCGCCCGATGCCTTCAGCCACAGCCGCGCCAGCCACGGTGTGACGACAAAGGCGATGGCCAGCGACAACAGCATGCCCATGCTGGCATTGATCGGAATGGGGCTCATGTACGGCCCCATCAGCCCGGAGACGAAGGCCATCGGCAACAGCGCGGCGATCACCGTCAGCGTGGCCAGGATCGTGGGTCCGCCGACTTCATCGACGGCGCCCGGGATGATCTCGACCAGCGACTTGCCGGGAAACAGTCCTTGATGCCGGTGGATGTTCTCGACCACCACGATGGCGTCGTCCACCAGGATGCCGATCGAGAAGATCAACGCGAACAGGGAGACCCGGTTCAGCGTGAAGCCCCACGCCCACGATGCAAACAGCGTCGCAGCCAGCGTGAGGATCACGGCCGTGCCGACGATGGCGGCTTCGCGCCGACCGAGCGCGATGAGCACGAGTGCCACGACCGAGGCGGTGGCGAACAGCAGCTTCTGGATGAGTTTCTGCGCCTTGTCATTGGCGGTGGCGCCGTAGTTGCGGGTCTCTGCAACCTGCACGTCCTGCGGGATGACGGTGTTGCGGAGCATGTCCACGCGGCGCATCACCGCGTTGGCGACATCGATTGCGTTTTCTCCCGGTTTCTTGGTCACGGCGATGGTGACGGCCGGAGTTTCGCCGCCGTCCTTGCCCGCCACGCCATGCCAGACATAGCGGCTCGCCGGCAGCGGGCCGTCGCGGACCGCGGCCACGTCCTGCAGAAAAACGGGCTTGCCGTCGCGCACGCCCACCACCAGCTCGGCCACGTCACGGGCATCCTTGAGGAACGGGCCGGATTCGACGGCGACGGCGCGATTGCCCGAGAGCAACTCGCCGACGGGCAGGCCAAGGTTGGCCGACTGCAGCGACGTGCGCAGGTCGGAGACGGTCACGCCGGTGCTCGCCATGCGGCTCGGATCGATCTCGACCAGCACGGCGCGCCCTGGCCCGCCGATCGTGGTGACTTCCCGCGTGCCGCCGACGCGCTTCAGATCCGCTTCGATGCTGTGGGCGACGCGCTCCAGATCGTAGGGGCCGGTGGCCGCGTTCCTGCTGTAGAGCGTGAGGGTGACGATCGGCACGTCATCGATACCCTTGGGTTTGATCAGCGGAGCCAGCACGCCCAGGCCCTTGGGCAGCCAGTCGGCGTTGGCATTGACCGTGTCGTACAGCCGCACGAGCGCTTCGATGCGCGGCACGCCGACCTTGAACTGCACGGTCATGACGGCAAGGCCGGGGCGGGAGACGGACAGCACATGCTCGATGCCTGCGATCTGCGCCAGCACCTGCTCGGCCGGCGTGGCGACCATCTGTTCCACATCGCGCGCCGAGGCCCCGGGGAAGGGGATCAGCACATTGGCCATCGTCACGTTGATCTGCGGTTCTTCCTCGCGCGGCGTGACGAGCAAGGCGAATACGCCGAGCAGCAGAGCAACCAGCGCCAGCAGCGGCGTGATCTGCGCCGTCTGGAAGTAGGCCGCGATGCGACCGGAGATGCCGAGCTCGTTGCTCATGACCGGCCCTTCAGCGCACGCGGGCCGCAGCCTGCGGATCGATCGCGACGCGCTCGCCTGCCGACACGCCCGTGAGGATTTCCACCGTGTCGTTGACGGTGCGCCCGACGCGCACCTGACGCAGTACGGGGCGGCCATTCGGGTCGATGACGTACAAACCCGTCATCTCCGCGCGTCGGACAACAGCCTTGGCCGGCACGAAGAAGCGGGCGGCGACGCCTCGCTGTCCCGGCAGCCACGCGCGCGCGAACGTTCCCGGCCTGACGCCCTGGACGGTGGCCGGCAGTTCGATTCGGAGCTGCACCGTGTGCGTACCCGGGTCGACCGTTGGCAGCAGCTCGATGCGGGACGGTGTAATCCACTGCCGGTCGCCGGAAAATCCGGGGAGCTCTACCTTGATCGCCGGCTCCACGGGAAGTCCGGCGATCGCTGTCTGGGGAACTGCAACGGTAACTCGCAGCGCCGCCGGGTCATACAGCGTCAGCAGCGGGCGACCGGGCATGGCCATGTCGCCCAGCGCGATCGGGACGTCGGCGACCACCCCGCCGTAGGGCGCCTTGACGACGAAGAAACCGGATTGGGCCCGCGCCGCGCCCGCCTGGGCGATCTGCGCCGAGACCTGCGCCTGCGTGGCCTTGAACTGCTCTTCGGCGCGCTCGAGCGCGGCCTGGCTCGTGTACTTTTTTTCGAACAGCTGTTTCTGGCGTGCGAACTCCTTGGCCGCGGCTTCCAGCGATGCACGCGCCGACTGGACCTGCGCATCGCTGGCGGCGACCGTCTGTTCCGCGGCGTGCGCGTCGATCCGCGCGAGGACCTGCCCCGCCTTGACGACATCGCCTGCCTTCACGTCGAGGGCGACGACGGCACCGGAAACTTGCGCTGCGACGACGGTCTGCCGGACGGCTTCCACCACACCATCGAAGCCGGTGGAGTCCCCCGCGCCGGCGGACTGCACCACCGCGGTCGCGAGGTCACCCTGCGCCGCGACGCCCAGCGGCGCGAGCGACAAACCCGCTATCACGGCCGCACCCGACAGCCATTTCTCGAGCATGCTGCGTCTCCTGATCGACTTCGCCGCGAGAGCCAGGAGAGAAGGGGCTGGCTTCCCGCGATCACCTGTTGTATTATTTAGCTAAGCAGCTAAATAGTCAATAACTTTATTAACCAAACATCTCCGCCGGAAGGGTCTTTGAGGCATGATGACGTTCCCGCAAAAGGCCGCGTGCCCGCGCATGGAAGGAATGCCCCCCGAGGCGCTGGAACAGGTGGCAGCGTATTTTCAGACGCTGTCGGAGCCGACGCGTCTGCAGATTCTCAATTTCCTGCGTCAGGGGGAACGCAGCGTCGGGGAGCTGGCACAGTTGTGCGGGTACACGTCGGCCAACGTGTCCCGGCACCTGGCGATGCTGACCCGGCGCGGCCTGGTCGCGCGCGAAAGCCGTGGCACCAGCGTCTATTACCGGATCGCCGACGAATCGGTCTATGCCCTGTGCGACCTGGTCTGCGGCAACATCGCTCGCCAGCTCGAGCGCGCTGCCCAGGAGAGCGAGGTCTTCGTCCGGAGAGTCAAGCGCGCCGCCACGTCCGCGCGCGGCAAGAGGGCCAGGTGATCGCGATCGGAGCCTGCGCCGCGTCGCGTGTTGCAGCAACGGCGGGAGCTGCGATTCGCGGAAATCTTCCAGCTCGGCCGGCAGCCGCCTACGGCGAGACTGCGAGCGGCGGCTCGCGCGAGCCTCCCGGCGCGCCGCCGCTGGAAGCGGGCTCCGGAATCTCCACGCGCATCGCCCAATCGCCCAGATTCTCGTTCGACAACGCGAGCAGGGTCCCCACCCGGTTCTGGACCAGCTCGAGCACGGCCCTGCAGACGCCGGTCCCCCACATGGCCGGTCTGATGGCGAAGTCGTGCCCGCACAGAATGCCTCCCGCCCGGATCTTGGACCACGCCAGCCAAAGGTCGCGAGCGACGTCCGCGTAGGTGTGGGCGCCGTCGACGTACACCCAGTCGAGCGAGCGATCCGGAATCGAGGCGAAGTATTCCGCAAAGCTCATCGGGTGCATGGTCACCTGGCCCGCGGCGACTTCGGCGGCGAACCGCACGTTGATCCGGGCGGTCTCGGCCGCCGCATCGAGGTTCTCCGGCCACGACCAGTTGTCCACCAGGTGCAGCTCCCGCGGCTTGGCATTCCGCAGCAGGTCCTCGGCGTGGTCGCCATGCCAGACCCCCAATTCACAGCCGATGGAATGCGGCGGAAGGAGCGTCGCGAGTGCGCTGCGATCGGCGAGTTCCTGGATCCTGATCCGGTGCAGCGGGTGGTACATGGTTACCCCACGGAATGGCTTTCCCGCAGCGAACGCCACGGGCGGCAGCACAGAGCCTCGCCGGTTGCGCGACCCGCCCGGCGTTGCGGCTCGTCACATGGAAGAACACTTCGCCTCGTGCGGCGCAGGGCGTCCTCGTGATTGTGGAGGTGGCACCACCGGCGTCACACGGGGCCAACTCATCCCCGTCCGGTTTGCAACAGCCGCTGCGGACACTCGCGAAAAGCGCCCGAGCCAGCAGCGAGTCTATCAGTGACGGACGAATTGGCGCATCGAAAATGCGGACGCGGGCTCGATTCGGTGTTTCGCAATCGAACCCTTGTCCGCATCACCATTTGCATCACACGTCCGACATCAAGCAAGATGGCGGACATTGACCAGGATCGGGCGACAATATCGGTTGCCATTCGAGGAGAGACCCCATGCCGCACCTGATGAGACCCTGCCTCATCGCGTTTGCGCCCGTCCTGCTGGCGGCGGCGCTGTGCCATGCCGTACCGGCCGAGGCCCAGACGCAGCCCTGCGCCAGCCGAGGCGATCTCGACGCCCGCTTTTGCGACGCCAACGGCGATTTGCTGGCCGATACGCCCGCCGACAAGGGCCGCCTCAAGAATCCCGACACGCTGGTGTTCTCCTATACGCCCGTCGAGGACCCTTCGGTTTACGAGAACGTGTTCGCGGACTTCATGGCGCATCTGTCCAGGGTGACGGGAAAGAAAGTCCGCTGGTATGCCGCTGAATCCTACGCGGCGCAGGTCGAGGCGCTACGCTCGGGCCGCCTGCATATCGCCGGCGTGGCGAGCGGGGCAACGCCGTATGCCGTCAACCTCGGCGGTTTCGTGCCGCAGGTCGCGATGGAAAAAGACGATGGCACCACCGGCTACACGCTGCAGCTCATCACGCACAAGGACAGCTCGATCAAGTCCGTGGCCGACTTGAAGGGCAAGCGTGTGGCTCACGTCTCGCCGTCGTCGAATTCCGGCGACACGGCACCGCGGGTGCTGTTCGCGGCCATGGGCATCAAGCCGGGCATCGATTACGAAGTGCTGTATTCGGGCAAACACGACAACTCGATCATGGGGGTCGTCAACAAGGATTACGATGCGGCGCCCGTCGCGAACAACGTCGTCGACCGCATGCGCGAGCGCGGCATGTTCAAGAAGGACGATCTGCGCGTGGTCTACGAATCGCGGCCGTTTCCGCGCACGGCCTTCGGCGTCGCCTACGATCTCCCGCCGGAACTCCAGGCCAAGATCAAGCTGGCTTTCACCAGTTTCGATTTCAAGGCATCCGCGTTGGCGAAGGAGTTCAAGGACTCCAGGGCATTCATCAGCATCAACTATGCCGACGACTGGAAGACCATCCGCGAAATCCAGAAGGCGACGGGTGCGAGCTACACCGCGGCCGACCTCGGCAAGCTCAAGCGGGAGTAGCCGGACATGACCGTGGCCGTTTCGACGGCGGCGGCGGCGCCCGCGCCCCTTCTTGCGGTGCAGGGGCTCGAAAAGATCTACCCGACCGGCCAGCGCGCGCTGGCCGGCGTGAACGTGGTGATCGACCGGCCGCAGGTGGTGGCGATCATCGGTTCATCGGGTGCCGGAAAGAGCACGTTCCTTCGCTGCATCAACCGGCTGGTGGAGCCGACGGCCGGGCGCATCCTGCTCAACGGGCAGGACTTGGTGACGCTCGACCGGCGGGGACTGCGGGCGGCGCGCCGACGCATCGGCATGATCTTCCAGGAATTCAACCTCGTGGAACGCCTGACCGTGATGCAGAACGTGCTGTCCGGCCGGCTGGGCTATGTAGGCCTCTTCGCCTCGTTGCGCTACCGTTTCCCGCCCGAGGATATCCGGGCGGCATTCGAATTGCTCGATCGGGTCGGGCTCTATGGCTATCACAACCAGCGCGCCGACGCGCTGTCGGGAGGGCAGCGACAACGCGTGGGCATCGCGCGCGCATTGATGCAACGCCCCGATCTGCTGCTGGTCGACGAGCCGACGGCGAGCCTCGACCCGAAGACATCGCGCCAGATCATGCGCCTGATCGGTGAACTGGCACGAGAGCGTGCAACGCCTGCGCTGGTCAACCTCCACGATGTCGCGCTGGCCCGATCCTTCTCCGACCGCATTGTCGGCTTCAAGGCCGGCACCGTGGCGTTCGACGGCGCTCCGGCGGAATTGACCGATGACGTGCTCACCCTGATCTACGGCGCGGAGGATTGGAACCCCACCGCGGGCCAGGCCGACGGGGATGGGGATCTCGGCGCTGATTCCGATATCGCCGGACCGGCTCGCCACGTGGACTCCATCGCGGCGAAGGGCGACCGCCCGGATCTCGGGGCGCAGCCATGATCGACGGCGCGGCAACGACCGCCGAGTATCCCTGCGAGTGGCGGGCGGTGAGCGTGTTCGGCAGTCCCGGCCGGCGCATGGCGTTCTGGCTGGTCGTCGGCGCGTATCTCGTCTGGGCTATCGGCGATCTTTCCATCAACTGGGACCGCGTCATGCGGGGCTTCCCGCGGGCGCTCGACATTTTCACGCGAATGATGCCGCCCGCCGTCGGCAACAAGTGGGCCATCCTCGGCAACGGCATGGCCGAAAGCGTGCAGATGGCGATCGCGTCGAGCCTCGCCGGGATGGTGCTGGCGATCCCGCTCGGCTTGTGCGCGGCGCGCAATCTCGCGTCGCGTCCGATCTACCTCGCGGCGCGCGGAGTGCTCGTGGTCGGGCGGACCTTCCACGAATTGCTCATCGCGATCTTCTTCGTGAAGCTGTTCGGCTTCGGTCCGGTGGCGGGCCTGCTGACGCTCTCATTCTCCTCGGCGATCTTCCTCGCCAAAATGCTGGCCGAGGACATCGAGAACATGAAGCCGGGCCCGGTGGAAGCCGTGCGCGCCACCGGGGCGAGCTTCGGGCAGGTCGTCTGTCATGCGGTGACGCCGCAGGTGGTCGTGCGGACGTTGGGCGTTTTCATCTATCGGCTCGATGCCAATCTCAGGCACTCGACGGTGCTCGGCATCGTCGGTGCGGGAGGCATCGGCGCGACGCTGGCGTCATCGTTCTCGCGCTACGACTTCGATTTCGCCTGTGCGATCCTGTTGACGATCGCCGCGATGGTCGCCTTCGGCGAATGGTTCAGCGACTGGGCGCGGAGGAAGATCCGGTGAATCCGGCGGCGCCGCGAAGCTATCCCGAAGTCTGGCGCCGGCATTCGGCGCGCGAGATGCTCGTCCAATGGCTGTGGCTGGCCGGGTCGGCCGTTGCCGCGGTCTGGTCGGTGTCGGCCCTCGATATCGAATGGGCCTACTTCAAGGATGCGCACGAGCAGGCGGCTGACCTCGCCTCGCGCATGTGGCCGCCGAAGTGGTCGTATCTGCCGCAGATCATCCGGCCTCTGATCGACACGATTCACATCGCAACGCTCGGCACCATGATCGCCGTCGTGCTCGCGATACCCGTGGCATTCCTGGCGGCGCGCAACACAACGGCGAACAATTTCACCTGGATGATCGGCCGGGCCATTCTGGTCGGGTCGCGTTCGATCAACACGGTGATCTGGGGCCTGTTGTTCGTGGCGATCTTCAGCCCCGGCGCGGTTGCCGGCGTCTTCGCGGTCGGCGCGCGGTCGGTCGGCTTCATCGCCAAGCTGATCGCCGAGGCGATCGAGGAGGTCGATGCCGGTCAGATCGAAGCGGTGCAGGCGACCGGGGCCGGTACGCTGCAAACCTGGTGGGTCGCGATCCTGCCGCAAGTCATGCCGGTGCTGATCGGTACCACGATCTATCGCTGGGACATCAACGTGCGCGAATCCAGCGTGCTGGGCTTCGTCGGCGCAGGCGGGATCGGGATTTTTCTCTATGCGTCGATCAACTCTTTTGCGTGGCCGCAGGTGCTCGTCATTCTCATCGTCATCCTGGCCGTCGTCATGCTCAGTGAGGCGTTGTCGGCCGCCATCCGCTCCCGCATCAGCTAGAAGAACGATGCGGATGAGGGCGATCGAGTATCTGCCGGGAATGGCCAGCGTGATCGATCGTTACGACGCGCTCCTCCTCGACCAATGGGGTGTGCTGCACGACGGTGGCCAGCCCTACCCCGGCGCGATCGATTGCCTTGCGCGCCTGTGGGCGGCAGGCAAGACCGTCGTCATTCTGTCGAACTCCGGACGGACCGGTGAGGAGAACGCCCGGTTCATCGAGCGAATGGGATTTGACCGCGGGCTTTTCAGCGAGGTCATTTCGGCGGGGGACGATGCGCGCGACGCCGTGCTGACGTCCGACGACCCGTTCTACCGCCGTCTGGGCAAGCGCTGCCTCGTGCTGGCGCGCGAGCGCGACACCGATCTCGTCGATGGACTCGGCCTCGAGGTCGTCGCCGACGTGGAGAAAGCCGAGTTCCTGTTCGCGCTGAGCATCGACGCGCCGCGCCAGTCGGTCCGCGGATGGGAGGCGGTGATGGCCCGTGCCGCCGCGCGCGGCTTGCCGATGGTGTGCGGCAACCCCGATCTCGCGCAGGTGACCCCGGAGGGCGCGCTGCTCGAGGCGGTCGGGCTGCTTGCCGTCCGCTATGCGGAGCTCGGCGGGGAGGTACGCTCGCACGGCAAGCCCTCGCCCCGCATCTACGAGACTTGCCTGCGGCGAGTGTCGTGCCCGCGGGAGCGGATCGTCGCGGTCGGGGATTCGCTGCATCACGACGTGCTGGGCGCCAACGGGGTCGGCCTCGCAAGCATTCTTGTCGCCAGCGGTGTCCACCGGGACGAACTCGGCATCGCCTTTGGCGAGACCCCCGATCCGGCGCGCTGCGCGGTTCTGTTCGAGCAGGCGGGCGCGGTGCCCGACCATGTGGTGCCGTCGTTTCGCTGGTAGGCCGGGCCGTTGAAGGCTCCAGGCCGAATGACTTGCTGCGAAGCAATGGACTCGCGGCGCCATCATGTTACGAGGGGAACTGCCGTTTGCACCTCCTGCGCATTTCCAGGAGAGGCCCGGGCTCGGAGATTTCTCCAAGCGCTTGTTTTTTTGGTCGGGGTGAGAGGATTTGAACCTCCGGCCTCTACGTCCCGAACGTAGCGCTCTACCAGGCTAAGCTACACCCCGAATGGCCGTTGCCGGCACGGACTTCTGCGATGCCCCGCGGCGGGAGAATGGCGTGTTCGCGGGTCCGCGGCCGTGCCCAGGGCGTGCGCTGATTCAGTACGTGCGCCGGGCCGCGAAGGACGCCAATTCTAGCAGACTTTCGCGATGCGGCGACGGCGGAAGATCGGTCACGCACGCCGCCGCTTTCTCGCTTTCGCGCACCGCGCACCGGCGCGCGTAATCGAGGGCGCCGGTGCGCGCGAGCACGTCCATCACCGGCGCGAACTTGGCGAGCCTTCCGTCCGTGATCGCCGTGCGAATCAGCGCCGCGTCTGCCGCGTTGCCGACCGCGATGGCCCGGATAAGTGGCAGCGTCATCTTGCCTTCCGCGAGATCGTCGCCCAGGTTCTTGCCGATTG
>Ga0315287_10007041_pt1 | contig 11252 bp, 11 predicted proteins | sample YL17G11_0_MG_FD_205037 | JGI IMG/M metagenome (GOLD analysis project Ga0315287, IMG submission 205037) | Sediment microbial communities from Yellowstone Lake, YNP, Wyoming, USA - YL17G11_0 | ecosystem: Environmental > Aquatic > Freshwater > Lake > Sediment | place: USA: Wyoming | collected...
ATACTATTCTGACCAATCTGCGCAACCGCGGCTATGGACTCAATCCTCAGACGACCGAGTTCATCGTTCTTGTCCCCCTCGCCCTTCGCGGCAGGGTGCGCCAGGCTCTCGGCGTCACGAACCAGGCGTATCCTGGCTCGCCGGCGGTCATCGATTACAACTTCCGCATGGTCACTTCCATGATGCTCACCCATGCGAACAGGGTCGCGGTGATCCTGCCCAAGAGGACGATCAAGGCCGGCTACCGGATGGATCTCACCCTCTTCAACGATTTCGACATCCTGTCCTATACCGACACGGTTGCGGGCTGGATGCGCCACGGCGGCTGCATCGGCGATCTCGAACAGATCGCGTGCATCGAGTTTACGGCGACGAGCGGCTCCTGTCCGACCGCGAGTTCTGAACCGCTCGCAACGTGCGGAGTGGTTACTGACTCGCATGGCGATGCCCTTACCGATACGGGCCTCGTCGGGATCATCAACCAGGATCGCTAACTATAGAAAGTAGAAACTGATGCGGGCAGGGGCGGACGGACCAATTCTCCTCCGCCCTTGCCCTGCCCTTCGGGAGATGGAACTGATGTTATTGACGACACGGAGCCGCTCGGTTCAGCAGATATACGCCACGCGCGATGCGCACATGGAAGAGAACCGGGCGGACATGCGGAGAACGGTCAATCCCCACAACCCGTTCAGCGAGGTTCTGGCGGATGGGGCATGGCGCGACGAGCCGTGCTTCATCGTGGGCGGCGGGCCGTCGCTCATCGGGTTCGACTTCGAGCGCCTGCGCGGGCGCGGACACGTCATCGTCATCAACCGGGCATTCGAGTTCGTCCCATTCGCGGACATACTTTTCTTCATGGACTGGCGGTTCTATCGCCTCTGCCATGACGACCCGGCACGATACAAGTTGTGGCAGGACTTCAAGGGACACAAGGTGTTTCTCAACATTATGGGCAGGAAACTCGAGGACTGCTATTCGGTGCGCAGCGTCGGGCGGCACGGATTGTCGAAGTCCATTGCGGGCGGACTGCACCACGGCAACAACTCCGGCGTTGGCGCACTCAATCTGGCCCTTTGCCTCCAGGCGCGGCCCATCTACCTGCTCGGCTATGATATGCGGCACGAGAACGGACAGGCGCACTTCCATAGCGGGTACGGCGGCATAGTACACGAAAAGACGGCCCTGTCGTTCGCTCGGGAGTTCGAGCGTATCGGCAAGGGCATCGCGGATAAAAGCGGGATCATCAACCTCAACCCGAGAAGCACGTTGAGGTTGTTCCCATTCGGGAATGTCGACGAGGTGCTGAGAGATGGAAAGACACGGCAAGGCGTGGGGAACGACCGCCCTGCTCTACGCGACCCGGTATCTGCAAGCGCACCTGCTTGAGATCAAGGCCGGGGGCTACTGCTCGGAGCATCGGCACGAGCGGAAGACGAACACGTTCATCGTCTTGAGCGGGCGTATGGAAGTCCTCGTCTGGCCGGATGGCGTGACCAAAATGGATACGACCGTACTCACTTCCGGGAACATGACGACGATCCCTGCCGGGGTCTACCACAAGTTCCATGCCCTCGAGGACACGGCCTGTCTGGAAATCTACGAGTCTGCGGAGATTGAAGAGGATATTATCCGCAGGAGCGTTGGGGGCGGAGAATGATCACGGCCATCACGCCCACGGGCGACCGCCCCCTGGCGATGTCGCTCTGCGAGCGTTGGATGACGAACCAGACGGTGAAACCCGATCAATGGATAGTCGTTGACGATGGCAAGGCGCCCATCGTGCCGACCGTGCCGATGGAGTACGTCAGGCGCGAGCCGCGCGCAGGCGACCCCAAGCACACGCTCGCCATCAATCTCCTCCAGGCCATCCCGCTTATCAAGGGCGACAAGATCCTCATCATCGAGGACGACGAGTACTACGCGCCGAACTACGTCGAGGAGATGGCGAAGCATCTGGACGGGAGCAAGATCGCCGGGATAACGCAGAATAGGTATTACCACTTGCCGACGGGCGGGTATTACATGATGCACAACAAGGGCCACGCCTCGCTCGCGCAGACGGCGTTCACGAGCGCGTTCATCCCGACGTTCAGGGGTGCCGTCGAGGCCAGCATGTTCGTTGACTTCCTGGACATCAGGATGTGGCGGATGGCCAAGCAATCGCTCAATCACAGTTTCAAGTTCGGGGGCAGAGCATTGACCACTAGGAGCCGGGTCGGCCAGTTGCAGAAGAGTGAATTGACGCTCTTCTCCGATGCGGATCGACCGCTCTACGTCGGCATCAAGGGCCTGCCCGGACGCGCGGGGATAGGAATGGGCCATAACCCGGGGATGTACCCGAACCGGGACACGTCCGGTCGACGCGTCTTGAGGCAATGGATGCCGCAGGATTACCAGGTCTACCTGGATGCGATGGGATAAGCGTTGGACATTATGACGTTATGCAGAACCTCTCGGAATAGCAGGCGGACTCTCGCGCAGTCTGGTCGGGCGATGGCAATCAAGGGGAAGTCGGGGGTTGCCAGGACCCAGCCCGTGCTATCGAACCCCGTTATTATCGGCGGCGGGCGTGCCGAAAAGCCGACGGGGTTCACGCCTACGGGCGGGGGCGGGATGGTCACGGCCATCGCCGTCACCTACAACACGCGCCTGCTCGTGGAGAAGTCATATCACGCCATCCGCAGATTCTATCCCGACATGCCGATCATCCTCGTGGACGGCTCGGACCCCGGAAACTCTACGGCGGCCTATGTCAAGAGCCTGGCATCCCCGTTGACGACGGTCATGAGTTATGGCCGCAATACTGGGCACGGACCCGGCATGAATGCGGGCATCAACTACTGCCAGACACGCTATGCCGTCATGTTCGATACCGACGCGGAACTCCTCGAGCCGTGCGTCGGCGACATGCTACTGATGATGGAAGAGGACACGTTCGGGGTCGGTTACGTTATCCCGACGGCGTTCTGCGGATTCGGCACGATCTATTCCTATCCGCCCGAACCCACGCCGCAGGACGGGAACTGGATGCCGTATCTCCACCCGTACTTCCAGCTCATCGACATCAAGAACTACCGGAAGTTCCCGCCCTACGTTGACGGCGGCGCGCCCTGCACTCCGACGATGCTGGCGATCTATCGGGCAGGTCTGGCGTGGAAGATCGTCAAGCAGTTCAAGGACATGTCGAACGGGACGCCGAAGTTCGTAAAGCACGATGGCGGCGGTACATGCCGGCGCGACCCGAGGGCATGCACATGACATCACGCTCTCGGGTGTTCCCGGTCGGTACGCACTCGCGCGTGCGCCCTCATGTCACGTCGCAACCCGCCCCGCGGCACGGGCACGGCAGGAAACGCTCCCCGCTGTCGGACCCGACCGATTACCCGCTCATCATGAAGGGCGATGGATATGCGCCGGGATTGCCCGTCGATCTGGCGGCGGGGAAGACGATCTGCTTCCTCACGCGATGCCACCCGCAACGCCCGAACATGCAGAAGGTGTGCTTCGACTCCGTGAAGAACCAGACATGCGACGATTATCAGCACTTTCTCATCCAGGGCGCGATGCGGGAGGCGGACGCATATTCAGCATACAAGAACTCGGGGTTCGCCGTTGAACACGGGCTGACGAAGCCCTGGCCGATAGAGGGTCGCTACGTCATGGTCCTCGACGATGACAACATGCTCGTTGACCCGGAGTTCATCGAGGACTTCAAGGCGCTGGTCGAGAAGGAGAACCCCGACATTGTCTTCTTCAAGGGCGAGATCAAGGGTTGGGGAATCTATCCCTCATGGGCCCGGCACCCGGTTGCCGGAGAGATCGATTGGTTCTGCTACGCCGTCAAGCGGGAGATGTGGCAGAGATACATCGCGGAAGTCAACGCACGCCCGATGGCCTCAAGCGATTGGTCCCTCATCGACAAGTGTTACCGGAACACGAAATCCGTCATCTGGTTCAATCGCCTCGTCGCGTCAACACAACGCGCGCCCGGTCGTAGCCGTCCCGAGACGGAGTTCTAGCATGAAGATATCCGTTATCGCGTCCTTCTACAACGGCGATCCCATGATCCCGTACTTCATGAGCCACTACGACTACGCCGATGAGATTATCGCCATGTTTAACGACAACGGGCGGGCGATAGACGCACCGACCGAGCGGGCGATATTGTGCCATCCGAACGCACGGATCGTTGAGTTCGATTACCCGGAGAACAAGGCTGACTACGCTTTCGCCATAAACAACCTCAACCAGGCGATATCCAGGATCGACACCGACTGGCTCATCTCCGTCCAGGGGGATGAACTCATATTCCCTGTCGGGATGCAGGATGTGCGCGAAGTTCTCCGCGATGCCGATGGAGTCATTATCGACGCCTGGTTGTGGTGGATCTTCCGCCACCGGACGGATGCAGACCTCGACCCGACGCTCCCGGCCATCTGGCAGAGGCGGCACGGATATCCGGGGCGGGAGTTCTTCGGCGCGGTCAAGCCCGCGATCGTCAAGCCGTCTGCTGGGATCACTTACAGCATTGGCGCCCACAACTGCCACGCCGCACTCGGGGGAAAGTCGAGCGTCCGATTCGATGGGGCGCATTGGCTGAATGCTGACCCCGACATGGCCGTCAAGCGCAGGATGCGGGGTCGCCGGGAGAACGTCAGCCGGCGGAGCATCAACGACGGCATGGGCTCGCATATGTTCGACATTACGGAGAAGCAGATCCGGGACGAGTGCGAGAAGTATCTCGACGCGCCGCAGGTGTTCTGATGTTCAAGGACATATACAGAGACAAGGTCGTCCTCGTGACCGGGAACACCGGGTTCAAGGGATCCTGGCTCTCGGTCTGGTTGCGGGAACTGGGCGCACACGTCGTGGGATTCTCGCTCGATCCTCCGAGTGACCCGAACAACTTCACCGCATCGCACTTGGCGGATAGGGTGGCTCACGTTCACGGCGACATCCGCGACTTCAGTAAATTGGCCGAGACGTTCAATGACTACCAGCCCGAGTTCGTCTTCCATCTGGCCGCCAAGACGATCGTCAACACGTCCTACAAGGAACCGAAACTGACCTTCGACACGAACCTCGGCGGGACGGTCAACGTCCTCGAGGCCGTCAGGACAACGCCGAGCGTCAAGGTCCTCGTCAGCATCACGAGCGACAAGTGCTACGAGAACAAGGAGTGGGTCTGGGGCTATCGCGAGAACGACCCAATGGGCGGGCATGACCCGTATAGCGCATCAAAGGGTTGCGCGGAGCTGGCTTTCGGCGCGTATCTGCGCTCGTATGGCGGGATCGGAGCGGCGTCCGTCCGGGCCGGGAACGTCTTCGGCGGCGGCGACTGGGGGACGGACAGATTGCTACCCAACTGCGTCCGTGCGTTGAGCGATCACCGACCCATCGGCATCCGAAACCCCGCGTCCACGCGCCCGTGGCAGCATGCGCTTGAGCCGCTGAGCGGGTATCTCTGGCTCGGCGCGATGCTTGCTGAGGACCCCGTCCGCTATTGCGGCTCGTGGAATCTCGGCCCGGAGGCGGACAACAACATCACCGTCGTAGAGTTCGTCGAGCGGCTCATCAAGTATTGGGGTCACGGGTGTTGGGAGAACACGGGCGTTGCGAACGCTCCGCACGAGGCGACTCTCCTGAACTTGAACTGCGACAAGGCCCGCACGGAACTCAAGTGGCGCCCCACTATCGGATTCGACGAGGCGTTGATGATGGCCGTTGACTGGTACAAGGAATACTACGAGGGTCGATCCATCGACATGTATCACGCGTGCGCGGGGCAGATCAAGCAGTACTCGATCCGCGCCGCGTCGAAGGGACTGCCTTGGGCGGAGGAATGATGACGTCTGAATCGACCCGCCAGCGAATCCTGAAGCTCGTCCACGAGTACCACAAGGAGACGTTCGGAGCGAAGGACCCGCACATCGTGAACTACGCGGGACGGGTGTTCGACTCGGACGAGATGCTCTGCCTCGTCGATGCGAGCCTCGACTTCTTCCTCACGGCGGGTCGATACGCCAAGCAGTTCGAGACTGACTTCGCCAAGTACCTCGGGCTATCGAACGCGTTGCTCGTGAACTCCGGCTCATCGGCGAACCTCGTTGCCTTGACGACGCTCACGTCGCCCAAGCTGAAGGATAGGCGTCTGCGGCCGGGAGATGAGGTATTGACCGTGGCCTGTGGATTCCCTACGACGCTCAATCCCATCCTACAGAACCAACTCGTCCCGGTGTTCGTGGACGTGAACCTGGGCGACTACACGGCCATCCCCGAGCGGATATGCGAAGCGATAGGGTCGAAGACGAAGGCCATTATGATGGCCCATACTCTCGGAGTCCCCTTTGACCTTGATGTCGTTATGGATCTCGTAAAGAAATACGACCTATGGCTCATCGAGGACAACTGCGATGCTCTCGGGTCGCGATACCAGGGTCTATTGACCGGGACGTTCGGCCACCTCTCGACGTTCTCGTTCTACCCGGCCCATCACATCACGATGGGCGAGGGCGGATGCGTCGCCACGGATGACGATGAACTGGCAAGAATCGCCCTCTCGTTCCGCGACTGGGGACGGGACTGCCGCTGCAGGGGTGGGGAAAATGGAATATGCGGCGATCGGTATGGTCAGCAATTCGGCACACTCCCCGAAGGCTACGATCACAAGTACGTCTACAGCCACATCGGATACAACCTCAAGGTGACGGACATGCAGGCGGCGATCGGTTGCGCCCAACTTAACAAACTTGATAAGTTCACGGCCTGCCGCAAGTCGAACTTCAAGCGACTGTCCGAGATTATGGCGCCGTATCAAGACCGCCTGATTCTCCCGCGCGCGCTAGAACACTCCGACCCATCGTGGTTCGGATTCGCCATCACCGTCCGCCCGGACGCAGGGTTCACGAGGAACGAACTCACGCGTCACCTTGAGGCCGACCGAATAGAGACGCGGAACCTCTTTGCTGGAAACCTCTTGCGCCACCCCGCCTACGAGGGCATCCCGCTCAGGGTCGTGGGCGACCTCCAAAACTCCGACCTCGTCACGACGAACACGTTCTTCATCGGCGTCTATCCGGGCATTGGGGACGCTCAGTTGGAATACATCAAGGCGAGCGTGGACAAATTCATGCGGGGGCGAAGATGAGCGACAAGATGCCGGTCGTCATCCTCTGCGGCGGGAAGGGGACGCGCCTGAGCGAGAAGACCGGGACGATTCCGAAGCCGATGGTCAAGGTCGGAGACCGCCCGATCATCTGGCACATCATGAAGCACTACGCGCACTACGGACACACCGAGTTCATCCTCGCCTTGGGCCACAAGGGCCACGAGATCAGATACTACTTCGACAATTTCAAGGACGAGGACTGGACAGTACATCTCGTCGACACGGGCGAGGACACGCTCACGGGAAATCGCCTGAAACGAGTGGGGCATATCATCTGCGGCAGGACGTTCCTGATGACCTACGGGGACGGCGTGGGGACGGTGGACATCAACAAACTCGTCGAGTTCCACGAGGCACACGCGGGCCTGGTCACGCTCACAGCCGTATGCCCTCCCGCGAGATTCGGGGCTCTCGAGTTCAAGGGTGACCGCATTTCGCATTTCAAGGAGAAGTCCGTCAGCAAGGGCGCATGGATCAACGGCGGGTTCTTCGTCATCGACCCCGCAGCCCTTCAATGGGTCGAGGGCGAAACGATGTGGGAACACGCGCCGATGGAGCGACTAGCGGAACTCGGGCAACTCTACGCCTACAAGCACGAGGGATTCTGGCAATGTATGGACACGCTCCGCGACCTCCTATATCTCGAATCTCAATGGGCGGGCGGAAACCCGCCGTGGAAAACATGGTAGAACAGACTGACCTCGATCACGTCTTGGATCACACCCGCGATCTCTGGGAAGAGTTGCGGGGCGAGCGTCTGTTCATCACGGGCGGGACGGGGTTCATCGGGTCGTGGCTACTCGACACGTTCGAGTACATCAATGATAAGTTGAACTTGAACGCTTCGGCCGTAGTGTTGACGAGGGGTCAGCACGACGCGCGCCCCGGCATCTCCTTCCATCCTGGCGACGTGCGCACATTCATACCTCCTAGGGGCGAGTTCCCCTTCGTCATCCACGGGGCCGTGGAATCCAGCACGGACACCTATCTTGCCGACCAGTTCGATGTCATCACGAGAGGGACGAACCGCGTTCTGAGCTTCTCGGAATTGGCAGGAACGAAGAGGTTGCTCTTCCTCAGTTCCGGCGCAGTATATTCGGGAACGTCGTCCTATGCCGAGGGTAAGCGGATCGGGCAGATCATGTGTTCGTTCTCTCCCGTCCCTTCGATGATAGCGCGGCTCTTCTGTTTCGTCGGCCCGTATCAGCCGCTCGACAGCCACTTCGCCATCGGGAACTTCATCCGGGACGGACTCGCCGGAGGGCCGATACGGGTATCGGGCGGCGGCATGGTACAGCGTTCCTACCTCTACGCGGCAGACCTTGCCATCTGGCTATGGACGATCCTGTTCCGCGGCGCACCGGGGCAACCCTACAACGTCGGCTCCGAAGATGTCGTGACGATAGAGGAGTTGGCCCATCGGGTCGCCGAGGCGTTCCACCCCGCGGTGAAAGTGGAAATCACTCCGGGGAGCGTCTCAGACAGATACGTTCCCCCGTCCGTAGCCGGCGCGACCCAACTAGGACTACGGCAATGGATCGGGTTGGACGACGCCATAGGCCGAACGATCAGGTGGCACTCATGATGGTCAAGAAGGTCGGCCATGTCGGCCTCGTGGTGCGCGACCTCGATCTGTCCGTCGCCTTCTACGAGGGGCTTGGTCTCGTCCTCTGGAAACGAATGGTTCGGTCGGGACCATTCACGGACGCGATGGTCGGGATTCCCAACGTGAAATTGGAGTGGGCGAAGATGCACGCTCCCGATGGTTCGGAAGTGGAACTCATCCAGTATCATTCGCTCCCGGATTACTCGACACTACGCAACGCCCCATCGAATCGCAGGGGATGTTCGCACGTTGCCTTCGTCGTGGATGATCTCGCACGGGCGTGTGAACAAATCATCCGCACGGGAGGGTCTGTCGTGAACCATCCGACCCCCGAATGGAACTCTGTTTATTGTCACGACCCGGATGGAATAATCGTGGAGTTGGTGCGCGCATGATAACGCTCAAGTCCCCGTCGCCGCTTTTCGTCTTCGAGATGGCAAACAACCACATGGGCGATGTCGAGCATGGCGTCCGCATCATCCGCGAGTTCCGCGAGGTCGTGAAGGGGCGGGACTTCCGGTTCAGCTTCAAGTTACAGCTACGGGACGAGTCCTATATCCACCCCGACCATCGCGCACGGAAAGATCACAAGTATATCAAGCGGTTCACGGAAACCATACTAAGCAGGGACGATTTTTCACGAATCAAGGACGAGATCACGGCCAACGGGTTCATCTCGATGTGTACCCCTTGGGACGAGCCGAGCGTCGAGGTGGTACAGAAATTGGGGTTCGATATCCTCAAGGTCGCCAGTTGTTCGTTCATGGACTGGCCATTGCTCGAGCGTATCGCCCAGGTCAATATGCCCATCATCGCCTCGACTGCGGGTGCGACGCTCGACGACATCGACAAGGTCGTGGCGTTCCTGTCGCATCGGAATAAATCATTCGCCATCATGCATTGCGTCGGAGAATATCCGTGCCTCCGCAACCATCTGGAACTGAATCAGATAGAGTTGTTCAGAAACAGATACCCCGGAATCCCAGTCGGGTTCTCCACGCACGAGGAGCCGGAGAACTACGACAGCGTCAGGATCGCCGTGGCAAAGGGTGCGTCGATATTCGAGAAGCACGTTGGCGTTCCGACCGAAAGTTATGCGCTCAACGCCTACTCCGCCACACCCGCGCAGGCGGCGAAGTGGCTGGACGCTGCCGCTGACGCCATCTCCATCTGCGGTGTGACGGGGCGCAGGAAAGACATCACGGCCAAAGAGGTCGAGGACATCCAGCCGCTCTACCGTGGCGTCTACGCCAGCCGCGAGATTCTCAAGGGGGAACGCGTCAAGGAGAGCGACGTCTTCCTCGCCATGCCGAACGTCGCCGGGCAGGCCGTCGCGTCAAGTATCTCCAAGTACAACGAACTCACGGCGGAGATGGATATCGCCTCGGGCGCGCCCGTGATGGAAGGCGCCGTCCGCGCGCAGGGGCTTCGCAACCACGTCAACCAGATCAGGTATCGGCTGAAGTCGGTTCTCCAGGAGGGCCGGATAGTCCTCCCGCCTCGCGTCGAGGTCGAAATCTCCACGCACTACGGCATCGAGCGATTCGACCAATGGGGGGCCGTGCTGGTCAAGGTTCTCAACCGCGCCTACTCCAAGATGCTCATTGTCATGTTCCCTGGCCAGTCCTACCCGCGCCATTTCCATCGGCAGAAGGAGGAGAGCTTCCACCTCCTGCGCGGGGACTTGAACGTCGAGGTCGAGGGCGTGCGGCGGGAGTTGAAGGCCGGAGACCTGCTCTCCGTCCTCCCCGGCGTGCGCCATAGTTTCCAGACAAGGGGCGGGGCCATTATCGAGGAGATTTCTACGACGTATCTTAACGGCGATTCCGTCTATGAAGATGAATCGATAAACAAGAACGCGAACCGCAAGATCGAGTTGACTCTCTGGTCGCAAGGGGTCGAGGACTGATGAGACTTTCCGATTACGTCATGTCCTTCCTCGTCGCCGAGGGGGTTCGTGACATCTTCCTCGTCCCCGGCGGGGGGAATATGTACCTCGTGGACTCGGCGGGTCGTCAAAAGGGTCTCGCTTATGTGGCGTGCCTCCATGAGCAGGCGGCGGCGATCGCGGCGGACGGATACGCCCAGTTCACGGGGAACCTTGGGGTCGCACTTGTGACCACGGGGCCAGGCGGTACCAACGCCGTGACGGGGGTTGCGGGCGCGTGGACGGAATCGACGCCGATGCTCATCCTGTCCGGCCAGGTCAAGACTGCCGACATCAGGGCCAATGACCAAACGAGGACGCGGGGGTTCCAAGAGATAGACATCGTCTCCGTCGTCCGTCCAATCACAAAGCATGCGGTCACAATCAAGGAACCGAGGATGATCCGCTACCATCTCGAGAAGGCCGTTGTGGTTGCGCGGACGGGACGCAAGGGTCCGGTCTGGCTGGATATCCCACTCGATGTTCAACGGGCGGAGGTCGAGCCGGATAAACTTCAGCCATTCACGCCTACCCCGAACTGGTGGGCG
>Ga0315287_10007042_pt1 | contig 11252 bp, 10 predicted proteins | sample YL17G11_0_MG_FD_205037 | JGI IMG/M metagenome (GOLD analysis project Ga0315287, IMG submission 205037) | Sediment microbial communities from Yellowstone Lake, YNP, Wyoming, USA - YL17G11_0 | ecosystem: Environmental > Aquatic > Freshwater > Lake > Sediment | place: USA: Wyoming | collected...
AAGAGCAGGGCATCCAGGGTGGCCCCGCAGATGATTAACAACAAGCGATACATTTGACGCCTCCCTCACAAATTCCGGACGCACCCGGTGAGGATCGCAATTATACTACGCCACAGGTCTATCGCCGTACTGTTAAACCGAGTTTCTCCGACGCTTTTACGGGCACAAGACCAGCTGACTGCGTTCAGCAGCCCTGGATAGCGGGATGCCAGCCGCACAGGCGACTGGCATCTGAAATGTTCTCAACCGCACCGTAAATCGGCGCGGGCACTAGCTGTTAACGGCTACGCGGCTATCTGCCGCACTTGCCAGTTCTGCACTTGCTGCCGTCGAAATAGGGCTCCGGGGCGCGCTGCTTGCAGGACTCGCACGGGTTGTTCGGCTGGCACTTGGAGCAGGCGGGCTTGCACGGCGCGCAGGTCTCGCAGCAGTGCACCTTGGCCTTCTTCAGCACGCACTTGCCGTAGATGTAGTCGATCGTCATGTAGGGCGCGCGCTCCTTCCAGTTGGCGTCCACCGGCGCCAGCCCGGAAGCCATCCACACCTGCTCGTTGCAGGGGCGCTGGCCGTAACGGCACTCGTAGAGCTCGAAGCTGCGGTACAACATCCACTGCGCCACCTCGCAAGTCGCGCCGTTGCCACAAACTTCCTTCCAGCAGTCAAAGCCGCAGATCGTCACGTCGCAGTGCTTGTAGTTGCAGGTCGGCGGCGCGCTGCAGCCACCGTTGTACACGCCGCACTTGGACTGCCCTTCCAGCACGCCTGGCACGGTGACGACGCCCTTGGTGGTCTGAACAGCGATCTCCACGTCGCTGCCGGTGAACTCGAAGGTCATGTCGCCGTCGAAGTCCAGGCTGCCGTCGTCGAAGCTGATCTCTTCGCCGGTGTGCGGGCTGTAGAAGCTGCGCAGCAGCAGGCCCTTAGCGACGATGTCGGACCACTTCTGGGGCCAGCAACAGTAAGCGTTAGCGTAGCCATGGGCGTACCAGTAAGCGACGACACCCTGGTTCACGGCCACGTCGTCCGGGTCATACTGGTACTGATCCACCGCGGACGGCAGGTCGCCGGATTGCTGCATCTGGGCCTTGGCTGCGCCAGCAGCCATGCACACGAAAGCCAGGGAAAGCAGGAGCACAAAGTAAGTTCTCACGATTATCTCCAGTAAATAGTCGCCCACTTGGTCGGGCAAAGTTAGGAACACTACCATTCTAACAGACAAAAATCGTTTGTGCGGCCTCTCTATAGTTGACCTTAAAGCGATCAGCGCTAAATGCACTCGCTTTATGAACATTCGACGATTCAATCTAGACCTTTGTTCGAGAGGCCGGATGCCGCTCGCATGACAGCGCAATAGAATCGCGCTAAGATACCGGCAGCAGAGCGCAGCGGGCTTGCTGGCAAATAACCACGCGGCGCTCATGTTTCGTGCTTGTTATCCGATGAGGGTTGAGATGCATCAGAGCAGCGCGAACCAGCGGCGCATCATGCTGGCCGGCGGCGGCACGGCGGGCCACGTCAATCCGCTGCTCGCCGTCGTCGAGGCCCTGCGCAGCGCAGCACCGGGCGTAGCCTGCTGTTGGGTGGGCAGCGAGCGCGTGGAGAGCCGCCTCGTGCCAGCCTACGGCGTGGATTTTCAGCAGATCGACATCCGCTTCAGCTGGCGCGCGCCGACGCCTGCCAACTGGGGCTATTACCGCCGGCACATCCTGCCGCTCGCGCTCGGCCGGCCGTTCAGGCAGGCGCAGGCGGCGCTGGATGAGTTTGCGCCAGACATGGTGCTGGCCAGCGGCGGCTACGTTGCCGCGCCCGTGCTGTGGGCCGCGCAACGCAGCGGCGTGCCCTTTGCGCTGCTGCAGATCGACAGCCCGCCGGGACTGGTCAACTGGTGGTTTGCGCCCCATGCCTGGCGTGTGTACGCGGCGACGGCGGCCATCGCCGAGGAGTATTCCGCGCGCTTGGCGCGTGGCAAGATGCTGATTACCGGCTCTCCGGCGCTCAAGCCGCGCCGGACGCGCGAGCAGTTCTGCGCGGCGCAGGGCATCGATCCGCGGCGGCGGCTGATCGTCGCCATGGGCGGCAGCCTGGGCGCCGGGGCGATCCACCGCGCGATCCGCGAGCTGCTTACGGAGGCCGCGCGCGACGGCGCTCCGCGCTGGGCGCAGCTGGCGCTGCTGAACATCGGCGGCGAGCGCGAGGCGCTGGCGGCGGGCCTGCTCGACGCTGCAGGCGCGACCGGCGGGCCGATCGCGCTACATTCCGTGGGCTATCTCGAACATGCCATCGACGCGCTCTATGCAGCGGACTTCTACATCGGCCGCAGCGGCGCTGCCACTGTGGGTGAGCTGATCGCCTGCGGCGTGCCCGCGCTGCTGATCCCCGATCCGCAGCATGCTGACCGCCAGCAGTACCGCAACGCCGCGACGCTGGTTGAACGCGGCCAGGCTACAGTCGTCGAACAACGGCAGGTGACAGGTGAAGTGATCCTGCAGTGGTTGAAGCGCGCGTGGCAGGCGCCGCGCTTCAGCGCGCCCGCTCCCGCGCCCGCTGAGACCATCGCGGCCGACCTTAAGGCCGCGCTGGAGGCCCGGTGAGCATCCTGCGCCGCTGCCTGCTGGCCCTGCTGCTGCTCGCCGCCGCGCTGGCGCTGACCTCGGCGGCCAAGGCGGGCAGCTACTACATGCTGCTGGGCAGCCGCGTCACCAGCTTCGACCACCCGCCGGTGCTGCTCAGTGCTGGCCGCGTATACATCACCGTGGCGGCGTTGAGCGAGCTGAAGACGTTTGCTGCCAGGAGCACCGCGGCGCCAAAGCAGGCTGACAGCGCTGTCGCAGCCCAGCCAGTGGCGGGCGGGACTGCCAGTTACAGCATCGCCGGCCACACGCTGGCGGTGTCCGGTGGGGGCGCCGTGACGCTCGACGGCCACCCGCTGGACAAGGATGAACTGCTGGCGCACGGCGGCGAGCGCTACATTGCGCAGGCGGCCTACGAGCGCCTGGGGATGAAGCTGGCCTACAGCAGCATCCAGAAGCTGTACCAGCTGGCGGGAGTGGTGACGCGCATCGACTACGTCGCCGACCCGCCGGCGCTGACGCTGATCTGCGCCACGCCGGTGAGCGTCGAGGGCGTGCAGGAGGACGACGAGCGCATCACGCTGGCCGTCGAGGGCGGCTGGCTGGCCGACAGCACAGCGCGCGAGTTCGGCGGCGACGCCACGGTCAGCCGGCTGGGGTTCAAGAGCCAGCCCGAGCTGGGCCGCAGCTTCATCTTCATCCGCCAGCCCCGGCGCAGCGGTTTCAAAGTCAACAGCGATCCTTACGTTGGCTTTGCGCGCATCAAGTTTGGCAACTACTTCCAGCTCGCCAGCTGGCAGCAGTCCAGCTCCGGCGAGATCAGCCTTAACGTGCAGCTCGGCGCGCCGAGCAAGATGGAAACGCAGCTGCTCGACTCGCCGCCGCGGCTGGTGGCCGACTTCAGCGGCGTGCTGTACGAGGACGCCACGCGCAACATCAACGTCAACGTCGGCCGCGTGAAGCAGATCCGCGTCGGCTCGCCGATCGGCGGCCGCGTGCGCGTGGTGCTGGACTTAAGCGAGCTGGCGGACTACCGCGTGCTGGAGAACGACGGCGGCGCGCGCTACTACATCCAGCTGCTGCCGCCGGTGGGGCAGACCGCAGCGCCGGCCGCGCGGCGTCTGGGGCGCACGGTGATGATCGACGCCGGCCATGGCGGCAGCGATCCCGGCGCGCCCGGCGTGCTCAGCGGCGTGTGGGAGGCGTCGCTCAACCTGCGCATCGCCAACATGCTGGCCAAACAGCTGGATCAGCTGGGCTACAGCGTGCTGTTCACCCGCACCAGCGACCGCTTCACCAGCCTGGGCACGCGCACGGACTACGCCAACTCCGTGCTGCCCTACGTCTTCGTCAGCGTGCACTGCAACAGCATCGAGCAGCCCGACTTCACGGGCATCATGACCTTCCACTACGCCACGTCGCCGGCGGGCGCGCAGTTGGCGGCGCTGGTTCACGAGGAAGTGCTGGCGGCCACCGGCGCTACGGACAAGGGCGTGCGCACGGCGGACTTCTTTGTGCTGCGCGAGACGGTGATGCCCAGCGTGCTGGTGGAGTGCGGCTTTCTCACCAACGAGGATGAGTGCCGCAAGCTGGCGGACAGCACCTATGACCAGCTTGTCGCAGCAGGCATCGCCCGCGGCATCGATCGCTACATCACCGGCGGCTTCTAAGCGACGTCGCCGCGGCTGCTCAGGCTGGCGTGTGCCACGGGCGCTTCTCCCGGCTGCTGGCGTGCGCTTGTTTTCGATACACGGTATAATTGAGACAGTTTATGGTGAGGTGCTACATGCGTGATTTGCGCGCACTATTGGCTGCCTGGGGAATCATCTTGGTCTTAGTGCTGTTATGTGGAGGCTGTGGTGATAGCCGCACCTCTGTCATGCCAGAATCGGCTGTTGTCCCGCCAGGCGGGCTGCTGGCAGCGCTTCCGCCACTACCCAGCGGCCGCGTGACAAATGCCCTGGAGGACTTGGTACGCACCGGCATTGAGACCATGGATCGCTCAGCCAACGCCGTGGACAGCGGTACCACGCTCGTGCTGAACGCCGGGGCGGGCGCGCTGGAATGGGGCATCTGGGGCTGGGACGCCACGGACGCGGGACTTGTCGGCGTGGCCTTCAATGTCGACGTGCCGGCCGGCAGCGAGATCTACTTTGCACTGGCCAACTATGCCGAAAGCCGCTGGGAGCTGCACGGCCCGTATACCACCAACACGCAGTTCCCGCTGGATGACGCCACGTACAAGTCGGCTGCGGAGGGTGTCTACGTCGCCGCCCTGGCCTACGACTCCGTGGCGCCGCAGTGCGTGAACGTCACGCTGACCGTAGACAGCGGGGCTGACCAGCCGCCGCAGGCGGGGCTGTTCGCCGATCCCACGAGCGGTGAGGCGCCGCTGATGGTCGACTTCGACGCCAGCAGCAGCTTCGACGACGGCACGATCGTGGACTACGAATGGGACCTCGACGGCAACGGCACGTTCAACGAGGCCGGGCCGGAAACCGATGCGCGCGGCTCGTTTTTCGCGACGTATACATATAACGATGTTGGGGATTACACTGCGCAGGTGCGCGTCACCGACGACGGCGCGCAGACCGATACAGCCGAGGCCGTGATCTCCGTGGCAGCGGCGAATCTGCCGCCCGTGGCCGACCTGCAGGCGGATCCGCTATCCGGCCCGGCACCGCTTAACGTGCTGCTGGATGGTACAGCGTCCTACGATCCGGAAGGTGAGCTGTTCATCTTGCATTGGGACTTTGACGACGACGGGATCTTCAACGAGCCTGGCCTCGAGCAGGAAAAGGAAAACTACGGCTTGTTCGGCTATACGTTCTTCGCGGCAAGTGTCTACGACATCACGATGCGAGCGACGGACATCCACGGCGACGCTGACTACGCCACGGTGCAGATCACGGTGACGGGCAACCAGGCGCCCGTCGCTGATCTGCAGGCGGACCAGACGGGGGGCGACCCGCCGCTGATGGTGAACTACAGCGCCGCCGGTTCCAGCGACCCGGACGGCAGCATCGTGGATTTCGAGTGGGATCTGGATGCGGACAAGGAGTTCAGCGAAACAGGAGCGGAGGCTGACGCTCGCGGCCTGAACACTGCGCAATTCACATATGACGCCGCCGGTGCCTACGGCGCGACCGTGCGCGTCACCGATGACGACGGCGCCACGGACGAAGCTTCGTGGACTGTCGTCGTCCACGGCTGGGTGATCGTCACCGTCGCATCCGGCTCCGAGAACTTTGTCGGCACATCGCTCAAAGAGATCGACGGCCGGCCGGCGATCAGCTATGGCTTGAGCTCCGACGCGGCGATGGCTTACGCGTACAGCGCCACCCCTTATGGCACCAGCGCGCAGGAGTGGCAGAATTTCGAGGTGGACAGCAGCGCCTCGACATGGACGACGTCGCTGCAGGTGGTGGACGGCAATCCCGCCATCGCCTACGAGAACAGCACCAAGGCCAACCTGATGTATGCGCGCAGCTCGACGCCCGGCGGGCAGTCCCTGAGTGACTGGAGCATTGTCACAATCGAGAGCGACGGCGAGACGGGGCGTTCCCCCTCGCTGGCGGTGATCGACGGCCGGCCGGCGATTGCCTACAGCCGCGGTAGTATCGATTCCTCTGAGTTGATGTACGCTCTCAGTACCACTGCTACCGGCGGCAGCGCGGCGGACTGGGACTGCATCCCGCTCCTGACGTGCGTCGGCGAGGTGTGGAACTCGCTGGCGCTGATTGACGGCAAGCCCGCGATCGCCTATTACGAGGATGGCAACTCCGCCTTGCAGTACGCCTATGCCAGCACGGCGGACGGCGGGGCAGCAGCGGACTGGGACAGCTTCATCCTCGACGGCAGCCTGCTGTGGTGCGGCGAATGGTGCTCACTGGCCGAGGTGGCGGGCGTGCCGGCGATTGCCTACCACGGCGGCGACGATGCGTCGGAATTCCTGCGCTTCGCCGTCAGCTCGACCGCGCAGGGCGCCAATGCTGCCGATTGGACTAAGTTGACCGTGGACAGCGACAGCGGCTACAGCGGCACTTACAACTCCGTCGCTGAGGTGGGCGGCAAGCCAGGTATTGCCTACTACGACGGCGGCATGGGCGTGCTGAAGTATGCCAACAGCTCGACTGCCTCCGGCGACGCGCCGGCGGACTGGAGCTGCGAGGTCGTGGACTCCTTGATCATCAGCGGTGAAGAAGCCTCGCTGGCGGAAATCCATGGCTGCCCGGCCATCAGCTACTACTACGACGGCATGTTTATGGGCGAACTGCGTTACGCCATCCTGCTGCAGTAGCAGCGCATTTTGGTAGGGGCGAAGCCAAGCTTCGCCCTGCTCTTGCTTGGAGGCGCCGACGCTAAAGCGGGCGATGCATGGCTTCGCCCCTACTGCAGTTGCTGCGCTGAAGTGCCGCTACTCCGGCGGGGCCTGCATGCCCATCTGCGCCCAGTCCTCCTGCGCCGGGCCGTAGATCCCGGGAACGCGCAGGCCGGCCTGGCGCATCAGCACGGTCAGCTGCCCGCGGTGGTGGCACTCGTGCATCATCAAGGCGGACAGCGACTGGCCGCGCTTCCACTTCTCACCGTACATGTCGTCTTCCACTGAGAGCGTGGAGTCGTCCCACTTCTCCTTGATCTGCGCCAGCAGGCTGGCCGCGGCTTCGCGATAGGCATCGGCGATCTGCCTGGCGCTCGGCGGCGTGGGCGTGGTATGCGACGGGCCCTTAAGTTCCAGGCCCGTGCGGCCCAGCATCTCGGGGATCGTCGTGGCGATGTGCCAGGCGATGTTGCCCAGCGTGCGGTGCCCGTCGGCCACGCGCTGCTTGATGCTCTCGTCGGTCAGCACGTCCAACAGCTTCTGGGTGCCGACCGACTCGAACTCGTAAGCCTTGAGGAAATCTTCCACCTTCCTGATCATTCCATGCCTCGTGAATGGGTTAACGTTAGTATAGCGTAATCTGCGCTGCTTTACAAGCTCTCGCAGCGAGCTGATTCTGCGCCGCCGCGTGGCTGCTCATTCTTCGCTGCGGCGCCAGCGGCGCAGCGCATCGCGGGCGAAGTAGAACAGGATGCTGACGTACAGCAGCTGCAGCAGGATCAGCATCCCCTGCCGCAGCGGCGTTGCCAGGCCCTCGGCATCGCCGTACATGTGTTGCGAGAGGTAGTGGTAACCGAGCGGGCCGAGCAAGTCCGGAGTCAGCATTGTCATGGGGTTGAAGATATTGAGGCCGCTCAGCGCCCACAGCGCGTCGCCGGTACCCAGCGCGATCCAGTCGGTATGGATGTCCTCCGCCAGCAGGCCAAAGTAGCTCAGCGCCGGCAGGATGAACACGCCGCCGGCGAACAGCATTACCGGCAGGCCGATGAACCATGGCCTGCCGCTGCCAAACGTGCTGATCAGGATCATCCACACCGTGAATGTAGCGGCGCCGATGAAGCAGTTGCCGACCACCAGGGTTGTGTCCAGGCCGACGAAGGTGCTGTCGTACATGGTGAGCAGCATCCAGTTGAAGATGCCCCAGGCGACCTGCAGCGCCAGGCCCAGGGCGCAGAACAGCACGCGCGCGGACTGCTGCCGCACCAGCCGTCCCAGGATGAGCATCAGCAGCAGCATCGACAGGCAGGCCAGCGCTGCCGGGATAGTCAGCGCCGCAGCGCACAGCAGAACCATCGCCGCGGTTTCGGGATTGAAAAGCGGCGCCGTACGCAGCGCACGCTCCCAGTGCGTCATGTGGTCGGTGTACCAGCTGTGCCAGGCCAGGGCCGAGCAGACCAGCCACGCCAGCAGGCACAGCCTGCCCAGCAGCGGGGGCAGCAGGTGCTTGAGCAGGCCGAGCAGCATCTCCGGGTCGCTGAGCAGGCACAGCGCCAGGCCGCAGTCCACGCCCTCGGCGCTGCGGCGCTCGGGTTCCACGGACAACAGCCCGATGGCCTGGACATGTGCATTGAACAGCCCGCTGAGCACCCATGCCGCGACCAGGCACAGGGCGACGGCGTGAACCGCGAGCGCGCCGATTGCCAGCAGCCAGAACAGCTGCTCGTTGGCTGAGGTATGCGAGACGCTGCCGCCGTGGTACCACGAGTAGTTGGAAAACCTTGACTGGTAGATCGAGAGGCCAGCGATGACACTGAATACGACCCCACACCCAGCGCCCAGCAGATAAAGGGCGCGCCGTGGCCAGGCTGCTGTGCGCTTGCGCCGGCGGCGCTCGCGCAGAGCCCAGTACTGGGGCAGGGGATTGTGCTTCAGCCCGCGCCAGGCATCCTTCCAGCGCTTCCAGGGCTGGCCGAAATGGCGATCGTAGAAAAACCTACCTTCCGCGGACATGGCCGTACCCACTCAGACTTCGCCGGCGCCAACTGTGTTGCCGCGTGACTCACCGAAACGAGCGCATGCTTCACTTGCCGCCCGCGGCTGGCTTCACCTGCTACAAGTGCTTAACGCGCCGAACTCAGGGGCGCTCTTCCATCTGCGCCATCAGCGCCTCCACTGTCTGCTCCTTGGTCGGCCCGTAGATGCTGGGCACGACGAGTTCGGCCTGGCGCATCAGCACGGAGAGCTGGCCGCGGTGATGGATCTCGTGGTTCAGCAGCACGGTCAACATCGTGCCCATGGACCAGTCCATCACGTTGAACACGTGGTAGATCCTGGCAATCTCCTCGGGAGTCTTGCCGCTGGCCTGCGCCTTGACCTCGGCGCTGGTCTTGTCGTACAGCGCCTTGATCGCCGCGGCGGTCAGCTGCTCGGGCTTGGCGGCCTGCGCCGGATCGAAGTTGAAGCCTACCTGGCTGAGCATGTAGTACGGCGCGGTGGCCAGGTGCCAGGCGATGTCGCCCAGCGTATTGTGCTCCGGCGCCTTCTCGCGCGACAGCGACTCGTCCGTCAGCACGCCGAGCACCTTCGAAGTGGTGGCGGATTCTCCGCCATAGATAGCTAGAAACGCTTTGATGTCAGAAAACACTATGTGCCTCCGTGGTTTTCCGCCTGGCGGATGTCGTTCTCCGCGAGCGTCAATGCTTCAACATACCATGCGCCGCGCCGGAATGCGCTTAAGTCGCGGCGCTGCCGGCCGGCGTCAGTCCTTGAACCACATGCTCCACAGTCCCCAGCGCAAGTCGTCCGAGAGGCTCACCCCGCTCTGCTTGAGTGCCAGCATGATCTGCCCGCGATGGTGCGACTCATGCGAGATGAGATAGCCCAGCAGGTTGAGCGGCCCGCGGCCGTGTACCAGCCCGCCGCTCTCCACGAGTCGCGCCAGCTGCGCGCTCACCGCGGCGTCGGAAGCAGCCAGCGCGGCTAGCAGCTCGGCGCGCGCCGGCGTGGCGCCCTTTTCGAACTCGCCCACTCCCGCCGCGCGCTGCTCCGCCGCCCGCATGTGCGACAGCCGCACCTCCACCATGTGGGCAAACACGCGCGCCACGTTGCGCCCGCGCCCGGGCTGGCCGGTTTTCAGCAGCGGGATCGCCTGCAGGCCGCTCTCCGCAATGTGTTCAAGCATGAAGCGATTGATCGCGCAGTGCGTGCGCCAGACAGCCAGCATGTCATCAAGCATGGGCGGATTGTACACGCGCGCTGCGGGATGCGCGGGCTTGCTGGCGATGCACTCGCCGTCGCTAGATCCAGCGTCGGACGCGCGCCATGTAGCGCCGGTACTCGTCGCCAAAGGTGTCAAGCAGCATCTCTTCCTCCGGTTTGATGTAGCGGTACACCAGCACCGGCAGCAGCGCCAACGGCGCCAGCCAGGGCCCGAGGCTGCCGAGGCACAGCGCCTCGCCGGCCAGGATCAGCAGCATGCCCAGGTACATCGGGTTGCGGCTGAGGCCGAACACTCCGTCCTTGATCAAGACGCTGGACAGCATGTGGGACTTGACGGTCGTGCGCTGCTTCTTCAGCGCCGCATCTGCCTGCAGGTTCAGCGCCGCTCCGGCCGCGATGGGCAGGACGCCCAGCAGCCTCCACGGCAGTGCAAGCAGTGTCCACAGCGGAAGAGCGAAGTGCAGTACTACCCCGAGCAGCAAAGCCCCCAGGAAGAAGGCCGGAGGCTGCACTACACGTCCACTACTGGGCTGCCTATCCACCATCGTGCCCATCATACTCCTGCGTACGGTATCCCCCGGCTTGCGGCGCCGGCCGCCGGGTTAGCTGCGCGGCCCGTGCTGCCGGTGGCACCGCCCCTGTCCCGCCGCGTGCATCTGCTGCCCCATCCGCTGCGGCCCGCCAGCCGGGTTGCAGCTCGAATCCTCCTCGATCTCGTCCAGCTCACCCGCCAGCCAGTGCTCAACCGCCGCCCGCACCGACGGCCCGCGGCCGCGGTAGACCGGCAGGCCGGCCAGTTGGCAGGCTGCCAGCGGGCGCTGGCCGATGTGCCGCGCAATGACCGCGCTGGCCTGGTGGAAACGCAGCAGGTCCAGCACGCCGACGCAGCCGGAGTCGCTGAGGTTGTGCAGCACCGTGGCGCCGGCTATCGCCTTGTCCTTGACTTCGACGAGCGTGAAGCATTCGCAGCGGCCGAAATGCTGGCCCAGCTTTTCCTCCAGGCCTCCGTTGCCGGCGGTGGGTACCGCAATGATCAACTGGCCGGCGTTACTTTGAAGATCCTCATCCATTGGATGCTCCTTCGTGTGTGGTTACTGATGATGCTCACCGCGATGCTGCCAACCCCGGCCGCCTCTGTGCCT
>Ga0315287_10007044_pt1 | contig 11251 bp, 8 predicted proteins | sample YL17G11_0_MG_FD_205037 | JGI IMG/M metagenome (GOLD analysis project Ga0315287, IMG submission 205037) | Sediment microbial communities from Yellowstone Lake, YNP, Wyoming, USA - YL17G11_0 | ecosystem: Environmental > Aquatic > Freshwater > Lake > Sediment | place: USA: Wyoming | collected...
GCGTGAGATCGAGGTGCGCTCGCCGGGCAAGCCGCTCGTCGCTCTCTACGGGAACGTGGCCGCGATCGCGCGTCATCTGGGCGTCACGCGGATAGAGTTGTCATTGAGTCACACTGACGAACAGGCCTACGCTGTAGCGGTGGCAATCAATGAGGGGGGCGACGGCGCGCCGGCCGACGGCCGGCGAAGTGATCGCCCCCAAGGCGTCGACGGCGCCGGGGAGGGACCTGATGTTTGAGTCGCTGTGCGTGGGTCTGTACACGGCCGACCGCATGCGCGCGGTCGACACGGCTGCCATCGAGGGGCTGGGTATTCCCGGCGGACACCTCATGGAGCGTGCCGGCGCCGCCGTTGCGCGCGAGATCATGCTGGCCTTCGAGCCCGACAGCGTGGTGATCTACGCTGGCAAGGGCAACAACGGCGGCGACGGCTTCGTGGTCGCTCGCGAGCTCTTCAACTCCGGTGTCGAGGTGCTCGTCTGTGCCATCGCCGGGCGAGACGACTACAAGGGCGACGCGCTGCTCAACCTGCGGATCGCCGAGAAGCTCGGGGTCGAGATCGTGGACGGGGTCGTAGTGGCCGATGACGTCGACGTCTGCGTCGACGCCGTGTTCGGTACCGGGTTCTCGGGCGTGGCCGAAGGCTTGGCCGAGGCGGCGATCGCGGCCATGAACGACTCGCCGGCCGCGGTCGTGGCGCTCGATATCGCTTCGGGAGTCGACGCGTCGAGCGGCGAGGTGCGTGGACCGGCGGTGCTGGCCGATCTCACCGTCGCCCTGCACGCGCCCAAGGTGGGCCACTTCGTCAGCCCCGGATTCGAGTACACCGGCCATGTGGTCGAGGTGCGGATCGGCATTCCGCCCAGTTGCGACGAAGAGCCCGACGTCTTCGCCCTGACCGGCGAGGCGATGGGTCTGCTGGTGCGGCCCAAGAGCACTCTCGATCACAAACGCTCGGTGGGGACGGTCGCCGTGGTCGGCGGCTGTCGCGGCATGACCGGCGCCGTGCATCTGGCGGCGATGGCGGGCCTGCGTTCGGGCGCCGGGCTGGTGCACTGCGTGCTACCCGACGACCTGGCCCACGAGAAGCCATTCCTTGAAGTCATCAACGTGGCCGTGCCCGGCGCCGGCCGACTGGGGTCTGAGAGCGCCGCGGCGATCAAAGAAGAGATGGCAGCGATGAAGGCGACGGTCTTGGGACCGGGCATGGGTCGTGACGACGAGACGGTGGCGCTGGTGCGCGAGCTGGTCGCCGAAGACGTGCCACTGCTCATCGATGCCGACGGCCTCTGGGCGCTCGGCGGCGAACCGGAGTTGCTCGCTGCGCGAACGGCTCCCACGGTGCTCACGCCGCACGAGGGTGAGCTGGCGCGGCTGCTGGGCGTGAGCGCGCAAGAGGTGGGCGCGCGGCGTCTCGCGCTGGCGCGCGACGCTGCCGCGCGCTCCGGCGCCACGGTGCTGCTCAAGGGCGCCCGCACGATCGTCGCCGACCCCGGCGGCCAGGCGTTCATCGTGCCGACCGGCAATCCCGGCCTGGCCACGCCGGGCACCGGCGACGTGCTCAGCGGCGTGATCGCCGGTCAGCTGGCCAAAGGCCTGCCGGCGACAGACGCCGCCTGTCTGGGCGCCTTCGTGCACGGGCTCGCGGCCGATCTGGCGGTCGAGCTGGCGGTGAGCACTGAGGGCCTGATCGCGAGCGACCTGCTCGACTTCCTTCCGCTGACCCTCGAGAGGCTGACCGAAGTCGATGATGGCGAAGACGATGAGCAAGATGACGGTGGCGGGTGCGGATGCGACGCCCACCGGCACGACGAGGAAGGTGGCTGATGGCCCCAGAGAAGACGACACCCGACGACGTCGACGAGCCCCTGGCGCGCGACATCATGCGCACCGACGTGGTGACGATCGGCCCCGAGGCCACCGTGCACGAGCTGGTAGTGCAGATGCGCGAGCGTGACGTGAGCGGGATGCCCGTGGTCGACGCCGACGGACGTCTACTGGGCATGGTCACCGAAGGCGATCTCGTGGTCGAGGACGCCGACCTGCACGCGCCGTTCGCGCTGCAGATCCTCGGCGACGTGGTGTCGTTCGGCGGCAAGAAGAAGTTCGAGGAGCGGCTGCGCAAGATGGTCGGTAACCTGGTCGGCGAGGTGATGACCAAAGAGGTGCTCACGGTCGGTCCTCAGGAGCCCGTCACACACGCCGCCAACATCATGGTCGACAAGAAGGTCAGTCGCGTGCCGGTGGTCGATGTCGATGGCATCCTGATCGGCATGGTGACACGGACCGACATCATCCGCATGCTGGAGCTCTAGGTGCTCGAAGGACGCGAGAGGGCGCTGGCCACCGTCGATCTGGCGGCGGTGGGGCACAACGTGCGCCATCTGGCGTCGTTGCTGCCGCGCGCGGGGGCGCTCTGTGCGGTGGTCAAGGCCAACGGGTACGGCCACGGAGCGCTGCCGGTCGCCAGAGCGGCGTTGCGCGCCGGCGCCACGTGGCTTGGTGTTGCCACGGCGGCCGAGGCCGAGGAGCTGCGCGAGGCGGCCATCGAGGCGCCGATGCTGGTCTTTGGGCCGCTCACCGGCGACGAGCTGCGGCGCGCCGCCAAGGCGCAGGCCGAGGTGGTCGTCTGGTCCGAGGCGATGCTCCGTGAGGCGCTGCGTCTCCAAGTGCGCTTGCACGTCAAGTACGACACCGGCATGGGACGGCTGGGGGTGGGGGCGCGGGGGGGGTCGCTGTGCGACGCCGCCTCCCGCGCCCGCTGCCTGAGTGGCCTCATGACCCACTTCGCCACCGCCGACGAAGAAGACGACTCCTTCTTCCGCCTGCAGCTCCGGCGCTTCAGCGACCTGGCCGCCAAGGTCAAGAAGACCTTTCCCGACACCATCTGCCACGCCGCCAACAGCGCCGCCACGCTGCGCGAGCCAGCGGCCCATTTCGACCTGGTGCGCGCCGGGATCGCCGTCTACGGGCTGTCGCCCTTCCACGACGATCCCGCCGGCCACGACCTGCGGCCGGTCATGCGGCTCGCGTCGTACCTGGCCGACGTGCGTGAAGTCGCGGCCGGCGACTCGGTCGGCTACGGGCGCACCTTCAGGGCCGAGGAGCCGGCGCGCATCGGCATCGTGCCCATCGGCTACGCCGACGGCATCGCTCGGGCGCTCTCCAACCGCGGCGAGGTGCTGATCGGCGGCCGGCGCTGCCCCGTCTCGGGCACGATCAGCATGGACCAGCTGACGGTGCTGCTGCCCGGCGACCACGGCGCGCCCGGTGACGAGGTCGTGTTCATCGGCGAATCGGGAGGCGAACGCGTCCTCGCCGAAGAGGTGGCGCGGCTGCTCGGGACGATCAACTACGAGATCACCTGCGGCGTGGGGTCGCGGGTCGTGCGCCGTTTCACCGGCGGCGTGACCCTCGTCTGAGAGACCGTGCCGGTCTCCGCCCACGAGATCGCCGCCGCCGCCGCAGCAGCGCTGCAGCCCGGCGAGCGGGCGTGGCTGGTGGGCGGCGCCGTGCGCGACGCCCTGCTCCACCAGCTCTCGCCCGACGTCGACCTGGCCGTCGCGGGAGACTGTGAACGGCTGGCGCGGGCGCTGGGCGAGCGCCTCGGCGGCCCGGTGTTCACGTTCTCCGAGCGCTTTCTGACCTGGCGCGTCGTCCTCGAGGAGGGCAGCGTCGACTTGGCGCCGCTGCGCGGAGCGGAACTCGCCGACGACTTGGCCGGGCGCGACTTCACCGTCAACGCCCTGGCGCGGCCGGTCGCTGGCGGCGATCTGGTCGACCCATTAGGCGGTCGCGACGACCTGCGCGCCCGGCGCCTGCGTCTCTGTTCGTCGACCGCCTTCAGAGACGACCCTCTGCGTGTCCTGCGCCTGGCGCGCCAAGCGCTGCAGTTCGAGCTCGAGCCCGACGAGGCGACGGTCGCCGCGGCGCGGTCGGCGGCGGGCAGTCTGAGCAGCGTCAGCGGCGAGCGAATCGAGAACGAGCTCACGGCGCTGCTCTCGCTGCCCGCCGCCTCCGCGGGCGTCCGCCGGCTCGCCGACCTGGGCGCTCTGGCGGTCGTCCTGCCCGAACTCGAGCGCTGTCGCGGCGTGGCGCAGAACGACTACCATCATCTCGACGTCTTCGAACACATCCTCGAGGCGCTCGACCACCTGCCGGGCATCGTCGAGATGCTCGGCGGCGAGCGTTTCCTGTCGGCGCCCGCAGACGCCGGGCTACCGGGCGCGGAGCCGCTCGCGCCACTGGCCTGGGCGGTCCTGCTGCATGACGTGGCCAAGCCCGACGTGGCCGCGGAGCGGGACGGGCACATCATGTTCTGGGACCACGACAGTCTCGGTGCCGAGATGGTGGTCGCCGTCGCGCAACGTCTCAAGACCAGTCGCCGTTTTCAGGACTACCTGGCGCGTCTGGTGCGCGAGCACCTGCGGCTCGGGTTCCTGGTGCGTGAGCGTCCGCTCAGCCGTCGCGCCCTGGTCCGCTACCGGCGCGCCGTCGAGCCGTTCGTCTTCGAGGCCATCTCCCTTTCGTGCGCCGACCGCATGGCGACTCGCGGCGAACGTACTCCGCCAAAGTCCCTGGCGCGTCACTTCCGCATCGCTCGCGACGTCTTCGGCGACACGCCGCCACCGGCGCCGCGCCGGCTGCTGAGCGGCGAGCAGGTCATGGAATTGCTCACTCTCGATCCCGGAAAGGACGTCGGCGCCGCCCTTGAAGCACTGCAGGAAGAGGTCGACGTCGGCGAGGTCGGCGACGACGAAGCGGCGCGCGCCTTCCTGCTCTCCTGGTGGCGCGAGCGCCGGGCCGCAGGCGACGGGGAGGCCTGACCAACGTGCCGGAGCTGCCCGAAGTCGAGATCGTCCGTCGCCGCCTGGCGACCTGTCTGCCCGGCCTGGTCGTGGGTCGCGTCGTGGTCACCGACGCCAAGGTGAGCGACCTGACCGAAGCTCAACTTCGAGACCGCCTCGAAGGCCGCCGCGTGCTGGGCCTGCGGCGACGCGGCAAGCACCTGATCGTCGACCTGGGTGGCGCGGCGGGTGACGCGGCCGACTCGAGCGGCGAAGTCGAGACCGTCGCCGTCATCCACCTGCGCATGACCGGTCAGCTGCTGTTTCGGCCTCTGCCGGGCTCGCGGCCGGCGCGCTTCATCTGGTTTCTGGAACCCGATACCGAGCTGCACTTCCAGGACGTGCGCCGTTTCGGACGCCTTGCGGCGTTCGGCCCGGCGCACGAAAGCGAGTTCTTCGCCGCCCTGGGTCCGGAGCCGTTCGGCGATGAGTTCGACGTGGCCTATCTGCGGGCGGCCCTCGCCGGGAGGCGAGCGCCGCTCAAGTCGTTCCTGCTCGACCAGCGGCGCATCGCCGGGGTGGGCAACATCTATGCCGACGAGGCGCTCTTTCGCGCCCGGCTGCACCCGCTGCGGGCGGCGGGTTCGGTCGGGCCGCGAGAAGCGGCCCGCCTCCGCACCGCCCTGCTCGAGACCCTGCAGGCCGGCATCGACCACGAAGGTTCGTCGATCGAGAGCTTCGTCGACCCGGCCGGTGAACGCGGCGCCTTTCAGGAGATCCTCAACGTCTACCAGCGCACCGGCGAACCCTGCCGCGTCTGCACCACTCCCGTGTCCCGCGTCGTCGTCGGTGGCCGCGGCACCCACTTCTGTCCGCGCTGCCAGCGACGTCGGTCAGGGAAGATGTCTCCCGTCCGTCGTCGGCCGTGAATCACCTGTACGTCGTGGCCGCCTGGGTGCCGCGACGCACCGTGATCGCGGTCGGAGCCCTGGGCCCGGTCACCTTCGAGCGCGGCTGGTACGCCTACGTTGGCAGCGCGCGACGCGGGCGTGCCGCCCGCGTCGCGCGCCATAAGCGAGCCGACAAGCCGTTGCATTGGCACGCCGACTACCTGTTCTCCGTCTTCCCCGCGACGAACGGCTGGCTGGTGAACACGACGTTCGACGAATGCGCGCTCGTCGAGCGGCTGCTCGGCGAGCGGCTCGCGTCGCGCGCCGTCAGGGGGTTCGGCGCCGGGGACTGCCGCTGCCGCGGCCATCTCCTGCGCCTCGACGGGACCGTCGGGGGCGCGCCCTGGCGGGCCGCTCTCGCGGCCCTCGAGGCGCGCTCACCCTGAAGCGGATCGGGTAGCCGGAAACGAGGGAGGGGGCGGCGGCGCAGGCGCCGCCCCCTCCGCGTGATCCGTCGTCCATCGCTCCGTCGTCAGCCGCCCCGTCGTCTATCGCCCTGCAACGCCATTGCGCGAGCGAGGAGTCTCTGCATGAATCGAGAAAGGTGACCCGTGAGTGCATCATCTATCCGTCTGCTCAACTGGAGCGAATACACGGCGCCGACCGTGCTCGCGCGGTTCGCGGCCGAGACCGGGATCGCGGTCGAAGAGGTCTACGTCGAGCGCAACGAGGATTTCATCGACCGCGTGACCGCCGGTGAGGTGTTCGACGTCATCATGCCGACCGACTGGGCGGCGGCGGCGCTCGCCAACGCGGGCCTGCTGCAGCCGCTCGACATGGAGCGCCTGTCCAACTGGCGCTACGTCACCCAGCCGGCCTTTATGCACCCCCCCTACGACGTGGGTGTCGGCGACCAGAAGTACACCTCGGTCTACATGTTCGGCAGCGAGGGTTTCGCGGTCGCGCTCGACAAGGTCGAGAAGACGCGTCGCAGCTGGGAGATGCTCTACGATCCCCAGTACGCGGGGAAGATCACGATGGTCGACGGCTCGCGAGAGGTCCTCGCGCCGGCTCTCTTCCTGCTCGGCGTCGGACCGAACACGACCGATCGTGACGCGATCGAGAGCGCCACGAAGATGGCGATCGAGCAGCGGAAGCTGGTGCTCGCCTACGACGTCCAGGACATCAAGTATCGCATCGTCGACGGTGTGACGCTCGTTCATTGCTGGGACGGCGACGTGGCCGCGGCGCTCACCGCGGGAGCGACCAACGTCCGTTACACGTTGCCGCGCGAGGGCTATCGCATGTGGGCCGACGCGCCCTGCGTACCCGCCAACGCACCCGACCCCGACGCGGCGCATCGCCTCCTCGACTTCCTGCTTCTGCCCGACGTGGCGGCGCAGAACGCCGACTTCGCCGGCTACCAGCCGGTGGTGCCGGCCGCCGAGCCGCTGATCAGGAGCCTGGTGCAGCGCGCCATGCGCCCGACCGACGAGCAGATCGCGGCGGGCACCTTCCTTTGCGACCTCGGTGAGTCCAACGCCGTCTACGAGGCGGCGTACGCCAGAGTCCGAGCCGGGTAGCCGGCGCGCTGAGCTTCGCTCAGCGCGCCTTCTCCCACTTCTGCAGATAGGCGACCTCGGCCAGGGTCTTGCCGGCGTCGATCTCGCCGAAGTCTTTTGGCTTGCCGGAGTCGACCACGAGGGCGTCGCCGAACCCCTGCCACTCCGCCAAGAAGTCGGCCGCCAAGCCGCCCTTGCCGACGATCCAGGAGTCCCTGATGAAGCGGTTCGTTTCCAACCTCTTTACAGTACTTTAGTCGCAAGACTAGACAATTCGAGGCTGCGGGTGTAGACGAACACAGAACGAGATTCCTGAAACGAGTAGCGCTCTACGCGGGAAGCTGTGATCCGTCGAACGTAGCACTGCGGCCACCGCAGTCCGACGGGGAGCCACTGGTGAGACCGGCCCGCGGGCCGGTCTTCGCGCTTTCTGCGACCGACCGCCTCGGGAGTCTGAAAGGAGTCGCAGACAGGGGGGTAGCCATGAAGTGCAAGTCACTGTACGCGACGCTGCTGTGCCTGGCGGTGGTCGCGATCCTCGCGATGTCGGCTACGGCCGTCGCCCGGGTCGGCGGCGAGCAGCCAATGATCGGCGCCGATCGGTCATCTGGCCCTGCGCAGGGGCGCCACGTACCTCGCACTGCGCTCGTGCAGTTTCGGCCCGGAGTCACGCGGGCGGAAGCCAAGGCGATAGCCCTGCGCGCCGGCGGCCACGTCGCGCGTGAGATCCGCCGCTACGGCGCGAACGACCGTGGTCGCCTGTTCGTCGTCCGTTCGGCGAGACTCTCGACCGCCCAACTCGTTGCTTCTCTGGCCGCCGACCCGCGGGTCGATTTCGCCGAGCCCGACTACATCCGGCAGCCGGACGCATCTCCCAACGACCCGCGTTTCATCGAACTCTGGGGGATGAAGAAGATCGCCGCGACGCAGGCCTGGAACCTCACCACGGGGTCGGCGGGAGTAGTGGTGGCCGACATCGACAGCGGCGCCGACTACGCCCACCCCGACCTCGCCGCCAACATGTGGAAGAACCCCGGGGAGTTCGGTAAGACTCCCGGCGTCGACGACGACCACAACGGCTACGTCGACGACATCTACGGCATCGATACCGGCGACGGCGATGTGGACCCAATGGACAACGACGCCGAGAGCGAGGGACACGGCTCCCACACTGCGGGCACGATCGCCGCGGTGGGCAACAACGGGGTCGGTGTGACCGGCGTCTGCTGGACCGCACGGGTCATGGTACTGAAGTTCCTCGGAGGGCCGGGCGGGGGGTCGACCTCGGGCGAGATCGAGTGCATCCAGTACGCCATCTGGCAGAAGCAACACGGCGTCAACGTGGTGGCGATCAACGCCTCCTTCGGGAGTGAGAACTCTAGCCAGGCGGAGAAGGACGCCGTACAGGCGGCCGGAAACGCGGGCATCGTATTCGTGACCTCCGCCGGCAACGGCGGAGACGACGGCGTCGGCGACAACAACGACGTGACGGCGCACTACCCGTCCAACTACACCTGCACCAACATCATCACCGTGGCGGCCACCGACCAGAGTGACACGCTCACCAGCTTCTCCAACTACGGCGCCACCAGCGTCGACGTGGCGGCCCCCGGCGACGAGATCCTGAGCACCGTGCCGACCACCGTCGACCCGTCCGGCTACGTGTTGATGCCGGGCACGTCGATGGCCACCCCGCACGTCACCGGTACCGTCGCCCTGTGCGCCGATGCGTTTCCCTCCGACACAGCGGCGCAACGCATCAACCGGGTACTCAGCAGCGTGGACAAGGTCGGCGGTCTCACCGGAAAGTGCACCACCGGCGGGCGCCTGAACGCCGCCAAGGCGCTCGGGATCACGCCCTCGACGGGTCCTGAAATGCTCGAGCTGACCTCGACCACGCATCCCGACCCGAATCAGTGGTATGCGAGCCGCTCCGTGAGCTTCGTTTGGGAGGGAGAGCCCAAGGTCTCCGTCGCGTCGGGCCTCGGATGGGGTGCGACGGCCGGAGCGGGCGAGGACATCGCGCTGGCCGGCAACACGGCCTATGTCGCGGACGCCGGTGGCGGGTTGCGCATCGTCGATGTGACCGACCCCGCGCAGCCAGCCAATCTGGGCGCCTTCCAGCCGTCGAACTTCCTGCCCAAGCGCGTCGCGGTAGAGGGCCACTACGCCTACGCGAACGGGTACGAGCCTGCGTTCACATGGGGCGAGAACCGGTTCCTCGTGATCGTCGACGTATCCGACCCAGGCGCGCCTTCGCTCGTCTCCTACTTCACTTTCGTGGACGGCAACAACACCTGGACCGTCAAGGAAGTGGCCGTTCGCGGCGGCAAGGCCTACCTCGGTGTCGAAGGCGTCTCATCGGCGACCGGGAGCAAGGAGTTCTGGGTCTACGTGCTCGACATGAGCGACCCCACGGTGTGGGTCGACCCGGCCGCCGGCACCGTCCTGGGCGCGTGCCAGCTTTCACCCGGTTCGGCCGCGGTGACGTGGTCGGGGTTCACCTTGAGGGGTGACTACCTCTACATCGGCGGGGACCGACTGCGCATCGTCGACATCGCGGATCCCACATCGCCGACCGTCGTCGGGTCGGCGGCTGACCCCGTCACCGCGAAGTACTGCAACGATCCGGCGGTGGACGACACGCACGCGTTTGTCGCCTGCAGAGATTCCATGAAGGTCTTCGATATCTCGCAGCCCGCGCAGCCGCAATGCGTCGCCGGCTACGACATTCCCAGCAACTTCTTCGTGTATCAGGGCGACCGGGTCACCGTGACCGACCCCGACCCCGCCCTGAAGCGCCACTATGCATTCTTCAGCTTCAGCTCGAACAGTAGCGTGGTCCGCATGCTCGACGTCAGCAATCCGCTGGTCCCGATCGACCTCGGTGACGTCGCCTTGCCGGGAACCGGGCATGTGGACACCATGTCGATCGACCATGGTCTTCTCTACATCGGACGTGCGCTCCCCGCCGCCGGGAGCGCTGATGAGGTGCTCATCATGCGGCTGGGTCCCGTCGGGTATTCCTACGTCTTCGACCAGACGGCGGGCACAGTGCCCGACGCTACCCCCGACGGCACGGCATCGGGCCTGAGCGGTCGCACGACGGTCACTGCGTCCTCCGACGGCGTCTGGTACCTGCACGTGCGTGCGGTCGACAGCGCCGGCAGCGCCGGTCCGACCGTCACGCGCAAAGTGCAGATCGGCGTCGGCGCCGTTGACACCACCGCGCCGGTGACCACCGCCTCGGGCTACGACGACGCCTGGCACGCGAGCCCGGTGACGATCAACTTCTCGGCCAGCGACCCGGGCAGCAACGCCAGCGGTGTCGCCTACACCGAGTACCGCCTCGACTCCGGCGCCTGGACGCATGGCAACTCGTGCATCGTGCCGGCGCCGGCCAACACCCAGCACACCTACACGGTCGGCTATCGCTCGGCCGACAACGCGAACAACCTCGAGACCGAAAAGACGGTCCAGGTGAAGATCGACACGAGGGTCAGTCCACCGACCATCACCCTCCTGATCCCCAACCACGGCAAGGCCGGCGACGCGGTCACGATCACCGGCACCAACCTCGGCAGCTCGGGCAGCGTCAAGTTCGACTCCGCGACGGCCGCGACCTCGAGCTGGATGGCGACGCAGATCGTCTGCACGGTGCCGGCCGGTCTGAGCGCCGGTCCCGTCGAGGTCACTGTCACCGCCGGCGGGCAGACCTCGGCGCCCTTCGCCTTCACGATCGATGGCACCGACACCACCCACACGCCCGCGACCACGGTCACGGGCGCCGACGATCGCTGGCAGAACAAGGATGTGCTCGTTGTCTTCGCGATCACGGATTCCGGTGACGACGTCGACGAGCTGCTCTACTCGGTTGACGGCTTGGCTTGGGAGGAGCTCGGCTTTCCCGCCTACAACGCGCTGAGCTTCAAGGCGCCGACCGACCACACCAACGACGGCGATCACACGCTCTCCTACAAGGCGCGCGACCTGGCCGGCAGCGAGGAGGTCGA
>Ga0315287_10007045_pt1 | contig 11251 bp, 12 predicted proteins | sample YL17G11_0_MG_FD_205037 | JGI IMG/M metagenome (GOLD analysis project Ga0315287, IMG submission 205037) | Sediment microbial communities from Yellowstone Lake, YNP, Wyoming, USA - YL17G11_0 | ecosystem: Environmental > Aquatic > Freshwater > Lake > Sediment | place: USA: Wyoming | collected...
GGACCTCGTGCTCGCCGTGACGGGCCAGCACAGGGAAATGCTGGTCCAGGTGCTCGAAGCGTTCGACATGCGCCCGGATTACGACCTGGGCATCATGACCGCCCGGCAGACCCTCTTTCAAATCACCATCCGCGCACTCGAAGGGCTCGACAAAGTAATCCAGGAGGTCCGGCCCGATCTCGTTTTGGCCCAGGGAGATACCACGACCACGTTTGTTACGAGCCTCGCCGCGTTCTATCACCGGGTGGCGTTCGGCCATGTGGAAGCCGGCCTGCGGACCGATAATAAATACGACCCGTTTCCCGAGGAGATCAATCGCCGGCTGACCAGCGTGCTCTGCGACCTGCATTTTGCCCCTACCCAGCTTGCCCGGCAAAACCTGCTCGGCGAGGGCGTGCACGAAGCAAATGTATTCGTGACGGGCAACACGGTGATCGACGCGCTGCTGAGCATCGCGTCCCGCCCACATACCTTTGAGGATGATCGGGTTCGCGCGGCGGCGGAGTCGGGCAAGATGATTCTGCTGACCGCGCATCGTCGAGAGAACTGGGGGCAGCCGATGCGCGATATATGCACGGCCATAAAGAAGGTTTTGGCCGGAAACCCGGAGTATACTGTGTTGTTCCCAGTGCACAAGAACCCGATTGTGCGCGATGTCGTCTTCCCGGAGCTTGAGGGCGTCGACAGGGTCGTGCTCATCGAACCGCCGGACTACGTGCCGTTCGTGCACATGATGAAATCGGCGGATATCATACTCACCGATTCCGGCGGAGTGCAGGAGGAAGCGCCCTCGCTCGGCAAGCCTGTCCTGGTGCTGAGAAAGACCACCGAGCGGCCCGAGGGAGTCGAGGCAGGAAATGCGATACTCGTCGGGACCGACGTGGATATGATTGTCGCCGAGACCGAGCGGCTGATTGGGGACCAGGCTGCATACAATGCAATGGCTCGCGTTCAGAACCCTTATGGAGATGGGCGCGCCGCGGAAAGGATATGGGAGGTAATCCGCTCCCGTTACTTAGCATAATGCCGACAGCGGTTGAGAACACCATAAGAGTGATATGGGTACTGCTCGTGAGGATAGTCGCGGTCGTCGTGGGCGCCTATCTGCTGTATAGGGTGCGCAGCATTCTGATCTCGCTTGTCATATCCATTCTGCTCACTTATGCCCTGCTGCCGTTTGTCGACAGGCTGTGCCGGAATTGCAGGTCCCGGCGCAGCCAGAGGCCCCGGAGGCTCATCGCCACCATCATGGTCTTCGTCGTTTTCATACTCGTGTTGGTGACCATAGTCAGCTTCATGATCAGCCCGTTCCAGGTGGAGCTTTCCACACTGCAAGGCAAGATGATAGACTATGGCGCCCAGCTCAATACGCTTGTCAAGAGCGCGGGCGAATGGTACGCGAAGGCCGTTCCCGAGGACCTCAAGAAGTTCATAGAGAACCAGGACACGTCGAAGGTCACCAGCCTTCTCGCCGATCGCCTCAAAGGGTTCCTGGACGTCACGCAGTCCTCGCTGGGATTCATGCTGGAACTGGTGCTCATACCCGTGCTGGCATTCTACTTCGTGTATGACTATCGTTCACTCACGCGTGAGTTCTACGGGCTCGTGCCGAAGAAAAGGCGGCGGGAGGCGATGCGCATAGGTCGGGACTTCGGATCGATCCTGCAAAGCTACGTCGTCGGGCAGGTGATATTGTGCCTGATTGCCGGAGTGGTGACGGGCATTGTGTTGTGGGCGCTCGGAATGCCCTACGTGATCGTGCTCGCGCTTTTCGCCGCGATCACGAGAGCGATCCCAGTAATCGGACCAGTGGTGAGCGGCATACCCATCGTGCTTGTGGGCCTGTTGAGTTCAGGCTACGGGATGGCGCTCTGGCTGCTCGTGTTCGTGATCGTGATGCACTTCGCGGAGAGCAAGTTCATAATGCCGAAACTCATCGGCGACAGGCTGCACCTGCATCCGGCCGTTGTGATCATCGTGCTCCTGATAGGCGCGGAGTTCTTCGGGCTTCTAGGAATGTTCCTGGCGGCGCCCGTAGCGGCCATCCTGAGGGAGCTGATAAGACTATACTATATTCAGCCTCGTGACCGCGCATCCCAGCTCGAGAAACCCAAGGATTCGCAGCTTGCGATGCTCTAGCAAGGAATAATCTTCATTGACAATCCTGCACGCAATTATCCTCGGCGCTGTTCAGGGCCTGACGGAGTTCATCCCCGTGAGCAGCACCGGCCATCTTGTTATTGCCCACCAGTTGATGGGAATGCAGCAATCGAAATCCTTCGACGCGGCTCTTCACCTGGGAACGTTGCTTGCGCTGGTGATTTTCTTCTGGCGGGACTGGGTGGGAATTCTCTCAAGCTTCGTCGCACACATTTCTAAGCGCAGGCCGTATGACAAGGACGCCGATGCAGGCGCGAGCGGAAGACTGTTCGTGCCAATTGTCGTTGGGTGCATACCGGCGGCGATTGTGGGTGCGAAGTGGGGAGACGCCATAGATAAGAGCTTCAGCACATGGTGTGTGGTTGCTGCGGCACTGGTCGTTTTCGGGCTCGTGATGCTGCTTGGTGAGCGGATGGGCAAGAAGCAGCGGGATATCGGTTGCATGACCTACGCCGATTACTTGAGCATCGGTATCGCGCAGGTGCTGGCCGTTGTGTTCCCGGGTGCATCGCGATCGGGCGTCACCATCGCGGCCGGCCTTTTCCGCGGTCTGACGAGGGAAGCCGCCGCCCGGTTCAGCTTCCTTCTGTCCATGCCTGTGGTCCTTGGAGCCGGGGTGTTCGAAGCAGGGCACATCGACTTCAAAGTGATGGGCCTGGCGCCGTTCGTGTGCGGTGTGCTTTCCGCTGCTGTGCTGGGCTACGCTTCAATCGGCTTCCTTCTGAAGTTCCTGAGGACAAGACCGGTGACCGTGTTCGTGCTCTATCGTATATGCCTCGCGGCGGTGCTGGTGGCGGTGTTTATGTACAGGTAGAGTCGACTTTCCTTCCAATGAATTGGAGGCAACTGGTTACGAAGTCCACCTTCGTGGACTGGGAAGGTAGTCGGCGGAGGCCGACTTTGTACGAGTTGCCTCGGTTTCAACCGAAGGGCACGTGTGCCTGTTGACCACTCCGTGCTAATCCTCTAAAATACTATGGGGCGGGGAATGCCTTTGCTTCCCCGCTCTTTCTATTACGATGGAGCGACCTTACTGATGCCGGAATATACAGCGCCGCGTGGGACCAGGGACATTCTGCCCGGCGAGACAGCCAGGTGGCAGTACTTGGAAGAAAAGTTTAGGCAGATTTGCGCCCTGTGTGGGTTCAAGGAAATCCGCACGCCCACGTTCGAGCACACGGAGCTTTTCACCCGCAATCTCGGCGAAACCACCGATGTGGTCAGCAAGGAGATGTATACGTTCGCCACCAAAGGCTCCAAGAGCCTTACGCTTCGGCCCGAAGGCACGGCCCCCGTCATCCGCGCTTACGTTGGGCACAATCTCGGCGCGAACCTGCCGGTGAACAAGCTCTACTACATCGTGCGGGTATTCAGATACGAGCGGCCGCAGGCGGGCAGGTATCGAGAACATACCCAGCTTGGCATCGAGGCCGTCGGGTCGTCCGATCCCGCGATTGACGCCGAAGTCATCGGGCTCGCGGCGCGGTTTATCGAGAGCGTTGGTGTCAATCGATATGAATTGAAACTGAACTCGATCGGCTGCCCGAATTGCAGGCCGGATTACCGGTGGGCGCTCGTGGAGTTCGCGAAAGAAAAAGTCGAGGCGCTCTGCCCGTCCTGCGCGACCCGCTACGAGCAGAACCCGCTTCGGATGCTGGACTGCAAGGTCCCCGAGTGCAAGAATCTCCTCGAAGGCGCTCCGCGGATGGTGGATTACCTCTGCGAGGACTGCGCGGCGCACTTCGCGAAAGTCCAGGACTACGTGAGACGCCTTGGAATCGAATATGTGCTCGATCCGGCGCTCGTCCGCGGGTTCGATTATTATACAAGGACCGCGTTCGAGTTCGTGTCGGACGAGCTTGGCGCGCAGAACGCGATAGTCGGCGGCGGGCGATATGATAACCTGGTCGAGGAGATCGGTGGTCCGCCCACGCCCGGCATCGGGTTTGGGATGGGCCTGGACAGGCTGGCGATGACCCTGGAGTCACTTGGTGTCGAGCTGCCGGTCGATGACAGCATCACGGCGTTCGTCGCGGGCCTCGGCGAGCAGGGGCATGAGGCGGCGGTGGACCTGGTATGGAAACTCAGGGCCGAGGGGATTAGGGCCGATATGGACTATACGGGCCGCAGCCTCAAGGCGCAGATGAAAGTGGCCGATAAGCTCGGCGCGCGCTATGCCGTCATACTTGGCGAGGATGAAATCGCCAGCCAGGTCGCCAGCGTCCGCGATATGAGCACATCGGAGCAAAGAACCATCCCGATGGCCGACCTGGCAAAGGCGCTTAAGGTGCGGAGATTTGGGATTTAGGATATCGGATTGGGGATTGGGGAAGCTGAGGCTGTAATCGAGGGTGTTTGTTCGGCCGGATTTGGAATCCGGGCCGTAAGCTGGCCATGAGGGGCCGGATTTCAAATCCGCCCCAACAGAGTAATGACTACTTGCCCCCTCTCCCCTCGCGGGAGAGGGTTGGGGTGAGGGGGAAAGGCCGTAATCCTAATCCTATCCTCCATCACCAAGCAACTCAGAACTTAAAACCTAAAACTCACAACTTCCCTTCCGACCGGAGGAACTATGCAAACTAGAACCATGTATTGCGGCGAGGTAAGGGCCGAGGATGTCGGCAAGCAGGTCGTGCTGCAGGGATGGGTGCAGCGCAGGCGCGACCACGGTGGGTTGATATTCATCGACCTGCGCGACCGCGCGGGCCTCGTTCAGGCGGTGATCGATCCACAACAGGCGCCGGACGCGTTCAAGATCGCCGAGTCCGTGCGGACCGAGTACGTGCTGGAGATTACCGGCACGGTCTCTCGCAGACCCGAAGGCACCGAGAACACGAATCTCGCCACCGGCCAGGTCGAGGTGAAAATCGGCAAGCTGGAGGTCCTGAACACCTCGCTGACACCTCCGTTCCCCATCGAGGACGGCATCACCACCGATGAGATGGTCCGCCTGAAATATCGCTATCTCGACTTGCGCCGGCCCGAGATGCAGCGAAGGATGATGTTGAGGCACAAGGTCGTCAAGATGATCCGCGACTTTATGGACCAGCACGGCTTCATCGAGATCGAGACGCCGATTCTTATCAAGAGCACCCCCGAGGGCGCGCGCGATTACCTGGTGCCGGCGCGGCTGTACCCCGGTCACTTCTACGCCCTGCCGCAGAGCCCGCAGCAGCTCAAGCAGCTTCTGATGGTGTCCGGCTTCGACAAATACTTCCAGATCGCGAAGTGTTTCAGGGATGAGGACCCCAGGGCGGACAGGCAGCCGGAGTTCACGCAGCTCGATCTGGAGATGTCTTTCGTCAAACAGGAAGATATCTTCGACCTGCTGGACGAGTTGTTCCCAAAGATCGTCGAGGGCGCATCCGAGAAGAAGCTCATGTTCAAGCCGTTCCCCAGACTGACTTACGCGGACGCGCTGGACCGCTATGGCATCGACAAGCCCGATCTGCGCTTCGGGATGGAGCTCTTCGACATCACCGGCATCGGCAATGCAAGCGAGTTCAAAGTGTTCCAAACAGCCCCGCAAGTCAAGGGTATCTGTGCGGAGGGCTGCGCGGGCTACAGCCGGGGGCAGATAGATGAACTGACCGAGTTCGCGAAGAAATATGGCGCCAAGGGCCTCGCCACCATCGCTCTGACCCGAGAAGGCATCAAGTCGCCCATCGCCAAGTTCCTGACCGAAGACGAACTCAACGCGATTATCGAGCGCGCGGGAGCGAAGACCGGCGATCTGATTATGATCGTGGCCGACAAGCCGAAGATCGTTGCGCAGACGCTTGCCAACCTGCGCAACCTAATGGGCACGCGGCTGGGTCTGCGCGATGACAGCATCCTGGCGTTCGCGTGGGTCGTGGACTTTCCACTCTTCGATTGGAGCGAAGACGAGCGCCGCTGGGACCCATCGCATCATCCGTTCACGATGCCCCACGAGGACGACCTGCACCTTCTGGACACCGATCCGGGCAAAGTGAGAAGTCAGGCTTATGATCTGGTCTGCAACGGCAGCGAGGTCGCTTCGGGCAGCATAAGAATCCATCGCCGGGATATCCAGAACAAGATATTCAAGCTCATCAATCTGACCGACGAGGAGATTCACGCGCGGTTCGAGCACATGCTGGAGGCGTTCGAATACGGCGCCCCCCCACACGGCGGCATCGCGCCCGGCGTCGACCGGCTTATCATGCTGCTTTGCGACGACGACAACATCCGCCAGGTAATGGCATTCCCAAAGACCGCGACGGGTATCGACCCCATGACCGAAGCTCCATCGCAGGTCGATGCCGCGCAGTTGAAGGAGTTGCATATCAGGGTGGTGGAAGACTAGACTAGATGGGAGGTACACGTCCATGATGTTCAAAGCGGTGATACACGATGCCGAAGAGGGTGGGTTTTGGGCCGAGATTCCCGCTTTGCCGGGGTGTTTTACCCAAGGCGAAACCTTGGACGAACTTCACGAGAACCTTCGTGAGGCCATTCGTGGGTGCCTTGCGGTCCTAAATCAGCGCGGTGGGTCTCCTGACCGGGTGCGCGAGGTTGTGGACGTGAGCGTTTAGAGGATTGAGGGCGAGTTGTTATGGTTTCGTCAAGTGCAATTCGGAAACTGAGTTCACGCATCGCCGCGGATTTCGATCCTGACAAGATCATCTTGTTCGGCTCGTATGCTTACGGCACGGCGTCTGACGCGTCCGATGTGGACTTGCTCGTGATTCTCTCTTTTGAGGGCAAGAGTTTTCGGAAGTCATTGGAGATTCTGAACAAAGCGGACCCGCGTTTCGCGGTCGATCTGATTGTAAGGCGGCCCGACGATACCGCCAGGCGATACGCCGAAGGCGATCCGCTGATAAGGGAAGCACTCGATCGGGGGGCGGTTTTGTATGAGCGAGACAGTAAGAGAGTGGGTTGACAAATCCGAACTTCTGCGTGGTCGACCATGAGCAATCTATTTGGTGATCATCCTGAGCGTGCCGCTTCCTGGCAGCCCCTCGCTGCCCGCATAAGGCCGCGGACGCTGGATGAGTTCGTCGGGCAGGAAGAAATCGTCGGGCCGGGCAGCATACTGCGCGCAGCAATCGAGAACGACGACCTGACCTCGATGATCTTCTGGGGACCTCCCGGCTGTGGCAAGAGCACGCTGGCCGGAGTCATAGCCGAGCACACCAACCACGCGTTCGAGCCCTTCAGCGCGGTTACATCCGGCGTGCCGGACATCAGGAAAGTCATCCAACGGGCAAAAGAACGGCTGAAAGCCAACGGCCAGAAGACAATCCTGTTCATCGACGAAATCCACCGTTTCAACAAGGCCCAGCAGGACGCGCTGCTTCCTCACGTCGAGGAGGGCACGATTCTGCTCATCGGGGCGACCACCGAGAACCCCTATTTCGAGGTCAACTCGCCGCTAATCTCGCGCTCCCGCATATTCAAATTCGAGGCCCTCACGGATGAAAACGTTCGGGGGCTCGTGCTGAACGCCATCGAGGACAAAGAACGCGGGCTTGGCAATGAGAACCTGCGCCTCGATGATGACGCGATAGCCCACATCGTGGACATCGCCCAGGGAGACGCCCGAAGCGCGCTCAGTGCGCTGGAATTGGCCGCGAAGGCAACCCCCACCGATGCCCAAACCGGGGCCAAGCATATTTCACTACAAACAGCCGAGCAAGCTGTTCAGAAAAGAGTGTTGAACTACGACAAGAATGGGGATAACCACTACGATACCATCTCGGCATTTATCAAGTCGATGAGGGGCTCCGACCCGGACGCAGCCGTCTACTGGCTGGCTCGCATGCTGGCCGCCGGCGAGGACCCCAAGTTCATCGCTCGCAGAATAATCATACAGGCGGCTGAAGACGTGGGCAATGCGGACCCGATGGCGCTGGTGGTTGCGACCGCGGCGGCGGATGCGGTTCAGTTTGTGGGGCTTCCCGAGGCGCAAATCCCGCTCGCGCAAGCGGTGATCTACCTAGCTTGCGCGCCCAAGAGCAATGCCAGTTGTGTTGCGATAGACAGAGCAAACAAGGATGTCGCGGAACGTAAAGGCCCCCCCGTGCCCAAGCACCTTCGGGATACGAGCTATCCCGGCGCGAAGGTTCTAGGGCACGGCAAGGGCTACAAGTATCCGCACAGCTTTCCCGGCCATCACGTCGACCAGGAGTATCTGCCTAAAGACGCCGCCAGCGGGCCATACTACGAGCCGACCGAGCACGGCCACGAGGCCAAGTTCAAGCAGCGGCTCGAAAGGCTGCGCCAGCCTCGCTCCGAGGAAGACTCCGACGCGGGAGATGGGGAAAAGTAGATTTCAATGAAGGATGCTTGCTTATCGGCGTCGAAACAAGGTATACCGCGTCGGATAAAGTTTTCGATATCGCGGATTTTCATTGCCGTTTGTACGAAGATAGGATATAATACGCAGTATTCGGTTGGCGAGGGCGACCAAGTCCGTCATGTCGACGGCCAACGTCATGCTGAACTCGTTTCAGCATCCAGGCTGCGAAGGGATGGACCCTGAAAGTCCTGAACTGGATTCAGGATCAGGGTGACGTGTAGCGGTCCCGGGTGACGTGTGTGTGCGTCGCTTCGCTTGCGTAGCGGCCGATGCTAGAGAACTAGAGAGGGAGTGCATATTGGAAGCGTTGTTGGTGATTGTCGCGGTGCTCTTGAGCGCGATGCTGATCGTGTTGATCGCAGGGATTCTGATCTATATTCGGCGTCTGGACAAGGCCATCGCCGAGATCAGCCACACGCTCTCGGTCGCAAGGAAAGAAATACTGCCTTTGTCCGAGGACATAAGGCGGGTCCTGGCCAATGCGGACAGCATGATTACCAGCGGACGCAGGCAGTGCGATCGCATGAAACGCGTCACCGACGCAGCCGAGCAGTTGCTCGATGGCAGGGCTGTGACGAGAGCGGCGGGAGCAGCCGTTTCGACGTCCAGAAACACGGTCCTTACAGCCTTGGAAGGGCTCAAACAGGGGCTTAAGGCATTACGTCAATCAAAACCGGAAACAAAGGAGGAACAGCGCAATGAGCAATGAGCATGAAGAGAAAAGTGTAGTCCTGAACTTTTTGGCGGGTATGGGTCTGGGGGCCTTGATAGGAGTGGCCACAGCTTTGCTGCTGGCGCCCAAATCGGGCACTGAAACCAGGCAGGACATCGTGAACGCCACCGAGGACTTGAGGACAAAGGCCAGCAAGGCGATGCAGGACATCTCGAAGTCCAGCGAGGAACTGGTCAAGAGGAGCAAAGACCTGCTCGAGTCCACCAAGGAAAAAGTGCAGAACGCCGTGGACGCCGGTAAGCAGGCGATGAGCGCGAAGAAGGAAGAACTTTCCGAACCCGGCGACGAATAGTGGGCTTCGTTTGCTTGCGATATACATTGAACCTGCGATTTGGGAAAGAATGTACGCGTAGGCCGTTGACCGTGCCTGCGTGGAAATAACTATCAGCCTGAGGTGACGAACGTGAATTTTAAGATGGATATGCGAACACTCGACCATGGGCTTCCGATTATCGATCTCGAGGGCGAGGTGGATGTATACACCGCGCCGCAGTTGAAACAGCAGGTGATTAGCGTACTTGAGAGCGGGGCAAAGGAACTGATTGTGGACCTCACCAAGGTCGATTATCTCGACAGCACCGCTCTGGGCGTTCTGATCGGCGGCCTCAAGCGCATGCGCGAGGCGGATGGGAATGTGACTCTTGTGTGTCCAAGCCCTCGTATCAAACGGGTGTTCGAGATCACGGGGTTGGATAAGATTTTCGACATCTACAATACCCAAGAGGACGCCCAGGAAGCCATCGGAAAGGAGAACATATAGACGTGCCGAATAGTGTGTGTCCAACGTGTGTTGAGCTGACAATACCGTGCGTGCCCGAGTTCGTGGGTGTCGCCAGACTGGCCATTCTGGGCGTGGCGAGTAGGATGAAGTTCTCGTATGACGAGGTCGAGGACGTCAGACTGGCGGTAGGGGAAGCCTGCACCACATCCGTCGAATGGGCCCAAAGAAACGCAAAAGAGAATTCGACCATCACGCTTCGCAGCGAAATTGATTCCAAGAAGCTCACGGTGGATATATTCGATAATGCGGGGGCCAGAAACACCGACAGCGCCGGGGCCGATGCGGAACAGGAGCCCGAAAACCTCGGCGCGCTGCTGATCACTCTGCTGGTGGATGAAGTCTCCGTGGAAGCCACTGATGGAGGAACACACGTTCGGATGGTTAAGTATGCGGGACAACGATAACACCTCAGGGAAGAAGAAGGGAAGCGTGGCGGACTGGACCGACGAAGAGACCGAGCAGCTCTTCAGACGGTTTATGCGCACAAGGGGCGCGCAGACCCGGGACCAGTTGGTCATGATGCACCAGAACCTGGTGCGCTTCTTGGCGGGTAAGTTCGCCAATCGCGGCGAACCCCTTGAAGACTTGGTGCAGGTCGGGGTGATCGGCCTGATCAATGCGGTCGACAGGTTTGACCCCGAGAGGGGAACGAAGTTCTCCACCTACGCGACACCAACTATTGTCGGAGAGATCAGACGGCATTTCCGGGACAAGGCGTGGAGCCTGAAAGTCCCACGCAGACTGCAGGAACTCAATCTTGCCGCCAACAAGGCCGCCGAGGAACTCGGCCAGCGGCTGGGGCATCCCGCGACTGTGCAGGAGATAGCCGTGCATGTCGGGGCCAGCGAGGAAGAGACGCTGGAGGCCATAGAACTTGGAAACGCCTACGATACTGTCTCGTTGGACAGTAAACTGCCGCACGAGGGCGAGTCGGCGCCGCTGACGCTTGCGGAGTTCGTCGGCGATCTCGATGCGTCGCTTCAGAGCATCGAGACCTACGGCGATCTCAAGCAGGCCGTGGATTGCCTGGAACCCAGGGAGAAAGCGATAATATACTTTCGCTTCTTCAAGGACATGTCGCAGACCGAGGTGGCCAAGAGGCTCAATATCTCGCAGATGCACGTGTCCAGGCTTCAGCAGAAAGCGTTGAAACGCCTCAAGGAACTCTTGAGCGCGTAGCATGGCGCGCAGGATTGTATATTCGGTACCTCTCAAACACATGGATGATCAACCGAAATGGCGGCTCGTGAAC
>Ga0315287_10007047_pt1 | contig 11249 bp, 11 predicted proteins | sample YL17G11_0_MG_FD_205037 | JGI IMG/M metagenome (GOLD analysis project Ga0315287, IMG submission 205037) | Sediment microbial communities from Yellowstone Lake, YNP, Wyoming, USA - YL17G11_0 | ecosystem: Environmental > Aquatic > Freshwater > Lake > Sediment | place: USA: Wyoming | collected...
CGAAAGAGTTCCTCTCGCACATGGCGCAGGGCGAACCGGTCACGAAGGTGCATATCTCGGTGGATGAGGGAGGGAGTTTCCAGTACCAAGTGAATTGAATCAGGGGAAGGCCCCGAATCACAGGCGCACAGGCGGGATCGACAATATCTATTTGGATAGCTCCGGCTGCCTAATTTGATACAGGTGCGTTGAGAATCCATATAGATGGGTCACGAAGTCCGTGAATTCTGTGATCTGGAGAGGGCAAGGGCCGGCTCATCCAACGGCACGATGTTTGCTGAGAGATGAGCATGGGTTCTGGGACCGACCACGAACAAGTCTGATACAGAGCGGAGAACGGGATGCCTCTCACCCAAGAAAATCGGCTGATCGCCATCGACACGCCGCTGGGGCCGGATGTCCTCTTGCTGCGAGGCTTCACCGGACACGAAGCGATCTCCCGGCTCTTCAACTTCGACCTGGATCTGCTGTCTACCGATCCGGAGATCAAGTTCGAGGAGATCATTGGCCAGAAGGTGACCATTCGGGTCAGGCTAGGGAAGGAGAAGGAGCGGTTTTTTCATGGGATGATCAGCCGCTTCATGCAGACGGGGAGTGACACCGGCTTGGCCAACTATCGCGCGACGATGGTGCCGGCCCTCTGGTTTCTGACCCGCACGGCAGATTGCCGGATATTTCAGAACAAAAAGGTGCCGGACATCATTCAAGAGATCTTGAAAGAGAACGGTGTCACCGACATCAAGACGGTGTTAAAAGGGACCTACGAGCCGCGGGATTATTGCGTCCAGTATCGCGAGACGGATTTTAACTTCGTGTCCCGCCTCATGGAGCAGTACGGCATTTTCTACTTCTTTGACCATGAAGAAAAGAAACATACCCTGGTTTTGTCAGACGACCTGTCGGCCCATCAGCCATGCCCGGAGCAACCGAAAGTCTCCTGGAATCCGCAGGGGAGTGACAACCTGGATGAGGACGTGATTACGAGCCTCCAGTGGGAAGAAACGTTCCGGTTCGGCAAATATGCCGTCACCGACTACAACTTCGAAACCCCGAGCACGAGCTTACGGGCCGAGGTCAAGACCCAGATCGAAGTTGGGGGGAACAGCAAGTACGAGATCTACGACTATCCGGGGGAATATGGGAAAAAAGCCGAGGGCGACGGCATCGCCAAAATTCGGATGCAGGAAGAAGAGGCGCAGTATAAGGTGATCAGCGGCAATGGCACGGCGCGTGTGTTCACGACCGGCTACAAGTTTACCTTGCAAGACTATGTCCGGAAGGATGTGAACGGGGACTATGTCTTAACGCAGGTTCAGCATGTCGCATCGGTGGGGAACACCTATGCAACCGGATCGGCGGGTGGCGGAAACGAAGATGACTACTCCAACTCCTTTGCCTGCATCCCCGCAAAGCGGCCCTTCCGTTCTCCTCAAGTGACGCCGAAGCCGATGGTTCAGGGGCCTCAGACGGCGGTGGTCGTCGGGAAATCCGGCGAAGAGATTTGGACGGATAAATACGGCCGGGTGAAGGTCCAGTTCCATTGGGATCGGTATGGCAAAATGAACGAGAGCAGTTCCTGCTGGGTGCGCGTGTCCCAAAACTGGGCGGGAAAAAACTGGGGTGCCATGTTCATCCCCCGCATGGGGCAGGAAGTCATCGTCGAATTTCTCGAAGGCGACCCCGACCAGCCCATTATTACCGGCCGTGTCTATAACGCTGAGCAAACGGTGCCCTATCCCTTGCCGGCGGAGCAGACGAAGAGCACGATCAAGTCGAACAGCTCCAAGGGCGGTGGGGGCTCAAACGAGTTTCGGTTTGAAGATAAAAAAGGCAGCGAGGAAATCTTTCTGCACGGACAGAAAGATTGGAATATTCTGATCGAGAACGATAAGGGCCAAACCATTGGGCATGATGAGACGCTGCATGTCAAAAACGATCGGACCAAACTCATCGACCATGATGAGAATAGCGAAATAATAAATAATCGGAATAAAAAGGTCGATGTTGATCAAAGTGAGACGATTGGGAGAAATAAATCAATCAAGGTAGGAGGGGGCCACACAGAGCAAATCGAAGGTAGCATGATGATCACTGTCGGATCAACGCTGACTGAGTCTGTGCTCATCAATTATGCAGAAACCGTTGGTGGTGCCATGGAACAGACTGTAGGTGGCGCCCTCGCAATTACGGTCGGCGGCGCAATGGCTGAAACGGTGGGCGGTGCCAGAGTAGAGTCTGTGGGGCTTCAGAGCTCAGAAAATGTTGGCAAGAATAAGTCAGTCAACATTGGGAAAGATCTGAGCGAAAGCGTTGGGCAGAACAAAGATGTAAATGTTGTGAAAGATTTCTCAGAAACCATTGGAGGGCAGCACAAGGAATCGGTTACAAAAGAATACATTCTCAATGCTAAAAAGGTCCAAATTGTAGCCGAAGATGAAATTAATATTAAGACTGGAAAAGCGGAAATTACCATGAAGAAGAATGGCGATATTACTATCAATGGAAAAAAGATTACCGTTGAAGGCAGCGGCAACGTAATCCTTAAAGGCAGCAAGGTCTTGTCTAATTAACATGCAGAATGTACTTACACAGGTCTTAGAGTCAGTTCATGCTCATTCCTCTGCCATAAACAGCATATGTGTGGGGAAAATTATTGCAATTAATGACAAGGGGCAATCAATCATTGATTATCCCGATAATTCACTGGGCCCACTCGTTGCCCGATCGATCGTCGTTGATCTATTGAGAGACATCACCAAGAGCAATGAAAATGTTCCCGTTCTGCTTGTTTTTGAAAATAGCGATCCAGCATTGCCGATCATTGTCGGGGTCATTCATGAATCGGTGCAAGCTTCATTCCTCCAGGAAGTCGTACATGCTACGGAACAGCCGCGCCAAGCGCAGATTGACAACAAGAGAGTCGTTTTTGAGGCCGAAGAAGAAATCGTCTTACGCTGTGGGAAAGGTTCGATCACACTCCGGAAGGATGGCAAAATTATTTTGAAAGGTACGGAACTCGTCAGCCGTGCTTCTCGAACAAATAAGATTAAAGGAGCCTCCGTCGCAATTAATTGAGTGCTCTTTCTTCGTAGGGGTGGGTTTGAACCCGCCCTCTTGATTCTTCAATCCCCTCTCCCCTGGATGGGGAGGGGTAGGGTGAGGGGGTAATCTCATGGGAGCCACAGTCGGCGTCAACAATTTATCTGTCGTTCATGCAGACAGTGGTGGTGTAAGCCCTTCTTTCCCTGATGTCTGCAAAACCCCATCTCCAGCAGGCCCCATTCCAATCCCCTACCCCAACATCGCCAAATCGTCTGATACTGCCAGTGGAACGTCAACTGTCAAGTGCGATGGGAACCCAACCTGCGTGAAAGACTCAAATTTCAGCATGAGTACAGGAGATGAGGCAGGAAGCGCAGGGGGTGGTGTTGCCTCTAACAAGATAAAAGGCAAAGCTGAGTTTGTGAACGTTTCATTCGATGTGAAGTTTGAGGGGAAAGGCGTCGCACGCACTTTTGATCCCATGCTTCATAATGACAAGAACACACCACCGTTTCCTCTTTTGCAAGGTCCAGTTGTCGCTAAGGGAAAAGAAAAGGGCGAATGCTACATTTGTAACCACCCGATGGATTAGGAATGACCGAATTTTCTGACAAAGTCTGCGTCACCGGCATGGGCATGGTGACATCTCTAGGGTTGGATGTAAAAACCTCCTGCGCTGCGGCCAGGGCTGGAATCAGTCGAGCGCGACAGCTTGACTACTTTCCGGTCCGTTCACCCGAAGATGGATCCATCTCCGGGGTCGCAGGGCATCCGGTGCCAGAAATCACCCGTGGCTTTGAGGGCGATGCCCGACTGCTTCGTTTGATGCAGGCCGGATTGGCCGATCTCCAGCGACAAGTGCCGAGTGCCCCATGGAAATCAGCTCGCACAGGATTTTATCTTTCGCTTCCCCACCCACGACGGATCTATACCGGACTGGACCTTATTCCAGATGAAGGAGAACGCCAAGAAAGGTTAGAGGAAGCTAGAGAGGCTGAGCAGGAGCCACTAGACGATACCATACCTCAACGGCTGCTTGAAAAGGCAGCCCAATTATGTGGATGGCATGGAAAACCATCCCTCCGCTTTGTGGCAACTTCTGGGCATACTGGTGTGGCTGAAGTGATTCATAAGGCTATTGAAGATCTGTCTTCTGGACAGATGGAAATGGCGATTGTTGGTGGAGTGGATTCACTGATGGAAGAAGACACACTGGAATGGTTAGGCAATATGGGACGACTCAAGACCCCATCACTGCCTGATGGGCTTCAGCCAGGGGAAGCCGGGTCATTTCTGTCAATCGAGACATGGCAGAGAGTGAAAGCAAGAGGTGGCTGTGCCTTAGCGATTGTGCAACAAGATGTGTGCGTAGGAGAGGAGTCGAAGACCTTGCTGTCGGGGGGGGCTCCAGTCGGCATAGGTTTATCAAGCGTCCTTTCCAGAATCTCGACCAGTACGGATTGGAAGGGGAATCAGCCACTTTGGTTAATTACCGATCAAAATGGCGAACATTTTCGCGCGATGGAGTGGGGCACTGCGGTTGTTGGGCTTGTTGCTAGCTCGCAGGCGTTCATAGCTCCTATACTATGGCATTCAGCGGAATCATTCGGTGACACAGGTGCTGCTAGTGGAGCGGTATCTTTATGTATGGCAATCAGGGGATTTAACCGAGACTATGCTCCTGCGAAAAATGTAGTGGTAATTTCTTCCGCGGAAGGTTCGCATCGGACGGCGATTTATTTAGTTAAATAAATAAAAATGGGAAAAAAGAAACACAAGGAAGGGAAAAGAGTTGGCAAGTTCTGCGCTTTGAAGGCAAATAAGTGTGAGCCACCTTGCACTTCCGCCCCGCCGAATAAGTACCGGGAAAATTGTGAGCCTCCTCCTGCAGGATGGGACAAGCTTACTTATCCGCAACAATTTAGAAAATTTTTTTCTAGAAGGCGCCCATGGGAAGCACACCATGTCTTGTGTGTATCGGCTGTCAATTCAGTATTTACTGGTAGGAGCTCTGGAATAACAAAAATAGTTAAACAAACAGAATGGTGTATCAACAACAAGAATAACATGTATGCAATGCCTATGTGGGGGCACACTCTTCGATGGTACATTAATGCAGCCGAGCCTGGATTCAGAATGATCAAACTTGCAGACGGCTCTGTCTGGCACAAATCATCAATCCCCCCTCCTCCCTTTGAAAACATTCCGCAACATAATTATGGCCATGGTGATTATATAGAAGAAGTTAAGACGAAACTAAAGAGGATTGCGGCTAAGGTAAAGGAAGGAAAGGAATCTCATGAAATAAAAGTTCAGAACCTAAGGGATGATATAGATGATGCATCAATCTACTTTAAAGAGAAACTCGACGAAAGAGGGCAACGTTGCGGCGGTACACATAAGGCATGGGACATGGGATTAAGAGCGTCCGGAGATTCCAAGTCGGACTGGTATAAACCATTTTCAATGGCTGCAAGTCCGAGAGAAATTACATTTCCCTGCACTGCCCCTTCAAAAATGTTTAGTGGCGAGATGGGGAGGCGAATCGGAAAACATGTTCAATTTATGTGGACGAATATAGGATGACACAATCACAATACTTGATCCTCGCACATGACCAAAATTGCGTAGACGCCTGTGTGCTAGATGAACTTAAAGGGATTGAATGTGAATGGGAGCTTCATGAAGGAGTTTCTCAGATTGCCAAATTTCCCAAGGGTGTCACTTTTACTATGCATCCAGATTATCCTTATAATACCGTACTAACAGACAGTTTGAGGAACACTGATCTGGTATTCGTCGCATCTCTGAGGCTCAAAGACTTTCTCGAAGCTAGAGCGTTGTCGGATGTAGAATATCTGAGGGTTACCGTTATTGATCACAAATGTAGGACTGCAAGTAGAAATTTTTATATTATCCACCCGATTAATCCTGTGGATTGTCTCGATATTGATAAGTGTGAGGTGAAATGGTCCAAAATAGACTCGAAGGATATTTCGAGCCTCAGGCATCTTGTACTCGATGAGTCCAAGCTCAATCCGCAGAGGGCATTATTTCGCCCCAAATACTTTTGTCAAGTTATTCTTGTCGAAAGAAATCTGGCCGAATCTATTGATCGAGAAGGTTTTACCGGAATTCGATGGATTGAATTGAAGGATTATCCTGAATAATAATCGACAGAGACTCCGGTGCAGATTGCCTATGATCTCAATGCAATGGGAGTTTAAAACTAGTTGTGAATCTTAAGGACTATGGCGAAAATCTGGCCTACGAAATCGCTTTTTGGATGGAGGGGCTGAGTGATCCAGAATATCCGGTCAAAGAACTCGGACATTTAAGTCTAGAGCTTTCTGATAAATTACGATCCTTAGCAATTATGGCTCTTCTCGTCAAAGGATCAAGTGATCTTTTTCACCATAATCTGATTCGCAGTGCTATGGCTCGTGAAACGTATCTTAAGAGAGTGAAGGAAGCTGAAGCTTTCAATGATCATCACTGGTGCTCTGGGCGCTATGGCGCGTTGTTAGATGCAATAGCGGCATACGACGATGAATTAGCTATGCGTATTGTGATTCTTTCTCCCAAGGAATGGCGAAAAGGACACGAATACGAAGACGATTATTGTTATGCACAGATCCTCCATCGATTAGTTCAGGAGGTACCCCCAATCGATGAGATTCCTTCTCTTCTTAACCAATTTGAAGTATGGCTAGAGGGCGAGCCTAGTGCACGGTTTGAGCTCTGTAAGGCGTTGGCTGAACGAAATCAAGAAGCCTTTGATGAAGCCTTTGAAGAATTGTTGGAAGAGCGAGAAGCTCAGATTACGGCAGATATTGAACGTGGGCAAATGGAAGAACCAGAGATTATTGCCCAACGCCAAGTCTTCGTCGAAGGTCTGGCTATTTTGCGTCTTGCCGAAAAGCTCGGTTTGACGACTCAGGACGAATACAAGTATTGCCCCTCCCTCGCCCGCATTCCCATGCAGGAACCTTTCCCTGGTGAATGAACGGTAGGAATGACCACAGCCATGGTTTGCATAAAAAGAATCTCTCCACAATGGCGCATATGATGCTGAAGCCGCTTGATACTGAGACGCGCAGCACATTTCAAGATGCGAATGCTTGGCCTGCCCAAGTTCTTCCTGGGACAGTTCTCTACAGATATAGAACAACCACTCAACAGGCGAATGGGTCTTAACATGCAAAAGCGGGACAGATTCATTTTTCCGCTAAGTGCTTCCGAGAGTGTGCTCTGACTCCCTTTCGGGAAAGGATTACAGGCCGCGAAAACAAAAGTGTTTTTGGGGGAAAATTTTACTACTCATGGGCCACCCTAAGATCGACAATAACACCCCGTTCGCCTTTGAAATGTTGTTCCTTGCCGATGAGGAAGGCCGGCCGCTGTTTGTGCCGCTTGTGAAGGCGACGTATTCCATTCCTGACAAAGGACAATTAGTAATGGCGGACAAGCCAATGCCGGTAAATCCTGCAGGGGAATACTGGGGAGATCCCAATGCATCTAGCTACAAGTACGAACCAGAAACTGCGTTTGTCAAGCTTGTTACTGATGTCGTCTTAATCGGTCACGCTCATGCTCCACGCGCGGGTACAAAGGAGACGCTGGTTTCCTTGCAGGTTGGTCCGCTCAAGAAAACGGTGAAGGTTGTTGGGGATCGTGTGTGGGGAAAAGTGCTCGGTAAGACGATGATGACTAGCCCTGTGCCGTTTGAGAAGATTCCGCTGATCTACGAACGAGCGTTCGGTGGATGGGATCGCAGCCATTCTCATCCGGAGAAACATACCTTTGAGCCGCGCAATCCGGTCGGCACGGGCTTTCGGTCGAAGAAAGGGAATTTTGAAGAGGGGATTCGGTTGCCGAATCTGGAAGATCCGAAGCATCCTCTGAAGTCGTACGGCGATACGCCACCCCCGGCCGGGTTTGGTTTTACTTCTCCAAATTGGCAACCCCGTGCGGCTCTTGCCGGAACCTATGACGAGCAATGGATGAAGGAGCGTATGCCGCTGCTCCCCACCGATTTCGATCGCCGGTTTTTTAATGCGGCCTCACCAGGATTGATCGCTCAAGGCTATCTGAAAGGTAATGAACCGGTACTGATCGAAAACGCGTCGCCGGGGGGACGATTGACGTTTCAGCTTCCTGGTGTTGCTCCACCCAAGATCCACGTAGAGTTGCGAGGCGGGGTTCACCACGACCTGACGACGAACTTAGACACGGTGATTATTAATACCGATGAGAATCTGCTCTTTCTCATCTGGCGTACGCATCTTGTGGTTCGTCGAGGGCCGCAGGATGTGGTGGCGATTCAGGTATCTGCGGAAGGAGTTCCAGCTGCTGCTGCTCTCGTATCGTGAATGTCTTTATCGAAATTGTCTCCGGCCCTGAGAAAGGGCGCACCCTCCAGCTATCGGACAATCAACTCTTGCGTGTCGGGCGGAGCAAAAAAGCTGACGCGGTATTTGCTCTCGACAAGTCGATCTCCAGCCTGCATTTCTCTCTCGAATGTGCCGAGCAGATCTGCCGCATTAAAGATTTGAACAGTCGGAATGGAACATTCCTGAATGGGCGGCGGGTCACCGAGGCTGTGCTCAAGACAGGCGATGAAATCCTCGCTGGGCATACGACCTGTGTTGTATCTATTCATGATACATCCCTGTCTGCCTCGTCATCTGTTCGAACAGGGGCCTCCGTGGAGGAATCCATCAGTTCTGACCAGACAATTGCCCTGACCATCACGCCAACTGTTCCGGTAGCGACTCTGGACCAGATGGACGTCTCTGCTGCCGTCACGAAGGAAACGAAGCCTTCCCGTGTAGCCCGATCACCGCGTCGCTTCTATGTGGACCTGTATGAAGAGCATCTTGAAGAGGCCTCATTCTTGTATGCACAGCGATTGACCTTGCTCGATGACCTGGAAGTGTCCTGGATCACTGTCGGTGAATGGGACGAGCGGCTGGAAGCCCATATCGATGCCTTGGTGGTCGGAGAAGATTTGGCGCTTGAGGTCTGCGCGCAACACGCGGCCGAAGGGGATTTTGGTGAACTCTTTGCCGCGGTCTGTGTCTTCTGTCGGCAACAGCGATTCGATCTTCTGCAGAAAGTCTTGGCAGCATTGGACCTAGAAGATCCAGAAAAGCTCCAGGCGATGGCGGACGCGCTGAAGTACGAATGTCCCGCAGAGTGGCAGCCGGAGTTGCTCCGCGTCCTACCGGCCGACGATCCCCGTATGCGGTTTCTTCAGGCGACGTTCTGCGGGTACCGGCGCATGCGAGAGGCGCGTGAGTGGAGCACGATCACCGAAGGCGATCCTCCGGCTGTCATCGGTCGGGTAGCTTGGGCCTGTGGCCGCATTGGAAGCGGGGGTGAAAAGACTCTCTTGCGGCAGGCGATGGCACACGAGGATGGGGCAGTTCGATCTGCCGCGATCCTGGCCTTGCTTCGACTGGGGGATCATCAATTTGTTCTGGAGTCTCTGGGCACTGTGTCTGATCGTCCTATTCCTTGGCCTACGGTGGCGGTGGGAGAGTCTCGTACGTTGGTAAATCTTCTCCTCAGCCGTGTGGCGCGGAGCACTCCCACGCCGGATGAGTTGCTCGCCTTGGGAATTCTTGGCGATGTAGCGGCTGTGCCGGTTTTGCTTGCCCACCTTCCGCAGGAAGAGTTGGCGCCGGCTGCGGCCTTGGGGCTCAATGTGATGACCGGCGCGGAACTCTATGAGAAGGCCTTTATCCCCGAAGTGATGGATGAAGATGAGTTGTTCGAGGACGAAAAGGAACAGGTGAAAAAAGGTCAGCCTGTTCTGCGGCCTGATGGGAAGCCCTACGGCGAGAATGTCGTACGCTTGTCGCAAAAGGCTGAGGACTGGCAGCAGTGGTGGAGTGCCAACAAGCAGCGATTCAAAGCCGGTCTGCGTTACCGAAGCGGCGCACCGTTTAGCCCAGGACCGCTGGTGGAAAATATGGCGTTCGAGAAAACGCCTCGAAAGATCCGGCAACTGGCCTATGAGGAATTGGTTATCCGATACGGCGCCGACATTCCCTTCGAAGCCGATATGCCGGTCACGCAGCAACAGGCCGCAATTGCGAAATGGAAAAGCTGGGTGACGGCCAACGAAGGGCGATTCAAACCAGGCGAGTGGTATCTAGGTGGCCAGCTTCTTAGCACCCCAGGCCAGCGCTGATCACATGTTCACTTTTCAACCGAAGTGCCCGGCTTCCGGCAGCAGGCGTTACTTGGACTCAAGAGTTGAGGGAGGAAATGAGGGAGCTAGGCCGCAACGCGGCGCTTGATTTTGTGGAGTTCCTGTTCGAGTCGATTGAGGCGAGACTGAGTGGTTTCCTCTCGTGTGGCGCTTGCAGTGAGTAGCGTGTTTAAGAGTCGCTGGTAGGGGATTCCGGTTTTGCTCGATAATGTCTTGAGGGCCTTAAGACTATCCGTGTCGAGATGAACTGTGATGGTCACCCGCTTCTTTTTGAAGAGCGCAGCGCGGATCTTTTTCGTTGCCACTCGGTCAATTCTCAGGTGACTGAGACTTGGTTGTTTCATGGTAGTGGGAGAGAATAACAGGGGTCAAGTCTTGACATCACGGTTTGCGTGAGAGTAGGTTCCGCCCATGGCTCGCCCGCTTTGACTGGAATTTCCCGGCGCAAACTCTCACGTGACTGCACCCTCTATTTGGGACTCTGCCCATCAGTTTTTCTCTCTCCTGCCATATAGGTTAGGATGCGAAGAGAGCTTTTAACTTAGCCTGTTTCTGCACTACAATAGCCCCAATGCCAGAGATTAGCCGTTTTTTCGGAATCATTATCCGGATGTTTGCCGAATTTACTTCGCCACATCATACACCGCACTTTCACGCCTATTATCAGGACGATGTGGCGGTCTATAGTATTGATCCCGTCGAACTCATGGCAGGTCAGTTGCCCGGGCGTCAACGGCGCTTAGTAGAAGCGTGGGCAGAACTCCATCAGGCGGAATTATCGGCTGACTGGCAACAATTGCAGCAGGGAGCAAGTCCATTTCCGATCGATCCTCTCAGATAAGGAGCAATGATGGGGCATCTTTAGGGAATGGGGTCAGGTCTTGCAATCCTACAAGGTGAGGGGTAGACTCCCGTGCCATGGCACGTCCGCTCCGTCTTGAATTCCCCGGGGCCGTCTATCATGTCACCAGCCGGGGCAATGCCCGGC
>Ga0315287_10007048_pt1 | contig 11248 bp, 10 predicted proteins | sample YL17G11_0_MG_FD_205037 | JGI IMG/M metagenome (GOLD analysis project Ga0315287, IMG submission 205037) | Sediment microbial communities from Yellowstone Lake, YNP, Wyoming, USA - YL17G11_0 | ecosystem: Environmental > Aquatic > Freshwater > Lake > Sediment | place: USA: Wyoming | collected...
TGCGTCGAGCCTTTCGGTCCCGCATGGCCCAGCTGCATCGCGATCTTCGCCGGCGTTCGCGCGTGCACGTAATCGACGATTCGTTTCCATGCCGCCCGGTGCTCCGCGGCATACATCCCCGCGCATCCGGGCGATATCCGCGCGTCGGGCGACACGCAGGTCATCTCGGTGAAGACGAGCCCGGCGCCGCCGTGCGCGCGGCTGCCGAGATGGACGAGATAGTAGTCGTCGGGCGTCCCGTCGCTGCAGGAATATTGCGCCATCGGCGAAACGACGACCCGGTTCGGCACCGTCACGCCGCGCAGCGTGAACGGCGTGAACATCGGCGGCACCGGGGTTGCCGGCAACTGGTTCCTCGCGGCGAACCATCTTTCGGTGGCGGCGACAAAGCCGCGGTCGCGCAGCCGCAGGTTCTCGTGCGAGATGCGCTGGCTGCGCGTCAACAGGCTGTACGCGAACTGCTCGGCCTCGAAGCCGGCGTAGCGGTCCACGTGCTCGAACCATTCGGTCGAGTTGCGCGCGGCATTCTGGATCTTCAGCACTTCCAGCGCGCGCTCCGCTTCGTACGTTCGCAGCGCGGCGTGGAGGTCGGGCTCGGTCGTGACCGCCTTCGCCAGCGCGATCGCATCCTCCAGCGCCAGCTTGGTGCCCGACCCGACCGAAAAGTGCGCGGTGTGGGCGGCGTCGCCGACGAGCACCATCGGCGCGGCCGCGCCGAAGTTGAGCCACGTCCTGTTGGTGACGCGCAGGAAATTGATCCACGCCGAACCGCGCAGGTGCCGCGCATTGGTCATCAGCCGGTGGCCGTCGAGGTACTTCGCGAACAGGCGTTCGCAGAAGGCGATGCCCTCCTCGCCCGTCATCCGGTCGAGGCCGGCGGCCTGCCAGACCGGTTCCGGCGTCTCGACGATGAACGTCGAAGTATCGCGGTCGAACCGGTACGCGTGCGCCTGGAACCAGCCCCATTCGGTTTGTTCGAAGGCGAAGGTGAACGCCTCGAACAGCCGGTGCGTGCCAAGCCAGATGTAACGGCAGTGGCGGCGCTCGATCTGCGGCTCGAACGCCTGCGCGTATCGCGTACGCAGCGTGCTGTTGATGCCGTCGCTGGCAACGACCAGGTCCTGCACGCCGAACGCCGCCTCGTCGGCGACGTCGGTCTCGAATACCAGCCTGACGCCCAGCGCCTCGCAGCGCGCCTGCAGGATGTTCAGCAGCCGCTTGCGGCCGATGCCGCAGAAGCCATGGCCGCCCGAGGTGATCGTGCGGCCCTTGAAATGGACGTCGATGTCGTCCCAGTGGCAGAACGCGTCGAGAATCTGGGCGTGGGTTTCCGGGTCCGCCGCTTCCAGATTGCCGAGCGTCTGATCGGAGAACACGACACCCCAACCGAAGGTGTCGTAGGGCAGGTTGCGCTCGACGACGGTGATCTCGTGCCGCGCGTCGGCCTTCTTCAGCAGAAGCGCCAGGTACAGGCCCGCGGGGCCGCCGCCGATGCAGAGGATGCGCATTCGCTCGGGGCCGGCCCGTCGCCGCGAGGAAGCGGGGCCGGGACCGGCGATTGATTAGGTGAAGTTCCAATATATTAGCCATGAAATAATTTTCGTCAATACCGGTTCCCGATCACCCGCGACGCGCTGCCGTGCGCGATGCCTCCGCCGGGGGGTCGCGCGATCCCGATCGAACTCCGTCGCGATGGGTGCGCAAGTCCATGCCTGCGCTGCCGCGAAAGCGGGCGCGGCGGATCCAACCCTCGGCTTAGCTCGTCCGGCCGATTTTCAGCGGCCGGCGGTGCGCCTAGCATTCCCCTGCGCGTCCGGCATTTCGGGCGCACGGCTCGATGACCGGGGACGACGGGAATGAAGCAAGCGACTGTGCATCCGCGATGGGCGACGGCAGGCAGCATGCACGCTGCGGCGTCGGAGCCGGTCCGCGGCGCTGCGAGCGCTCCGGCGCCGGCCGCGGGCAGGATCGCGGCGAGTGGCTGGACGCTGATCGAACTGATGATCGCGCTCGCCGTCGCGGCCGGGCTGGTCGCCACTGCCGTGGCGGGATATCAGGACTGGATCGCGAGCTACCGGCTCGCGAATCTTGCGCAGCAACTCGCGAGCAGCATGAGCCTCGCCCGCTCCGAGGCGATCAAGCGCGGTGACCGCGTCAATCTCTGCCGGGCGCCCGACGGACGACGCTGCGCCGACACCGCCGGTTGGGAATCCGGCTGGCTGGTGTACGTCGACATCAATCGCGACGGCCGCGTCGACGGCGACGAGCCGGTGCTGCGCGCGGAGGGCGCCGCGCCATCGGGCATCCGCATTCTGGCCAACAGGCCGGTGGAGGATTACGTCTCGTTCACCGGTCTCGGCAACGCGCGCCTCCTGAGCGGCGGCCTGCAGATGGGCACGTTCACCGTCTGCCGCCAGGGGATGCACGCGTTCAAGGTGGTGCTCGCGAACAGCGGGCGCGTGCGCGTCGAAAAAAGCCGCGATGTCTGCGCCTGATGCCCAATAACGACAGGGAGCTCTCCATGCCGATGCCCTATTGCCCAACCGTCCGCCAGGTACCGGGCTTCACGCTGATCGAACTCATCGTCGTCATCATGATCATCGCCGTGCTTGCCGCCGCGGCCGTTCCCTCGCTCGCCGACCATGTTCGCCGGGGACGCATCGTCGAGGCGGTATCGAGGCTTGCCGACCACCGGGTGCGCATGGAGCAATTCTTTCTCGACAACCGCCGCTACGACGACGGCGCCGGCGGCTGCGGCTACGTGGCGCAGCCCGCAGGCGCTGCCGATGCCTTCGCGCTCGAATGCACCGCCGCCGCGGCAGCGTACACGGTGACCGCCACCGGCACCGCCGGCAAGGGAATGCAAGGCTTCGTCTATACGATCGACCACGCCAACGCGCGCCGGACCACCGCCGTGCCCGACGGCTGGATTGCGAGCGACCGTTGCTGGGTCGTGCGTCGCGACGGCAGCTGCGTGTAGCGTGAGCATGTCGCCGGGTACCCAACGCGGCGCGCTTCTGCTCGAAGCGCTGACGGCGATCGCGGTCTTTTCGATCGGCATCCTCGGTATCGTCGCGCTGTACGCGCAGGCGATCCGCCATGTCAACGATGCGCAGTACCGCAGCGAAGCGGCGCACCTCGCTCATTCGCTGATCGGCCGGATGTGGGCCGACGACCCGGCGGCGCTCGCGGTCCGGTACCACGCGCAGAACGGTGGCGACGGCTACGCCGCGTTCTCCCGCCTGGCACTTCGCCTGCCGGGCGCAGAGATCCCCGGCAACGCGCCTGAGGTGCGGGTGGCGAACGGTCCCTCGGCGGGAAGCCGCAGCGTGACCGTGATGGTCCGCTGGCAGCTGCCCGGAGAGCCGCTCGCCCACCACTACGGCGTGTCGGGCGTCATTGGCCGGAATTGACGCCGGTCGATTGGCAAATGCAGATCGCAACGATGGCGCGCTGCCCGCAACGCGGCGCCAGCCTGACCGAGCTCCTGGTCGGATTGCTGATCGGTCTCGTCGCGGTGGTCGTCATCCTCAACGTGTTCGCGGCCGCCGAAGGCCTGAAGCGCAATGCGGCGGGCGCCGCCGAAGCCCAGCAAAGCGGCCTGCTGTCCGCATTCACACTCGAGGTGGACATCGCCAACGCCGGCAACGGCCTCGCCGCAGCGATGAGCGAACTCGGCACCTGTCCCGACACGGGCGACATCCGAACCTCGCTGCGGCCGATCCCCGTGCTGATCACCGCCGGAGCAACAGCCGAAGCGCCCGACTCGTTCGTCGTTCACTATGCTGTCGCCCCCGCCCTCACCGGACCGATGCCGTTCGCGACCGACGCCCCGGCCGGGTCAAGCTACCGGATTCGCAGCCCGACCGGCTTCGCGCCGAAAGACACGGTCGTCGCGATCAGCCTGACCGGACACTGCGTCGCCACGACGGCGACCGCGGTAACGCCGCCGGACCCGGACGGCGTCGTCGAAATTGCCCACGCGGGCGCGCCCGATGCCTACCCGGCATCTTCGCTCCTGTTCAACCTCGGGCCGGGAAGCCGCGTCCAGCGCGTTCGCTACGACATCGTGGACAGCTCGCTGCGCAGCCTCGATCTCGTCAACCCCGGCGCAACGCCCAATCCGCTCGCGTCGAATGTGGTCAACATGAAAGTCCAGTACGGAGTGGATAACGACAACGACGGCTTCCTGGATACGTGGGTTCCGGCCACCGCTGCGCCCTGGACCCCGGCCAGCGTGCTGGCGGCGCCGGCCGCAACGCTGGCCGGAATCAAGGCGATACGCATCGGGCTCATCGTGCGCAGCGAGACCTACGACCGCGACGCGAGCCGCAATTTCAACTGGGTGCTGTTCGACTGCGGGCTTGCCGACAAGACGCAATGCGCCGGGCGCCTCGCCGGTACGCTGCCGCCGAATTGGCGTTACCGCACCTACGAAATGGTCATTCCGCTGCGCAACCAGATCTGGAATAGCCGCCCATGAAGGCAGGCGTCAATGGCGCGCGGCCGGTCCCGTTCACCAACGCAGGCGAGCGCGGCCTCGCGCTCGTGGTTGCCCTGATCGTGCTGGTCGCGATGAGCCTCTCTGCCGCGGCGCTCATCCGCGCCGTCGACACGACGATTGCCGTTACGGGCAATCTCGCCTTGCGCGAGGCATCGATCCCGCCCGCCGATGCCGCGGTCGAGGAAGCCTTTGCATCGCTGTTCCAGGCCAACGTCATCACCGACCGCGAGCATGATCTGGTCGCCCGGAGCTACTACGCGTCGCGGCAGCCCGGCGAAGACGGACGCGGCGTGCCGTTTGCGCTGCAACTGCCGGGCAACTACCCTGCGAACGCCCGGGTGCTTGATGCCGGCAGCGGCAACTCGCTGCGCTATGTCATCGAACGCGTTTGCCTTCACCCCGGTCCGGCGACGCCCGGCAACTGTGCTCTGGTGAGGCCGTACGCGTCTGGCGGCACCCCGACCCCGGACGCAAGCGCATCCGCGCCGCCCGTTCCCTTGTTCCGGGTCACCATCCGCGTCGACGGTCCGCAGAACGCGGTCTCCCACGTCCAGTCGATGCTGCGCGACTCGTCGCCACCCCGCCGGATGTCGTGGCGAATCCTGAGCGAATAGCAAATCGGAAATCGACCGCGAATTCGCAGCCGCTGCGGGGGTACGCGCCGCCGGGCTGTGCGCGCAAACGTGGGCGGTCCCGATTTCGGATCGTTCTACCCCATCAACGGCATCTGGAACCCCGGTGCGGCGCTGCCGTCGGCGGGCCAGCGCGCGGTGATCGCCTTGCCGCGCGTGTAAAAACGCACGCCGTCCATCCCGTGGACGTGCAGATCGCCGAACAGCGAGTTCTTCCACCCGCCGAACGAAAAGAACGCCATCGGCACCGGGATCGGGACGTTGATGCCGAGCATGCCGACGTCGACATCCTCCTGGAACCGCCGCGCGGCGTGGCCCGACCGCGTGAACAGCGCCGCGCCGTTGGCGTAGGGATTGTCGTTGATCAGGGCGATCGCTTCGGACAGCGAATCGGCGCGCAGGATGACGAGCACCGGACCGAAGATCTCGTCGCGGTAGATCGCCATCGCCGGCGTCACCCGGTCGAACAGCGTGGGGCCGACGAAGAATCCGGCGTCGAAGCCGGGAATGCGCGGCCTGCGGCCGTCGACGACAAGCGTCGCGCCCTCTTCCACACCACGATCGATGTAGCCCATGATCCGGTCGCGCGCGGCGCAGGTGATCACCGGCCCCATCTCGGCGTCCGGCTGCGTACCCGCGCCCACCTTCACCCGGCGGGCGCGCAGGGCGAGCCGCTCGCACATGGCGTCGCCGGCGCTGCCGACCGTCACCACCGCCGACACCGCCATGCAGCGCTCCCCGGCGGAGCCGTAGGCGGCGCCGATCAGCGCCTCGGTCGCGAAGTCGAAGTCGGCATCGGGCAGCACCACCGCGTGATTCTTCGCACCGCCGAGCGCCTGTACCCGCTTGCCGTGCCGCGCGCCCGTTTCATAGATGTATTTCGCGATCGGCGTCGAACCGACGAACGATACCGCCTTGATGCCGGGATGCGTGAGGATGGCGTCCACCGCTTCCTTGTCGCCGTGGACGACATTGAATGCGCCGTCCGGAAGTCCCGCCTCCTTCAGCAGTTCCGCCATCCGCAGCGCCAGCGTCGGATCGCGCTCCGACGGCTTCAGGACGAAGGTGTTGCCGCAGGCGAGCGCCACCGGGTACATCCACATCGGCACCATCGCCGGGAAGTTGAACGGGGTGATCCCCGCGCAGACGCCCACCGGCTGCCGCAGCGACCAGCTGTCGACATCACTGCCGACGTTTTCGCTGAACTCGCCTTTCAGCAGATGCGGGATCCCGGTCACGAATTCGATCACCTCGATGCCGCGGGTGATCGAGCCCTCCGCATCGGCCAGCGTCTTGCCGTGTTCCTCGGTGACGATCCGCGCCAACTCCTTCTTGTGCGCCTCCATGAGGTCGCGGAAGCGCATCAGGATCCGCGCCCGGCGCAGCGGCGGCGCGGCGCGCCATTCCGGCAGCGCCGCTGTCGCCGAGCGCACCGCGGCGTCGACGTCGGCGGCGTTGCCGAGCGGGACATGGCGGATCACCTCGCCGGTCGCCGGGTTGGTCACTTCGCCGTAGCGGGTCGTCGTCGCGGCAATCGCCCCGCCGCCTATCCAGAGGGGAAGTCGCTCGAGTGTGGTCAGGTCCATGGTTCTCTCCTTCGCGGCGCGCCATGCGCATGTCGATTCGCCCGGTCGCATCCCCGCTGCCAGCGGCCCCTGCTCCCAGGCTCAATCTGTTAGTGTAACCGGCCGGGCAGGCGTCGCGTTGCGCCCCGCGCATGCACGCCCCGGCGACGATACTTGCCAACCGAACGGTGTCGGGATCAGGTCATGCTGAGTTATCGCCATGGTTTCCATGCCGGCAACCATGCCGACGTGCTCAAACATTTCGTCCTGGTGCAGCTGCTTCGGCATCTGACGAGGAAAGACAAACCACTCTGGGTGATCGACACCCACGCCGGCGCGGGCTGTTATTCGCTCGAGGAGGGCTATGCCACCAAGAACGCCGAATTCGAAAACGGCATCGGCCGCCTGTGGACCCGGCAGGATCTGCCCGCTCCGCTGGCCGACTACGTGGAACAGGTGCGGAACGTGAACCCCGACGGCGTGCTGCGCAACTACCCGGGTTCGCCGCAGTTCGCGTTGCAGCTGACGCGTGAGCAGGACCGGCTGCGTTTTTTCGAGTTGCACACCAATGAAAGCAAGGCGCTCGACGAGTATTTCCGGGGTGCCGGACGCCGCGTGGCCGTGGTGGCCGGTGACGGTTTTGCCGGCCTGAAGGCGGTTCTGCCGCCGCCATCGCGGCGCGGCCTGGCGCTGATCGATCCTTCCTATGAAAACAAGTCCGATTACCGCGCCGTGCTGGTGGCAATGGATGACGCGCTGCAGCGCTTTGCCACCGGCACCTACGCCGTGTGGTATCCGCAGGTGCAGCGGCGCGAGTCGGAGAACCTGCCCGAGCAGCTGCGACGCCTCGCCGGCAGCGACTGGCTGCACCTGTCGCTCACCGTGGTGACCCCCGCAGCGGATGGCTTTGGTCTCCACGGCAGCGGCATGTTCGTCATCAACCCGCCCTGGAACCTGGAGACCCAGCTGCGCGCCGCGATGCCGAAGCTGGTGGAGGCGCTTGGCCAGGATGACCACGCCGCGTTCAGCCTGCAGTTCCAGCAGACCTGATCGACGCCGAACACCGGAGCGCTGCGCCGACACGGTTTACCATCGCCGCAGGACCTCGCAAGGACGCTGATCGCCGATGCAGCGGAAATCGAACGGGCACACAGGGAGCATTGCCGGTGATACTTTCCACAGCCGAACCGCTCAGGGGCATCTTTCCGATTGCGCCGACACCCTTCACGGACGCGGGCGAGCTCGACCTCGAAGGGCAGCGTCGCGTTCTCGATTGCATGATCGACCAGGGTGTCGACGGGATCTGCATCCTCGCCAACTATTCGGAACAATTCCTGCTTTCCGACGACGAGCGCAACACGCTCGTCGAGCTCTGCCTCTCGCACGTCGGCGACCGCGTTCCCGTCATCGTCACCTGCAGTCATTTCAGCACCCGGGTCGCGTGCGAGCGCGCCCGCAAGGCGGTGGCCGGCGGCGCCGCCATGCTGATGCTGATGCCGCCTTACCACGGTGCCAGCCTCCGTGCGGACGAGCGCGGGATACTCGAACATTTCGCGCGCGTGGCAGACGCCGCGGCGCTGCCGATCATGGTCCAGGATGCACCGCTGAGCGGCGTGACGCTGTCGGTGCCGTTCCTGGTCCAGCTCGCGCGCGAGGTGCCGGCCGTGCGCTATTTGAAAATCGAGGTGCCCGGTACGGCCGACAAGCTGCGCCAACTCGTCGCCGCAGGCGGCGACATGATCGACGGACCGTTCGACGGTGAAGAGTCGATCACGCTGATGGCGGACCTCGACGCGGGAGCGACCGGCACGATGCCGAGCGCCCTGCTTCCGGACTTGATCAGGCCGGTGCTGTTGCATCACCGGGCGGGCCGGCGCAACGAGGCGGCCGCCGCGTATGCGCGCATACTTCCACTGATCAATTACGAGAACCGGCAATGCGGGCTTCGCGCCACGAAGACCATCATGGCGGTGGGCGGCGTCATCAGGAGCGACGCGGTGCGCCATCCGCTCCAGGCCCTTCACCCGGCAACGCGGGCGGGACTGCTCGAACTTGCCGCGGAACTCGAACCGCTCGCCCTGCGCTGGGGAAAATGATACCGATGAGGAGTGATCGTCATGGCGAGAACGAAGAAGGGGCGTGGAGAAACAGCGTTGATTACCGGGGCATCTTCCGGCATCGGCGAGGCCCTGGCCGGGTGTTTTGCGAAGGACGGATATGATCTGGTGCTCGTGGCGCGCAGCGCGGACAAGCTGAAGGCGCTCGCCGACAAGCTGGCCTCGAGTCATGGCGCAAAGGTCCGGGTCGAACCCGCGGACCTGTCGACACCCGGTTCGGCAGAACGCCTTGCCGCGGCCATGAAACGGAAAAAAGTCGACATCGACATCCTGGTCAACAATGCCGGCGTGCTGGAACACGGGGCATTTGCGAACATATCGGCCAAGCGGCACCAGGATCTGATCAGCCTCAATGTATCCGGCCTGACGGCGATGCTGGCGCAGTTCCTGCCGCTCATGGTGAAGCGCGGCCATGGCCGGATCCTCAACGTGGCGTCGATCGCGGCGTTTCAGCCGGTGCCTTCGTTGGCGACCTACGCCGCGACCAAGGCGTATGTCCTGTCGTTGACGGAATCGCTTTCGGAAGAGCTGAAAGGAACCGGCGTATCGATCACCGCACTCTGCCCCGGCATCACCGCGACCAACATGATGAGCACGGCGCAAGGGGCCAGTCCGGAGCTCGCCCAGCTTCCGGGAATGCTCGTCGGGAACGCCGACGTGGTTGCGGCGGAAGGTTACGAGGCGTGCATGAAGGGCGAGGTCATCCGGGTGCCTGGAATCGTGAATCTGGCGATCACGCTGACATCCCGCGCCTCGCCAAGGTGGCTCCTGCGACGCATCTCCGGCACGCTGGGGCGCAAGACGTTGCGCGGGTGAACTAGAGCGGCAGAAATACCGCCGTCGCGAGACCCTGGGTGAAGCGACGGATGACGCGGTTCGTCCGCTGTGACATCACAATGGCGAGCGCGTCCTGATAGGCGATGAGCTTGCCGATTTCGCGCTCGAACGAAAGATTGGGCGCAGCCACGGACATTTCGTTGCTGAGCAGCATCGGCTCGCCGTTGGACTCACGGGCGTTGGCGAGCTTCCACGCCGCGATCTCGATGTTGCGCGCGGCGTTGTAGAGACGCTGCGGGTCGAGGCTGTCGGTGAGGTAGAACTCCGTCTTGTCGCCGTACGCCTGCGTGATCATGCTGCCGAGACCGACGCCGAACGCGAAGACCCGATCGCCGCTGAAATCCGGACGGAAGGCGATCTGCAACGCCTCGATGCCCCGCAGGTTCGAGAGCTCCGCAAAGCGCCACGCGTTGCGCGGATCGAACGCCCGGGCGACCGCGGCTTCCGGCGTGGCGGCGCCGCTCTTCCGGAGTTCGCGCGGGTTGCGCCGGTAGAGCTTCTCCATCAGCAGCCTTGCCGACGCGATGCTCTCGCGCAGGTGCACCTCGGCGATGGAGTCGACGTCGGACTTGACGAGATCGCTCATGCTGAAAGGTGCCTCGCGCGGCGGCGGGCGGTGGCCGGTCGACGGGGCGGTCGGCGGGTAGGTCGGCGTCGATGAGCAGGCCGCCAGCAGGCATGCGGCAACCGCTGCGCCTGCGCGGCGGATGGGCAAACCACGACGAGAATGACGTTCGATCATCATCTGCCTCGCACCGACCGGCTCCTGGACTGATTATCACCCGAGGACGGGTCACGGCACCCACTGATCATGACCCCGTTCGACAAGCTCAAGACGTTGCCACCCCTGACCATCAACCTCCAACCCGGCATCACCCTCAATAGCCTTGAACGCCAAGCACGTCAGATGACCGATAATGACGCCGCGAAAACCCTGACCGACGCTCGGTCAAAGCTCTTCCGATCCATCCACCGTCGATCCAAAGCCGTCGCCTGACTCACCCAGTGAACTGACCGCCTACAGGCTCATTCCGCTATTGGAAAATACTGCATCCCGAGGGTGCACGATCAAGCAGTGGCCGAGCGGCGGGTTTTTCCGCAACCACGAACCGATTGCATGGCAGAGGCGCACCGCTCGGTTGGCGCTTCGAGCGACTGGCTTCGCTACGGCGGCTGAGCTTGGCGTCCTATGATGGCGAACAATCAATTCGCCTTGAACTTGCGCTCGACCCTTAGCCCGAACGCAATCAAGCTTTGACCGAAGCAAGAGAATGCGAGGCGCTGTCCACCGCGCCTGGGCTCAGTCAAGGCGCGTGTCACGTGCGGATCAAGAGTCCGCCGCTCTTTGCCTCGTGTCTGTTTGATTGATGCTGACTTGGTGCAAGGCTCGGGAACAGATACTAATGGGAACATTACCGAAGTTGGGTGCTCGAATGAGCCCAACCTATTGATTTTTGGCTCGCCAAGCCGGGCCAATCCGGGCACCTATGGGTTGAAACGGTAGCGCTGGCTCGATTGAGGTAGCTCGGACTTGATCCCATTCCGACGGTACGAACCTTCGTAGATCCGCGCGGCCACGTCCTCGGGCGTCCG
>Ga0315287_10007049_pt1 | contig 11248 bp, 8 predicted proteins | sample YL17G11_0_MG_FD_205037 | JGI IMG/M metagenome (GOLD analysis project Ga0315287, IMG submission 205037) | Sediment microbial communities from Yellowstone Lake, YNP, Wyoming, USA - YL17G11_0 | ecosystem: Environmental > Aquatic > Freshwater > Lake > Sediment | place: USA: Wyoming | collected...
GACGTAGGCCGCAGGCAAGATGTCTTTAGTGGCATGCCGTATACACTTTACCTGCCTCGCCAGACTGATTTCACGCTTGAGGCAACCAGTGAGAGGTTGGATATCGCTTACGGCTGGTGTAGAACCCATGCAGATCATCCAGCCCGTCTGATATCCCCGGCACAGGTGGAGATCGAGATCCGCGGTGGGGGAAACGCCACCCGCCAGATCAATAAAATGATCCCACCAGGCTTTGATTGCAGCCGCTTGGTGGTGGTCGAGGTATATACCCCACCTGGGAATTGGAGCTCATACCCGCCTCATAAACATGATGAGCATCGCCTTGGTGCTGACGGTAAATTGCTCGAGGCCGACCTGGAGGAGGTTTATTTCTATAAGATCGACCGTCCAGAAGGCTATGCTTACCAGCGTATTTACACGGCTGACGGGAAACTGGATGAGCTGATCCTGGGGCGCGATAGTCACCTTGTCTTATCTCCCGAAGGCTACCATCCGGTTGTCGCTGCCCACGGCTACACCTGCTATTACTTGAACATGCTGGCAGGTTCAGCCCAGTCTCTGGCTGCTACGGATGACCCCGTCCATACCTGGGTTAAGTCTACCTGGAAAGAGAAAGACCCGCGCCTTCCCTTAGTTAGTATGGAAATGGAAGCTTGAGACCTATTTCAGGCTGCTTCAACGCCCAAAAGCATAGCCAGGGTGGTAAAAAACTGGTGAAATGATCCCATTCACCCGGTTCCGCATTCAGGTTCGAAAGGATCTGCGCACATAAAGTAGTACAGCCCACCCAGTCGCAAGACTTTGGCGGTCTCTCTCTAGTTGCCCCTCAGAGGTTTCGAGCACTGTAACGGCTCTTGCTTGGTTGTACTGGTGTACATCATCGGTCGGTTTCATCTATTTTGTCATTTTAGTTGCCATGAACTACTCTTTCCAGTAGAATGATACCAGAATAATGATCCCAATCACTCGGGAGGCAGATCGATGTCAAACATAGACCCTCAGGCTGGGGCGCAAATGCTCCGTTCTCAGCTTCAACCCTGGCACCAGGCGATTGAAAATCCTGCCGTTGCGCAGGATGAAGTGCTGCACCGTATCTTGAAAGATTTTTCTCGGACCGACTATGGCGCGCAGCACGGTGCCTCCCAAATCGAGACATTGGCAGATTACCGGCGGGCTTTCCCGGTTATCACGTATGAGACAGTAAAACCGGTCATCGAGCGCGTGATGGCAGGCGAAATTCGAGCGCTGTTATGCGAGGAGCCGGTGGGGTGGGCGATCACCCGCGGTACCACGAAGGGCGAGTCGAAGTTCATTCCCATGACTCCCACTGACCTGCGCTTGCGCATCAGCGCCGGTCGCGCCATGATGGAGTTCGTCGCCAGCACGGGGCGCTTCGACCTGTTCGCTGGCGCGAACCTCAATCTAAATTTCCCTTCGGTGGTGGGGACGGTCAAGGTCGGTGAGCGCGAAGTGACCTATGGATACAGCTCGGGCATCTACACCAAGTACGTATCCACCTTTACCCCCATCCGTTCGGTGCCTAGCCAGGATGAGATCGACGCATTGGGTGGTGGAAAGTCGATCAAGGATTGGGATCGCCGCTTTGAGCTGGCATACCAGAAGTGCAAAGAGCTAAATGTAACCCTGGTGGGCGGTGTCTGCCCGACCGCCATCCGTTTTGCCCGCTATATGCGCAAAGTATACAAGCTTTATCCTAAGGACCTCTGGACGACGCAAATTATGACCCTGGGCAGTGTTCCAGGTATTAACACCCGCTACCAGGCTTCGCTCAACGCGCTGTACGGCCCGGCCGCTATCCGTGAGATTTACGGCGCCACCGAAGGCATGTTTGGTCAGCAGATGGACAAGCAGCGCGCCTGGGTGCCGAACTATGATCTGTTCTTCTTCGAGGTACACACGCCCAGTGGAATCAAAATGCTGCACGAGATGCGCCCTGGCGAGATGGGTGGGTTGGTTGTCTCTACGCCCATCCTGCCGCGCTATCGGATCGGCGATCTCATTCTGGCGCTGCAAGCCCCTTACTTCCGCTGCATTGGCCGAGAAGAATGGTGGACACCCCTGCGCTATGCCTGGGACGAATTTTCCACCTTTAATTTCGGCAGGTTGTAACCCCTTATTCCTTGCGCTCGCGGAAAATGCCGCGGAAGATGATCATCAGCCCCAAGGCGATCAGGATCAGCGCCCCGGTGATATTCCAATTGAACAGGTTGCCCAGCCCAATGCCGATTAAGATCACCGCCAGGAAGAGACTCCCGATGATCGGGCGGCGGTAATCAGGAACCAGCAGGCGGATCGCCACCTCGATCAGTACGATCACACCCGCCCCCACCAGGATCACAGACCAGGGCTCTGAGCTGAAACCCGCTGGCAGACCGGGGATGGTCTTGAATGTCAGCAAGCCAAGGTTGGAAGCCAGGAATACCAGCCCCGCCCAGATCAGGATGCACGCCCAGATGATCGATCCAAGCGGGTCGCGGCGGTACTTTTCATCCCAGTTCTTTTCCTCGGGCGATTTTTCCTCCCGCTTTTCCAGTTCTTTCTCGTCAAATTTCTCGTCAGGCATGGTCCCTCCCATTACTCCTTATCTTCATAAAGGCGTTCACGGATCACACGCATGGCATAGATTATTTTGGATCTCGTTGTGTGAGGCATTCGCAAACAGCCTCTTTATCTTACATCCGTATTCATATCCGTGCAAGATGCCACCCCTGGGATACGGGCGAAATATCTGTTCATCTTCTAGAATCCTGAGTGAACATTAAAGGTTTTAAGATAAACCCACTTCTGACATATATGCCGACTCTACCACATTCCCCGCTTGAAACATGTCCATCAAGCTCCGCACCGAGGCTTCCTTCGTTTCATCCCCAACATCTTCCATTAAGAACACCCGCTCGCCATAATCGCCGATATCCTGAACGACCCACTCGTACCGGTAATAAGCCAGCGCCAGCGGGTCAACCTCAGTTCGCCCATACCCCCGGAAGAATAGTGTCTCTTCTTTAGATTCGACAACAAACCCTCCCACCGAAGCTCCGACGATAAACATCAGGTCGCGCTCCTTGGGCGCCAGGATTGGGCCGTCCCAATCTACGACATACATCCTGCCCTCTTGGGTGAGCAACAGGTTGGCTGTGTGGATATCGGCGTGGCACAAGACATAGTCTAAACGTTTCTCTTGTAGCATCTTGCCTAATTCATCTGCCCGGTCCAAAATTTTTCCGATTTCTACGGACTTTTCTTTCCAAAATGCAGCCAGCGCTTTCTCAAAAGGATTGGCAAAGGTACTGTGCTTGATCTTTACCTGCAGCTCGCGTACCACACCGCTCCATTTTGGATTGGGGATAAATGTTTCTTTGCGTAGCTGTTCCAAAAGCCCGCCGGGGAGTTTCGTTGCATGCAGCTTCCTCAGGAAATCCCCATATTCGATCCATTGACTGTCCGTCAACCCGATCTCCATGCCCATCTTGCTTTCGATGAATGGATACAGCAGCAAGATGTAATCCTCCACCTCCTGCCAGGGCGCTAGGGTCTTCGTCGGGTAAACTGCCACCACTTGCTCGATCCCCTGTTCCCTGAGGTAGCGAGGGACGAGCACGCTCGGAGCATCTACCGTTCCCTTCCTCACTTTCAGGAAGTAAGTTTTGCCTTTCTCCGTTTCGACCCGGTAAACCCAGGCACTGGAGTCGTTGCCGAGCGGCAGGAACTCGATCCTCGAAGCAGTAACTCCATAGCTCTCCTGCAGGCAAGCGATGATTTTTTCGTCTTTTAGATTGGGCTTTTCAATCAAGCTGGGATTAACTTCATGAAACGGACACCAGGATCGGGATGATGACAATCAAGTCGGATCCTGCATGGGAAAGCGCTGAGCCGCAGATGGTGTCTGTTTTCTGCATCACAAAATTTTGTCAGGGTCGTTCAGGTTTTCCCTTACCCACCGCCGGAGGTGATCGAGCCGATCGCCATGAAGGAGAAGATCCACACGTCTTGCCAGAAGTGGATGAACCAGGCCCAGAACAGGCCGCGCGTCTCCTGCATCGACCTGGCCAGGATCCAGCCCATAAAGCTCGCCAGCAGCACGCCGACCACGCCGTAGGGCACCCCGTAGTAATGTGCGATGCCGAAATAAGCTGCCACCATGTACAGCGCCTGCCGCGGCCCCACCGGGCTCTCGAGCACCGAGAGGAAGGAGGCCTTATAGGTGATTTCCTCGGTGAAGGCGTTCAAGGCAGCCGCCAGCAACACCGCAGGCAGGAAGGGCAGCGCCCGTATGACGATGTCCAGCGGGGGGTGACCAGCTATGACCAGGAAGGTCAGCGTGCCAAGGCTGATGAAGAAGGTCAGCCAGCTGCCAAACTTATTCCAACGGTCACCCTGCTTGACACCCAACCAGCGTATGGGTTCCACGGGGGCGGAAGTGTCGCCCTTCGCTAGGTAGAAGTCCTGGCGCTTTTTCTTTATGATGAACAGTGCGGCGATCATCACCAGCGTGACGATCAGGTTCAGCGACTGCTCAGCCAGCATGTAAACATTGAAGGAGAGGTTCTTGAGCCAGGTGGGGTAGTAGGACAGCTCGTCAATGCGGTTGTAAACCAGCCATTGGCTGCCTACCAGCACCAGGAGCAAGGCGAGGAAAGGGCGCAGCCCCCGCAGCGTCTGCCAGATCAACGTCGCCAGCATCGCGATGAAGATTACGCTGAGTGACATCACCGCCTGAAGATCTGGGGATACGGTTTGACCCAAGATTTCCTGTAGGATGACCTTGGGCAGCAAAGAGGTGAGTAGCACAACGATCCAGGCAGCAAGGAGGGTGATCTTTGGGGGTTGAGATGGGTTCATTGTCGTTCTTCCTTCAACTTGATCTTTTGCATAGAGGCTTCAAGAAATTATTTCTTCCCTACATAGATTCCATATCCATTATACTTTATGAACTTAAAAATCTTCCCTGGCTGGCTCAGCGCTTGCTTGGTGAATTTCCAGTAGGCCGGGTCGGTAAAGAGCCCCTTAAAAAACCGCTTCCAGGCTTGCAAGCCTTCGCCATTTCTTTTGCTTTCTCGACCATTCCTGCCGAAAGATCGACGCCTATCATCCGGCAACCGGTTTCCTCGACGATCATTTTAGGTGTTTTACCCGCGCCATAGCCAACCACAAGAGCAAAGTTATCCTTATTGATGTGGCAGGCTTCCACCAACTCACGGGGTGCCTTCAACCCGCAGGGTGTTTCGTTAATCTGCTATCAGCCTGGATGTTGAAGTATAGGGACTCATCTGAGGAGGATGGTTTGTTTGAATTTTTCATTATTCTTTCCTCTCGGAACAGGCAACAATTTCTATCACTCTATATAATGCAGATCCTTCGTGTATTCGTGTGAATTCGTGGACGGCCTCTCACGCTTTCCTCACCTCAAATCCTGTCCTAGCCATCACCTCTTCCAGCCCATCGATCAGCTCATCCACCTTTACCAGGAGAGCATCATCGGCTTGGGCTGCTGCCTGTAGTACATCTCGCACCTGTCTGGGCATATCCTCAGGCAGCAGCTTGCACTGCTTCATCGCCGTTTCCAGCACGCGTTTCTCACCCGGGTTAGGCAAGGAATTCAAAGCGAAGATCACATCGAAGTAACTCGCCAGTAAAGCCGCCACCCGGTGGTTGGTGCTGACCAGGTCGTTCCGCCGCACGGCTTTCTCGATCTGGTGGCGATAAGACGGGATAATCTGGCGTAGGACGGCATGGTTTTTTGTGATGATCGCCTTGCGAAGTTCTTCGGGATAGGGCTGCTGGCTCTTCTTTTGGAGTGCCTGAAACCAGCTTTTTCGGTCGTAAAGAGGCTCAGAGTGGAGGATAGTGTGCCAGAAGCAGGTCGAATACCCAGTGCTCGCCTGGTGTCGGACCAGGACTCGCTCGATTTGTTCTTCGACCCAGTCTGTTGCCCAATAGATAATATCTACCTCGATACCAGTTTCGGCGTGGTACCATTCATCCCCCAGGTCCCAATACTGCAAGTCCAGGTCGGCTTTCGTCGTCCCCAATTCCTCGACGAGTGCAGCTCGTTGGCTGAGCGGGATCGTTTCTGTCGTATAGACATACAGGTCAATGTCAGAAGCCCAGTCCACCCCTCCCGTTGTCACTGAGCCGGCCAGGGCAATCGCCTCAACTTGCGGAAAAGTGCTGAACCGTTCAGCAATTTTCTTCGCCAACTTCTGATGAGCAGTTTTATTAAATCGTCGATTCTTGGGTGATTCTGTTTTCACCTTAATCCACTATGCAAGATGCAGACAGCCCGAAGTTTTTCAGAATTCTATGTTTCTCTGAGTTTTCTCAGCGTGCTCTGCGGTAATATTTATTATTTCCTCGCTGCTGGCTTCCCCAACGGATAGGGCGCGAACAGGAAGAACGCCAGCACCATCGTCACCGCTACCACTGGCCCGATGGCAATCACCCCATACTGCCAGGTCAGCAGCAGCGCCAGGATCGAGCCTGCTAGCGAGCCGACAAACTGGTTGATCAGCCCCTGCACTGCAAAATACATCCCAGCCCGGTCTTTGTGGGTCTGCTCGGCTTCGACTGCCGCAATCTGCGCCGGGAAGGCGTAGGGGATGGTGAAAAACGCCCCGATCGAAAAGCTGCCGATCGCCCCTGCAATGATCCCGATCACCAACGGTGGAATAGGGATGCCCAGCCTGGTCCATCCCAGCGGGAATAACAGCATGGCTACCGCAAAGACCAGCAGCGCCGCCCGGAAGGCGAACTTAACTCCCTTCTTGCGCGAGATCAGGTTGAAGATGATCAGCATGATCGGCACTGGCGCAAATGCCGCCGCGTTCATCAAGCCGAGTTGCGCATCTGAAATCCCCATCATGTCTGCTGCCATGAAGGCAATCCCGCCCAAGAAAAACTGTAAGCCAAAGAAGAAGGTTGCCACAGCCGACATATAGATCAAGAATGTCTTATTCGTCAAGGTCATACGGATACTTTCCCAAAGCGGAACATCTCTCGAAGCTGCTTTTGCCGCGGCAGTGTTGGTCGGGTCTTCCTTGATTACCAGGAGAGGTCCGATGAATGTGATGAAGCTGGGCAAGAGCATCAAGGCCGCCCCGCGTACCCCAAACCGGTCGAACAGGATCGGCGCGACAACGAAGACCAGCACGTAGCTGCCAGTGTTGAACACGGTTTGCCAGCTTGCCACGCGCACGCGTGACTGCTCATCCGGCACGATTTCAGAAAGTGCTGCCAAGTAGGGCACGATGATGAAAGTGTGGAAGAAAAAATATAGCGAGCTGATCACAGCCATGTAAACCGCATTGCCCCAATGCCCATCAGGTCCCAGGTTGACCCCCGTGAAGGGCGGGAACCACAGCAGCACGAAGCAGATGATCGCCGGGATGGTCCCCAGCAGCATCATCGGTCTGCGCCTCCCCCAGCGGTTCTTCATGTTATCCGTCCAACCCGCGATTGGAATATCCACCACCCCATCCATGATGCGCGCCACCAGCAGCCCGAGCGCATAACCCGCTGCCGGCGCGAACACCAGCGCCCCCGCCTCGATGCGCGCCTGCGCTGGACGGTAGAAATACAGCAGGTAGGTCAGTACCAGTTGGTACATAAAACCCGGTCCAAACCCACCGATAGCGTAGATAGGTTCCTGCCATTTCTTGATCGTCTTCATCCTCGTGCTCCTTGCCTGGTTGAGTGTTCTTCGCTTAATTTTTTATGGTTTATGGTTTTGATTTTGTTCAGTTTTTGGTATTTCTTTAAAAAATTTCATCACCATTTCTGCCACCTCCGGATCCCCCGCCTCCCCTTGCTGGGCGGCTCCCATAACCGGGATGATTCCCATCAGCCTCTGGCATTCCTGGATGATCGCCTCAGCTTTGACCGGATTCGGCTTTTTCCCCGCCAGCCTTTCAAAGTTTTGATGATAGATCTTCATAAGTGCCTCTTCCGGCAGGTGGATTCCCTGGAAACCGCCTGCAAACTTTCCAAACAGATAACCTTTCTCTGAATCGAATTGAAAAACTCCCTCCCTCTCCAAAAAGCCGCGCACCAGGTCCACGCGCATCTTGCTATCCTCAGGCTCGATGCCTTCCCCGGTTGCCGCCAGGAGTGCCTTAGCCCCGATATCCGTCCCATACAGGATCCGCTCCTGGTACTTGATGAAGAAATCCCGGACGACCTCCGGTTTTCTGGAAAAATGATGGTACATCTCGATCCCTGGCGTTAGGTCGACATGAATGTTGGGGAATTCATCGAGGTAGCCTGCCAGCCGCTCGAGCTGGTTCGACAGGAAGAAGAAATGGGCGAAAATAACTTTCAAGCCTGGGTGGCGTCGCAGCACGTTCAGCACTTCGTTGTATTGGGTTTCATTGTTGACGTAACTTCCGTCTCCATAGAACCAGCCCTGTTGTGTTGCCCAATCCGGCACGAGAGCAGCATCCCAGAATTCTTCTGGATCGTTGACATGGAAGACGATCGGCAGCCTTATTTCCTCCATCCTTGCCCAATAAGGCTCGTAGACCGGGCTATCGAAGGCAGGGATAGGCAGCATCTTGCGCATGTCGGGTTTCCCTTCGATCATCTTGATGCCATCGCAGCCCATCCCAACCAATTTATCTACATAATTTGCAAAGTATGCCCCGCATGTATCTGGGAGCATGAATAAAGCCGAAATATCCAGCCCGCCGAACACATACACCCTTTCGGGGTAGTGCGCCTTGAGGTGCAGCGCATCCGGGACCAGGCTTAAGCGCCTCCGGTGTGGGGTGCACACAATGTTGCATTTCCCGATCCTGTTCTCATCCAGGATATCCACCAGCCCCTTCATAAACGCTGGATGCCCATAATGGATGTGGCAGTCTACCACAGGGAAGTCATGGAAAGGATTGGTCATGCAAGCCTCCACGATGTCATTTGTTTTGAAAAAGGGAAATACGAACCTGTTGACAGCCTATATTATCGCGTATTTTTGCGTTTTTTGTAAATACCCTTTGCCAGGCAGGCCCCTCAATCCACAACCACCCTTTCACCTGCTGCCACTTTTACGCCTCAACCTGTGGTTACCTTAATGCCAGTCCCCACCTCCATCCCCCTTGAATGTCAGCTTACCCCGCCAGTCGCGCCCACCTTGCCGGCTGAGATCCCCGGCACCACCGAGCTGGACCCGACCACGAACTTACACATGACCGGCAAGTACCAGCAAATCGATCTAATTACGTATCCGCTGAAAGTCACAGGTAAGGTGGATCGTCCGTTCAGCAGTTCATTTACCAACCAGTACCACCTCTTTGACCCGCTTGGTCTGCTTGCCGCGCTCCTCGGTATTTAAGATACGCTTTCGAATGCGGTAGTTGAGTGGGGTTACCTCGAGTAATTCGTCTTCTCTGAGGTATTCGATGCATTCGTCCAGGCTCATTTTGCGCGGTGGCGTCAGGCGAACCGTGGCATCGGCGCGGGCAGCGCGCACATTGGTCAGGTGTTTTAGCTTGCAGATGTTCACGGAGATATCGTTTGGTTTGGCGTGCTCGCCGATCACCATGCCTTCGTAGACTTCGACGCCGGGATCGATGAACAAGATGCCGCGCTCTTCGGCATTTCGGAGACCGAACGTGGTCGTCACACCGGCTTCCCAGACCACGAGCGAGCCGCGTTCGCGCCCCGAAATCTCCCCCACCTGGGGCAGGTAATCGTGAAAGATGGTATGCATCACACCCTCCCCGCGCGTGGCGGTCAGGAACTGGTAGCGGAATCCCAACAGGCCGCGCGTCGGGATCAAGTAGACCAGACGTACGTTTCCATCGTCAGTATCCTGCATATCGATCATCTGGCCGCGGCGCCCGCCGAGCATTTCGACAACCACGCCGACCGTCTCCTGGCTGGTCTCGATGTGGACCTCCTCGAAGGGTTCGAGCACCTCTCCAGTCTCATCTTCACGCAGGATCACCTCCGGACGGGAAATTTGGAACTCATAACCTTCGCGCCGCACCGTCTCAACCAGGATAGCCAGGTGCAGTTCGCCGCGCCCGGAGACGATGAAAGCATCGGCGGTTTCAGTTTCGACCACACGCAGGGCGACATTGGAGCGCAGCTCATAGAACAGGCGCTCGCGTAATTTTCGCGACGTGCCCCAGCGGCCTTCCTTGCCTGAAAACGGTGAGGTGTTGACGCCGAAGGTCATGCGCACCGTCGGTTCTTCCACCTTGATGGGTGGTAGGGCGATGGGATTTTCTGGGTCGCACAGGGTCTCGCCGATGGCAATCCCTTCAAGTCCTGCCAGGGCAACGATCTCACCAGCCTGGGCTTGCTCCGCATCTACCTTTGCTAAACCCTTGTGAACGTATAGATAACGGGCGCGCTCTGGCAGCGTGTCGCCGTTTAACTTCATTCTGATCAAGGCCTGTCCAGCCCGGATCGTGCCGGAGAAAACCCGCCCGATAGCAGTTACACCCCGGTAATCATCGTATCCCAGGGTCGTTACTAACACCTGCAGGGGTGCTTCGGGGTCGACGCGCGGCGGTGGGATATGTCGCAAAATAGCCTGGAAGAGCGGCTGCAGGTTTGGCCCTAAGGCAGGGGTCAGTCCAGCCTGCGCTGTGACCGCATTGGCGTAGATTACGGGAAAGTCAGCTTGTTCGTCATCGGCGCCCAGCTCAATGAACAGGTCGAAGGTTTGATTCAAGACACGTTGCGGCTCGGCATCCTTGCGGTCGACTTTGTTGATGACGACGATCGCCTTGTGGCCCATCTCCAGGGCTTTTTTGAGTACAAAGCGCGTTTGGGGCATGGGGCCTTCGGCGGCATCCACGAGCAGAAGCACGCCATCGACCATATTCATCACGCGCTCGACCTCACCGCCAAAATCGGAGTGCCCGGGGGTATCGACGATATTGATCTTCACCTGTTGTTGGGTGATTTCATCCCAGATGGTGATTGCGGTGTTCTTAGCGAGGATGGTAATGCCGCGCTCGCGCTCCAGGTCGTTGGAGTCCATCACGCGCTCCATAACTATCTGGTTGTCACGAAAGGTATGCGCCTGGCGCAGCAGTCCATCAACCAGCGTAGTCTTGCCGTGGTCGACGTGGGCGATAATGGCGATGTTTCTCAGTTCAGTTCGTTCGGTAAGCATATTTCCTGCAATCTGGGTAAAAGCAAATATCCGAAATGGGATGCGAGTGCCTGTGGGGCATGCTCTCACATCCCATTTCGGGGGTGTCTCCTGGTAGATCAGAGTTTT
>Ga0315287_10007050_pt1 | contig 11246 bp, 11 predicted proteins | sample YL17G11_0_MG_FD_205037 | JGI IMG/M metagenome (GOLD analysis project Ga0315287, IMG submission 205037) | Sediment microbial communities from Yellowstone Lake, YNP, Wyoming, USA - YL17G11_0 | ecosystem: Environmental > Aquatic > Freshwater > Lake > Sediment | place: USA: Wyoming | collected...
CCTTTAATTGAGAGCCAACGTTGTCTCGCTGTATGGCAACAGCTTCGAGGGCGTTAGCACGATCTGTGACCGAGGGCCTGAAGTAGCCGGCTCCGCCCTGCTTCAGTGGTCGAATCATCCAGCTCAGTGACCGTCTTCTCCGGCTTGGATCAACCCAGGGTCTACGGCACGCTCAGTTGAGGAATTCGGATCTACACCGCACAAGCACCCGATCCGACGAGTCGATACGACAAAAGAGTCGAAGTAACGCTCCTGCAGCTTTGAGGTCCGCCAGGTCGCTCTGCTCCGTGCCGGACAGGTTCGCAGTATCGTCAGATTCCAACCATCGCTGAGCGAGAATCGCCAGGTCGTCCAGATCGACCCGACAGTCCTTCGTGAAATCCGACAGCAGCGGCGGTGCGTACGATTCCGCCCGGATGCAGGGAGCATGCAGCCACAGTCCGAATCCAAGAGTGAAGGCACAACACGCCTTCATGAGAGGTATTGTGACTGGTGCCAAATGTGTTGTCACTACCGGCTTCAGAGCGTCCAGCCTTTCCTGTAAGGAGGAGCGACGTGCTGGTTTGCCTCGTCACAATTGGTGAATCGCATGTTCGCCGCGTCCCACTCCAGTTTCGTGCCCGGCACCTTCAGGGCAATAACGCCCAGCATCGCGATCTCGGTCAGCGGGCCGCCGTAGGAGAAATCGGATCCTGCTTTCCCGCCTTCGCGGATGGCCCGCAACCAGTCGTCGTGATGCTCCTTGACCCTGGGAATCTTTTGCTCAGGTCTCTTGTAGGCCCGCATCGCCGTTTCCGGGATGATTCGGACGCCGTCTGCGCCGTGCGAGCCGTACTGGATGACGCCCTTGTCGCCGTAGACATAGGCCCCAGTGTCGACGGGTTTGCGACCGGGCTCCAGTTCCCTTGCCTGCGGTATTTTTTCGGTGCCGCTGTGCCAGACGAGGGTGATGGGCCCGCGCCCGCCCTTGGCCGGGAATTCAAAGGTGATGATGTCACCCTTCGGGAAGGCATCGCCCTGCGTCTTGGGATCGTAATTCTTGACTTGGGCCACCACGGTCTTCGGGGCGCCGAGGTCGAGAGCCCAGAAGACTGGATCCACAACGTGGCAGACCCAGTCTCCGATCGTACCGTTGCCGAAGGGCACCCAGCCTCGCCACCGACCGGGCAGATAGAACGAATGGTACGGCCGTTCCTTCGCCGGGCCGAGCCAGAGGTCCCAGTCCAAGTCGGCCGGAATGTCTTCCTTCTGGTCCATACGCGACAGATTGTCGATGCCGGAGTTAACTGCACTGCAGCCACAATGGATCGTATGGACGTTGCCGATCGCGCCATCCTGTATCCATTCGCAGAACGTGCGGATGGTTCCGTACGAGTGGCCCTGGTTGCCAAGCTGGGTCACCACCTTGTACTCCTGGGCGGCCTTCATGAGTGCGCGGACTTCGCCTACGGAGTGGGCCATGGGCTTCTCGCAATATACGTGCTTGCCCCGCTTGATGGCGGCCATGGCGGCCACGGCGTGGGTATGGTCGGGCGTGCCGACAATCACCGCGTCGATCTGCTTGTCCATCTCATCGAACATCTTACGAAAATCGCGGTAGACCTTGGCTTTCGGGAAGCTCGAGATCACGGTGCGGTGCTCCGGCCGCTGATCGACGTCGCAGAGAGCAACGATGTTGCTGCTGCCGGAAACGGCCTGGATGTCGCCGCCGCCCATTCCGCCGGCGCCGATGCCTGCGATATTCGGTCTCTCGCTTGGAGGGATTTGCCCCTGCCCCAGCACATGCCGCGGCACAATGGTGAACGCCGCCACACCGGCCGCAGATTTCAGAAACGATCGTCTTGATGCCCTGTTTGTATTGTCGCCCATACTCTGCCCTCGAAATCATTCCACAGTGACGCTCTTGGCGAGGTTGCGGGGTTTGTCCACGTCGTGGCCGCGCAGGACCGCGGCGTGATAGGCCAGCAGTTGCAGCGGCACCACGGTCAGCATAGGCTGTAGGATCTCCGGCGCCTCGGGTATCGTGATCAGGTAGTCCGCGTATCCGGCGATCTTGTCGTCGCCTTCAGTGGCGACCACAATGGTCTTGCCCCCGCGTGCCCGCACCTCGGCGATATTGCCCATGATCTTGTCATATTGCGGGCCGGCCGCGGCGATAAATACCGCCGGCATACCGTCGCTGATCAGGGCAATGGGGCCGTGTTTCATCTCCGCCGCGGGCAGTCCCTCGGCGTGGATGTAACTGATCTCCTTGAGTTTCAGCGCCCCTTCGAGAGCTACGGGATAGTTGAAGCCACGGCCCAGGAACAGCCAGTTGTTGCGGTCGATGTTGGCGGCCGCGATCCTTTTAATGGCCTCGGATTGTTCGAGGATGCGGTCGATCTTGGCCGGGATAGCGGTCAGCTCTTCGATGTAGAAGTCGGCCTCGGAGCGGCTGATGTGTCTGCGGCGCCCCAGCTCAATGGCCAGCATAGTCAGCACGGCCACCTGTCCGGTAAACGCCTTGGTGCTGGCCACACCGATCTCAGGACCTACGTGCAGGTAGATCCCTGCGTCCGTTGCCCGTGCGATCGACGAGCCGACCACGTTGACGATGCCCAAGACCGTAGCGCCGCGCTCCTTGGCCTCTTCCACGGCGGCCAGCGTGTCCATGGTTTCACCCGACTGGCTGATGGCGATGACCGTGGTGCCGTCCTCCAGGATGGGATTGCGGTAGCGAAACTCGCTGGCGTACTCGGTCTCCCCGGGAATCCGTGCCAGTTGCTCAAAGAGATATTCGCCGACCAGCCCCGCGTGGAACGCCGTGCCGCAGGCGGTGAACACCACCCGGCGGGCGCGGGTCAATTCCCGCAGGTGTGCGGCCAGGCCGCCGAACACGACCTTCTGTGCACGCAGGTCCAGGCGGCCCTGCATGCAGGTGGTCAGGGACTGTGGCTGCTCAAAGATCTCCTTTAGCATGTGGTGTGAAAAGCCGCCAAGTTCTATCTGCTCCAGCGAGAACTCGATCTGCTGGACGTCCTTGCAGACCATAACGTTGTCCAGGGTCTTGGTGTGGAAGCCCTCGGCGTCGATCGTGACCATCTCGTTGTCGGCCAGGTAGATCGCCTGGGTGGTGTGCTCGACGATAGCGGCGGCGTCCGAGGCCAGGATGTACTCGTCGTTGCCCACGCCCAGGATCAGCGGACTGCCCTTCTTGGCGCCGATGAGCAAGGCGGGAAAGTCGCTGCACAGGATCGCCAGGCCATAGGTCCCGTGTACCCGTTGGAGGGCCTGCTGAACGGACCATTCAAAGGCGTTCTGGCCGTTGGACGGTCTTTCGTGCGAGCAGGCCTTGGTGTAGAGGTAGCCGATCAGGTTGGCGATGACCTCGGTGTCGGTCTCGGATGCAAACTCCACACCCTCGCTCTGGAGCCACTTCTTGAGCGTGATGTAGTTCTCGATGATGCCGTTGTGGACCAGCACGATCTTGCCTGTTGCGTCCACGTGTGGATGGGCGTTGACCGTGTTGGGCGCCCCGTGCGTGGCCCAGCGGGTGTGCGCAATACCGAGCGTCTGGCGACGGTCGGGCTTGTCCAGCAGGGGCTCCAGGGTCGCGATCCTGCCGGCGGCCTTCTTGACGTTGAAGCCGCCTTCGGCCATCAAGGCGATCCCAGCCGAGTCATAGCCCCTGTATTCCAGCCGCTTGAGTCCCTCCACCAGGACGGGCTGAGCAGCCTTCTTGCCAAAATACGCCACAATCCCACACATGGATGCACCTCCCTATCAGAGGCTCTGGGCCCCAACGCCGAGTACCCCGGCCACGACCGGTCTGACCGAGAACGGACCCTATTGTAGCTGGATCTGGAGGCTTGTCTAAGACATTTGCCGGGGCATCTGTTCAATTCGGCTAACATACATCTTCAGCGATTCTAATTTGACGGACCCTCCAGGTTCGGGTTCAATCATGGGTCTATGATCGTAGTGATCGACTACAAGGTAGGAAACGTTGAGAGCGTGTGCAAGGCGTTCAAGTACATCGGCTGCGATGTGACCTTGAGCCGCCGGCCTGCGGAGATCGAACAGGCGGAGGGCCTTGTCTTGCCCGGTGTGGCGGCCTTTGGGTACGCGATCCAGGCCTTGGGCGATGCTGCAACCCCGGTCAAGGAGGCCGCCCTGGCTGGAAAGCCGCTTTTGGGGATCTGCGTGGGGTACCAACTGCTTTTTGAAGGCAGTTGCGAATACGGCGAACACCGAGGACTTGGCCTGATCGGTGGCCATGTGGTGCCGCTCCCTGCAGGACGGGTAATCCCGCATATGGGGTGGAACTGTGTGGACCTGCCGGAGGGCATGGGATTGTTCTCGGGCCTGGGCAAGGCCAGGTATTTCTACTTTGCCCACTCGTTTTATGCCCAGATCAGTGACCCGCAGGCCAAGACCGCGTACACTGACTATGAGTTCTCCCTGCCTGCGGCCGTTCAGAAGGGCACGATCTACGGCACCCAGTTCCACCCGGAAAAGAGCAGCCAACAGGGACTGACGGTGCTTCGGAACTTCTACGAGATCTGCAAACATAACTAGAGAATGCTGGCAAAACGAATCATCCCGTGTCTAGACGTCAAGGACGGCCGCGTGGTCAAGGGCGTCAATTTCCTCAACCTCCGCGACGCCGGCGATCCCGTGGAGCTAGGCGCCCGATACAGTGACATGGGGGCCGACGAGCTGGTCTTCCTGGACATCACCGCCACGATCCGTTCCCGCAAGACGATCGTGGACCTGGTCAAGCGGGTCGCGGAGCACGTCTTTATCCCGTTTACGGTAGGCGGTGGGATCACACAGGTCGGCCAGATCGACGAGCTTCTACGAAGTGGCGCAGAGAAGGTCTCAATCAACACCGCGGCTGTGCAAAATCCGACGGTGATCACGGAGTCGGCCACGCGGTTCGGCAGACAGTGCGTTGTCCTGGCCATTGATGCAAGGCGGTCGAAGGAACGGTCGGGTCATTGGCAGGTCTGCGTCAAGGCCGGCACCGAGCCCACGGACGTTGACGTGGTTGAATGGGCCAAGCAGGGCCAGGACCGCGGCGCAGGCGAGATCCTCCTGACCAGCATGGACGCAGACGGAACGTATGCCGGCTACGACAACGAACTCAACCGGGCTGTGCGTGACGCGGTCACGATCCCGGTGATTGCCTCCGGCGGCGCGGGCCGGCTCGAACACCTGTATGACGCCATCGAGATCGGCCATGCCGACGCGGTGCTAATGGCCTCGATCACGCATTTTGGCGACTACACCATACGCCAGATGAAGGAATACCTCGCCGGTCGTGGCCTTCCGATGAATCTGTAACCCTCATCTTAGTCACTCCTGCGCGGCCCGGAGGGCTTGATCCAGGTCCGCTTGGATGTCCGCCAAGTCCTCGATGCCCACGGAGATCCGCACGAACTCCGGCGTTACGCCAGTGGCGGCCTGTTCCTCCGACGTCAGTTGTGAGTGCGTAGTCGAGGCTGGATGGATAACCAGAGTCTTGGCGTCGCCGATGTTGGCCAGGTGGCTGGCGAGTTTGACGCTGTTGATGAACTTGATACCAGCCGCCTTGCCGCCCTTGATGCCAAAGCCAAGGATTGCACCGAAGCCGTTCTTGAGGTATCGCTGAGCGTTGGCGTGGTGGGCGTGCTCAGGCAGGCCGGGGTAGTTCACCCACGCCACAGCAGGATGCTTCTGAAGCCACTTCGCCACAGCCAGGGCGTTCTCCGAGTGCCGCGCAAGGCGGAGGTGAAGGGTTTCAATGCCAAGCAGGAACAGGAACGCGGCGAAGGGGCTCATACACGCACCGGTGTCCCGCAGCCAGTGCGTACGGATGTGGATGATATAGGCAATGTTGCCGATGGGCTTAAGGGCTTCCGTGAAGATGACTCCGTGGTAGGCCGGGTCCGGCTCGGTGAACTCCGGCCACTTCTTGGGATTTTCGGCCCAGGGGAACTGGGCGCTATCGACGATGGCCCCGCCAATGTGCACCCCATGGCCGCCTAGGAACTTGGTGGTGGAGTAGACCACAATATCCACTCCGTGCTCAATGGGCCTTAGCAGAGGTGGCGGCGTCACCGTGTTGTCTAAGATCACGGGTAGGCCCAGCTTGTGGGCCGCGCCGGTGAGTTTGCGGAAGTCCGGCACGTCGTTCTTGGGATTGCCGAGGCTCTCCAGGTAGACCAGCCTCGTCTTGTCGTCTGCGAGCTTGGCGATCTGCTCCGGGTGGTCTGGGTCGAAGAACCGCACTTCGATGCCAAGCTTCTTGAAGGTCTGCGTGAAGAGGGTCCACGTGCCGCCATAGAGACTGGTGGAGGAGATGAAGTTCTGGCCGCTGTGCGTGATAGTGAGAATAGCCGCCGTGATGGCCGCCTGGCCACTGGCAAAGGCCAGGCCCGCGGCCCCGCCGTCCAGGGCTGCCAGGCGCTTCTCTAGAACGTCGTTGGTGGGGTTCATCAGTCGCGAGTAGATGTTGCCGAACTCCTTCAGGGCGAACAGGTTGGCGGCGTGGTCGGTGTCCTTGAACACATAGGACGCCGTGGCATATATCGGTACAGCGCAGGCGGTGGTAGTGGGGTCCGGCGTCTGCCCTGCGTGCAGGGCCAGTGTGCCGAGTCTGTAGTTCTCTGTGGTCATGGGTCAGCTCCTGTGTTGGTTCTCAAAGGTCTCCGGATCAGCCGGTAATGTGCGAGAACAGCACCGACGTAAGGTACCGTTCGCCGAAACTCGGGATTATGGCGACAACGATCTTGCCGGCGTTCTCAGGACGTTCGGCCACTATGTGGGCGGCACGCAGTGCAGCACCGCTGGAGATGCCGACAAACAGGCCCTCTTCCTTCGCTGCACGGCGGGCGTATTCGATGGCCTCGTCCTGATCCACGGCCACCACCTCGTCGATGATTTTCAGGTTGAGCACCTTGGGCACAAATCCTGCGCCAATGCCCTGGATTTTGTGCGGGCCAGGGGCTGGCGTCTGCCCCCTAAGGGTCTGCGTCAGAACCGGGCTCTGTGCCGGTTCTACCGCAATGGCCTTGAAAGACGGCTTGCGGGCCTTGATCACCTCCGCAACGCCGGTGATCGTACCGCCCGTGCCCACGCCGCTGATCAGGATGTCGGCCTTTCCGTCTGTGTCGCACCATATCTCCTCGGCAGTGGTCCGCCGGTGAATCTCAGGATTGGCGGGATTCTCAAACTGTTGTGGCACAAAGGCGTTTTTCTCCGCGCCAGCTATCTCGTTGGCCTTGTTGATCGCCCCGCTCATGCCCTCGTGGGCTGGGGTCAACACCAGCTCGGCCCCCAAGGCCTTGAGCACCTTGCGGCGCTCGAGGCTCATCGACTCGGGCATTGTCAGCAGCAGCCGATACCCCTTGGCTGCCGCCACGAATGCCAGTGCAATGCCCGTGTTGCCGCTGGTGGGCTCGACGATCAAGGTTCTTTCGTTCACCTTGCCCGCCCGCTCGGCTGCCTCGATCATCGCTACGCCAATGCGGTCCTTCACAGAGGCCAAGGGATTGCGACTCTCCAGCTTGGCCAGGACCGTCGCACTGGTGCGGATCACCTTACGGATCTGAACCATGGGCGTCTTGCCGATCGTCTGTGTGATGTCCTGATAGATAGAGGACATATGCTTGCCCTTTCACTATAAAGTACACTATGTCTATGAACAAACTATTAGCATTATTCCTATTAAATGTCAACCACAAATATGCCCATTTTTTCGACAAGGCCAGGTTGATAATGTTATCTTGCTGTAAAATAAAGAGTAATGTACCAATCTTAATGTTCATCGCTGTGATGCACAATCCTTGAAACAGCGGATTCCCTTGGTATAATCATGCAATGATGACCGCGACTTGGGTGACTCAATGACGATCAGTCAGAAATGCCAATATGCTATTCGCGCCTTGCTTGAGCTCTCCAAGCATCACGGTGCGGTACCGCTCAAGAGCGGTGACATTGCGGCCAGGCAGGCGATTCCTGCCCGGTTCCTTGAGGTCATACTCAATGAGCTGAAGACCTCCGGGCTTGTAGAGGCCCGGCGAGGGGTGCAGGGGGGATTCTTGATGGTATGCCGGCCGGAGGAACTGACCGTAGGCCGCGTCATACGCCTTGTGGACGGCCCCTTGGATCCGGTGCGGTGTACGGCCGATCCCGACAAGTCATCCTGTCCTTTGCGGGATAAGTGCTCCTTGATCGAATTGTGGGCAGAGGCAAAGGTCGCTCTCGAGGCCGTGTACGACGGCACAACGTTCCGGGACTTGGTTGATCGCGACCAAGCCCTGGATCGCTCAGTGGCGGCCAACTACTGTATATGAACCTTATCCGTTCCTCCTAGGCCTGGAACCTCGGTTGGTCTGAGTCAGGGACCTGTCACGACTCCGTCCTGAGCGGGTCCAAGGAGCCTGTCGAAGAATAGCGGCCCCCAATCCCATCAGGGTCAGAGTCGCTGGTTCAGGCACAGGCGCAGACGGGAATTCCACCACAGTCGTCCGTCCTCCACGGGCTTTGCCTCCACCTCCGACGGAGATGGGACCTCCGACCCAGAAGCCGTTTACAGCATAGACAAGGCCGCTGCCTCCTCCGCCAGCCCTTGGAGGGGCTTCAACGATCACTTCGTGCTCTTGCCCAAGCAAGGCATCGTCCTGGACCGGCTCGAACACCGCCACCACGGCCTTGGAGCTGCCCATGCGGATGCTGGTCGTACTGGATGTCGGGTCCCCCACGTCACCCAGCCAATAGGCGAACCGGTACCCTTGCTGGGGAACGGCGGAGATTGTGACATCGGCATGCGCGGCAAACCGGTGCACGCCTGTTCCAGGCGTGACCAGTCCTCCGTTAAGAGGGCTGCGATCCAGGATCAGTTCCACGCCGTCGGACTGGGCACTTGCATGATAGACCCCCAGAATCGTCTGCGCAAACAGCACCGCCACCCAGACGTCCATACGGATCAGCGCTGAATTGTCACGCCTCATGGCATTGCCCCCCCCATTTCGCCCACAAGACCAGGATATCCAGATAATACGGCTAAGTCAAGGTCTGAACCGAGTCCTTCAGCCCGGTCCATGCCATGGTACAGTTCGCTGAGAATCTATCGGGGTATTCTGGGAACTTGACCCACATGACCCTGGCCTGCGGCCAAGATTTTTCAGGCAGCATCCGCCAGTTTTTCGCGAGGATCGCTACGGCCCGAACAATACCCAGATCTTTACGATGCTCCAGGGCGTTAATGCGGCGCAGGAGCAAAGTAGTAGATCGGCGGATTCTTCCCCTCGCTTACAGTGAAGTACCCAAGGCCGTTGCTGTCAAAGCCAATCGCCTCACCTTGCGGCTCAGGGGCCAGCGGGATCGTCCAGGTCTTGCCTCGAAAGGCCGTCCACAGCGGCTGACCCGGATCGCGATGCCAGAGCGAGGCCCAGTACATCGACCGCATGCAGACCATCTTGCCGTCGGGCGAGACGTCGCCTCCTGTGGCCAGGCCCCAAGGCAGCAGACATACCAACTCCAATCCGACCGTCTGCGAGGTCGATTGCGGATACACTGCGAGATACACCCTCGAGAACAGATCGCGTTTGGAGATCACGTAGAGATCCCGCGTGAGCGGGTCCACAAGTAAGGTCTCGGCGTCACGAGGTCCGTCCGGATAGACCAGGGTGATCGCCTCGGCAAGGCGCGTTCGGCCTTCCAAGCCCCGGCCGTTCGGATCCACGGCCGGCTCCTGGACACGATAGATCACCACCGATGGATACCGGCCCAGATTGTCCCCGATATCGCCGATATACAGGTAATCCGCTCCGGATTGCGGGCCAGGGCCTATGGCGATGTCCTCCCAGTCCCTGGCCCGGGCGCCCGCGACAGTATGGACGGCCAGCAACTCGCCCTTGAGGTTGACCGCATAGACTCTGGGCCCGTCGCCGGAGTCGTTGTGGACCCAGAGCGCTCCGGGATTTCTGCGGCTGGCTGTCAGTCCTGAGGCCTCTGCGATCAGCGGCGACTGGATGACACCGACCTTCCGGCCTTGTTCAAACGCCGCCCCTTCGGCCAGGAGTGCGCATGAAGACGTCGTGACTGCGGCAAGCATTGCCCAGATCAAGGTTATCATTGCATGAAGTGACATGCGCATTCCAACACGAACTCAACATTTGCATTCCTGCTTTCGCAGGAATGACATTACTCAACATTCCCGCTGGCGGACGATCGTCTCTTTGAGTTGTCGACAGGCCGCTGCCGGGTCGGATGCGCAGGCGACCGCGGAACAGACCGCCACCCTCCCAGCGCCGGCTTGAAGGACCTGGTCGATATTGCCCTGATGAATGCCACCGATGGCCACGTGACCGATCCCGGTCCCAGCCAGACGCTCAACGGCCCTCCGGATAAAGCCCAGGCCTGCCGGCACCAGATCCGGCTTGGTCACTGTGGCAAATGCAGGCCCTATCGCCACGTAGGTCGGATTCTCCACACACGAACGGCTCAGTTCATCCAGGTTGTGCGTGGTGGCCCCGATGATCAGCGGCCTGCGTTGGAGCTTGTGGGCCAGGTCGACAGGCACATCCTCCAGGCCTAGGTGCACGCCATCCGCCTCGCAGGCGATGGCCAGGTCCACCCGGTCATTGATGATGCTCAGGGCCCCGCCCTCCCTGCACATCCGGACAAACTCCTGTCCCAGGGCAAGGCGCTGCCTGTCCGACAGGTTCTTGCAGCGAAGCTGGAGACAATCCGCCCCGCCTTCCACGCACATGGCCGCCAGCGAGAGCACCTCTGCCGGCAACTCGCCGGTGATCACTATGTATAGGGCCACGCGGTCAAACATGCGGGCTGGCACAGCAGACAGGGCGATGTCCTTCTCCAAGGTATAGGCCTTATACCGGAGCGTCTCCATCGTCTGGGCAAGGACCACATCTTCCATCTTGGCGACCTCGGCCAGGACCCGCAGGGCCTCGGGCAGGCGTTTGCACGCAGCGCAAAGGCAATCCTCCAGATTGCCTCGCCCAAGCTGGCCTTCCACGGACATCCCAACGCCCACGTCGCCGACCGTGTCCCTACAGGCCAAGAGCCGATCGGCATCAAGCCGGTCGATCGCAGAGGAGAGTTGGTGGCGCATGGCCTTGGCCCGGCTTGACAATCCTGCGTGGCCCAACCCAAACCGGCAGTACTCCTCGATCACGCGAAGGGCCTCGCGTGCTCGATTGAAGTTGGCGTCGATGATCCTGTAGGCAGCCCGTTCGGTCATGGTGAGGCCTTATCCG
>Ga0315287_10007051_pt1 | contig 11246 bp, 7 predicted proteins | sample YL17G11_0_MG_FD_205037 | JGI IMG/M metagenome (GOLD analysis project Ga0315287, IMG submission 205037) | Sediment microbial communities from Yellowstone Lake, YNP, Wyoming, USA - YL17G11_0 | ecosystem: Environmental > Aquatic > Freshwater > Lake > Sediment | place: USA: Wyoming | collected...
GCCCTCTGCCACCCAATGAATCTGTCACGCTCACATTAGACTTCGTCGTGCGCGTGCCAGAATTGGCCGATCCGCAGAGCTTTGCAGAGGCAAATCTGGCTTACACCGGCGATGCCTTGATGGCCGGTTACTGGTATCCAGTGTTGGCTCCTCACCGATCGGGTGGGGATTGGCTCAAAACGCCGTGGCATCCTATCGGCGATCCCTTCGTCAGCGAATCCGCCGACTACATGGCAATCATCACCACCACGCCCGGTGTAAAGATCGTGTCCGGCGGCGATTTGACACGTGATGACAACGTGTGGCGCTACGATTTGCCGCAGGCGCGCACGTTTGGCTTCATCGCCAGTCCCTACTATCGAACACTCTCACTGACTAGCGGCGCCAGAACCTATGAAGTCTCTACGCTGGTGCGCCATGCTGCGCTCGCGCCGATCGCGCTGCAAACGTTGATGAAAGCCGAGCGCTTGTTTAACGCGCTGTACGGGCCGTACCCCTATCGATCATTGCGCGTGGCTGAGTTCAGCGGGCCGTGGAGCATGGAGTTCTCGGGATTCTTCGTGCTCGGCGCGGCCGAGTTCGATGACTACGACGGAACGAATCGCAACCGCCTGATCCGCATCACGGCGCACGAAACTTCACACCAATGGTGGTATGGCGTGACCGGCAACGATCAGGCGCGCGAGCCCTGGCTGGACGAGGGCTTGGCTCGTTTTAACGAGCTGCGCTATTATGAAGCCTTCGCGCCGCGCGATGTGACGTGGTGGTGGGATACGGTCATCGGCGCGGCACGACCTTCTAAGCCGCTTAACTCGCCCAGCACCGCCTTCTCGAATCACGGCGCCTATCTGGACAGCATCTACAATCAAGGCGCGCGTTACCTCGACACCTTGCGCGCGCGCCTGGGTGCGGAGACCTTCAGCGCGTTCCTGCGCGATCTCTATCAACGCGGCGCATTTCACCTGATCACTGCCGCTGATTTCTTCAAGATCCTGAGCGACCACACGCCTCTCAGCGAACGCGTCTTGAAGGGGCGTTTCTTTCAATAACCCTGCTGCAAATTTCGAAACAGTTTACACTCAAGGCGGACGAAAGTCCGCCCTTTCAAACCGCTGGACTTTCGTCCAGCGGGAGCAGCCAGGCCAATCCATTCGAAACCCGATCTAAACAAAAACACGGAGAACCTTGCGATTCTCCGTGTCTCTCCATCCCTCTATCTCTCCATCGCGCTAAAACGAGTCGTCGCCGCCCAGACCGCCGAGTAAGCCCATGCTCAACCTGGGCATCTTCTGCTTTTCTTCATCCTTGCCGAAGCGCAGAACTTCACCCGTGTCGGTAATCGCTTCCACCGCCAGACCCAGCGATTGCATTTCCTTGACCAGCACCCGGAACGAGGCCGGGATGCCAGGCTCTTCGATGCGCTCGCCTTTCACGATCGATTCGTAGGTCTTCACCCGGCCCTGGACATCGTCTGATTTGACGGTCAGCATCTCTTGCAACGTATGCGCCGCGCCATAGGCTTCCAGCGCCCATACTTCCATCTCGCCGAAGCGCTGACCACCGAACTGGGCCTTGCCGCCCAGCGGCTGCTGCGTCACCAGCGAGTACGGGCCGGTCGAGCGGGCGTGCACTTTGTCTTCGACCAGATGCGCCAGCTTCATGATCGTGATGACGCCGACGGTCACCGGTTGATCAAAGGCATCGCCAGTCTTGCCGTCATAGACGGCCATCTTGCCCAGCGTCGGCAGCGGATCGCGCAGCTGCAGGCTCAATTGATTGGCGCGCGTTTTAACCTCGTCCGCCGGCGCCTGTCTCACGTCCTCGCCGTGCTCCATGAGCCACAGCCGCAGACAGGCATCGACCGCATTCTTATTGACCTGCGTCAAGATCTCGTACGCGCGGCCGTCATTTTCAAAAATCAGGGTCTGATCGGAATCGAAACCGTTCTCGCGCAGCCATTCGCGCAGCACCACACGGCGGGCCAGCACCTGGTCGGTGGCCAGCCGATCGAGATCATACTCGCCGCCATCCAGCAAGGACGCCAGATACAGGCTGCGCACCTCGTCGTCGTCCTCAAATTCCTCCATGTCTTCAGTGCTCTGCTCGTTCAGCCAATTCCAGGCGCGCGTGGTGTAATCGCGCCACGCTTGATCAATCATCCAGGCGCGGGCCAGTTCCGCCTCGATTTCCACTTCATCGGCACCGTCAAACACCGGCGTGATGGCGCGGAAACCCAGGCGATCAGACGCCCAACCCAGATGGACTTCCAGGATTTGGCCGATGTTCATGCGGCCCGGCACGCCCAGCGGATTGAGAATGATATCGACCGGCGTACCGTCTTCGAGGAACGGCATGTCCTCAACCGGAACGATGCGCGAAATGACGCCCTTATTACCATGCCGGCCAGCCATCTTGTCGCCCTCGGTTAACTTGCGCTTTTGCGCCACCGACACGCGCACCATCTTATCGACACCGGCCGGCAGATCGCGGTATTCATCGCGAGTGAAGACCTTGACGTCGACGACCTTGCCATGCTCGCCGTGCGGCAAACGCAGCGAGGAGTCCTTCACTTCGCGCGCCTTCTCGCCGAAGATGGCGCGCAGCAGTTTCTCTTCCGGCGACAGTTCCTTCTCGCCCTTCGGCGTGATCTTGCCGACGAGAATATCATTCGGGCCCACTTCCGCGCCGATGCGGACAATGCCGAATTCGTCCAGGTCCTTCAGCGCCTCTTCGCCCACGTTGGGAATATCATGGGTGATTTCTTCCGGCCCCAGCTTGGTATCGCGCGCTTCGACTTCGTGCTTCTCGATGTGGATCGAGGTGAACTTGTCGTCACGCACCAGGCGTTCGCTGATCAGGATCGCGTCTTCGTAGTTTCCGCCTTCCCACGACACGAACGCGCACAACACATTCTGCCCCAGCGCCAACTGCCCTTCCGACGTGCTCGATGAATCGGCCAGCACGTCGCCCTTCTTCACGCGTTGGCCTTTGCGCACAATCGGGCGCTGATCGATGCAGGTGCTCTGATTGCTGCGATTAAACTTGCGCAGCTTATAGGTCTTCTTGCCCTTCTTGGTCTGCAGTTCCACCAGGCGGCCCGTGACGCTGGTGATCTCGCCATCTTCTTCCGCCGTCACCACCTGCCCGGAGTCAACCGCAGCCTGCCATTCCATGCCGGTGGCCACCAGCGGAATCTCCGGCAGCAACAGCGGCACAGCCTGCGCCTGCATATTCGAGCCCATCAAAGCGCGGTTGGCGTCGTCGTGTTCCAGGAACGGGATCAACGCCGCCGAAATGCCGACGATCTGCCGCGGAGCAATGTCCATGAAATCCAGCCGCTCCGGCGCTTCGAAGACAAACTTGTCACCGTAGCGCGCCGAGATGCGCCGATCCTTGAAGCGTTTCTTTTCATCCAGCGGCGCATTGGCCTGCCCGATGATGTAACGATCCTCAACGTCCGCCGACATGTATTCCATGTCGTCGCTGACGAAGGGCACAATCGCGATTTCCATTGCCGGCAGGGCGGCTATCTTCTTGGCCAGTGTTTCATCGACATCCGTGCCGGCTGCGGCGATCTTCTCGCCAGTATCTGGATGCGCCACATCGGCGCGCAGTGTCTGCCCGACCAGCAGGTCCGACTGAGTCGGCATTGACTTGACCACGCGGCGATACGGCGTCTCGATGAAACCATATTGATTCACACGGCCATAGGTCGCCAGACGGCCAATGAGACCGATGTTAGGGCCTTCCGGCGTCTCGATCGGGCAGATGCGGCCATAGTGCGAGTGGTGCACGTCGCGCACGTCGAAGCCCGCGCGCTCACGGCGCAGGCCGCCCGGGCCCAGGGCTGACAGGGTGCGCTTGTGGCGCAGCTCGGCCAGCGGGTTGGTTTGATCCATGAACTGCGACAACTGCGACGAACCGAAGAATTCACGGATCGCTGCAACGACCGGCCGGATATTCACCAGAGCGATCGGGGTCATGGCGCCGGCTTCGCGGATGCTCATGCGCTCCTTGACCACGCGCTCCATGCGGCGCAAACCAATCCGCAACTTGTTCTGGATCAATTCACCCACGGTCTTGACGCGGCGATTGCCCAGGTGATCGATATCGTCGCCCTGCTCCAGGCCATTGTTGATCTTGATCATGTGCTCGACCAATTTGACCAGGTCGGCTTTGGTGATGGTGCGCAAGGGCGTGCTGAGGCCCAGGCGCTGATTCAACTTGTAGCGCCCCACCCGCTCCAGGTCATAGCGCCGCCGATCGATCAGCTGCTCGATCAGATAACTGCGCGCATTGTCCATGGTGGGCGGATCGCCGGGGCGCATCTTGCGATAGAACTCCAGCAGCGCTTCTTCCGCCAGCGAGCGCTTGTCGCGCGGCGACAGGTTGCCCTCCTGCCGGATCGTCGTCAGGATGTATTGATGATCGGGATTGTTGTCCACATGTTCGAAGTGGCGCAAAATCTCTTCGTCGGAACCGGTCTTGAGCAGATCGCTGCCCGAGCCGTCATCGATGGCGGCCATGGCACGCAACAAAATCGTTACCGGAATGGTGCGCTTGCGGTTGAATTTCAACGTAATGTAATCGCTCTTCCGCGTCTCAAATTCCATCCAGGCGCCGCGATCGGGAATGACCTTGGAACTGGCCAGCACGCGCCCCGATGTGGGATCGACGTCGGCATCGAAATACACGCCGGGCGAACGGATCAACTGCGACACCACGACGCGCTCCGTGCCGTTATAGATGAACGTGCCGTTCTCCGTCATCCACGGGAATTCGCCGAGGAAGATATCGTTGACAACGTGCTCGTTGGTTTCGCTGTTAACCAGCGCAACTTTAATGTAGAGGCCGCGCGCGTAGGTGAGATCGCGTTCCAGGCATTCCTTCTGGTCGAATTTGGGGTCTTCAAACCAGAATGACAGGCCAAACTGCCGCGCCTCCGGGCCATCACCGGGGAAATACAGCTTCAAGGCGCCGTTGAAACTCTCAATCGGCGACACTTCGTCAAAGAGTTCGCGCAGCCCCTCTTCGATGAACCAGTTGAAGGAATTCAACTGAACTTCAATCAGATTCGGCAGGGCGTAGATGTCGGGGATACGAGCGTATGATTTCGCGGCTAACTTCTCGGCCATTCGCTATCTCCTCAGGATAAATCAGTGCCTAAACGCACAAAGGGGGATCGTATCCCCCAGCTCGGTCGGATATATCTAGGTTTTACACATTTTGATGACGTAGCAAAAGGTGATTATATAGGCCAGGTGGACTTCTGTCAATAGCTAAATTTTTGACTTTTCTTTTGGCCGGAGGACTGCTGCGAGGCGGCATCGTTTCAGGGATATTGGGACCCATTTGTAGCTTGGAGAGCGTCGAAACTTCTCATTCCAGCGCCCTGCTCTATTTCGGCTGCTGGTTGTTGCTGTTTGCTTCTTTCCGCTGCTTGCGTGACACCCGCGTATACAGCGGCACCAGCATCAGACTCGCGCGCATGCCGGCGGTGCGGGCGGCCACGCCGATCTTGTTCTGCGCGGCTTTCACCGTGCGCGTCGGCGTGGCGAGCCAGCCCGTGGCGACAGGCTTCTCCGCTAATCCAAACTGCACCACCGCCGAAGCCCACGTCAGCCCCGCGCCGAAGCCCACCAACACCAGCTTGTCGCCTTCTTTCACGCGGCCTTCTTCAATCGCTTCAGTCAACGCGATCGGGATGGAAGCCGCCGAAGTGTTGCCATACTTGTCGATGTTGACGAAGACCTTCTCCATCGGCAGGCCCAGCTGCCGCGCGGCGAGCTCGATGATGCGTGCATTGGCCTGATGCGGGATCATCAGATCGATGTCGTGGATCGACAGGCCGCTGCGCCCGATCGTCTCCGCGGCCGAGCGCGCCAGCGTGCGCGTGGCAAACTTGAACACTTCGCGCCCATTCATGTGGATGTACTGATACTTCTTGTCCAGCGCCTCGCGGGTAGGCGGATTAGCGATGCCCAGCGGTATCATCAAATGCGGCGCGCCTTCACCATCTGATCCCAACTCGAAGGACAACACGCCGGTCGGTTCTTCGCAGGCCTGCACGATCACTGCGCCCGCGCCGTCGCCGAACAACACGCAGGTGTTGCGATCGGTCCAGTCGATGTTGCGACTGATCACTTCCGCGCCGATGACGAGGATGGTGCGATACGCGCCCGTGGCGATGAACTGCTGCGCCGTGACCAGCGCATACGCGAAGCCCGTACAGCCGGCCACCAGCGTGAATGCCCCGCAATTCGCGCCAAGTTGATATTGAATTTCGGAGGAAACGGCCGGCAGCAAATGATCGGGGGATGACGTCGCCACGATGATCAGATCGAGATCGGCCGCAATCAACCCCGCTTTTTCCAGCGCGGCCTGGCTGGCCTCCACCGACAGCGTCGACGTGTTGACGCCCTCCGGCGCGATGCGCCGCTCGCGAATGCCCGAGCGTGTGAAGATCCACTCATCCGACGTATCGACCAGCTTCTCCAGATCGAAGTTCGTCAAAATATTGTCGGGAACGGCTTTGCCCCAACCAACGATACGCCCATAAAGCATAGTCTTCTGTCCTTGGCTTTACAGCTGACGCGACTGGTGCTGCTCATGCCGCAAATACCAGTACGCGCCGACACTGACGACCGACACGACTGATCCCGCAGCCGCGAGGCCGAACACGATCACGCGGCCATAGCGTTGGCGAAACGACAGCGGCTGCTGGCTGGCCAGCAGCGTCAGGGAGCGGCCCAGATCGCGCACGAAGTTGGGCGACGGCTCGATCGGGACCAGCGTTTCACGCATGTTCTGCATCAAGTGGCGCAGCGACTCGGTGCGCGGATCGAGCAGCAGGCGCGGCATCTCGGTCGGGAAGTTGAGCGTCTCCGCCAGCCAGGCTTCCAACTCCGCTTCGTCGATCGGGATCTGTCTCGATCGTTCCGCGTCTGTCATCGTTCGACTTCATCTCCTGCAGGAATCACCCCAGCCGATCGGGGGGAGCGGGCCTCCGCGCTTTGGGTCAACTCATCACGCAGCGCGAGCAAGGTGCGATGGTACAACGACTTGATCGCGCCTTCGGTGCGCCCCATAATCTGCCCGACTTCGGCGTTCGACAGTTGTTCCACGAATTTCAGAATCAACAATTCCTGGCGTTCTTCCGGCAAGCGCCGAATGGCGGCCAGCAGCCAGCGCCGCTCTTCCTGGTTTTCTGCCACCCACTCCGGCATCTCTACGACATCGCCGACGAGCGTCACATCTTCCAGCGCCAGGTCCTGCCGCCGCGCGCGATCGCGATGCCAGTTGGCCACCAGATTGTGCGCGATCCGATACAGCCACGCCGAAAACGGCACGCCGCGATCGGCGTAGTCCTTGATGTGCGTCAGCGCTCGATGAAAGACGCGGCTGGTCAAATCCTCGGCATCGTGATGGTTGCTGACGCGGTAATAGACATAGTTGTAGATGCGGGTCACGTAGCGCTCATACACCGCTCCGAACGCGGAGGGATCTTTCTTGACCCGCTTCACCAGTTCCAGATCGCTTTCAGGTTCGCTCACCGTGCTGCTCCACCTGCTGGCTCGCCCTGCGCGATCGGTGCGCTGTGAAAATAAACACCGAGGGTTGGCAAAGGTTGCGAGGCAGCTCGCGAGAGTATATCAGCCTGCGGCCGGTTGTCAACTGATTAGCGTTTCGTGCTAGAATGAGGTTGTTTCACCGCCGAGATCGCAAGAACGCGGCGCTACTCTGAATTCTCCGCGAACTCTGCGTTCTCTGCGGTAAACCCCAGCCCCACGCCCATGAGGAGCGCGACTATGGAATGCCCCAACTGCCTTGCCGAACTGCCCCGCGATGCCGAGGTGTGTGATTACTGCGGCCAGGAATTTTGCCCTCACTGTCATGCACCGGTGCCGGCCCGCGCCACGGCCTGCCTCAACTGCGGCGAAACCTGGTCGCTGGCCTGTCCCGAATGTGGACACGAAATCAGCGCAATCGATACAAAATGTCCACACTGCGGCCTGTCCTTCGAAGAAGAACTCGAGCCGTGCCCGCATTGCGGCCAGCTCATGCCTGACATCGCCGATGTCTGCCCGCACTGCAAAGGCGAGCGCTGCCCGACCTGCGGCGCGGCTCTGCAATCCCACACGCTCGTTTGCTCGCAGTGCGGCACGACGTTTGTCTTGCATTGCCCGGAATGCCAGCACGAAATTCCCGACGGCGCAACGAAATGCCCCCACTGCGGTATGGTCTTCAGCGACACGCCACCCGGCGAGGGCGATCACTGTCCCGCCTGCGGCGCGTCGATCGTGGCCGAGGACGGCGTATGCAGTGCCTGCAGTGTCACCTTCTGTCCACGCTGCCTGATGCCCACTCAAGAAGAAGATCGCGTGTGCCCTAAGTGCGATCTAGACCTCTTCTTCAACTGTCCCGATTGCGGCTTCGAATTGCTGGCTTCGGCGTCGATCTGCCCCTCGTGTGATCGGTTGTTCGCCCGATCGTGCCCGCACTGCCAGCGCGCGATCTATGCCGCCCCGATCGAGTGCCCCGGCTGCCATAATGCCCTGCCCGCCGAGAAAGCCGCGCTCGCCCGGCCAGCGCTCGGCGAAATCGGCGCGGCCATCGTCGTTCCGAAATGGGTGAAGTGCCCCAACTGCGAAACGCGCTTCGACGCGGCGGCCGGTCCGTGCCCCACGTGCGATTCGATCGTATGCCCCAAGTGCCATCGGCTCGCGTTGGAAAACGAAAACGTCTGTATCTACTGCGGCACAGAACTACCGATCATGATCTTCACCTGCCCCAAGTGCGGCGCCGAAGTTGGCGCTGAGGCGGAAGCCTGTCCTAACTGCGGGCTCGACCTCTCCGGCACATGCCCGCAGTGCCGCGCCCAGCTGCCCGACGGCGCCGATCGCTGCCCCACCTGCGATCAGCCTGTCTGCCCGGAATGCGGCTCGGCCACCAGCGAGGCGGCCGTTCAATGCGCCGTCTGCGGCGCGCAGTTCACCTTCGCCTGCCCGGAATGTGGCGCAGACGTGGCAGCCAGCGCCACGAGTTGCCCGCAGTGCCAGGCGGTCTTGGAAGCGTAAGCGGCGCGGCCTGCGTTATAATCAGCACACGGCACACCACCCGGCGCAGGCGCGAGCTCCGCGGCGTCCACGGTTTCGTCCCTGCAGCTAAACACCTCGGAGACATATCATGTATGATGAAGACGATTCCACTGGAAATCAAGCAGCGCAGTCCGGCACGCTCTCGCCAGCCCGCGAGCAGATCAAGCGCGCCGTCCGATCGATCCTGGAAAGTGTAGGCGAAGATCCTGATCGCGATGGCCTGCAGAACACGCCCCTGCGTGTGGCGCGCATGTATGAAGAAATCCTGCAAGGCTACCACACCGATCCCACGACGTTGATCAACGGCGCGCTGTTCGATGTCGCTTACGATGAAATGGTCGTCGTCAAGGACATCGAGTACTACAGCCTGTGCGAGCATCACCTGCTGCCGTTCTATGGTGTGGCGCACGTGGCTTACCTTCCGCACGGAAAAGTGCTGGGCCTCAGCAAGATCCCGCGCGTGGTCGATATGTTTGCGCGTCGTCTGCAGGTGCAGGAACGCATGACGTGCCAGATCGCCGACTTCTTGGATGACGCGCTGCATCCGCGCGGCGTGGCCGTGGTCGTGGAGGGCGCGCACCTCTGCTCCATGATGCGCGGCGTGCGCAAAGCCAATGCGCGCATGGTCACCAGCGCCGTGCTCGGCGGCTTCCAAACCGACGCGCGCACGCGCAGCGAGTTTTTCGAGCATATCCGCAAGACGGCTTCCTCTTAAAGGCGAATCAGACCGAAGCAGTTTCAGGCGCTCGTGTAAGTTTGACGCCCGCGCGCGAAGCGGGTAGATGGTGTTTAGCGCGATGAGGCTCGCGCCCCACTGTCGTTGGCGATGACTGATGGCCTCTACCGAGATGGCAGCCAGTAGAGGTCATTTTCTTTGGCCCGACAAATTCTACACGCATGATGCTGATCGAGCCATGATCCTGGCGCGAGATTCACTTCCAGAGTGGTGGAAGCGACATTTTTGAACACCCAGGATGAAGACCGCATGACACAAATCGTATTGGTACGCCATGGTCAAACCGAATGGAATCGCGTCGAGCGATTTCGCGGCAGGTTTGACATGCCGCTGAATGAGATAGGGCTGGCGCAAGCTGCCGCTACCGGCCGGCGCATCGCCGCTGAGTGGCGTCCGGTCGCCGTCTACTCCAGCCCGTTGACACGCGCTGTCCAGACGGCCGAGGCCGTTGCCCGGCATTTCGATCTGCCCGTGCAACCTGAACTGGGCCTGATCGACATCGACTATGGGGAGTGGCAGGGCTTAACGCCGGATGAAGCACGTGTTCGTTGGCCGGAGATTGTCGAGGACTGGTATCACGCTCCGCAACGCGCTCACATCCCCGGCGGCGAAACCGTGGAGCAAGTCCGCGCCCGCGGCGTCGCGACGGTACGGACGCGGGCAGCGCGGCACACCGATCAGACCATTGTCCTCGTCGGCCACACCGTGATCAACCGCGCCATCCTGTTGGGGATTATGGGACTGAACACAGATCGGTTCTGGCGCCTTCGGCAGGACACTTGCGCGATCAACGTCTTCGAGACGGAAGGCGACGACTTCGTATTGATGTCACTCAATGACACGCATCATCTGCGCACGGTTCATGAATGAGAAACCGCACCACAGCGATCACGCGCAGTTGTTTTCGCCTGCATTCCGGGTGATAATGCAGTCCATGCAGGAGACCATTCGTTGAGTGCTTTCCTTCAACTCACCCTGGCACTCGCCATCATCATCTTCGCCGCCAAGGCGGGCGGTTACGTCGCCGTGCGCTTGCGGCAGCCCGCCGTGTTGGGCGAGCTGCTGGCCGGCTTGATCCTGGGTCCGACTTTCATCGATCTGGTGCAGCTGCCCTTTGTCAGCGATCCCGAACTGCTGCACGAGGAAATCACTGCTCTCGCCTCGTTGGGCGTCGTGTTCCTTATGTTCACGGCCGGGCTGGAAGTCGAACTCGACGAGATGCTGCTTTCCGGCCGCGCGTCATTGTGGAGCGGCACGCTGGGCGTCGTCGTGCCGCTGCTGCTGGGCGCGATCGCCGTGCTGCCCTTTGGTTATACCGATCAAGCGGCATGGTTTATCGGCATTATTCTCACCGCAACCAGCGTGAGCATCTCCGCACAGACGCTGCTGGAATTGGGCGTGCTCAAAACGCG
>Ga0315287_10007054_pt1 | contig 11245 bp, 19 predicted proteins | sample YL17G11_0_MG_FD_205037 | JGI IMG/M metagenome (GOLD analysis project Ga0315287, IMG submission 205037) | Sediment microbial communities from Yellowstone Lake, YNP, Wyoming, USA - YL17G11_0 | ecosystem: Environmental > Aquatic > Freshwater > Lake > Sediment | place: USA: Wyoming | collected...
AGTCGCTTCGAAGTGCGGCGCCTCCCGAAGTCTCGCCTCCCGTGACACGCACCCTCGGCTCCCTCTTCTCAGGCGGCGGCGGATGGGAATCCGGTGCACTCGGCGCGGGGCTCGCGCCGACGTTCGCCGTCGAGCTGGTGAAGTGGATCGCCGAGTACCACCACGTCGCCTTCGGCGAGACGGAAACGGTGGTGAACGCCTCGGTCCGGGACGTGGACTATGCGTCGTTCCCGCGGGTGCATGTGCTCGTGTCGAGCCCGCCGTGTCAGGCGACATCGAAGTCGGGCGCGGCATCTCCACGACGCAGCTGCGCAAGTTCGCCCGGCACTTCGGGATCACCGTGCGGACCAGCGACCACGGAGACTTCGTGGACGCGCTCGGGATCGACCGTGCCCTCGGCAAGCTGATCGACGGCCTGGAATAGTTCGCGGGCGGCAGGAACCGATGTACGATCCCGGCATGGACACTCAGTCGGCGATCGCTCAGCTCTTGCCCGTCCTACGGGACTTCCTCGTCACGATCCTGGTGCCGTACGCCCTGTACGCCATCCAGAAGCGAATCAAGAATCGCGAGGCGAGCGATGCGCTCCAGGAGCTGGTCTCGACGACTGCTCTGTGCGTCGCGGACGCCGAGCAGCGTGTCGTGCGCGACGCGAAGGACCCGACCCGTCCCGGCACGTGGTCGGCGGCGCTCGGCGCCGAGGTCAAGGCGAAGGTGCTCGAGGACGTCAAGCAGATCGCTGCGGTCGCGATCCAGACGCTGGTCACCACCGGGAAGATCGACGCGTCGAAGATCGACATGGTGCTCGAGCGGATGATCGAGCAGCACAAGCTGAGCCTCTCGCAGTCCGCCGCCACGGCGTCGGCATCCATCCCTCCCCCCGCAGCCGCACCCGTTCCTGCCCCTGCCCCGGCTCCGGCCGACGCGAAGGCGGCGGCGTGATGGGAACGACGCACCTTCGAACCCGCCCGGCGTACGCGCTCGGCGTCGCCCTCCTGTTCTGGTACGCCGCGGCCGTCGTCGTGTCCTCGAGCGGCTGTGCGAGCTGCGGCGACGCGGGGCGCCAGGTCGCGACGGGGGCCATCGTCGTCTCCGGCACGATCACGCAGGGCCTGGTGCGGGCGAACCGCACCGTCTACACGCAGGCGACTGACACGCTCGGTGCGCGCGTCCAGGGGGCCGACTACGCCAGGGAGGTGCTGCCGCTCAACGCCGCCTTCGAAGGCCGTAGCCGTGCCCTCCAGGCGCTCTCCGCGGACCTGTACGCGGCCGCGGCGCTCGTGGACGCGACCCGTGGCGCAAACGGCGGCCTCTCCGCGTACGCCGGCGTCGCCCGGGCCCTGATCGATGCGATCGGGCGTGACCTCGCGGTCCTGCGCGAGGGCTCGGTGCTGCCCGCGATTCCGATCCCGCCGGCTGTCGACGGGTTACTCACCACGCTTCGCGGCATCGCGGGCATTGCAGGAGGAAACTGATGGCCGCGCTTGCGCTCTCACCCGAGCTGGTCGAGATCCTGATCCACGCAGCCATCACGATCAGCGAGGAGATCGCGCTCGCGATCCTTCACGCGATCCATGGCGGCGACGTGTCGGCCGTCGAGGAACTCACGAAGACGGGCCTCGAGGAGGCGCACCAGATCGCCCTGATCGACGCCGCGCTCGAGCGGTCGCAGGCGGCGAAGTTCGGCGCGTGATGCGCCGCCGCGCCCTGGCCTGGCTGCTCGTCTGGGTGTTTCTCTGCGTGAAGTGCGGCCTGCTCCAGTGGTCGCCACGGCCCTGCTCGATCTGCCACCGCACCACCGTGAAGCAGTGGCTCGACGACGAGTACCTCGCGGACTAGAGGTCGACCTCGAGCACGGTCCTGTTCTCGTGCCGATCGGTGATGCCCTCGACGCCATCGAGCGCGCGCGGGTCGGTGTCGTAGAACGCGATGAGCATGAACTGCCGGTCCTGTGCGCCGATCTCGGTCGCGCGCACCGACCGGCTGTACTCCGCGAGCCGGTCGACGTCGGTGGCCTGGCGCAGCGTCAGCAGACCGATGAAGTCGGTGACATCGGAGAAGCCGAGGCCCTGCGGCCGACGTATCTTCGCCCCGAGCGTCCACACGGTGGCGAGATACTGCTCGACCGCCTCCGCCTCCTCGTTAGGGCTGAAGTACATCGACGCGGCCGCGCGCCGGCTCGTCGTGTCGACTAGGAAGATGGTGAAGCGTTCGTAACTGCCGACTATTCTCACCACGTAGCCGCCGACAGAGTACTCGACCCATGCGCGGCTGATGGGTCTCTCATCAACGGGGCTGATGCGGCGTGACGACTCAGGTTGCGCGTGGGTCGCGCTCCCGTCCCGTACGCCGCGTGCGATGAGCCGCGCGAACGGACCGCTGCTGTACCGCGGCGAATGGCTTGCCATCGTCAGACCCGCCACGACCGGTCGAACGGGTAGCCTTCGACGGGGTTGCCCCGCGCCTTCCCCTTCCCGTGCGCCTTCGTCGGCCGGCGGAGGAGCCACCAGATGCCCGTGGCAGCGCCGACGCTGACGCCGACGAGCATGACCGCAGCGCCTGTGGACATCGTGCGCCCGGCCGCCGGCTGGTGCACCAGGGTGGGCGGCGTCGTGCCCGGCTGTGGAATGACCGGCTGCGGCGTCACCGGCGTCGGGGTGGGGTCGAGGGAGCCAGGGATCGTTCCCGGGATGGTGGCGTCCATCGATCCAGGCGTGAACGGCCGCGGTAGCGCCGGGTCGGTGATGTCGATGATGCTGGCCGAGGTGGGCGCGGCCGGTCGCTTCGGCTCCTGGTTGACGACGAGCGGCGTCGTGTCCGCCGGCAGGTCGACCTCGAGCGGCCCCTCGAGCGTGCCGCCGAGCAGGTTGGCGGTCGCGAGGACCACGATGACCAGCATGGTCGAGCGGTTCGTTGCGCCGTCTCCAGCCCGCTGCAGCGCGGATTCCCAGTCATCCGGTAGCGCATTCATGATGCGCATGGACGCGTTCGTGCCAGTGACCGACAGCCGCTGGACGAGCGCGTAGATCCCCCGGATGAGATCGCGAGAGAAGCGCTGCTGGCCGCTGGCGTCGAGGGTCACTTGCCACGGGGTGACATCGAGCCCCTGCCAGTCCGCTGCCGAGTCGAACCGCATGGCCGTGTTGACGCCTGGCACTCCGCTGTAGGAGTTCAGGAAGTGGCGCGCCAGCACCTGGAACGGGTACGACCACATCAGGGCTTGCGGCGTGGTCGCGCCGAGAGTCCCCTGGCTGATTCGCACCTGCGCGCTCGTCAGGTAGTTCAGCAGGATCGTCCGCATGAGCGCGACGACGGACCAGCCGTCCCACATGAACTTCAGGCGACGGTTCTCGTAGGTGGCGAACCAGTACGCACTGGCCGCCTCGCGCGCCGTGAAGTCGCTGGTGTTCGGATAGGTCACAGCGGCTTCCGTGGCGCGAACGCGTACCACGCGACGCCGCCGAGCACGAGCACGCCTGCGGCTGCGAGCGCGATGGTGCGACCGGACATCTTCGACGGCACCGCGGGAACTGAGACCACCCTCTCTGTGGTCGTGAGGGTGTCGAGCTGCGGCGGGGGCGGCAGGTACGGCGAGGGAGGCGCGAACGTCGGATCCTGGGTTGCGGAGCCGGGCCCCTGGAATTCCGGTGGCGTAGGGCAGTTCAGGTGGGCCGCGATCCACGCGGTGCGGTTCGTCAGCGAGTCGAAGTACCGGTCGATCATCCTCGTAGGCTGCCCCGGCCAGGTCGCCTCCTGGATCAGGTACTCCGGGTTCTCCGGCAGCGTGCAGTCGGGCGCCTGCTGGGGAGGCGGCAGCGCGGCGAGTTGGGCGTTCACCCAGGCATTGCACGCAGGGTAGACCGCTGCGAACGCAGCGAGCTTGTGGGCGGTTCGCTGCGCGATCTCGTCCGCAGTCAGCGGGACGAGGCGCGGCGCTTCCGATGGCGTGTTCAGAGGCAACCACGCGGACCACGCGGCCGAGCACTGCTCCTCGCTCATCGTTGTCGGGGCCGGCAGCGGGGTGCGCGCGGCCCAGCCGGCGCAGCCGGGCGACGCGGCGACAAAGGCCTGTCTCGCGAGCGCTTTCGTCGCGTACTCGACGCCGTTCGCGGTCCAGAACGCATCGAAGTCGCTGGCGCACTGCTCGTCCGACAGCGGGGTCGGGGGAGGCGTGCGCTGCGGAGTGACGACAGGTCCTGGGGTCTTGAACTGGTTGATCACGTTCGCCGCGCGTACGTTCGACGTGATCTTGTCCAGCGGCGTGCTGGTGTTCAGCACGAGCGGCTTGCGCTCGGGCGGCGGCGGCGCCGCGTCGCGCGTGAACTCATCGGGCTCCGGGATGCCGCTGGGCGGCGTGCCGGTGTACATCGCCTGGCCGGCGATGTTCGCGCCGCCGAGCGCGCGCATGGCACGCGCGGCTCTGCCGACGATCGCCACCGACTCGGTCAGGGGCGGCGCGAGGATCATCCGGCTCAGCGGCGCATCGCTCCACGACACGTACCGCCAGTCAGTCGGCCCTGCGCCCTGCGCGCCGTCGTAGGGATGGTTCTCGCTGGTCGCCAGAAGCGGCGCGCGGCCCTTGTACAAGCCGCCCACCAGGTCGCACTCCCCCGAGCCCGCGGAGATGTCGAGGCAGTTGAACCGCGCCGTGCCGCTCGGATCGATCCAGGCGCGAACGAGCAGGTCGGTGTTCGCGGCCTCACGCCCACCCGTCTGCATGCCGAGGATCACGACCGGCGGGTGGATGGTGTCGTACGTCCGCGCCGTCTGCTCGACCAGGACACCGTTTCGCCCTAGGGAGCGCGAGCCGGCCGGGAAGATCGGCACCGGGGTGATCTTCGGGCCAGTCCCGGGTCCGTACGCCGTGGCCCATGCTTCGCTCCAGGCCGGAACGCTCATCGGATGGAGGTTCAGGGCCTTGAAGGCGTTGCCGAGCGCGGTGAACGAATCGATCACGACGCGACGCTGGCCGGCCGCATCTCCCGCGCCCGTTGCAGAGATCGCGTCCGCGCGCTCGAGCCAGGCAGCGGCGAGTGGGAAGTCCGAGAGGCGTCCGTTGGCAGAGGTCCATACAGCGGTCATGCCAGGAGGATACGCCCGCTGCTCTCCGGGCGCGACAACCGCGCTGCCCCTCAGATTCCGACCAGGATGCCGAGGATCGTCGTGCTGCCGTCGGCGTTGGCGCATGCGTTCGGCTCACGCAGTCCGTGGTCGATCAGCCACGGCAGCATGCCGTCGGGCGCTCGGTCGACGCGGATGAGGGCGGTGTCTCCCACGAGCAGGCAGTGCATCTCGACGTCGCCGAACAGACCCGCGATGTGCAGAGGTAGGATTCCAGCGTCCTGTACACGCTTCGGTCGGCGCGCGCGCTCCGCGGCCGGCGTCAGCAGCCACGTGGCCGCGTTGTACAGGGTGTCGACATCGCGGCGGGTCCTGCCGCCGACCACGAGCCGCGAGATCGAATGGTACAAGCTCGTTCCGCCAATGGCGACCATCCAGCCGCTGCCCCAGCCTGGGTCTCTGCGCTCCGCGTACAGGTGACGGTCCGGTCGTCCGCTCTCGGCCAGCGCGTCGGCGCACCAGCTGCTCGTGACGAACTCGCCGGGCTCGAAGACGTTCCTGGCGATCAGTTCCTCGTCGAACGTGTTCATGCGCGCGGCACGTGCACGGGGCTGTACGCCGGCTCGCCGTTCACGAAGGGCACGCGCTGCGGCACGAGGTGCTCGATCTTCCCCGACGGAGCTGGCGGCGCGGCGGGCGCGCCCAGCGCTGCGTTGGCCTGGTGCAGCGTTCTGGCCCGGTACCACAGCCCGAACATCGTCACCGCGAGGCTGCCGCCGGCAGAGTGACGAAGTAGATCGCCAGTCTGGCGGTCACCCGCTACCCAGAGCGCCGCGGCCATGATCGCCATGCGGGATGCGAAGTCGCCGGTCAGCGAGGCGAACGCGCCGACGTTCCCGCCGAGGAGGTGGGTCGCCGTCTCGGTCGATGGCAGCGACGCGCAGGCCGGCGCGGCGTTCGGATCCCGCGTCGGCGGCAGCTCGAGCGCGCGGTGCCACAGCACGAACATCTCGAACCCGAGCGCGCCGGCCACGCTGTGGCGAAACCACGTGCTGGGGTTTCGGTCCCCGGCGATCCACAGCCCCGATCCGATGATCGCAGCGCGCCCCAGGAAGTGGCCGACGAAGAGCGGCACGACGCTGAGGTCCCCGTCGAGCAGGCGCGTGGCCGACTCGCTCGACGGCAGGGTTGCGCAGTTGGCCACGTCGGTCATGCGCTCGAGTGTACCGTCACGGAAATCGCCGGTACAGTCTGGGGCATGTACATCACCCCATCCGGTCAGGCTCAAACGCCCCAGGGGGGCCTCCTCCAGGAGCGCGACGACGCGATGCTGATCAGGTCTGGCGCGGCGGATCCCGGGCTCATCATGCCGGCCGACATCGTGCCCCGCGTGCTGGCGCGCATGCAGGATCAGTTGCGCGCGCTGGGGTTGCTCCATGCGCCCTACCGCGCGGGCGTCATCGATGCTCCGACCGCTGCGGCTATCCAGCTGTCGATGTCGCGCCGGATCGGCGAGGAACATAGCACCGCAGAGGCGCTCTGGCGGCTCAACGGATTTCCCGTTCCGGCGGTTCCCCTGGTCGAGAGTCACCGGATCCCAGCTGCGGTCCCCATGTTCGTGGAGTTCGTCTACGCGACCGCCTTCGAGGCGGACCCCGAGCGGATGTCCAGCCTGCTCAAGAGGCGCTCGCAGTCATCCGTCTTCGCGTACATCGATCGGATGACGGGCGGCGGATCGGGCTTCGGGCTGTTCCGCCGGATCGGCTAGACGCCTCGCGCGGCGTCCGAGTGTACCGCGGCCGAAATGGGCGGTACATTCGTTCGCATGTACAGCAACCCCTACGCGCCGACCCGCTGGAACCCGACGAACATCGAGGTGCACGAGGCTGCGGCGCCCACGGCCGCTGCGCCTCCGCCCGCTCCGCGCGACAGCAGCAACACCACGCGCATGGTGGTTGGTGGGCTGCTCGTCGCCGGCGGTGTTGGCGGTCTGATCTGGTGGTACGCGAAGCGGCAGAAGGCCCAGGCCGCCGCCGCGGCGACGCCCCAGATCCAGACGCAGGGCGCGCAGGCGCTGACCCTCGCCCCCGGACTGCTGAGCGCGGGTCCTGGACTCGTGACGCAGGAGTCACAGGTGCTGCAGTACACGCCGGCTGACCAGCTCGCGGCGCAGGAGGTTGCGCAGCCGATCGTGTCGCCGGGATCAGAGGTTCCGCCCCCACCCGCGACCCCGCTCGTGATCACGCCCACGACACCCGTGGTGGACACCGCGCCCGTCGTACCCCCGACGTCCACGCCTGTCGTGGATACGACGCCCGTCGTGCCCCCGGCGTCCACGACGCCACCGCCACCGCCGCCCCCGCCGACCCGGCAGGTGGGTCCGACCGCGGCGCAGATCCGCGGCGTCCTCGGTGGCTTCATCGCCCCGACCACGACCCCGAGCGCCCCGCTCGCCCCGAATCCGCTCACGCCCCGCACCCTCGGCGGGTCGCGCGTCATCGGCTCGTCCGGCATCGCCATGCGGTTTGGGCGATGAACCCGCAGGGCCCGTGTCCCTGGCGGATCGGTGCGGGCGTCGTCGTGGCGACCGGCCTGTTCTTCCTCGCCTACCGCTCGCGCCGTGCAGATCAGCTCGCGGCGACCGTCGCGGCCGCCGCCGCGGCGCCCATCGGCAGCAACCCGCTGAACATCCCGCCGCGCACGGCGCCGAACACGCCGCAGATCGCGTGAGCACGATGCGTGCGTCACGCCGCAACCCTGCGCCCCCCATCCCGCCCGGAGTCACCATGATCTCTCTCCCGGCGCGCGCCGCGGCGCCGGTGCAGCAGCGCGACGCCGAGGGCAATCTCTACGAGTGGGATCCAGAGACGAACCGCTGGGAGCCGCTCGACGTGGGCGAGGAGGAAGACCTCAAAGACCCGGCGATGATCGAACTCGACGAGCGCGGCTTCACGACCGACGACGAGTCGGCGCTGGCCGCGTACCAGTCGTTCGTGGCGACATCGGCCTCGAACAATTCCGAGCTTGAACTGGTCGTTCAGCAGTTCGGCGATCGGTACTGGGCCCATCTCTCGCTTGAAACGGCTGAAGGCGATCCTGGCACGCAGTTCATCCAGGTCTTCGGCGCGTTCATCCCGCAAGGGTCAGACGTCTGGGACGACAGTCCGGAGGCGATGGCGCGACTCGTTGGCTACTGGCTCCAGGGCGTCGACATCCGCTCGGAGCAGCACCCCGTGCCGTGGCGCGTGCCACCCGCGATTGCGACGCTGAGCCAGCGCCTCGGGATGACCGTGGCGGGCGTGCCGATCGATCCGGGACACGGACTCGGCCACGACCTGTGGACGATCGCGCTGTTCCCGACGACTCCGGAGGCCGAGCTGATGCCCGATGTCGAGGATTACCTCGGCGACGTGATCGGCGCGCACCGGCTCGGCAGCGCGCTGTGGGTTTGCATCATGACGGCCACGGCCGGGCCGCCGCCTGCCGCATGGCCGACGCCGCCGGAGTAGCCGTGTCGAGCCCCACGCGCACCGACGAGGAGATCGAGAAGATCGCGTACGAGGACGATCACCTGCGCCCGCTCGGGTTCGTTCTCAGTCATCGAGGCCAGCCGGGCACGATCGGGTCGACGTGGTCGCAGGCTCGCTCGAGCTACTGGGCACCGATCTGGCAGAAGAACAGCGACAACTCCGCCCTGCAGCTTGTCTGGATGGAGAACGACCCGGTGCCATCCAGCTACGAGGTGCACAGAAGCGGGTTCAAGGGCCGTCGCCAGATTTCAGAGCACACCATCGCGCGGATCGAAGACGTGTGGGACGACAGTCCCGAGGCTCTCGTGCGGCTCGTAGACGGGTGGTATCAGATCATGGACGGCTTGCCCCGCCCGGCTCCGTGGGCCGTGCCTCTGCCGATCGCGATCGCGGCCGACGCAATGGGCCTCGTGGTCGCTGGTGTCCAGCGCGCCGGAAGCCCGTGGTCGGTCGCTCTGTACCCGGCCGACCCGGAGCAGGACCCCGCGCCGGAGGTCTCTGCCTACCTCGAGGAGGTCGGCATGCACCGGCTGGGACGCGCGCTCTGGGTCGGGCTCATGACAGAAGCCGGCGGGTTTCAATCCGGTCCCGGGTAGCGCGCGCCGCGGGGCGCGTGGTGACCCTGTCGGCCCAGTGGTACTCGAGCAGCGAGCGGATCTTCGACGCCCCGTTCGGGTTGCCGGTGTGGACGATCGGCTTGCTCTGCGGCCAGTACCCGGTGTCCACCATCCACCGGACCAGGTCGTAGCCGTTGCGCTTGTGCTTGCACCGCGAGGTGCGCGCGGCCTCGCAGTCGAGCGCGAGGCAGTCGTCGCACGCCCCCATGTCGTAGCCGAGTGAGATCGTCTCGACGTTGCCGCTCTGCAGGTGAGCCTGCGCAGCCTCGATGGTCGTTGCCGCTGTCCAGCCGGGCGGGGGACGGCGTTGGCCGTCAACATAGAGCTTCATTGTCAGTTTTCCTGTCATGCCCCGGTCGGGACACAGCGATCATCAACTCTCGCCAACGGCATCTCTCACTCCGCTCGCGAACGCGCGAAGTCCGAACGCCGCACCGGTACAGAACACGCGGTCCTCCTCGCTCTGATCCTTCGCAGCGGCTTCGTCGAAGCCGACCGCAGCGATCTCGAGGCGCTTCAAGAGAGACGCGCGCCAGAGGACGGCCAGTTCCATCTGCTCGACCTTTTCCATGAGCGGATGGTATCCCAGGTCATCGACCGCGAGGGGGTTCTCGACCCGCGCCTCGGTGCTCAGGGGGATGCCCTGCGTCGGCCCGAGCTGGCGGCGCTTCCACGCGCGGGGCCTCCTGGGCGGCCGGTCGCACCGGCTCGGCCACAGGCGCCGCCGGCGCCGGCGCCGCGTGACGAGCGGCGAGTCGGTCGGCGAACCAGAGCGCGCCGCCGCCGAAGGCGACTGCCACGAGGAAGACGAAGGCCACAATGCGCTTGATCCAGCCCCACCACCCCGGCGAGACGTCGCCACGGTGCCCCCGGCGCGACATCAGGGTGTCCATCGACTGCGTGGAGCCGCCGTCAGGGTAGGCGCGCGCGGGCTGCGCGGGTACGTTCGTCGGGCCATCAGCCACGACGGTGCGCGGGCCGCGCGAGTTGCGCAGCCGGCGGAGCGCCCCGGCCTCGGTGAGCCACTCTCCCTTGTACTCGGCCTTCTCCCAGCCGGCGCTACCGAACCACGCCTGGTGGACCCGCCTGGACTCGTCGAACCGGGCGTGGATGGGACCGGGCCCGAACGTCCGCGAGGTGTGCGTCCGCAGTTCCGCGATGTGCATCGCCGTGCGCTGCTTGTCGGCGCCTCGCCGCGCCGGGACCGCCGGCAGGTGCAGCGCACCCTCCTCAGCCTGGACAGGGAACACGTTGACCGTGCCATCCGCCGCGGTGACCGTGACGGTCTTGCCGTCGTGCGAGAACATCCTGGTGACCCGCGGTGGGCTTGCCGGCTCGAGCGGCTGCGGGTCCGCCGCCAGCACGGCCTCCTCGATGACCGCTACCGCAGCTGCGTCGGGTCCCTCGGTCGGCTGGTCGTCTGCCATCTCGCTCGTCATCGTACACCCCTCCGTTGCCAACGGTCGCGCGTCGCGCGCACCGTACAGCATCGCGCCCTGCGCTGGAATTCCAGCGCGATCACTCTGCGTTCGCGCGGCCGTGCCGCGTGTACCACCCGGCGAACCTGTGGAGCGCGCGCCGCCGCTCCTCGAGCGGCCGGTCCGCCTGCACGATGGCGACGCTCTCGGGAGGCACCCAGGCCTCCTGGCAGATCGCCACGAAGCGATCTGTCGGCCCGTCGCCGGTCGCGCGCACGGCGGTGGGATGCACCTCGTACGGGACGCCAGCCGCCTCGAGCATGGGGATCAGCCCGTCCCCCGGCGAGCGCACCAGGCCCCGTCCCACCGGCTCGAGCGCCGCGGCCTGCGCGCGGCAGTACACGTTGCGCTGGTGCCTCGTCCTGGCGAGTGACGCGATCTGCTGGCCGCACACGTCGCACAGCACGAGGCCGTCGGCAGTGGAGGCGGCGCCGCCGCGCTGTTCGCGCAGCGCCTGCCGACGCTCCTTCTGCCGTGCCGCCTGTCCCGGGTTCCACGTCACAGTGAGTCAGTAGCCCGTAGGCTAGAGTTCTGTCAACAGGATCAGCTCAGCCGATCA
>Ga0315287_10007056_pt1 | contig 11244 bp, 12 predicted proteins | sample YL17G11_0_MG_FD_205037 | JGI IMG/M metagenome (GOLD analysis project Ga0315287, IMG submission 205037) | Sediment microbial communities from Yellowstone Lake, YNP, Wyoming, USA - YL17G11_0 | ecosystem: Environmental > Aquatic > Freshwater > Lake > Sediment | place: USA: Wyoming | collected...
TTGCATCGGTCATCCTCGTCACACTGCCCGCGTTCAATTAAGCTACATTACCTAGCAAGGTGAACGAGCTGGTCGATGATCCACGCCATGCGGCCGCCAGGGCGCGCGTATTGCACGCAAAGGCACGGCCCGGTCATGTTGGTACTCCTGTTTACATTACAAAGCACGGGTCTCTTATGTCTTGCAGCCGGTTGCATGGCCTGTACCCGCTAGTGCGGGTGAACGAGGGGGGCCCTGGTCATGGTTTTTGGGGTGGGTGCATGAATTATTGTGCGTACAGGCGGGAGCAGTGCTTGCCTGCCCTTTGTCTGTTGGACTCCAAGTGGTGTGCGATTCATCCACGCCGCCGCCTTCGGTGCTGCGTCGCCTGGCAAGGCGCTGCTGTCGCGGCGGGTGCTGCGGGCGCGGGCGGTGGTGGACGTGGTGCCCGGCGTGACCGCCCGGTGCACGCCCGCGCCCCTTTCTGCCGGCGGCGGTGCGGCGCACGCTGCGCACGCCGCGCACCATATGAAGTTCGACACAAAGCAGATCAGCGTAAAGCTGTATTCAAAGGAAAATTGGAACCCACGAAAGTGGAGCTGATGCACAACAACACAACACAATCCACATTAGTGAATAAATGCGACACGCACTCCACACTTCTCCAGGTAACAGTCATGGCCTCTTTCGCCGCCCTCTCACTTGACAAGCGCCCCGGCCGAGCGAGACTGACAGCCCTACTAGGGGTGGCCTGCACAGGTTTGTCATTGACAATGTTATTGTCCTGGTCTTCTGGATTTTGGCGACTGCACCACCACCCCTGGGCGCCGGTCGTGGAGGAGCACCAACCCGACGCTGCCAGCCCGGGTAGTGTAATCGTCTCCGGCGTTTCCGGGCTGGGCAACAACCTGTTCCAAATAGCGGCCGCCGTGTTTTACGCGGAGACCTACGGTTTCAATATTGTCCTAGATGTGGCGTCGCCCAGCCTGCGGTGGGGCACGGCCGGATTCACCAACCGGGACAAAGCTCGGCGAAACCTGAGTGGCAACAGGCTGTCCTACTTGGACACCATTTTCAAGTCACCCAGGCTGAGGAGGCAGTGGGTAGGAAGGGATAGTAACAACGGCACCGGATCTCATTGGCTTGCGACCCCTGTGACGACCGTGCACAATGATTACACGGCGGTCCGTTTTGTGCCGCACGACGTACCGGCCAGCACGTCAGACGCCACCAAGTGCACCACCCTACACTTGACGGGCTTCCATCAACACCGTGACCTGTTCCTGCCCACCCTGCCTCACCTGCCGACCTACGTCAACCTTGATGCTGGATTCTGGACACGAGCTTTACTGCGCACTCGATACAGGCTCAGCCCAGGTCACCAACGCCATGCCATCATGCTGGGCGTGCGGCGAGGAGCCGACTTTGCACACATGACCAAGGTTGGGATGGCAGCCTACGAGCGAGGTCTAAGGTCCGTGTTTGAGACACGGACGGGGCACGCCACGCCCTGGACGCTGGTGGTTTTGGCGGACACGGATGTGAGCGACATGCGGCTGGCTGAGCGGGCTTCAGCCATTGCGGTCCAGTACGGCCCACACACCGTGCGCACTGTCATTATTGCCGAAGACGACATCACCCAGCTGCATGCGGGCCTGGCGTGCGACCATTTCATTTTGAGCGAGAGCACGTTCCACTACTGGATTGCAGTGCTGCGTGGGGTGGTCCCGCCGCGGCGGCCGGGCGTGCAAGTGGTGGTGTTTGAGGGTACGGATTTAACGGACCGGACGCTGGCGTTGGATGGGTGGACGCGGCTGCCGTATTAGAGTGTCTTTTGTCTATTTTGTAGGATGATCGCCCTCATATTACAACAAAAAAGTGTTCAGCAATTGTTCAGCAAAAGTAGCAGACGCTGAATTTCAGAACACACAGAGAGCTAGCTGTCATGGACGTCCTGTTGTGTTGGCCGGAATTGATGGAGGTAAGGCCCAGTCCTGAAGTGTGGTTACGGTTTATACGGCCCACTGGAGTTATGTTGTCGTCGTCTGCGGACATGTTGTCCGGGGTTGTTGTCCAGGGCGTGGTATCCTGGTCGGACTTCGGTCAAGTATTGGTAACGTACTCTAGTGGCCGTTCTTCATTAGACCCGTCGATCAGCGTCGGTCAGGGTTGGCCCTGGATCCCTCCCATTTATTCGGCCTTGCGTGACGCATTGAACTGATTGTACCAACTTTGATCAATTTCTCGCGCATGAGACTTGCACCAAAACACCGCGCGATCGTCGATTGACACGACTTCGTCATGAACCTTGTTTCGGGTTCGAAATTCTTCGATTGCGCGCCGGCACTCGGGAATGGTCCAGTCATCCACAATGACGCATCCGCTTGCAGGCACCAGGTCGTACAAATTATAGAGAATGTCCATGGTACTCTCGTACATGTCGCCGTCCATACGCAGCAGAGCGATACCCTTGTGATCTACGTGCAGCTCGTCCCGTAACCGTGCGGCCGAGTATCGGAAAAAGCCCTTGTGAAACAAGACGCCACCGTCAAGCAGACCAAGCTTTTTAAAACCGTCTGCGATATCGTCTTTGCCTACTTTTAAGTAATCCATGCGGCTCCAGAGGTCGTTATCAACAGGCGTCGGCGTTGTGCTTTTTGGCAGCCCTTCAAAAGAGTCGACGAGGTGGACACGTCGCGACCGGGGCGCGTAGGCTTCCACCACTGCTTTGGCATACATAGATGCCCCTCCCCGCCAGACGCCGCACTCCACAAAATCTCCAGGCACGTCGTCCTGGATGATGCGCTTCAAAAGGTCGTGGATGTTGTCGAGCCGATGTTCGCCTACCATGGTCAGACCGAACTTGGGCCAGTCCTCGCCTGCGACCCGTTTGGCTTCGTCGTACGCCATCTCTTGCAGCAAACTTGCGTTACCAACATTTGGGAGGACCTTGGGTGTCTTTAACAACGTGCCTGTCAGGGACACTTTCATTGCTTGCAAGTACTTGGCTGCAAGGTCATTTCGGCTGTACTCTTCAGGCATGTTGCACCGTTTGCGAAGGCTGCTGAGCGAGCTTCAGCCATTGCGGTCCAGTACGGCCCACACACCGTGCGCACTGTCATTATTGCCGAAGACGACATCACCCAGCTGCATGCGGGCCTGGCGTGCGACCATTTCATTTTGAGCGAGAGCACGTTCCACTACTGGATTGCAGTGCTGCGTGGGGTGGTCCCGCCGCGGCGGCCGGGCGTGCAAGTGGTGGTGTTTGAGGGTACGGATTTAACGGACCGGACGCTGGCGTTGGATGGGTGGACGCGGCTGCCGTATTAGAGTGTTTTTTACTTTGTAGGATGATCGATCCCATGTCACAATCGACATGTCACTACCAACACATTATCCACATCTCTTGTCTCAAGCCGTTTGTTTTTTGTTAAATCAGCATTTCCATTGCTGGACCGTGTTTAAAACGTCCACAATTTCAGGCGATTTCCAATAGGCTGCCCAACTAGACTCGTCAGCGCCATTGCCGATAAAAGCTTGGTAAGGGTCGCCTTCCTCGCTCTTCTTGCGAAGAATCACCATGTTTTGCGCAAATGTAATCCAGGCCACGTCGGGGTCGACCTTGGCGTCGATAATGCTAAAGTCGCGGTGGTAACTCCTGACGGCGTACCTCTGATTATTGACTTCCACCAGCATCTTTAGGGTGGTGACGAGCGAGCCAGATCGCCCCACGCCCACGTTGGCGAGCTTGTAGCCGTACAGGGACGACCAGGGCGCGTCCCAGTAACTGGTATCTATGTCCTCTATGACGTAAAACCCCCCAGGCGCAACCAGCGGGAACAGTTTGACCAGGGTTTAAGCTGGTGCTCGGGGTGGTGGGACCCATCGTCGATGACAAGGTCCAGCGGCGCCTGACCCACAGTCCTACCGATATCATCCAGCTGGCCGCAGTCCGACTGGTCCCGGTACAAAATTTGGACATTATCATGAAGGTCACCCGTCCGGACGTTGTCCGCTGGAGGCCAGCTCACGCCGTAAATGGTCGATTGGGCTGCATCAAACACGGTCTGCAATGCATGAAGAGAGTCACCTCCTAAAACGCCCACCTCCAGCATGCGAACGGGCTTGCCGTACAAGTGCTGCAAGAACTGGTCGTAAAACCAGTGGTAGCCGTGGCGGGTCAGCTTGTCTGTGCCGGATTGGGTAAACGCGGTCTTGATGGATTTAGGCGCTGTTGGGTGGTGTGCGGAGGATAAACGTGCTGGGCGCTTTCCCACTTGAGCCGCAATCATAAACAGGAGAACGGCGAATAGCACTAACAACAGGGCATTGATACGGCGTCGGCTGCCTCTTGCGCGACCTTTCATGATGCGAGACGGGCAGGTAGACCATCCTGAGTCTGCTTTTTTGAAGGCTTCAGTAAAAAGCCGTGCCTGTCTCTTTTGTTGGTCGGCATTGCAGGCGGTGCTTGCATGTGAGTGGCTAAGCCTCGTGCCGCGATGAGTTGAAATTTGGCCTGATCTGAGGGGGTTTCTATGCGCAGGTTCAAAAAAGCTTCGTAGCAAGTACCCTGTTAATAAAGCAGCACCCAGCAAGAACGTGGGGTGGTTTCTTGAGAACGGTTTCATACTGGTAAGCCGGTGTTTGATGTTTGCTGCTGGTTCCTCCCAAAAATGCGATGAAGAAAGAGAAACTGTAGGGATGACTTTTAACTGACATGTGAAATAGTCTGAGGGCCTTGCAACAATGTGCAAGAAAGAGAGAAGTGGGCTTGAGCCTCGTTGGTCCGGGTGCACACCATGGTACCGTGGTTGGCGAACACGCCCATACAGCCGGCATTGATATTCAGATCGATCGCAGCGGCCAGCATGGCGCCCGCAATCATGAGCCCGGTGGAGCCGATGGCTGCTATTTTGTGGAGCAGGGCGATTGTCAGCGGTAAGGTGCGGTAAGGTGAAAAGCAGCCCAGCCCGTAAACAGAAATTGGATGGTGATTTGCAACAGGTCTGACAGGGGCTGACTGTTCCTCCTCACCGCACCACCATTTGATGAATATCATAAGCTTTACAATTTCCTGCGCTTCGGCTCTTTCACATAATCATCCAGGTCCGACGCAGCAGCTTGCCAATCGACTTTTGATTTCCTTGCAAGAATTGCCATAGTATCCACACTATCCACAATATCGTAATACTCGAGCACCGCTTCATAGTATGCTAACCTTGTAAAGTAGTCATGTATGATCACGACGGATGCATCATCAATGTGCCACAGGGCTTTGAGTGCGCAAGCGACGCGAAATCGACCGTCAATGAGGACGACATCAATGACCGGTGGACCTGAAGGTGCAGACCCCGTGCCCCTGTCAAACAGGCCAATGGCCTCGACGTAGTCCGCAAACCGGACATTGTCGGCCTTGCTTTGAGGATACCCCCAATCTCTCGTCTCGCCAATGTTGATGCACTCGTATTGGAACTTGCCTTGTGCCCTCCAAAAACTCACATCTGTGCGAGCCAGCATGCGCGTGCACCAATGTGCCTGATTCTCAATGGAGAGAGCCCGCGCTGCCAGCATGGCGACCCCCAGGGTTGACGCGCCCGACCCATAATCGACATATGATCCGGCTTGGGAGGCGTACCATTGCAACGTAAGTAGCTCGCCAGGGGTCATGACAGGCTGCAAGACGCGGTCAACTGTTTTTCTCCTGTTTTTCTCGCGCACGACTGGATATTGACAGGATATCGAGTCCCCATACTGGAGAGAGCCCGCGATGCCAGCATGCGACCCCCAGGGTTGACGCGCCCGACCCATAATCGACATATGATCCGGCTTGGGAGGCGTACCATTGCAACGTGAGTAGCTCGCCAGGGGTCATGACAGGCTGCATGACGCGGTCAAAGGACGTGTTGCCGTCTGCCTCCTCGTGATCTCCGGGGAGGCTGCTGATGCGCGTCTTTTTTGCACCCTTTGCTCCTTTTCTTGGAAACCGTTGACTGATCCTTAAATTTATCCTTTCGAGACCGTTCGCCCAGGCACCGACACGGTCGTCTGCATAGTCACCGCCCACGCTTCCTTGTCCCACCTGCTTACCAGCTCCCAATTATTGGCATACCCCACCTCAGACCGGGGCCGCCATGCCCCATATTTATGGATCAGGCTGCGTCGGAATAAAAAGGAACTGGTGTCTACCTTGAACTTTTGGGGTGAGTCAGCAACTACAGCCTGGCCATCAAGCTCAAAGCTTGCCAGCGCAAATGTCAAGCCGTCTGGGTTTTGAGCCACCAGCTTGACCAGGCTGCTCAAATGCTCTGGCTTCCAGACGGCCGCCTGGTCGAGTTGGGCGACCCAGTCCGACGCCACAAGCGCATTCAGAGCATAGTTTCGAGGGGCATGACTCCCATCGCCTACGCGGTTGGGCAGGTTGTACCACCGCACTGGGTGGGAGCCGTCTCCGATGGGCCCACCTTTGGAGCGTTCCATGTACGCGTCCAGCTCAGGACAGGCGTCGCCCACAATCACCAGTTCCCAGTCCTTGTAATCCTGGGCAAATAGCGACGCCAGGGCCCGGTCCAGGGCGACCGAGTTGTTAAACGTCGACACCACGACCGTTATCCAGGGCCGGTCCGGTGGGGCCATGGCGGTCGGGTGGTGGTACTCCTCTACAATTGCCGGCAGGCGAGGCGCGGCTTGGAGTGCCAAAGGCTTGGCCTTGTACCCCAACGTAGCACGGGGTCCGTCATCGGGGTGCCCCGACCGGGCCAGCAGCTCCGCAATACGTGGCTCATGGTAGCGCTGGATGACGCCGACCATGCGCTGGATCAGTGAATTGCGTAGGAAAGTAAATGTCCCGCCATTCAACTGCCTGTACTGGATGTAGGTCATGTGGCGGAGCGCGACGGCTGGGTAGCAAAACAGGGTGCGCAGGATGAGGTCGTAATCGTCGCCCACGGATAGGCCGCGCGTGTGGCCACCCACGGCCAAATAGGCTTCTCGGGTCCAGGCCCGCACGTGGTTGGGCACCCCGACGATATGGCGCAAGGAACGGTGGTTGGGGACCGGAGCGGTGTGGGCAACCATCCACGCCCCGTTTACCAGCAGGTTATACGGCGCGGAAGAGCCAAAGGCGGTGTGAATGCCATAATCCAATGTCTTGTTGGAGTACTCGTACAGCTCGACAGTCTCCGAATACAACAACCCCGCAGTCGGGTGGCGTTCGTGGGCGGCCATCAGCAAGGCCAGGCAGTCGGGGGTGAGCCTGTCATCGTGGTCCATCTCCACCAGCAGCACGCCCCGGGCCTGGCCACAAGCCTTGGCCTTGGAGCTGCCGATGAAGCCATCGTTGCGGTCCCCACGCATGACCTTGACCCGGTCGTCCGCGGCGGCCAGGGCTGTCAAGCGTCGCCAGGTGTCGCCATGGTCGGGCGGCGAGTCATCGTAGATGACCCACTCCCAGTTTGTGTACGCCTGGGCGACTAGGCTGGCGTACGGGACCTCAATCTTGGCACCCGTCTTGAATGCTGTTGAAAATACTGAAACAAGCGGCGCCGTCGGTGGCCCAGCCCCATTGCTTGCCTGGATGGCCTGCCAGAAAAAAGATTCGGCCGCCGAGGCCGTCAAATGCTCAGGCTGGCCAACATGAAACCAGGTGGCCTGCTGTTGGGGGGAAAGAGCGGCCTCTAGGAACACAAACTGGCTTCTATCCGTGCCAATTGACAGGACAACCTGCGGTCGCAAACCGGCCAGCAGCGCACGCACGGCCGGAGGCTCAGCATCCGCACCCGTCGGCAAGTCCTTGACAATCAGGTTAAAGTGCGCGTCGTCAAAGCCTGACGGAATGGCGTCGGCACTGGTAACAAAGGCCAGGACGTCCACGTATGAGCCACGCGAAGCGTGGGCTTTTGTTTTCATGCGTTGCTGGGCGAGGAATGTCAGGTTTGTCGATGCTCCATGCACTGGTTCGGCCTGCATTTTTGCGTGTGCTGTACCGGTGTTCAATGCCAAGGGCGCTCCTTCTAATATGCTGTTCAGCATTGGGTCACGACCTGCGCTTATGGTTTTGATTGAATTCGCAGGCCCACCGACGGCGACGTGTCCTGAATTCAGCCCACGCTTACTCGTGACTTTCACAAAGTGCTCGACATCAACGACACTGCGACGCCAGCTGCTACTTTTTTGGCCGGCCTTGCTTTTACCTGTGGCAAGAGCGAGTGTGAACAGGGCCACTGCAAAGACGAGAACCCTGGGTGGAAATCTGGGCCACGCCGGTCGTTTATGTTTCGGTAGCCCGAAAACTCGACAGGGTATCTTGTAATGATGCGGGTGAGCGCGATGCATGGCTAGGGCATGCTCGGGGCGTGCCTTGCCGGGCGTGCACGCGTCAGATGGCGCAACAACTCCAGAAACCTTTCTTTGTGATTTTATTTTTAGCGAAGGCGCTGACGGGGGTATTTTTAAGAGATTTTGGGTGTGTGTGTGCGTTTGGTGTGTGTGTTTTCAAAGGGAGAAACGCGTTTCTCACACTTACTATTTTTATTTTATGATCAAGTGCCCTGACAAGCGTCGGAGGTTACCAAAAGTATGGGTGCTATGTATTCTAAAAACAAGCCTCCGGCACACTGTGCTTCTTTTTGCGGACCGGCGAGGCTGCCAAAGGCTGCATGTCTGATCTTGGCCGCATGCTTAATGGCTGTCCGGCATCTCAATCAATTGCTCGCTGAACAAGTTGAAAATGAATACACAAACAATGCTGTGCCGGAATCACGACGTCTCGCCCCGAGAAGGTCTCGTGTAGGCGCGCACTCGGCCAAACAGGTCGCCGATTTTTGCGTCGTGACAAAAGTTGACTCGTACACCCCGAGTTCATGGGAGGCTGCGTGGAGGCGAGCAGCCGGACATCTAGGCACATCGGACAACACGGTATGCGCCGCCATGCAAAAACCGACCAATGTCATCAATGCAGAAGCCTGGATTGCCCACCTGGCTTTCTGTCGGCAAGCCGATGGCAACGGTACCCGCAGATCTGTAGATTGCCTGAGTCAAGCAGACCCAGCAATTTTTTCGCGTTTCCACAAGTCGTGTGCGACAGCCGGGGGTCGCCGTGTGGAGTGGACGGAGCCCATTGAACCGTTGGTGGGCCACATGCGCCACCCATACGCCAACCCTCAATGCCTCTCAGAAGGGGTAGTGGGTGTCCGCATTGAAGACCGGGCGTACCTGATGCCTTTGAGCGACAGTCCGGAACGCATGGCAGCCCACGGATACAATGGCCGTAAATACCTCATCGACGCCGGCACAAACATGCACGGCACGGGGCTGGCCTGGTTGGTCGGTGCGTACGAGCGGGCAGGTATCACCTTTGACGAGATTTTTGCCTGGGAAGCCTCGCCCGTCAACGCAACCGCCTACTGGGCTGACGTGCCGCCTGGTGTCGCCCACGCACTGCATTTCATGAACGTGCCGATCCAGGCAGAGGCGGGAGCGCCGATGAACCCGCTGACCTGGGTTCGAAGCATATACAAGCCAGGCGATTTCGTTGTGTTTAAGCTGGACATTGACAATGACGCGTTGGAGAGTGCCTTGATCGCCCAGATTGCCGACTCGGTCGACCTGGCTGGCATGATTGCGGAAATGTTTTACGAAAAGCATTACAGGGAACCGGCCATGCAGGGATATCTCGGATTCGACGACCAGGCCGCCCCGTATGCGGAAGCGGTGACGATGCTTGGAGACTTGAGAGCCCGGGGGCTGCGCATTCATTATTGGCCGTGAGAGCGTGGTTGCGGCGTGGTTGGAGGTGCCTTGGCAGAGAGCTGTTAATCCGTTTTATCAGTAAGGCTTGTGCGCATAAATATGGCTCCATATATATTCACATTTTTACAGTATTTAAGTAGACCAAATAATGGATAGCCATATAGCCCACCCAATGACCATTTGAATGAGGTTGCGTTTTTTTTCCAGATACTGTTCCCACCTATTTGCAGCATGCGATTTAAGCGCACGAAACCCTCAGAATCATGGAACACCAGCAGATGCGTGATCTGCCATATTGAAGCGAAAAATAAATTGAACGCCGAATAGCATGGGCGAAAATGCATTTTATTAGTGGCTTGTAAGAAGTGCGTAAGTATGAGTAGTATGGGTGGGAGAGGGGGGTGCATGTGTGTTATGTGCCCGATTTTTTTTTGTGATGCGGTAGCGTAAGATCAGATATTACGCCGGCGCCTACGCCACCAGCTTTAGGCACACCGCTTGGGCAAACATATAAGCTGGATTGGCATCACTTTGGGGTGAAATGACGCTCGTCCCTTTGCACGTGCACGTGTTCGGCGTCAGGCCGGACAGAACTTTGTCGATCGCCCAATCCAGGCTGACGGTACCATTAATGGTAGGTGATAATGGTGAGTTCACAGCTTGAACCACCACGCAGTCGCACCCCACCTGGACTTTATCGTTACCCGAGCATCCACCTGTAAGGGTGGCGGTACAAGGCGTCCCGTTCACGGCGTCGCAATCCGCGCTTGCATCTGAAGCTGATGAGGGTTCCGTGGACATTTGGAATACGTAGCCCCCGGCGACGCCGACCTGTCCCGTGGGTCCAGTCGGGCCCATCGAGCCTGTGCCCCCGGTAGAGCCCGTGGTGCCGGTAACGCCGGTTCCACCCGTCATGCCAGCCAACCCCGTCGCGCCCGTGGTGCCCGTGGTGCCCGTGCTCCCGGTCATCCCGGTCTCGCCCGTAGCGCCGGTGGAGCCGGTGGAGCCGGTGGCGCCAGTTGAGCCAGTTGAGCCAGTGGTGCCCGTGGTGCCCGTGGTGCCGGTCATCCCGGTCTCGCCCGTAGCCCCAGTTGAGCCCGTGGTGCCCGTGATGCCGGTCATCCCGGTCTCGCCCGTAGCGCCGGTGGAGCCAGTGGCGCCCGTAGCGCCCGTGGTGCCCGTGGTGCCCGTGCTCCCGGTCATCCCGGTCTCGCCCGTAGCGCCGGTGGAGCCGGTGGCGCCAGTTGAGCCAGTGGTGCCCGTGCTGCCGGTCATCCCGGTCTCGCCCGTAGCGCCGGTGGAGCCGGTGGCGCCAGTTGAGCCAGTGTTGCCCGTGTTGCCGGTTATCCCGGTCATCCCGGTCCCGCCCGTAGCGCCCGTGGTGCCCGTGGTGCCCGTGGTGCCCGTGGTGCCGGTCATCCCGGTCTCGCCCGTAGCGCCGGTGGAGCCAGTGGCGCCCGTAGCGCCCGTGGTGCCCGTGCTCCCGGTCACCCCGGTCTCGCCCGTAGCGCCGGTGGA
>Ga0315287_10007059_pt1 | contig 11242 bp, 10 predicted proteins | sample YL17G11_0_MG_FD_205037 | JGI IMG/M metagenome (GOLD analysis project Ga0315287, IMG submission 205037) | Sediment microbial communities from Yellowstone Lake, YNP, Wyoming, USA - YL17G11_0 | ecosystem: Environmental > Aquatic > Freshwater > Lake > Sediment | place: USA: Wyoming | collected...
GAGGGCGAAGGGAGCGCCCAACGGTCCGAACCAGGGCATCGAGATCGTGATCGGGAAGGAGGGCAGCCCGAGGGCGTGGCCGATCCCTTCGAAGTTGGCGAGGCCCGGCTGCTGTTCCTCAGCGCCGACGATGCCGACCGGGATGACCGGTGTGTCGGTGGCGAGCGCCAGACGCATGAAACCGTGACCGAAGTGCTGGAGCTGGTAGCGCTTGCGGAAGGGCTTGTTGGCGCCGCGCGCACCTTCGGGAAAGACCATCAGACACTCATCGGCGTCGAGTAGCGCCGTACAGTTCTCGGGCGTGCCGACGATGCTACCCATCTGTGTCGCGAGGCCGCCGAGCCATGGCATGCGCCAGAAGAAAAACTCTCCCATGCCGCGCGCCAGCCGCGGCGGCTCGGCCTCGAGCAGCATCGACGTGGCCAGCATGACGCCGTCGTAACCGAACTGGCCGGAGTGGTTCGCGATCAGCAGCACGCGGCCGGCCGGCACGCGCTCGATGCCGTGGGTCTCTACGCGAAACCAATGGCGATAGAGCAGGGCGCCGAGCACGTACACCCGAGCCGCGTCGTCGGGGCGCAGGCCGTAGCGGTCGAAGCCGAACTCGTTGAGTTGGATTGGTGCCTGCGCGAGCCGCTCCCGTACCTCGCGCTCGACGCCGGCGAAGGGAGTCTCGAGCGTGCGGCGCAGCCAGTCGAGCCCACCTTCGGCGACGGGTGCCGGCGGGCGAGCGGGGCGGCGGGTGTCATCGCGAGTCGGCAGGGCTACTCCGGCGCCGATCGAGGTCAGGACGCGAAGCGTGCCCTGGCCGAAGACGCTGGCGGAAGCGTGACACTGCCGATGCTCAGTTGCCATCGCTGTGTAGTCGGATCCGCTGCCCGGAGGGCCTCGCCGATGCGGGGCCCAGGCTCGCACCGAGCTTTCCGCCACGTCACTCGCCACCGAAGGCTTCGTGATGCCGACGGGTCGCCGTGCGTCGGCGGGTCCCGGAGGCGGCAAGCCCGCCGAGACGGCTCGCCCCCGGCTCACCCGCGAGGCCCGTCGCGCCGATCCACCGTTGGGCAACGAGGAGGCGCGCTGATGGGCAAGGTCTTCGGCATTCTGCTGATCGTGGTGGCGATGTGGATCGGGCTGACCATCTTCAACGAGGGCACCGACGCTGCCTTCGGCGGCCTCTTCGCCAGCCGCGAGAAGGAAGTGGCCAACGCCAGCGGCCGCCCGCTGCCTCGCCGCGTCGAGGAGATCGTCCGCAAGGCCTACCGGGAGCACGACGAGCGTACCGAGCGCAGTGCCGGGGAGTGAGCGTCACTCTTCTGGAGCGGACGAGTACTGGACGGGCCTGGCGGCTCCCGCCGTGCGGGCATCACCGCGGTTTCTTGATTCGTGCGCCGACGCCTGCGCGCGTCGCGATCGCGGAACCCATCCCCAGAACGTGCGACGCGCGCGGTGCCATCCGGCGATAGGATCCCCCGATGGGTTCACGAGCGCGGGTCGTGTTTCTCGCCGCCGGGCTGCTGGGTGTCGCGTCGGACGCGAGCGCGCTCGTTACACCGGGCGTGCGTTGGGTGATCATTCCGAGCAGCTCACCGACCGGCATGCCGGCTTCGGTGTCTGCGGAGTCCGGCGCGGGCCCGATCGGCACGACGGTGAGCAACATCGCGAAGCCCGGGCTCACGCACTCCGGCACGGCGCTCGTCGACTTCGGCGCCACCGCGCTCCACAGCGAGATCACGCACGCGCTCGGCCCGGCGAGCACGAACGGCTTCTGCTCTCCGGCACCGTGCGGGTCGACCCGCGGCCAGTGGATCGATCGGGTGACGATCACCGCCAGCGGCGTACCGAACGGAACGATCGGAAGCTTCACGGCGCAGCTCGTGGTCGACGGTTCGTTCGATGCCTTCGTGCCCGCGGGCTGGATTCCCCAGACCGCGGTCGTCTTCGGCGACTACACCGCGCAGGTCTGGGTGCAAGGCGAGCGACGGGATGAGATTGCGGTGAGCTGCTTCGCAGCCCCGAGTCAGCCCTGTTTGCGTCCACCCGTATTCAATCGCATCCACTACCCGGAGAACTACCCGACGAGCCCGCAGCAGCGGATCCCGCTCAGTGGGCCGTTCGGCACCTTCGACATCGGGCCGTACGACTTCGTCTTCGGCGAGCCGTTCTCGCTCGAAGTGGACGGCTTCGCCGAGACCTCGCTCTCCCGGGGCATCAACGGATCGGGCATCCCGACCGTGACGACCGACCTCGCGCTCGCATGGGAGGGTCTCGTCCGGGTGAACGACACGGCTGGCCTCGGCGGTGGCGATCTTCCGCTCGGGAGCGTGCAGGTCGCGACGGCGAGTGGCGTCGACTGGGTGGCGGCGCCCGTGCCCGAGCCGACGACCGGCGCCGGCGCGACGCTGGTCGGAACGCTCGTTGTGCTCGGCCGCCTTCGCGCGAAGCGGCGCAGCACGCCGCTTGCGTGCTGAAGGAACTCTCTTCCCTCGCGTCGGCGAGGTTCTGCCGATCCGATTCCCGCCGCCCTCCGTGGTCGATGTCATCAAACTGCCAACTCCCCCTCGACCCGCAGAGCCTGGTCGTCCGACGGAGACTACGCTCTCGTGATGGCCCTTCGATCCTCGCTCGTGCACGCTGCTGCGGCAGCGCTACTCGGTGTTCTCCTTCTCGCACGCGCCGGGCCCGTCGCGGCGGCGGGCAATCCCGCGGGCCACTGTGCGATCCCGACCGAGGCGCGCGCCGAGGACAGCGCGAGCCCCGATGTCGTCGTGGGCGATGGCACGCCGGCGAGTTGCACCGGGGCCGCCGTGGTGGCGGCCGTCGCGCAGGGTGGTGTCATCACCTTCGACTGCGGTCCGCAGCCCGTCACGATCACGCTCACGGAGACGGCCAAGATCTTCAACGACACGGGCCCGCGTATCGTGATCGACGGCGGCGGCAAAGTGACCCTCAGTGGTGGCGGTCAGGTCCGGATCCTCTACATGAACACCTGCGACCAGGCCCAGGTGTGGACCACGCCGCAATGCCAGAACCAGGACCACCCCCAGCTCACGGTCCAGAACCTGACCTTCGCCGACGGCAACGCCGGCGGCGCGAGCCCCGACGGCGGGGGCGCGATCTTCGTGCGCGGGGGCCGCTTCAAGGTGGTGAACAGCACGTTCGTCCGGAACGTCTGCGACGCCGCCGGGCCGGACGTGGGCGGCGCCGCGGTCCGGGTGCTGAGCCAGTACCAAGGCCTGCCGGTCTACGTCACCGAGAGCACGTTCGGCGGCGCCCCCGACCTCGGCAACGTCTGCTCGAACGGCGGTGGCCTCAGCAGCATCGGCGTATCCTACACTGTTCTGAATAGCCTATTCAGCCACAACCGGGCGATCGGTAGCGGTGCCAACCCACAGCGGCCGGGCACGCCGGGCGGCGGCAGCGGCGGCGGGATCTACAACGACGGCAACACCTTCACGCTACGCCTGTGCGGGACACGGATGCAGCACAACAGCGCCAACGAGGGCGGCGGTGCGATCTTCTTCGTGAGCAACGACGCCAGCGGCGACCTGGTGATCGAGGACTCCGTGCTGGCCGCCAACCCGAGCCTGGGCTTCGAGACGCAAGGGCTTCCGGGCATCTTCCTGCTCGGCGATGCGGCGCCCGCGATCAGCGGCTCGCTGATCACCGCGCCCGAGCCCGCAGCAGCGCTCGCTGGCGCGGCCAGCCTCGGGTCGCTGCTGGCACTCGCCCGTCGCAAGCGCCTCGGCTGACCGGCGTGCTGCGGCAGCGCGCACGGAGCCGCCTGCAGCCCTGTTGCGGCAGCAGCATGCTCCGACACCGGCGTGGCGCCGGGGCGGCCATTGACGTGCTCTGGATTCTTCGGACCGCGGATCGTGGGCAGCTCACCAGCCAGAGACCCATGCGGCGGCCACGAGCGCCGACACAAAGCGTACTCGTCTCATGCTTGTTTCCTCCTGGTTCGTAGGAGGTCGCCGACGAGACGGGATACCCCTGGCTCAGAAGGGGCTCACGCGGCAGGGCGGCTCCGCAGCAGGCGCTGCTCGGCCGGAACTCGGGTCGCTCCCGCCGAACAACGCCCTGGTGGGTCACCCTGCGAAGTCTCGTTGGCGGGCTATTTCCTGCCCGTCAGCAAGGCAAGCTCGTCCGCGATGCGCCGGCCAATCGACTTGCGGCGGACCTTGCGCACGGCCTTCTTGACCGTCTTCTTGCGGCGGACCTTGCGCACGACCTTCTTGATTGCCTTCTTCCGACGCACCTTGCGCACGGCCTTCTTGATCTTCTTCTTCAGGAGTGCCTTTGCTACGGCCTTCCGGACCACTTTCCGAGCCGCCTTCTTGCGGCGCACCTTGCGAATCGTGCGGCGAGCCTTGCGCCGCACGGCCTTCTTTCGAGCTGCCATTGCGTTCCCCTCACTTGCCGGCGCTGCCGACCCCGGCTCATCCGAGCCGAGAGGCACCGCCCTCCCTTGCCATGGAATTACAGCTTCGAGGCGGAGTGTCAAATGAAAAGCGCAGCCAATGCGGGATTCTACGCCGTAAGCTGCGACTCGACGGGCTTTCCGGGCGGCTGCACGCGGCGGTGCACGGGGCGCGCCCGTGCCCTCGTGGACGATCTTCCCGGGCGGGCTTCACTGCCAGCAAGGCGTCGCCACGCATCCGCCGAGCCCTCAGGCATCTGGCGCAGCCATGATCTGGCTCAGCCATAGGTAAGGAGAAGGCGATGCAACTTCGGTTCACGATGTTTGTCGGCGCAGTGCTCAGCCTCGGCTGCGCCAGTGCGCAGGCAGCGCTCGCCCAGCCTGTTCAACCCGGCGCCGTGATTTTCGAGAATGTCCGCATCTTCAACGGCACCGCCGACCAGCTTTCGGCTGCGTCGAATGTCCTGGTCGTGGGCAATCTCATCCAGGCGATCTCCAGCGATCCCATCGCGGCTCCGGCTGGAACATCGGTAACACGGATTCCGGGCGGCGGACGCACGCTGATGCCTGGGCTGATCGACAATCATGTGCACCTGACGATGGGTGCCAGCAGCCAGATGGACTTGATCAATCCCAAGGTGAGCGCGGAAACCCTCCAATCGAGGGCAACCGAAGAAGCGAGGCTGATGTTGCTGCGCGGTTTCACGGCCGCTCGCGATATGGGTGGTCCTGTCTTCGAAGTGAAGAGATCGATCGATCAGGGAAAAACACTCGGGCCACGGATCTATCCCAGCGGGGCAATGATCTCGCAAACCTCCGGACATGGTGACTCTCGGCTACCCAATGAGCGATCACGCCGTTTCGGTGGCGCGGTGTCTCGGGGCGAGCTCTTGGGAGCGAACTTCATCGCCGACGGCAGAGACGAAGTGCTGACCGCCACGCGCGAAAATCTGCGGGCCGGGGCGAGCCAGATCAAGGTCATGGCGGGTGGCGGTGCGGCCTCTGCGTATGATCCGCTGGACGTGACGCAATACACGCTGGACGAAATGAAAGCAGCCGTCGAGGCGGCTGACGATTGGGGCACCTATGTCACGGTGCATGCATATACACCCAAATCGGTACGACGACGGATTTCCTCTTCGACCCTGCCAACAACAAGAACCAGAATGCCGACATCCTCAAGTTGAAGCAGTGGTTCACGCCCGCTGCATCGCTCGAGATGATTACCCACGACAATGCCCAGCTCCTGGCGCTCTCCGGCCCGCGCAATCCCTACCCGGGCAAGCTGGGGGTCGTCGAAGTCGATGCTCTCGCCGATCTGCTGCTGGTCGACGGCGACCCGCTCGCCAATCTCGATCTGGTCGCCGATCCGGACAAGAACTTTCTCGTGATCATGAAGGACGGAAAGATCTACAAGAATTCTCTGCACTGACTCATCGAATGCCTGACACCCATGACTTTCTTCTCGCCGAACACGCATCGACTCATCGGTTTCGCCGCATCAGCATCCACACCAGAACGCGACGCGTTGGCGCGCCGAGGCGCTAGGCGAGCCGATGCCGGCGGGCTACCAGCGCCAGACCCATCCCGAAAATCCCGAAGGCTCCCGGCTCGGGAACGGGCGCGGGAATCGGCCGCACCTCGCTGCGCCAATCCGTGATCTCGGCGCGGAGCGAGAATGTCGGGCCGACGAAGTCGGTATCGGCTCCCACCAGCCGCGGGGGCGAGAAGATCGAGAGCGTGTGCACCGGCCACTGCGTCAGGTCGACCGCGCTGGGCCACGTGGCGCCTTCGAGCGCGTTGCCGCGCGCGTCGGCGAGCTCGGCAAGAAAACAGAAGCGAAGCGGCACCCCGGGCCCCTCGCAGCCGCCGAAGCGCAGCCGATCCCCGGTCTGCCCGCCGTCGATGGCCTCGCGCGCCGGGATCGCGGTGCCGCGGTAGGCGAGATCGTTGATCGCGTACGTGAGAAGCTCGAGGGTCGTAATGCCCGGGTCGTGCGTACCGAAGGCCGTCCAGTCGGCGCTGCTCGGCGCAGGGTCCTGGTCCGCGACGTCCGGATCGAACGCGAAGCGGGCGAGAACGATGTTCCCGGGCTGGATCGCACCGAGCGCCGCATTCGGGTCGTCGATCTCGACGACCGTGGCACGGAGCCGCGTGTCGACGTAGTGCGTGGCGAAGGCCGACGCGTGGGCCGGGAGGCCGAGGGCCGCGGTAATGGCGAGCGCCGCCATGGACTGCCAATTCATCGCTCGGGCCCTCCTCGGTCCCGAGAGGAGGTGGCCGCCGGGCGCAACGCGTGGCATTGGCAGCACGCCACCACGCACCGCCGGCTCCGACTCCTGCCCGGCCCCCTCTCGGCGCGGTCTCTGTTGCTCCCGCGTCGAAACAGGTTCGAGTAGGCTGCCCGACGGAAACCCGATCGATGCTCGCGGTACTGGAGAGCTGCGCGACCGCATGCGCCGGGCATGTCGCGCCGTTTCACTCGCGCGCCATCCTCTAGGGCTGATCCGCCGCGACGAGCCGGCCCTCGGCGTCGAGCATCAGCGCCGGACAGTACGGCCGCTCGAAGGTGCGCGACCACCAGACGCCCTTTTCGCCCAATGGTGCGAAGCGGTACTGGTAGAGCAGCGTGCGCACCTGTTTCGGTGGCGCGCCCTCGAACGGGTCGTCACCGAAGAGCGCGAGCACGCTCGGCGTTCCGAGCAGCAGGTGCCGCTGGGTGCTGAGCAGCCACGGGTTGCCGCGGCACTCGCCGAGCGCGGCGAACCACATCTGCCAGTCGAGCCGCGGCTGCCACGGCGCCACCCACTTGGGCCGCGCGTCGAGCCGGCCGGGCTTCCACTTGAATTCGTACGGCTTCCACGCGATGCCGTCGGCGCTGCCCTCGATGAGGATTTCCGGCCGCGTCTTCGTCATCGTCGCGAACGCGCCGTAGCCGTTGATGAGGTCGAGCCCGTCGAGCTGCTCGAGCACCCACTGCGCGGGCGACGGCACGTCGACTCCGATCCAGCGGTGGGTGAAGGCGAGCGTGCCGAGCAGCGCGACCGCGCCCACCAGCGCCCAGCCGGCGCGCCGTTGCCACGGCCGCTCGCGCGAGGGCTTTGGAGACAGCTGGGGAACACGCCACGCGCGCGGCTTCAGCGCCGCGAGCGCGTCGTCGTCGAGCAGCGGAATACACAGCACCGCGGCGAGCAGGTTGAAGTAGCTGTAGTTGCCCGCGAGCGCGAGGCCGCTCTGGAGCAGCAGGATTCCAACGCCCGCGATGAGCCGCGCGCGCCTCGGCCCGAACGCGAACAGCGGCACGGCGAGCTCGAGCACCAGCGTGACGAAGCAGAGCGCCTGATCGAGCCACAGCGGCATCGCGTTGGCGACGAAGCTGGTCCAGGTGGGCAGCGGCTGCGTCCACCAGTGGTAGTGCAGCGCGGTGAGTTCCGGGATCCACGACGGGTCTTGCCCGAGCACCTTCACGAGGCCCGACTCGAACGTGAGCTTCACGCACAGCCAGATCAGCAGGTAGCGCGACCACGCGGGCGCCTCGGTCTCGGCGCGGAGCCTCGGCAGCAACCCAGCGGGCGCATAGGGAACGGAGAAGAGCAGCGTCTCGAGCAGCAAGATGTCCCACTGAAACGCGAGGAACGGCCCGCCGACGGTGACGAGCGAGCGCCAGACGAGCCACAAGCCGAGCAGCATCACCCGCGGCGCGACACCAGCCGCGAGCGCGACCGCCATCAGCACGCCCAACGCGCCGAGCGCGTGCAGCATTGCGTCGGAGCTCGAGATCCACAGCAGCGTGGGCGCAGCGAGGAAGGGCGTGTCGCCCTGCCGCAAGAACTCCATCGTCTGCGCCGCCGGCCAGATGCCGTCGTGGCCGATGAGCCCACCGGCCTGCGCCCAGAAGCTGCCGATCGCGACGAGCGCGGTCAGCCCGAGCAGTCGCAAGTACAGCCATCGGGTCAGAATTCCCATAGGGTGCGTAGAATCCCCGAACAGAGGTGTAGTTGCTACACTGAAAAGCTTCCTCAGACCGCGGATCGTGAGAGCAGCTCGGCCGGTCGGGGACGTCGTTTCGCTGACTCGCTTCGACAACCGACCGTGGCGGGGGCAGTCGGCGAGCGAAGCCGCGAAGGGGTAGGTGGCGCCGGCACCTTCGGTCCCGGCCTCCGCGCGACCCATCGGGACCAAGCGCCCGGACCTGGCCGGGGTGAATCCGAGATCAGAAAGCAAGATCTCTCCGAAGGCCGGAGAGATCAAGAAGCGGAAGAGATCATTGTCCCCAGGCGGCGGGAATGGAAGAAGTCGATCGTGGCGTGATCGACGCCCACCAGACCTCGATGCACACCGATGGCTTCCCAGGCTACTGGCGCGTGGGATCGGAGGAGGTGGGCCACGAGCGGCTCGTCCGCGGCTCCGATCCCAGTTGCGCCGGCGGCGCCGCCGCAAGTACGCGGCGCGGGTTCTCCCAGTAGATCTTCTCGAGCACGGCGCGCGGGAGCGCGAGGCCCGGGCGCACCTCGCCAGGCGCGAGGTCGGGGTCGACGTATCGCGCCTGCTCCAGGATGTCGAGGTCCTTCGTGATCCGATGACGCAGGAAGACGTCGGTCGTCTCGGCCTTCAGGATCACGTCGGCGCCCCAGAGGATTCGATCCTGGTGGCGCACGATGAAGTCGCGGAACGCCTGCGGGTCGGCCGTCATCATCTTCTCGTAGCGCCCGAGACCGCCGCCCATGCCGAGGTCCGTCAGCAGGTTCGAATGCGCGGCCAGCAGCGCGTCCGCCTCGGCGAGCTGTGGCGCTGTCTCGATGTAGTGCGCCGCGATGATCGTGAGCTCGGGGAAGTCCGCCAGCACGCGTTCGAGCTGGCCGCGCAGTACGGGGAGCTTGGTCAGGCTCGCGTGCAGGAGCACCGGGAGGCGGTGGCGCCGCGCCACCTCGTAGACGCGGCGCATGCTCGCGCTGTCCAGCGGCTCGTCGTAGAAGTGCGGATGCCCGCCGATCAGCTTGAGTCCGCGTGCGCCGTCTGCCACCGCCTGCTCAAGCACCTCCGCTGCGTGCGGATCGGCTTCGTCGAGCGTGGCGAAGGCGACGATGCGGTCCGGGTAGCGCCGCTGCACGGCGAGCAGCGCCGCCATGTTCTCGCGGTAGCCCCGGTTGTCCGGTCCCAGACCGGTAGGTACGAAGATCGACTGCTCGATGCCGAGCATCCGTGCCACCGCGAGATACGGCTCGATCGAGGCGCCGGCGCGGAAGTGCTCGTGGGCGTCGATGCGGCGGAAGTCGCCGTGCGCGCGGCGCGCCTGCGCCACCTCGACCGCGGCGGCGGAATCGTCGCCCGCCTCGCGCACCGGCGCTGCGCAGGCTGCCGCCAGCGCAGCGCCGAGCGCCACCGCGAGCGCGCGGCGGACCGCCGCGCCTCCAGGCCGCGCGGGCAAAAAATACACACAAAAGTATCGGTCCCCGCGATACATCGAACCTCCTTCAGCGCCGCCGACGGCACTTCCGCACGTCCCAGCCGCAGACCTCGTCTTCGTGGCGCGTCACAAGTCGCTTCGAAGCGCCAAGCGAACGCAATCGGATCGGTTCGATCGACTTCATGCGCGATGCACTCTACGACAGCCGGAATTTTCGCACGCGGACCGTGCTCGACGACGGTTCCGCGCTTCATCGAGCCCGGCAATCCCAACCAGAACGTCTTCATCGAACGCTTCAACTGGACGAACCGGACCGCGGTGCTCAACGCGTACGTGTCCGAATCGATCGAACAGGTGCAGGGCGGGTCACGGATGATTGGCCCGTCGAGTCCAACGAGCAGCGGCCTCACGACTCCCTCGGGCGCGTGCCGCCGCTCAACGACAAACCGAGGGAAACCAGCCGGGATCTCGTCACTGCAAACCCGGCATGGGCTGCTGCGTGGCAGTTCCAGTTCACCGGTGTCGGGGCCGCCTATGACCCGAGCCAGCCGTCCACCGCTCTCGGCAACGCAGAGTCCATCGCCGGCAACTTCCCAACCTTGCTTGACAAGGCGTCGAGGGTGTCATTTCTTGCGCGCCAACAGGGCATCCCCTATCGCGCAGCTGTTCTCTTCCCCAAGGGCGAGACGCGCGTGATCGAACGCTGGAACCAGGGAGAGTGAGGATGATGCAGCGGATCGCGATCGCGGCGACCCTGGTGAGCCTCGCGGTGATCACCGCGTGCTCCACGCCGATCGGCGTGACGCACGAAGACTCGAAGAGCGTGCAGCGCGCGCTGACGCGCAGCGTGCTCTCGAGCGGCCAGCTCTCGGCCACGACCGCGAACGTGCTGTTCCGCTGGGATCTGGTCGAGCGCTTCGACGACGACCCGGAAGGCGCCATCGCCAACCTGCATCAGGCGATCGTAAGGGGTGGCATGAGTCGCGGCGTGCTGTTCGCGCTGTCCGAGCTTTCGTTCCGCCACGCCGACACGAGCGGCAAACGCTCCTACTACCTGGCTGCCGCCATCTACGCCTACGCATTCCTGTTTCCCGCGGACGCCGCCAAAGCGCTGGACCCGCTCGATCCGCGCTTGCGGCTGGCAGCCGATCTCTACAACCTGGGCCTGACCAAGGGCTTCCAGTCGGCCGACGGGAGGGAGGTCGAGCTGCGCGGCGGGCGCTTCGAGCTGCCGTTTGGCGTGCTGAACGTCTCCTTCGACCCGAAGAATCTCACATGGGGAAGCCGCACACTCTCGCACTTCGTGGCGGTGGCCGAGCTGCAGGTGCACGGGCTCCCGAGCCGCTATCGCCAGCCCGGCATCGGCGCTCCGCTCGCCGCGAGCACGCAGCCGCTGGTCGTCGAGGAGGGCTTCGCCG
>Ga0315287_10007060_pt1 | contig 11242 bp, 14 predicted proteins | sample YL17G11_0_MG_FD_205037 | JGI IMG/M metagenome (GOLD analysis project Ga0315287, IMG submission 205037) | Sediment microbial communities from Yellowstone Lake, YNP, Wyoming, USA - YL17G11_0 | ecosystem: Environmental > Aquatic > Freshwater > Lake > Sediment | place: USA: Wyoming | collected...
TCCAAGTATTTGGCGTCACCTTTTTTCAAGGAGCTTAGACATGTCAGCGACCCAGAAGAGCGATTGTACCAAGTCCCAGGCGGTTTTGCACATGGCCCTCGAATTGAGCGAAAAGGGACGGAAAACGGGACAGGTCCGGTTAAGGGAGGATAGGCAGTTTCCGTGATTGCCTGTTTTTGCAATATCGAACCTGTCCCGTTTTCTGCCTGTCCCGTTTTCTGCCCCCGTTTTCTGCCCGCGTTTTCTGCCTAGAGGCGGCCGCTCTTCGGTTGCCGCCCGTGGCCCAAAAATGCGGCTGGAAATCGGCCGGTGATTCTGCTATAAGTGTACACGTGGATATGCCGCCAGCCCGGCTCGGGTTGCGCGCCGCGGCCGTGCTTCCGGCAAGCCGGCACAACGCTGTTTGATAATTCAGAAGAGTCCCCCATTACATTGGAAAAACGGGCCTGTTGTTGACCAACACGCTGATAACTCAGAACTCCACGTCTGCCCCGTCGAACACCGGCCCCTCCACGCAGGTCCGCCGGTAGTCCCATCCGCCCGAGCCGTCGCGAATCTTCTTCACGCAACTGAAGCAGATGCCGATGCCGCAGGCCATCGGGCTTTCCAGCGAGACCTGGCAGGGCAGGCCGAGTTGTTGGGCGATGTCGCGCGTGGCCGCCATCATCGCCTCGGGGCCGCAGCACGCGATCCGGCACGCCCAGGCCGAGCGCTGCACCACCTCGGGAATCAGGTCCGTGACGAAGCCTCGATGGCCGAACGAGCCGTCGTCGGTGCTGAGGTAAACCGACACGTCGGCGCGGCGGAAGTCGTCGACGCCGGCCAGATACTCGCGGCTGCGCACGCCGTAGCAGAGCGAAACCTTCCGCGCCCGGGGAACCTGCCGGGGCGGGTCGCCGTAGGCGTGCAGGCCGAGGCACTCGCGGGCCAGGGCCAGAAAGGGCGTTTGCCCGATGCCGCCTGCCACCATGATCAGGTGCTCGGTCGGCGTCGGCGGGAATCCGTTGCCCAACGGCCCCCAGACCTCCAACCGCGAGCCGGCCGAGAACTCGCTCAGCAGCCGCGTCATCTTGCCGATAGCCACGTAGACGATATCGAGGAAGCGCGGCGTGCCGTCGGGCGCCGGCGCCACGTCGTACAGGGCCAGCGGCCGGCCCAGCAGCGGGTCGTTGCAGCCGGCCAGCCGCAGCATCAAGAACTGCCCCGGCAGGATGCGCCGGGCGATCTCCGGGCAGGCGAAACGGATGCGGTACGTGTCGCGGGCCAACGGCACGTTCTCTTCGACTGTGACCGGGCCGTACCAGGCGTTGTCGGCGTATGTGGGGGAGGGCATGGGGGTTAGTGGATAGCGGAGAGTCGAGAGTGAGTGAAAGGTTGCCAGCACCGTTTAGCCGCGAGCCGGAGGCGAGCGGAGCACACTATTCAGCCACGTTCCCCTCGTGCCGCAGCATCTTGATTTCCTCGTGGGTTAGGCGGCGCGATGCGCCGCTGGGGAGCGTGCCGAGCCGCACCGGGCCGACGGCGATCCGGGTCAGTCGCAGCACCTTGTGTCCTACCCGGGCAAGGATGCGGCGAATCTCGCGGTTCTTGCCCTCGCGGAGGATCATCTCCAGCACCGTGCTGTCCTTGTGGTGCGATTTCACCTCGACGCGTTCCGCCCGGGCCAACCCTTCCGCCAAATGCACGCCGCGGCGAAGCTGGTCCAAAACTTCGCGGGTCGGGCTGCCGGCGACGACGATGCGGTACGTCTTCGACACGCCGTAACGCGGATGGGTCAGGCGGTTGGCCAGGTCGCCGTCGTTGGTTACCAGGATGAGCCCCTCGCTGTGCAGGTCGAGCCGGCCGATGGCGAAGAGCCGCTCGTGCCTGGTCGGCACCAGGTCGATCACCCGCGGGCGGCCCGACGGATCGCGGCTGGTCGAGACCACGCCGGACGGCTTATTCACGGCGTAGTAGGCCAACCGAGGTTTCGAGAGCGTTGTGCCGTCGACGCGGACCTCCTGGGCGTCTGGATCGACCCGCGAGCCCAGTTCGGTGACTACGCGGCGGTCGATTTCCACCCGTCCGGTGGTGATCAGCTCCTCGCACTGCCGCCGGCTTCCCAGCCCGGCCGCAGCCAGCACCTTCTGCAATCGTTGCGGCCCGCCAATCGAGGCCGAGGGCACTTTTGGACTGGCAGACGGGCGTTTCTTGCGGGGGCGTGGCGGGGGCATCAAAAAACCCGGTTGCGGAGCGAGTAGGCGTACGGTGAAGAACCAATTACCCTATCATACCGCGCCCGCCGCGTCTTTGGGAGAGGGGCCAGCGCCTACCCTTCATGGCTCGCCAGTGCGGTCCTTCCAGTAGTCCGGCTCCCGATGCAAGTGCATGACGGCCATCACTACAATCTGGTCTGGAGGGGCTCTGAAAAGAACGCCGTAGGGAAACGTCTTCGTCAAACAACGCCGCACATCAAGCTCAACGATTGGGTAAAGCAGCGGGTTGATGTGGATTCGGTTCAGCGCGTCCTGTACCGACGAGAGGAACCGCTTGCCGAGGTTTTCTTGTTGTGCCTCGTAGTAGGCCGCGGCTTCGACCATCTCGACTTCCGCTTCGGAATGGAAGCGGACCGTTCTCATGCCAGCGCCGCACAAGCCCGAGCAAAGACGGCTTCCGCGTCACGAAGTTCGACCGTTCCTTGGTCGACTTCTTGGCACCGTTTGCGAATTTCGTCCTTCCATTTAGGGGACAACTCGCCGCCAGAACTGGCATCAAGACTCTCGATCAGCCTTTCCGCCACAAAAGCCCGAACCAGAGGAGGCAGTTCAAGGGCTTCGGCCACGATCTTCTCTGCGGTTGCCGTCATGCCCTAAGTATACTGCTTGGACCAGCGATCGTCAATTCCCTACTGCTGTCCCCAGTTGCCCAGGAACCAGCGGGAGCGAGATGTCTCGGGCAACTCCTTCTGATATTCGCGCGGCCGCGAGCCGACCACGGCGGGGCCGGCGTCGTTCTCCGGGTAAGGATCGTAGCGCAGCGCGCGGCACCTTTGCGCCGGGTCCGAACCTGGGTGGAGCCAATTGGGCTCGGCAAGGCTCTTGCAGCCGCTGATGCCCAACAGCAGCACGAGCCCCAATCCAAACGACCGCGGCCTCGTCATGGCACCTACTCCTTGCCCCTTTGGCGCGGCCTGCAACCGTTGCCTCGCCCGATTGGGGCCGCGGATTATACGCACGCGGCCCTTTTGGCGAAAGACGAGTCGCGGCCAATAAACTGAATAGAATTGGTGATCTGCGGTGGTTACGGCAGGTACGCATCCAACAGCACTGCCCGGCCCTGCGGCGTCAGACCGACCTCGCCCACGGTCGCGGGGAGCAATGCCGCGCCGCCCTTTGGCAGCGGAACACCGGCCGGATCGCCATCCAACGCGACAGCACCGTCCAGTACGGCGATAATGTGGCACCGGTCATCGCCGCCGGCCGGCAACGGCGAGTCAAAGTCCCAGCGGTCCAGGACAAACTTCTCGCACTCCACCAGCCGGCTCACTTGGGGGCGGCCGGTGGGACGCGGCCGCTGCGGATCGACCGGCCCGCGGCTGAAGTCCGTGGCGTCGAGCCCCTGCTCGACGTGCAGCGGGCGCGGCTTGCCATCGGGACCGACGCGGTTCCAGTCGAACAGCCGGTAGGTGACGGCGCTGGACTGCTGGATTTCAGCCACCAGCAAGCCTGCGCCAATGGCGTGAACGGTGCCGGCCGGCAGGAAGATGCAGTCGCCGGGCGATGGCTCAAGGACGTGTAGGCAATCCTCGCACCTACCCTCGCGGATAGCGGCGATCAATGCCTTGCGGTCGACTTCCCGCCGAAGCCCGGCGTATATTTTGCTTCCAGGTTCGGCCTCCAGGATGACCCAGACTTCACTTTTCCCCAGATCGGGTGGGTTGAGGCGCGCGGCACGGGTGTCATCGGGGTGTACCTGCACCGAAAGCGTTTGTGCGGCATCGAGGAACTTCAGCAGCAGTGGGAACCGGGGCTGCGGGTGATGGCGGCCCAACACCTCGTTGCCGCGGCGGATGACCAGTTGCCCGAGGGAAACTCCGGCCAGCGGCCCAGCCGCGACGATACTCTGGTCCAGCCCGTGATCGCAGATTTCCCAGCTTTCGGCCCAATCGCTACCGGGGCCCAGGGACTTGCCCAGGACGGTTTGGAGCCGTCGCCCCCCCCAAATATACCTCCGCAGCAGGGGATGAAAGCGCAGCGGATACAATTTGCTGGTCATCGGCACGCGCTGCTCTGATGAAGTACACTGGAAGTGCGCCCATCATGCGCTGTCGGCGGCTTGTTGCCAAGGTGGGCGCTGCTATCATGGAGCGTTTGTCCCCTTCCCGCGCAAGGGGGACAGTCCCATTTTCGCGGCGGTCAAGTGCTTTCGCATAGCGGCGTCGCTGTGCCGCGAAAATCGGGACAGCCACCTGTCATGGGCAACCCCGTATCGCACATGCCACAAACCGAAGACGATCTGTTCCGCGAAAGCACGATGACCTTCGGGCAGCACCTCGAAGAGTTGCGGAAGTGCTTGTTCAAGTCGGCCATCGGCCTGGCTCTGGGGTTCATTGTCGGGCTGCTGGTTGGCCCCTACGTCGTCTCGTTCATCCAGCGGCCTTTGTCGCGGGCATTGACCAGGTACTACCAGACCGAGTCGGTCAATCGGGTCGAAGCCCAGATGGAGAAGCTGAAGGGATCGGGCCGGGCCCTGCCCTGGACGCCCGAACAAGTCGAGGACCGCGTCCTCAACAAACGCCTCCTGGCCGAGGAGGTGTACGTCGATCCGACGCAGATGTTCGAGGAACTGAAAAACGCCTACCCGGAGCAGTTCAAGAATGTCGAGACGCCTGCCCAAGCGCAGTCGGACGAAGACGGCCGGAGCCACCTGATTCGCCTATTCCTCTGGCGTCCGAGCGAGGACGATCCCCGCGTGCGGATCAAGAGCTTCAACGCTCAGGAAGCCTTCGGGGTCTATGTTAAGGCATCGTTGCTGGTGGGCGTGCTGCTGGCCAGTCCGTGGATCTTCTACCAGATTTGGGCCTTCGTGGCCGCCGGCCTGTATCCCCACGAGCGGAAGTACGTGCAGACGTACTTGCCGTTCAGCCTCGGCTTGTTTTTGGCCGGGGCCGCCTTGGCCTTCTTCGTGGTCTTCGAGCCGGTGCTGAACTTCCTGCTCGGCTGGAACCGCACGGTGGGCATCGACCCCGACCCGCGAATCAACGAGTGGCTGGGATTCGTGATGATGTTGCCGGTGGGATTCGGCGTCGCCTTCCAACTCCCGCTGGTGATGCTCTTCCTGGAGCGGATCGGCGTTTTCAGCGTGCAGAGCTACTGGAAGCAGTGGCGGATCGCCGTGCTGGTGATTTTCGTGCTGGCGGCCTTGCTCACCCCGCCCGACCCGTACAGCATGATGCTGATGGCCTGCCCGCTGAGTCTTCTCTACTTTGGCGGCATCCTGCTGTGCAAGCTGCTGCCAAGGAAGCACAGCGCGTATCGGGGGTGAGGGACGAAGAGACGAAGAGCAGAGGGCGTTCCCGCTGGGCGCGGACAGGGCGGTTGTGTATAATGAGAGTTGTGGACGGAAATAATCCGGCGCGGCAGTACGGTTCGTGGAAGTGAGGCGGGAACCATGCTACTCTACATGGACCTGAACTGCTTCAACCGGCCGTTCGATGACCAAAGCCAAGGTCGCATTGCGATGGAAACCGAGGCCGTTCTGTCGATCCTGCAACGGATTGTCGATGGCGTCGATCAACTTGCGTGGTCTGCCGTGTTGCAGTTAGAGAACTCCCAGCACCCGTTGCCGGATCGGCGGAATGAGGTTGCTCGCTGGGGCGGACTTGCCTCAGTTAATTGGCCGATCAGCCGGAGCGTGGTGCAGCGGGCGGAGAAGTTCGTTGGCGGCGGCGTACGGCCGCTCGACGCCGTCCACTTGGCATTCGCCGAGGCGGCAAAGTGCGACTGCTTCCTGACGTGCGATGACCAACTACTACGAAAAGGACGAAACCTTGGATTGTCGTTGCGGGTGCTGAATCCCCTTGAGTATTGGGAGGAATGTTCCTATGCCTGACCAAGTCGCAGATGACATTCTGTGCGCGAAAGGGCTAACTGTCTTGGAGGACAAGCTAGGTCCCGTTCAGACGTTCCGATTCCTCGCGCTGATCAGCCGCCAATCCTTCGACTATCAGCAGTGGCGAGAACGCCATTTCGCCGGGTTGACGGTCGGCGAGATCGTCGAACGCGCCGCGTCGCTCTTTCGCTAGATCGCTTCGCCGCCGCGTTCGCCCGTGCGGATGCGGATGCAGTCTTCCAGCGGCAGGACGAAGATCTTGCCGTCGCCGATCTCGCCGGTGGGCCCGGTGCGTCCGCCCTTGATAATCGCGTCGATGGTCGGCTGCAGGAACGCCTCATTCACTGCGATCATCAACTGGACCTTGCGCAGCAGGTTCACGGAGAACTCGTGGCCGCGGTAGACCTCCGTCTGCCCGCGCTGCCGGCCGAAGCCCTGCACGTCCATGACCGTCAGGCGGAAGACCTCGACATCGGCCAGGGCCGCTTTGACGGCCTCCAGGCGGTGGGGTTGAATGATGGCGATGATCAGTTTCATGCGCGGTCCTCAAGATACCGGTGGCGGCAGCAATCCATCATACCGCCTCGGGCAGGCCCGCTCAAGTGAGGGTCAAGGACGCCGGCTGGCGGCCGGACATGGATCGGCCTCTGCTTTGTGGATCGCGTGGTTGTTGGTCAACAACAGGGCCGTTTTTCCATCCCTCATCCGTCGCCCGGTTCTTTGCCTGGTTCCGGCCGCTCCTTCATCCTTCATCATTCCCTGTGTTGATGTTGGTCAGAATTACCGTTTTCGAGCCGAGGTTTTGCACCGCCCTTTCAATCGGCCGTCTTGCCGGATGAGTTTCGGACAATCGGAACTGCTTGGGCGACATAGACTTGCGACGACACGTTTTCGTTTGCGTCGCATAGGCCATTGGGGTGGTGTGGTGCAAAACTCCTTCCGTTGGGGAGGTCTGCCTTAGGATCGTCCCGAGACAACAGGGCAACACTGATCCGCGCTGATTCTCGCCGATAGTGTTCATAAGTGTCGATCAGTGCCGATTAGTGTTCCTCACAACCATAGCAGAACGGCTGGCCCAATTTCAAGCCCGCTTCTTGGCCACGGGCGATTCTTTTCCGGCGCGGCTGGTGGGGGCGCGTTTCACCCGGCAAAATCATCCGGCCTGCGGTTGCAGCGAACCTTCCTTCGCAAACCCCGTCGCGCCCATTGGCCGGTCCTGGAAAAGACGCCCGACCACCTTACACGCCAAGGACTTATGACAACCGAGAACCACGGCTTGCACTAGGGGGCAAGGGGCGGCCAGCCGGCTTTTTCGCCAGTATTGCCCTTTGTGCCGCCGAATAGTATACTTGTAATAGCTGGTGGACGAAACTCGGCTCCATGCCGCGTGGTCGTCGAGCTTGACTCGGCGAGACCCTATATCCGCTGGCTATTTTTTTGCGCGGGTGGCCAGGGTCAGCGGCTTCTCCGGCGTGTAGTAGACGCCATAGGCGGTGTGCCGCGTATCGTCGATGTCGTAGACTAGCTTGACCTTCGGGGCAATCGTTTCCCAGAAACGGTCCTCGTTCTTCTCGTAAAGCCGCTGCAAGGCCCAGAGGAAATAGTCTACAGCCTGCAAACCGGTGTTTGTGCGCGACAGACACGATTGGATGGCGATCGACGTTCGGGTGGACACACCCCAGTCGCGCTCGTAGATTTGGCGGGCCTGCTCCAGCGCCATTTCCAGTGCGGCCGTGCGATTGCCCCGTCCGCGCTTGGCGAAGCAAATCTCAAAGTGGTCGCCGCGGTGGAAGCGGGCCTTAAACAAGTGCCGCACCAACTCGTCGTAGAGATCGTTTTCCTTGTACCAGTAGTCGGGATCAGCCTGGTTCTGGGCCCTCACCTGTTCGACAATGCGCCGCTTGTCGCGGACAACCGCATAGAACGCCACCGACTGTTGCGCGAGCAGCCTCAGCACTTGGTAGCGAACCTCCGGCAAGTCGTCGCACGCATGGAAGTATGTCGCGGTCTTTGCCGCATCCGGCCGCATCGACGGCACATTGGTAAAGTACGGGTCCGCAAGAAGGGCCGCCCTCAAGGACTCCATTTCTCGGTTGAGGGCGTTCGGATCCTCAACTTCCAGTTTGCCGAGAATGAAGTAGTTGGATACACCCGTGTCGCCCACTACCGACACTCGTCGCCGTCCAAACAAGAGCGGATCACCTGCCTCGTCAATGAAGTAGTACACGACAAGAGGATCGGGATCGTGGATGCTCGACATGGTTACTGCTTGTTCGGTTCGGAGACCGGCCGATTGTACTCCTCACGCTCCGCGTGAGGGTTGCGCTACTTCAAACGGGCTTGTTGCCGACAAGACGAAAACGCCTCACTTCAACCCGTTCAGTTGCCCATATTCCTGGCTGCCGGCTTGCCTGTCAAGGGCCGCATGCGATCCCCGGTTCTCCCGTGAGGGGCGGTTTCACCCGGCAAAATCATCCGGCCTGCGGTTGGACCGAACCTTCCTTCGTAAACCGCGTCGCGCCCAGTGCCCAGTTGTGGAAAAGACGCCCGACGCCGTTATCGACCTGGGCTGCTTGCTACCCCGTGCGGGAAGGGGTAGGATGGGGGGCAGAAGGCTTGTCGGCGAAGCAGGTGAAAAGTGGGGTGGAAGCAAGCTGCGTCCCCGTTTCGAGTTCCTCCACGAGAAGAGAAAATGAACTACGGCGAGGAGTACGCGTATTGGTACCTCCGGCTGAATGGGTTTTTTTGCCTCCCCAACTTCGTGATACACAGGTTCGGGGATGTGAGAGACTCATCAGACTGTGATATACTCGCGATTCGTCCGCCACACGTCTTCGAGGAGATCGGCGGAAAACCAGACGACTGGGACCACAAGTTGCAGGAGCAACTCTACTTCCGGCGAACTATCGGAGTCATCTGTGAGGTGAAAACTGGCGGCTACAGTACGAAGGAGTTATTCAAGCCTGAGCATGTCAACTATTGCCTTGGCCGTTTAGGATTCGTGCCTCGTGACCACGTGGCTGCGGTAGGAAAGGATTTAGCAAGTCGAAAGGCCGTCGACATTGCAGGCAACTATCAAGTCTGCAAGCTGCTGATTGCCAACGGTGGAGACCCTGATGGCGTTTTTTTGTTTTGCGCTCTGGAATCTGTCATCAAATTTCTTCGCGCACGGGTCGCCAAGTATGGTAAAGAGAAATACCGGGACCGCATGTTCTTCAGTTCGATTCTGTTTCAGAGCATGATAGACATTGCGGCCCTCAACTGCGATGCCCAGAGTCGGATGGCAGAGAGAGGCGGCGATTAGAGAGGGGAACTCGTTCTTTCACACATTCTGCGAATGGAGGCTAGTTTCGTGGCCGACAAAAGAGACAAGACAGCTTCGGTAGGCAACCCTGCCGATAATTTGGAGCAAGAAGTCAGATCGGTTGTGGATGAATATCTCGACGGACGTGACGACATCGAGTTGGACACAGAGAAGCTCGCAACACTGCTGCAACAGCTTCCCGAAAGTCGATGCCTCTACGAACGTGGTCTTCTGGCTGATAAGACAGACAACACCGAAAAGGCCATTGAGTGCTACAAACAGGCACTGCAAGGGGATAACCGCTGCCTTGAGGCGGCCACGGAACTTGGGGATATTCATGCAGAGAGGGGAGATTGCGAGGAGGCAATACGGTATTTCCAGCAAGCCATTATTCTTGGGGATGTTGACACAAAGGTAGACACCTATTGTCGAATTGCGTCCTGTCATAAAGAGGCTGATGATTCTGAAAAGGCTATTGAGTCCTACAAAAAAGCCTTACAGTTGGATATGGGGTGCGTTACGGCGGCTCAAGAACTCGGGAAGCACTATACAGAAAAGGGGGATTGGGAGGAGGCGATACGGTATTACGACCAAGCCGTTCGATGTGCGGATAAGCTCCAGAAGCCATTTTTGTGGGCAGAGCAAGGGTACAACTACTTTCTGTCAAATCAGATTAGTAAGGCGACTGAGTGCTATGAAAAGGCATTGGAGGCAGATGAACACTTCCCCCTTTCGCTGGATGGCCTTGGACAAATACATCTCGCAAAAAAGGACTACACTTCTGCAAGGCAATTTTTTGAGCAAGCGATCCAATGGGCAACTGATGAGCAGAAACCGGATATCTACTATAACCTGGGCGTTTGCCTTCTGGAAACGGGGGACCGTGACACAGCCATCGACTGCTTCGTAAGATGCCTCGATGCCGACGAGCAAAACTACATGGCGGCTTGGGAGCTTGGCGATCTCTGTTGTGACGACAAGAACTGGAAACAGGCACTGGGCTATTATCAGCAAGCGGCCCGGTATGCGAGTGACGAAGACAGTGAAGAAAAGGGTGGTCTCCATTTTTTAGCGGCTGTTTGCTACTCAAAGATCAAGGACCACCAAGGTGCAGTCAACCAAAACGAAGCCTGCTTGGCACTGGCCCCAGATTACCCCATTGCCAGAAATAACCTCGGCTGGGCTTTGCGGAGGATGGGCCGGTACGATGAGGCCGTGGCTGTGTTTCAGGAAGCGATTAGACGGGGCAAGGACGGCAGATATCCGCTGCGGAACCTTGTGACAACACTACGAAAACTCAAACGCTATTCAGAAGCTATCGACGTGCTGAAACAGGATGTCACCAAAAATGGCGAACTCACTCCGTTCGCGCAGAAGCAGATGGGGGAGATTGGACAATTGTTGGAAAGGCGAGAACACGGCGAAGCGGCGTCGGACACTCTGGCTGAGGACGAAGTGAACGAAGATGAGCTGGAGGAGGTAGATGCGAGCATCGGCTTGAAGAATGACGTAGCGGAAACCAGTGAGCCAGAATCAGACGCTCCGCAAGTCGGACCTGTCATGGGCGAACCACTGTCGGATTACGCTCGCGCGGCAAGGATCACACGGTCCGAATCAAAGATTGATACGGAAGACGTTTTGGAGGGGCTTATGGAGAAGAAGATTGAGCGGAACCAGAAAGTGTTTGGTCGCAGGCTCCGCATGTTCGAGGCAAGTGATAGCCGATATGGCCGTTATGGCCGTCAATTTGTAAGCGTCCCGCGGAACACATAGGAAGAAGTCGCCAGCCGCCCAAGGCGGTCGGCGGATCCGAGAACGATCAGGCCGGCTTCCAGAGGTGGGGCAGCA
>Ga0315287_10007061_pt1 | contig 11241 bp, 16 predicted proteins | sample YL17G11_0_MG_FD_205037 | JGI IMG/M metagenome (GOLD analysis project Ga0315287, IMG submission 205037) | Sediment microbial communities from Yellowstone Lake, YNP, Wyoming, USA - YL17G11_0 | ecosystem: Environmental > Aquatic > Freshwater > Lake > Sediment | place: USA: Wyoming | collected...
CAGCAACGCGATGGGGCCGCTAAGTTGGCTGTGATGCTGTGACGGGGCGTGGCGCAGACCGGTAGCGCGCCTGGTTTGGGACCAGGAGGTCGCGGGTTCGAGTCCCGCCGCCCCGACTGAGCAAGTGAAAGCCCCGACACGTCTTAGGCGGTCGGGGCTTTCTGCTGCCGGCGGGGACTGTCTCAAGTGTGTCTCAACTCTTGCCGGATGTGGCGCGCCGGGCCGTAGGATGCGTCGCACCTCGAGAGGGGCACCGGGACAAGGGCGAGCGGGGGATCGTGGCGGAGCGAGGCGGTGGGGCGCACGGCGGGGCGCCCGCGCGTCAGCTCGTGATCGGCGCCCCGAGATGGACCAGCCGCACGATGACGAGCGCGTGGCACCGCGGGCACCATGACCCGCCGTCGCCGGGCCGGGAGTCGGGGCGGTTGACGATGCCGATGAGCAGGCCGGGGCGGTACGTGATGCTCATGACCTCCCGAACCTCGCCGGCGCCTTCGCACGTCGGGCAGTGGACGGGGATCGTCTCGCGCGGGGGCGGTGTCTGATCCTGCAGAGCGGCCGGTGTGCAGACGTCTGCGGAGACGGTGCGCCGGCGGCCTGGGCGGCGCGGGGGGACCGGCGCCGTGCTACGCTCGCCGGGTGGCGCGGGGCATCTTCCGCGGGACGCGAACGATGAGGTCGCCGGGCGCGACGTCCAGGTACTCGCACAGACGCTCGAGCGTGGCCCATGTGATGACGCCGGGCCGGGCGCGCGTCATGCGGTAGACGGTGGAGAGGGCCAGGCCCGTATCCTTCGCCAGTCGGTAGGGCGTGACGTGGCGGGCGCGGAGTAGTTCGGCGAGACGGAAGCGGATCGGCATAGCGCCAAGATATTGGTATGGCGCGCGCTTGACAACGTAGCGCGCCGCTGGTAAGCTCTCCGGTGAACACTGAGGAGAGGACCGAGCGGTGTCCGAGCGCCGGTGCGCCCCGCGCGCACGAGGGAGAGTGGCACAGGGTGTCCGTAGTGTAGATCCGGGGCGACTGCCCCAAGGGCGACGGCGCGGCCCGCAACGGCGCCACCAGATGCGAGGTGCGTATGACGAAGGACCAGATGGCACAGGCGCTCGAGCTGCTCGGCGAGCCGGTGGAGCTGCGGATCGTGCGGGACGGTGACCGCGACATCCGGGCGAAGGGCTGGAAGATCGGCACCGGCGACAGCCGGGACCACCTCGGACACGGCACCTTCCCGAAGGATGCCAGCCGGTGGACGCTCATCAAGCTCTACCTCACCTCGGGCGGCAACCTCATCGCCAAGATCGTGCGCCGCTCGAAGTGGCAAGGCGAGCGGGACCGCGACGACGCCAAGGTCTGCCGCACGCCGGCGGTGGCGCTCGCGTTCCTGCGTGAGGGTGGCGACCTGGGCGGGGCGTCAAAAGACGCCTGGGCGGAGGCGTGCCGGACGTGGCCGCCGCTCGCCGCTGAGGAATGCGAGGCCGTCGCGTAGCACGCTCCACGTGACGCGCTGAGCCCGAACGCTCGCCGGGGCGGCCTCTCTCCACTGGGGGCCGCCCCGGTTCGTGCGTGCAGGACCCTCTCTTGCGCGCCCCTGACGCGCCGTGGGGCGCGGAGCGCCCTACCAGAGCGCCCTAGAAGCCGGGCGAGCTGGCGGGCGCTCAGTGGCCGACCGTGGTGCCAATCCGGATCTCCTCCAATTCCCGCTTGCGTCCGAGTGCGACCGCCGCATCCCACGTCGCGCGGCGCCTGTCGTCGGCCTCCCTCCTCCCTTTCGGAGTCCGCGCCTCGGCGAGGCGCGCGCGGTTGACATCGCGGAGGAAGAGCACGGCGCGATTGTGCAGACGTCTGCGATGCCGGGAGCCGCGTCAGGGGGCGGCGCGGGTCAGTCAGGAGCTGCTGGGGGCCGTATCTGTTCTGGCAACTCGAAGCCGATGAGTTCCGCGGCTCGCTTCACCTGCTGCACCACCGTTGCCCGTGTCGGGGGGTGTACGTCAGCATCGATCTTGGCCCCGGAGGGACGTTCAGACCCCGTGGCGCGCGATGAGGTGGCGCGCGATGAGGAGGCGCTCACGGACCAGGCCCGACCGGATGAAGCGGAGCATTGCCGGCGCGGGCAGGCTCGAGGGCTCCAATCCGCCGGCGTCGGGCCCTTCGAAGAGGGGCTCCAACGTCCGCGTGATCGCGAGTTCGATCCGTTCGGGGTCCACACCGTCGGCGGCTCCCTTCCGCCTGAACTCCTCGAGTGCGCGGCGCGCCAGCGCCGTCAGTCCCTGCTCGAGGGTGGCCACCGCCCGTTCCCGGAGGTCGCGAGCCGCCTCACCCGTCAGCGGCCGGCCGCGGTGCCAGAGGGCTGACCGCTCCCGCGCCCGGAGGAAACGCCCGCGCCGCTCGCGCATCCAATAACGCCACGCCAAGTCGTGCACCCCGCTCCGCACTGCGGCCTGCCAATTCCCGCGGAGGGTTCGCCAGCGGTAGAGGTCCGCGGTGTGTGGGATTCGGCGGGCGCCCCTTTCCTCCGGGCGAATCCGCAGATTGCCAGGCGGGCGGCGGATCAGGCGCTCGAACTTCTTTACCACGTCGGCCGACAACTTGGTCTTGCCATCGGCATCCGGCCGTCGGAGCCGGGAGATGAGCGGTTGACTGACGCGGAGGCGCTGGGCCGTGGTCCCTACGCTCCCCTTGCCATAGAGCATGATCGCGTCTCGAACCGCCCGGGAGAGGAGAACCGGGTCCACAATCACGAATTGCGCCATTACGCCTCCATACGCTAGCCGGGGCATTCCGCGTAACATAGGACCCGCTACCTTCGCGCGCTAGCGGGATCAACAAAGGGGAGGCCCGATGGCGAAGCAGACACGACCGACGCTGGGGTTTCGGCAGGCGCCTGCGACGCGCGCCTACCTGGAAGCGCTCGCGAAGCGGGAGGGCCGAACCCTCTCGCGCGCGGCCGATGAGTTGTTGGAGAAGGCGGTTCAGGAGCGGATCGCCGCGCTCGCTTCCGCAGACGGCGGGGCGCGCCTTGCCGCGCCGACAGCGGCGGTGGTGATCGCCTGGGTCCACAATGTCCTTCAGTACACGGAGCGACTCGCCAGCCAGCCCGGCGCGCTGAATGCCGCCGATCGGGGCCTCCTCGTCGAGTTGCAGGCCGCCATCGCCGGCCTGCTCGATCGGTACGTCATCAAGCAGCTCGCCGCGCCCATACACCCCTCCGCAGGGAGCGAGTGAGGATGGATCGCAAGACACTGTCCGGACTGTTCGAGGCGAAGGGGGCTGGCCGCACCTTCACGGGCTATGCCGCGGCCTGGGCGCTTGACCTGGGTGGTGACGTCATCTTGGCCACCGCCTTTCAGAACTTCCTTCGGGTGTGGGACGGCGGCGCCGGCTTCACGGTCCCGTTGGTGGATACGCATGACCGCTCAAGCGTCTTCAAGGTCCTAGGCCGCATGGTGACCGCCGAGCCTGACGAGGTCGGGCTCCACTGCAGGTTCGAGGTCATCGACGACGGCGACGGCGCCCGGCTCCTGGCCCGCCTCCCCAACGGCGCCATCTCCGGTTTGAGTATCGGCTACGAGTTGGCGCCGAATGGCGCCCGCGCGCCGACGGTGGGCGAACGTGCGCGGTGGCCGGGCGTCGAGCGGGTGCTGACGCAGATTTACATCCGTGAGGTGAGTGTTGTTCAGAGCCCCTTGAATCTGTCGGCCCGGGTCACCGGCGTCGCGGCGAAGACCGATCCTCGCCAGCGCGAGCGCGATGTCCTCGAAGCCGCGTTCAGTGGCGCGAGCGGCGGACTCGCGCCCGATGCTCCGCGCCGGCTCGCGCTGGACGATCGATTCCGGAGGCTGGTGGTCGCCGGGCTGTAGTCGCGGGCGCGGCTTGACTAACACAGGAGGGGCAAGTGCTAATCGAAGAGCAGGAGCAGCAGCAGGGCGACGAGGCCGGCGCCGCGCTCGCACCCGATGACCCGCGCCGCGTGGCGCTGGAAGCATGGGTCCGCGAGATGGAGCAGCGCGGAGCCGAGTCGGACGCGGTGTACTTGGGCGGCCTCACGAAGTACGACGCGAGGCTCATCTCGCACAAGACGATCGGTGCGGACGAGCCCGCCCGCCGCGCTCATACGATGCACTTCGCCGCGACGCCGGCGGCGCGCGCCGCCGCAGACGCCGTAGCCGCGGAGCAGGACGTCCAGGCCAAGCGTGCGGGCGCGGCGATGGCCAGGAAGGCGGAACCGGTCGATGGCTGAGAACGTGAAGGACCTCGAGGCCGCGGCGGCGGGCGGCGAGCGGCAGGTCGCCGAGATAGACCAGCGGCTGAAGGCCGCCGTGGCGGAGGAAGAGAGGATTACCGTTGCGCACGCCGCGGCGGTGGGCTCCGGGGCGAGCGGGAAGCCGCTCGCCGAACTGTCGGCCGCGCGGGACCTGGTCCAGCTCCGGATCGTTTCGCTCAAGCAGGACCTCGCGGCCGTGCGAGCGGGCGCCAAGCAGGCCCGGCAGCTCGCCGCGGAGGCCGTCTTCCGCATGCGCACGCAGGAGCTGTCGGCCCGCCTGGCGGGCGCGGCCGCGCAGATCGAAGCGGCGCTCCGCGCGGTGGGCTACCGATGGCTCCTCTTCGCCGCGGCGGCCGATGACGCACGTGAGCTGGGCCGCGCGATCGGCGTACACGAACACTGTTTCAAGGTGACGATCCCGAGGCCGACGGCCGGCGACGCGGCGCTGACTTCGAACCTCTACCACCTCGCGAGCCGAGTGCGGAGCGAGCTGGCCACGCTCGACAACCTCCGGCACGAGGCCGCGCACCCGTCGCCGTCGCCCGGCTCCTTGGCGCGGGCCATCCTCATCTCGGGCGATAGTCCGCGCGCACGGCGCCAGCGCCAGTCGCTGACGGTGGGCCCGGTCTCTGTGTCGGGGAGGCGCTGATGCCCTGGAAGGCGGGGCTCACGCTGCTCGAGGCCTGGCTCCAGGCCCTGCACGCGCCCGAGGTCCTCGATGCGGCCTCGCTCGCCAGCTACCGCGCGGCCCTACCTCGCGCCCACCGAGGAGCGCATGCGCGGCGCCATTGACGCCATCCTGGAGGACGTGGCCTAACGCGAAGGCCCGCCGCGAGCGGGCCCGACGCGCCAACATCGGCGGAGGTTGCCGACACGATGAATGTACACCAGAAATGTGACCGGGACAAGGACGGCGGCCGGCCGACGCAGCCCGTGCGCGGCTGGCAGCGCGATCGGGAGGCGCGGCTCCTCCGGAAGCGGCGCGGGCGGCGTGCCCAGCGGCGCCGGGCCCTCCGCAAGCCGCCGGACCAGGCGCGCGGATGACGTCGCCGGCCGACGTCGTTGACGATCTCAGCCTCGAGGTCCTCGAGGAGGGCGCCAGGAGCGCGGGCGGGCCCGTCCTGAGCCTGCCCCCGCATCCGGTCTTCGACGCGCTCGAGCGGTCGGAGGTGTTCCGCCTCAGCGCCGAGACGACGCCGGACGAGGTGCGCACCAAGCTCCTCGCCTTGCGCGAGCACCTCACGGGCGCCGACCCGCTGACGGTGGCGCTCACCCGCGAGCACGTACTCCGGCTCTTGCGCGAGCTCGGGTACGCCGACGCCGCAACGCTGCTGACCGCCACCCTCGGACGCCCGGATGCCGCCCGGTGGCACGGCGCCGGGCCGGGCGCCGACGCACTCCGCCCGGCGGTGATGACTCTCGCCGAGGTGCTGACACACCCCGAGATGCTCAGGCCGCCGCTCGTGGTGGTGCCCCGCCTCGCGTGGAGCGGGCGCATCTCCCTCTTGGCGGGTCGCGAGAAGATGGGCGGCAAGTCTACCACGCTCACCGCCGGCGCCGCGGCCGTCACCCGCGGGTCCGCCTTCCTCGACGGCCGTGCGCCGCTCGGCACCGTGCTGTGGTACTCCGCTGACGTTGAGGCGCCCTACGACATCGCCATGCGCTTCGAGCGGTTCGGCGGCGACCCCTCGCGCTTCCTGCTCGTCACAAGCAGGCCGGCGAGCTTCACCGGGCTGTACGCGCTCATCCTCGAATACCGCCCCACGCTGCTCGTGATTGACACCCTGGGGCCTGCCGTCGCCGGAGACGTGACCGACGCCGCGTCCGCCGACCAGTGGCTTCCCCTGCTCCACAAGCTGCGGGAGGTCGCCCAGGCCACCGACACGGCCGTCTCCCTCGTCCACCACGCCAACAAGGGCACAGGCACCTACCGCGACAGCACGGCGATCGGCGCCGCGGTGGACGCCATCCTCGAGGTCTCCGAGTCCACCGAGGCCCCCACCGTTCGCAACATCAAGGCGCGCGCCCGATGGGCCATGCCCGACTTCGCCGTCCGGCTGGAGGATGACCGCCTGACCCTCGACGCCGGCGAGCCCTCGCTGGACGCCCGAGTCTACCACTGCATCGTCGCCGAGCCCGGCATCTCGGGCAACAAGGTCTGCGACAAACTCGACGGCCGACGCGAAGACGTTCTAGCGTGCCTCAAGCGTCTGGCTGCCGATGGCGCTGTTGGGAACCTCGGCACGCGCACCCACCCCGCCTGGCACCCGAAACCCGCAGTGGTTCCGGTGGTTCCCAGTGGTTCCGGAACCAGTCAGTTAGTGAGTGGTTCCCGGTTCCCCTTAAGGGGAACCGGAACCACCACTCCAGTACCGGCGGCGTCAGAAAGTGCCGGGAACCAGTTGGAGGCCCTGTGAAAAGCGGCCCCCGTGCATACGCCTTTCGGGTGCCGCCCCGGGCACCCCTCGCCGAGCGTCACCGTCTGACTCCAGACCAAGCGCGCTCGCTCGGCTCAACCCTCGCGGTGGCAACGCGAAACGCCTGCCCCTCGACTGCCAGTGTCCGAACTTTCGTCCGACGAAACGCCCCGGCCCTGCTTGCCCGGCCGGTGCGCGGGGGGGCGTAGCCGTGCCGTTCCGCTCGAAGGCCGAAGCGAGGGCCGCGGCCCGCAAGGGCGGCCTGGCCCGTGCGGCGAAGCGCCGCGCGAAGAGCGCCCCGCCCGCGCCGTTTGGAGGGACGATCCTCGACGCGATGGACGCGGCCGAGCTCACGGGTCCGACGTGGTGCGCCTGGCGCACGTTCTGGCGTGCGGTGTATGCGTTGCCGATGGACGCTGCGGACCTCGAGCGGTTCGCACGCCACACGGGCCGCGCCGCGCCCCCAGTGGCCCCTGTGCGAGAGGGGTGGCTCGTCGTGGGGAGAAGGGGCGGGAAGTCGCGCAGCGCCGCGCTGGCGGCGCTCTACCAGGGCATCCGGCGCGACTACACCCAGCTCCTTGCGCCGGGCGAGCGGGGCATCGTTCCGGTGCTCGCGGCTGATCGCCTTCAGGCGCGCCGAACCCTCGCCTACCTGAAGGGGCTGGTGCGCCTCCCCGCGTTCGCCCCGTTTGTCGGCCGCGTCCTCAAGGACCACGTGGAGCTGCGGACGGGCGCCGAGATCCGGGTGTACAGTGCCTCGTACCGTACGGTGCGCGGGGCCACGCTCTGCGGGGTGATCGCGGAAGAGGTGGCGTTCTGGCTGAGTGACGAGACGGGCGCCAACCCCGACAGCGAGATCCTGCAGGCGCTGCGGCCCGGCATGGCGACGGTCCCGGGCGCGCTGCTGCTGGGACTCTCCACGCCGTACGCGGCCAAGGGCGAGATCTATAAGGCGCACACCCGCTTCTTCGGGACGGACGATCCGGCGGGGCTCGCGTGGAACGCGGACACGTTGACGATGAACCCGACGGTGGATCCAGGCGTGATCGCCGGCGCCTTCGCGGATGATGCGCTCGCCGCCGCGAGCGAGTACGGGAGCGACGGTCACGTGCAGTTCCGGCGCGACGTCGAGTGTCTCTTCGACGCCGAGGCGGTGCGGGCAGTCACGGTGAGTGACCGGCGCGAGCTGCCGCCGGTGGAGGGCATGCGCTACGTGGCGTTCGTGGATCCGTCAGGCGGCAGTGCGGACAGCTTCACGCTCGCGATCGCACATCGGCACGACGGCCGCGCCGTGCTCGACCTGCTGCGGGAACGTCGGCCCCCGTTCAGTCCGGAGGACGTGGTGACCGAGTACTCCGCGATCATGAAGGGCTACCGCGTCGCCGAGGTGAGGGGCGACCGCTACGCGGGGGAGTGGCCGCGGGAACGCTTCCGGGGGCACGGCATCCGCTACGTACCGAGCGCGCGCGTGAAGTCGGACATCTACCTCGAGCTCCTGCCGCTCGTGAACGCGGGCCGGTGTGAGCTCCTGGACCTGCCGCGGCTCGCTGCGCAGCTCATTGGGCTCGAGCGGCGCGTGGCGCGGGGCGGGAAGGACAGCGTCGATCACCCGCCGGGCGGTCATGACGACGTGGCAAACGCAGCCGCCGGCGCGCTGGTGCTCTGCGGGGGCACCACGGCCCGGGTCGGGATGATGCCCTGGTTCCCGGGGATGCCGGAGCCCGGCGGGCCCCGCCAGCCGCAGGCTGCAGCAGGGTGCTGGCCGCCCCGGGGCCCGCAGCGAGTCAACGTGCAGAGCGATCCCGACCTCGGGCCGGATCCGGATCCCATGGCGCCCGAGGCCGCGTGAACGCGCCCGCCGTGGATCCGGCCCGGCTGGCCCGCGCCGTGCACCTGCGTGCCGAGCCCCTGGGCCAGGGGCTCTGGCGGGTCACGGGTGGTGACGCGCCGCACCTGGTGGACATCGAGACGGGCAGCTGCGACTGCGTGGACTATCGCCTTCTCGGGACCCGCTGCAAGCACGTCCTGGCCGTGCGGCTGGCCGTGCTCGAGCCGGAGACGCGGGGCGCGTTGCGGGACGTGGTGCCGATGCCGAAGCGGGTGCGGCGGACGGCGGCGACCCGATGAGCGACCGCGCGTGGAAGGCTTACGAAAGACGTTGCGCTCGTGACATGGGGACGCAGCGCATCCCGGTCACGGGCGAGAGGTGCGGCGCCGACGCAGAGAACGCGCTGTTCTGCTTCCAGTTCAAGCTCGGGAGGTCGATGCCGGACTATCTGCGGTCGTGGCTCGGCGGAATCCGGGCAGCGGGCGCGGCACGGCGCCCCGAGAAGATCGGTGTCGTGTGCTGGAAGCCCAAGGGCGCACGGGATGAGGACGCGGTGGTGCTCGTCTCCTGGCATGACTGGGTCGCGCTGCACGGCGCCGTGCCGCCAGCGGAAGGCGCCCCGGAGCAGGTCGCATGACCCTGTCCGAGCTGCGCGAGCACTGGCGCGCCGACGCTGAGATCCTGCGGCGCCGCGGGTGCGAAGAGGCCGCGCGGCTGCTGGAGTCGTGCGCCGAGGAACTTGACCACGTCCTCCAGACGACCGAGAATGAGGCGTTGACGTTGGCCGATGCGGCGCGCGAGAGCGGGTACACCGTCGCGCATCTCCGTGCGCTCGTGAGCGAGGGGACGTTGCACGACGTGGCGGACGCGGGGCTGGTGCGGGTGCGGCGTTGGGCACTCCCACGGAAGCCCGGGTATCGTCCTGCGCCGGGGCTGCGTGCTGCGTAGCCCTTGCGTACACCGGAGTACGGAGGTAACATTTTGTGAGTGACCAAACGGGAGCGCGGATCGTGGTACAGGACGCCTTGCGCGTGGTAGCGCCCAGCCTGAAGGAACTCGCGCCGAATCTCGGCGTGAGTTACGGCATGCTGCGGCGGTTCGCGATCGGCGACTTGGCCGCGCCCCCGCGTGTGGTGCGGGCACTGGTCCGCGTCATGCGGTCACACGCAGGGCGCCTCGTGCGAGCGGCAGACCGACTCGAGGCGCAACTCCGTAGCCCAGGGGGACGCCATGGCAAGCGGTAAGGGGAAGAAGAAGACGTGGTCCTTCAGCGTCGGCACCTACGGGTGCACGGTCCGCGCGTATGAGCGGCCCGGAGGGCGCATCTGGCTCCAGAAGCGGCTGCACGGGAAGGTGGAGTACGAGAACCTGGGGATCGTGACTCGCGAAGCGGCGGAAGAGGAAGCCAAGCGAGCGCTCGCCGAGATGACACTCGGTCTCGGTCAGCCCAAGGGGACCGCCACGCTCGGGGCCACGCTCGACGGCTTCCTCGTCCGGCAGCAGGAGCGGGAGGACGCGGGCGAGATCGCGCAGGGCTCGTGCAAGGAGTTCAAGCGTCAAGTCGCGTTCTGGAAGGCGGCGCTCGGAGCGGACGCGGACCCCACGGCCATCGTGCACGACGACCTGGACAGCGTGCGCCGGAAGCGAAAGAGCGGGGCACTCGACGCCCACGGGGAGCCGGTGGCTCTTGCGAAGCGGAAGCCCGTGCGCGACCGCGCTGCGGGCTCAGACCTCGAGTTTCTGCGCTCGGTCCTGCGGTGGGCCGTCCACAAGACCAAGCTCTTCAAGGTCCGCGTCAACGCCATGGACGGGTACGAGATTCCCGACGATCCGAATCCCCGGCGCCCGGTGGCGACCTACGACCGCTACGAGAAGACGCGGGAGAAGGCGCCCGACGTGCTGATGGAGCTGCGCGCCGCGGGGGTGCGGGTGCGGGTGCCCTCGTGGCTCCCCGAACTCCTTGACCTCGCGCAGCACACGGGCCGTCGCCTGGGAGCCATAGTCGCGCTCAAGTACGCCGATCTGCGGTTGGACGTGACGCCGGACGCACCCCATGGCGCGATCCACTGGCCGGCGGATACCGACAAGATGGGCCAGGATTGGGATGCGCCGCTCTCCGCGCCCGTGCGTTCCGCCCTCGACCGTGTCCTCGTGGACCGCGAGGTCGGGGTGCGCGCCAAGTGGCCGACGAGCCCCTACCTCTTCCCGTCGCCCCGGAACGCCTCGCGTCCCGTCTCGAAAGACCTCGCGTCGGCATGGCTCGAAGAGGCGGAGCAACTGGCGAAGCTCCCCAAGCTGGACGGCTCTCTCTGGCATGCGTACCGGCGTGGATGGGCGACGGCGCGGAAGAACTTCCCGCTCAGTGATGTCGCTGCGGCTGGTGGCTGGAAGGACACGACTTGCCTTCGGACGATCTACACCCAGGCCGACAAGAAGACGGTTCTGCGTGTGGTGCTTGAGCCGATGCACCTTGGAGAAGGCGGAAAGTGACCGTGCGGGAAAGTGTCTCAGGTGTTGTATCGACTCTGGCGTCGGAACCTCCGCAATGGCCGCGCAGAACTTCCGCATGACTCGCACGGTCCTCGTGGGCTAAGTCATTGCGGACGGTAGGGAAGGGCGCATATTCTCCGCAGTCGGAGCGCGGAGCTTCCATCCGGTAGGGCCGCTTTGGGACCAGGAGGTCGCGGGTTCGAGTCCCGCCGCCCCGACTGAGCAAGTCGTTGAGACGCCGAGCG
>Ga0315287_10007062_pt1 | contig 11241 bp, 8 predicted proteins | sample YL17G11_0_MG_FD_205037 | JGI IMG/M metagenome (GOLD analysis project Ga0315287, IMG submission 205037) | Sediment microbial communities from Yellowstone Lake, YNP, Wyoming, USA - YL17G11_0 | ecosystem: Environmental > Aquatic > Freshwater > Lake > Sediment | place: USA: Wyoming | collected...
GAGCCTAACAACTTGAGAAATGGCGCTTTTTCTCGAAGTTCGGCAAGCGCGGCGGCGACCGGCGGCTCGGTCGCGTGGCCCTCGATGTCGACAAAGAACAGGTATTCCCACAGCCCCGTTCGCGCCGGCCGCGACTCGAGCCGGGACATCGATACGCCATGCTTCGCCAGCGGCTCGAGCAGACCGTAAACGGCGCCGGGGCGATTCGGAGCCGACATCACCAGCGAGGTTTCGTCCCTTCCCGACGGCGGCACCGCCTGCCGCCCCAGCACCCAGAATCGCGTCGTATTGTTCGGCTCGTCTTCGATATGCGGGGCGAGTACGTTGAGGCCGTAGATCGCGGCGGCAATCTCGCCCGCGATCGCCGCGGCGCCCGGCTCGGCCGCGGCGAGGCGCGCTGCCTCGGCGTTGCTGGCGACGGCCACGCGTGTAGCCGCGGGCAGATGCAGCGCGAGCCACTGCACGCACTGCGCCAACGATTGCGCGTGCGAATAGACTTTCTTCACCGCACCGACTGCAGCCTCGTTCGACAGCAGGTTCTGCCGAATCCGGAGCTTGATCTCCCCGCAGATCGCAAGCGGGGTCTGACACATCAGGTCGAGCGTGCGTCCGACGGCGCCTTCGGTCGAGTTCTCGACGGGGACAACGGCGTAATCGGTCCGGCCGCTCTCGGCCGTACGGAACACCTCGTCGATCGTGGCGCAGGGTTCCGCCTCGACGAAATCGCCGAAATGCTTGGCCACGGCTGCGTGCGAAAACGTCCCGGCCGGCCCGAGATAGGCGATGCGCAGCGGCTGCTCCAACGCAAGGCACGCGGAGATGACCTGGCGAAACACTCCGGCGACGGCTTCCTTCGACAGCGGCCCGCCGTTTTCCGCCTGCAGGCGCATCAGCACCTGCGCCTCCCGCTCCGGGCGGTAGGCAATGCCGCCCGCCTTGAGCTTGCCGATCGCCTGCGCGTGGGCGGCGCGCGCGTTGAGCCGTTCCAGGATCTCGCGGTCGAGCGCGTCGATCGCGGCACGGTGGCGGCCGAGTTCGGAGTCGTGAGCGGGATCGCGGTTGTCGGTGGGCATCGGTGGAATGTGGGGTGGCTCGCGGGCAAGGGCCGTGCGCCCGATCGAGTCGCGTCTTGCGTCGGCCCCGCAGGAACGCGTTCGGTTATTCTTCGACCTCGTCCTCGGGCTCGACCACGCGCTCGAGACCGGCGAGCTTCTCTCCCTTGTCGAGGTTGATCAGCGTGACGCCCTGCGTCGAGCGGCTCATTTCGCGGATCGACTTGACCTTGGTCCGGATCAGCACGCCGCCGGTCGAGATCAGCATTACCTCGTCTTCCGGGCGGACCAGCGCGGCGGCCACCACCTGTCCATTGCGCGCCGTCTGCTGGATCGCGATCATGCCTTTGGTGCCGCGACCATGTCGCGTGTACTCGACGATCGGCGTGCGCTTGCCGAAGCCGTGCTCGGTTGCGGTCAGCACCGACTGCTCCTCGTCTTCGGCGACCAGCATCGAGATCACCCGCTGTTTCTTGTCCAGCATCATCCCGCGCACGCCGTGCGCATTGCGTCCCATCGGGCGGACGTCGTTTTCGTCGAAGCGCACCGCCTTGCCGCCCGAGCTGAACAGCATCACGTCGTGCTTGCCGTCGGTCAGCGCCACGCCGATCAGCTGGTCGCCATCGGTCAGGTCGACAGCGATGATCCCCGACGGCCGAGGCCGCGAGAACTCCGACAGCGGCGTTTTCTTCACGGTGCCCATGCCGGTGGCCATGAACACGTACTGGCTCTCGGTGAATTCCTTGACCGGCAGGATCGCAGTGATCTTTTCGTTGTCCTGCAGCGGCACCAGGTTGACGATCGGCTTGCCCCGCGCCACCCGGGTGCCCTGCGGCACGTTGTAGACCTTGAGCCAGTAGACACGGCCGCGGTTGGAGAAACAGAGGATGAAATCGTGGGTGTTGGCGATGAACAGCTGGTCGATGAAGTCGTCTTCCTTGGTCGCGGTTGCCTGCCGGCCGCGACCCCCGCGTTTCTGCGCCCGGTACTCGGCGACCGGCTGCGCCTTCATGTAGCCGCCGTGGGAGAGCGTGACGACCATCTCTGCGGGCGCGATCAGATCCTCGAGCGACAGGTCCACGCCCTGGGCCACGATTTCCGAGCGGCGGGCGTCGCCGAACTGGTCGCGGATGCCCTGCAGTTCGGTGCCGATGATGGCGGTCACGCGCCCGGGCCTGGCCAGGATGTCGAGCAGATCCACGATCTCGGCCATCACCTCCTTGTACTCGCCGAAGATCTTGTCCTGCTCGAGGCCGGTAAGCCGTTGCAGGCGCAGCTCCAGGATCGCCTGCGCCTGCGCGTCGGACAACCGGTAACCTTCCGGCGCCGCGGTCGCCGGGTCGGCGGGAAGCCAGCCGAACTCCGCCGAGAGCCCCTCGGGCCGCGCGGCGTCGGCCGCCGCGCGCGCCAGCATGTCTTCGACCAGCTTTGATCGCCAGACCTTGCGCATCAGGCCGGCCTTCGCCTCCGGCGGGGTCGGCGCCGCCTTGATCAGCGCGATGATCTCGTCGACGTTCGACAAGGCGACGGCAAGGCCTTCCAGGATGTGGCCACGTTCGCGCGCCCGGCGCAGCTCGAAGCGGGTGCGGCGGACGACGACCTCGCGCCGATGCTGCAGAAAGTATTCGATGAACTGCTTGAGATTGAGCAGCCGCGGCTGGTTGTCCACCAGCGCGACCATGTTCATCCCGAAGCTGTCCTGCAACTGGGTCAGCTTGTAGAGGTTGTTGACGACGATATCGGGAATCTCGCCGCGCTTCAGCTCGATGACCACGCGCATGCCGGATTTGTCCGACTCGTCGCGCAGGTCAGAAATCCCTTCGAGCTTCTTGTCGCGAACCAGCTCGCCGATCCGGATGAGGAGATTCGCCTTGTTGACCTGGTAGGGAATCTCGTCGACGACGATCGCCTGCCGCTCGCCCTTGCCGATGTCCTCGAAATGGGTGCGGGCGCGAATGACCACCCGGCCGCGACCGGTGCGGTAGCCCTCGCGGACGCCCTCCAGCCCGTAGATGATGCCGGCGGTCGGGAAATCGGGTGCCGGCACGATGTCGATCAGTTCGTCCAGCGTGATCCCGGGATTGGCGAGCAGCGCGAGGCACGCGTTGGCGACCTCGGTCAGGTTGTGCGGCGGGATGTTGGTGGCCATCCCCACGGCAATGCCGGACGAGCCGTTGACGAGCAGGTTCGGCAGCCGCGACGGCAACACCGTGGGCTCCAGCTCCTTGCCGTCGTAGTTCGGTGCGAAATCGACGGTTTCCTTGTCGATGTCCGCCGTCAGCTCGTTGGCGATCTTCTGCAGCCGGCACTCGGTGTAGCGCATCGCCGCGGCGTTGTCGCCGTCCACCGACCCGAAGTTGCCCTGCCCGTCGATCAGCGGGTAACGCAGCGAGAAATCCTGCGCCATCCGCACCAGCGTGTCGTAGATCGCCATGTCGCCGTGCGGGTGGTACTTGCCCATCACTTCGCCGACGACCCGCGCGCATTTCACATAAGGACGGTTCCAGACGGTATTCGCCTCGTGCATCGCGTAGAGCACCCGCCGGTGCACCGGCTTGAGGCCGTCGCGGACGTCCGGCAGCGCTCGTCCGACGATCACGCTCATCGCATAATCGAGGTACGAATGCCGCATTTCCGCTTCTAAGCTGATCGGGAGGGTTTCTTTTGCAAACTGCTCCATGGGCGGGACTGGCTAAGTAAGGCGTTCGTTGGGCATTGGCTCGGAGCTCCCAAAGTCAGGTTCGGAAGCGGCGTGCCGGGAAACGGGGCCTTCGGGTCGCCGGGCGCACCACTTTGCGGCTTGCGCGACGCGCCCGAGCGGCTGAAAACCGGCGCCGGGAGGCGTCGGATGGCCTTGAAAACGCGTAATTTTATCATGCCGTTGCATCGCCGCGACACTCGCCGCATTCGTGTTGCCAAAATCGCAGTTTTTTTTGCACCCCCTGGGGGGCTGTGCTATATTTCCTGTGGAAAGAAAGGATTCGGCGCGCCAGTGCTTGAACTGATTGAGCGACTGGGGCGTAGGTTTGCAGGGTTCGCAAAAACGTGTTCAAAACCAAAGCTAAAGGGGTGAAACAATGACTCGACGTCTCGTCTCCGGTTGTCTCGTCGGCGCGCTCGCGACCGTGCTCGCTGGCAGCGTTGCCGCACAGATGGCCGATCCGAAAGGTTACGTGCCCGGAACGGCGCCATCGCCCGGTGCCATGAGCGGTTATGTGCTGAATGCATACCCGACCCCCACCGACGGCGTCGTGAAGAGTGGCGTCTACAATGGCACCAAGGGCCTCGCGGGCAACCTGTGTTATCGCACCGGCTACTGGACGCCGAGCATGGCCACCGCGCAATGCGACCCGGATCTGGTCCCGAAGGTGGCCCAGGCGCCTGCTCCTGCCCCGGCTCCCGCCCCTGCTCCCGCCCCGGTCGCGAAACCGGCTCCGGCCCCGGCGCCTGCCGTCCAGAAGATCACGCTTGCCTCGAAGGCTCTGTTCGACTTCGACAAGGCGGTCCTGAAGCCGGAAGGCAAGGCGGCGATCGACAGCGAGATCATTGCCAAGCTGAAGGACGTCCAGAAGCTTGAACTGGTTCTCGTCACCGGTCACACCGACCCGATCGGCACCCAGGCCTACAACCAGAAGCTGTCGGAGCGCCGCGCTGACGCGGTCCGCGACTACCTGGTGAGCAAGGGTGTCGCCAAGGACAAGATCGAGACCCTGGGCATGGGCAAGACCCAGCCGGTTCCCGGCGTGGTGTGCAAGCAGAAGAACATGAAGGAACTGATCGCCTGCTACGCACCGCACCGCCGCGTCGAGGTCGAGGTCAAGGGCGAAGCGATCAAGCGTTGATCGTCTCGGCGTGACGAAAAAGCCCCGCCTCTGCGCGGGGCTTTTTTTCGCCTCCGGCAGACCGGATTCCCGCCGTCACCCTTCCCCGCTCCGATGCAGAACGTCGACCTGCGCCTCGATCCCCGCTGGATCGTGCCGATCGAGCCGCCCGGTGCGCTGTCCGGCCACGCGCTGATCGTCGATGGCGGCCGCATTGTCGCGATCGTGCCCGCCGCCGTTGCCGACGATGCCTTCGAGGCGCGCGCCCGGGTCGCGCTGCCGGGACACGTGCTGATACCCGGACTGGTCAACGCCCACACCCACGCTGCGATGACGCTCTTTCGCGGCATCGCCGACGACGTTCCGCTGCAGGCATGGCTGGAACAGCACATCTGGCCGCGCGAGGCCCGGTTCGTGGCACCCGAGTTTGTCTACGACGGCGCCCGGCTCGCCGCCGTCGAGATGCTGAAGGGCGGCATCACCTGCTGCAACGACATGTATTTCTTTCCGGACGCCACCGCGCGCGCATTCCAGGAGACCGGAATCCGCGCGATGCTCGGACTGCCGATACTCGACTTCCCCACGCCGTACGCGTCCGATCCCGACGGCTACCTGCAGTCCGGCCTCGCGGTGCGCGATGCGTACAAGCACCTGCCGAAACTCTCGTTCTCGCTCGCCCCACACGCCCCGTACACGGTCAGCGACGCGACCTGGAACAAGATCGTCATGTATGCGGGGCAGCTCGATCTGCCGATCCAGACCCATATCGCCGAGACCACCGCGGAAGTTGCGCAAAGCCGGCAGCACCATGGCCTCACGCCACTCGCGCGCCTGCATCGGCTGGGCGCCACGGGTCCCGGCTTCATTGCGATCCACGGCGTGCACCTTGCGCCCGAGGACGTCGAACTGCTGGCCACCCATGGCGGGCACCTGGTGCACTGCCCCGTCTCGAACATGAAGCTCGGCAGCGGCATCGCCCCGGTGTCGGCGCTCCTCGCGCGGGGGATCAATGTGGCGCTCGGCACCGACGGCGCCGCCTCGAACAACCGGCTCGACGTGTTCGGCGAGATGCGGCTTTGCGCGCTGCTCGCAAAATTCGCCAGCGGCGATCCGTCGGTATTGCCGGCGCAGCAGGCGCTGCGGATCGCCACGCTTGGCGGAGCGCGTGCGCTGGGGCAGGACGCCGTGCTTGGCTCGCTCGTTCCGGGCAAACAGGCCGACCTGGTCGCCGTGGACCTGTCCGCGGCCGATGCCCTCCCCTGTTACGATCCGGTTTCGCATCTCGTGCACGTGGCCGGCCGCGAATGCGTGACGGACGTCTGGATCGGCGGGGAACGAATCGTCGCCGGCCGCAATCTGACGACGGCGGATGAAGGGGCCATCGTGGCCCGCGCCCGCATCTGGCAGGAACGACTCAAATGAACACCGCTCTTCGCAATGCGCCGCCTGCGCGTGCCAATGCCGATGCGGCCGAACTCGCGAAGTTCGGAGCGCTGGCGCACCACTGGTGGGACCCCGAGAGCGCGATGTTCGGGCCGCTGCACCGGATCAACCCGCTGCGACTGCAATGGATCGACCGGGTTGCCGGCGGCCTTGCCGGCAAGAGCGTCCTCGACGTCGGCTGCGGCGGCGGCATCCTCTCGGAGGCGATGGCGGCCAAAGGCGCGGCCGTCCTGGGCATCGATCTGGGCGACAAGGCGCTCGGCGTTGCCAAGCTGCACAAACTCGAATCCGGCGCCAGCGTCGACTATCGGCTGGTGGCGGCGGAAACGCTTGCCGGCGAGTCCCCGGGCGGCTTCGATCTGGTCACGTGCATGGAGTTGCTCGAGCACGTGCCCGATCCCGCTTCCACCGTCGCGGCCTGCGCACGGCTCGCGAAATCCGGCGGCACCGTCGTCTTCTCGACGCTCAACCGGAACCCGAAGTCGTATCTGCTGGCCATCGTCGGCGCCGAGTACGTGCTGCGCCTGCTGCCGCGAGGAACCCACGATTACGCGAAGTTCGTCCGGCCGGCCGAACTCGCAACGTTCGCGCGCAATGCGCATCTCACGTCTGCCGAGATCATCGGACTGTCCTACAATCCGCTGACAAAGCTCTTTCGCCTCGGACCGGACACCGACGTCAACTACATGATGGCCTTCCGTCGCGACACCGATGCATGACGCGACACGCGCTCGGCCGACTCACGACGCCGGCGGATCGCCCCGCGCGCTCGCCGTCGATGCGGTGCTGTTCGACCTCGACGGCACGCTTGCGGACACCGCGCCGGACCTCGCCGCCGCGCTGAACTGCGTGCGCAACGACCGGGGCCTCGAATCGCTCCCGCTTGCGCAACTGCGGCCGTACGCCTCGCATGGCGCGCGCGGGCTGCTGGGTGCCGGCCTGGGCGTCGGCCCCGAGCACGAGACGTATCCGGCGCTTCGCGATGCGTTTCTCGACCACTACGCGGCGGCGCTGTGCGTGCAATCGACGCTGTTCGCCGAGGTGGCAGAGTTGCTCGACGCGATCGAGGCCCGCGCGTTGAAATGGGGCATCGTCACCAACAAGGCTGCCCGCTTCACGGCTCCGCTGCTCGACGCGTTGGGGCTGTCGTCACGCGCCGGAGCGATCGTGTGCGGTGACACCACGCCGCACGCGAAGCCGCACCCGGCCCCGTTGCTCTTCGCCGCCGATCGGCTGGGCATTGCGCCGCTGCGCTGCGTCTATGTCGGAGATGCCGAGCGCGACGTCATCGCCGGGGCGGCGGCAGGCATGCCCACGATTGTCGCGAGCTACGGCTACATCGAGCCGCAGGACACGCCTCAGGATTGGCCGGCGGAGGGCATCATCGACACCCCGGCGGCGCTGCTCCGTTGGCTGCCGGAGCGTGCCGGCCGCCTCGGCGCAGCTCGCTGATCGGCGCCGCTGCTCAGCCCGGACAGGCGCCTGCGTTAAGGAACAGCCACTCGCGCGGCTTGCCGTCGCGGACTCCGGAAAGACGCACCGGTTGGCTCGCCACCAGCGGCTTGACGACCGCTGACAGCACATCGTCGATCGCCGACAGACCGATCCCGTTCGCCTGCGTGACTCGATCACCCGTCTTCATGCCGAGCAGCGCCGCGAACCCGGTCTCGTCGCGCACGACGAGCGCTCCCGAGCCTGGCGCCAGCAGAGCGGCCCAGCTTTCGGGCTGCGCCGCCATCCCGGCAAGGAGTTCGGCATTGAGCCGGAATACGGATCCGCTGAATCCGGGCGGCGTGGCGCAGGCGGCACGTACCGCCGGATTCGCGCCGACCGTGGAGCGTGCAACGGGCTTGCCTGGAACAGCCAGGGGCGCCGCCTGCTGACGCAGCACGATGTCGCGCGCTTCGCCACGGTCGCGGATCCGGATCCCGTTCGGGTAGACCGCCTCGAGTTTCACGTCGTTCGTGATGTCTTGTCCCCTTCTGACCAGGACCGTACCGCGCTCGGGCAATCGCAGCAGGGCATAGCCTTCGCCATCGCGTCCGGCAAAGACACCCAGGAGACGCGTTTCACCCTGAAGCGGCGCCGCGTTCGATGCAGGCAACGCGCCGGCCGGCGCGGGCGGTGCGCTTGCCCCGGCCCGGCCAAATGGCGCCGCGGCCGCAATCGCTGCCGCCGATGGTTCGGAAACATCATCGTGCGGAAGCGTCTGCGCCGCGGGTCCGAACCACTGCCATCCCCAGTGCGCGACGATCAGCGCAAGTGCTGCGCCGGCGGCAAGCGTCGCCAGCACACCGGCGGCGCGCCACGGCCACGAGGCTTGGCCGGAAGACGCGATTCCTGTTTCGGCGGCGCGCTCCATTGCCGCAGCGTTCACCCGTCGCAACCCGTCAGTGTCGCGGTCCTGCGCGGAGGCAGGCTCGAGGCAGCGCAATCGCTGCCGTATAATGCGACCCAAAATCCCTGCCGGTCTGCCACCAATTGAATCCCCGTCTTTCGCGCCTGCAGCCGTATCCATTCGAACGGCTGCGGCGATGGTTCGCCGATATCACGCCCAATCCGGCGCTGTCCCCGATCAATCTTTCGATCGGCGAGCCGAAGCACCCGACGCCTGCGCTGATCCTCGATGCCCTTGCCGCGGGAGCGAAAGGGCTGTGCCATTATCCCACGACGATCGGCGCGCCCGCATTGCGCGAAGCGATTGCGCAGTGGCTCGTTCGCCGCCACCGCCTCACGACGCTCGATCCCGCAACGCAGGTCCTGCCCGTGCTCGGAAGCCGCGAGGCGCTGTTTGCGTTCGCGCAAACCGTCATCGACGAAAGCCGCGCCGGCGCGACCGTTGCGATGCCGAACCCGTTCTACCAGATTTACGAAGGGGCCGCATTGCTCGCCGGCGCCGAACCCTACTACGTCAATGCCACCGCTGACCGCGGCTTCGCACCTGCGTGGCAGGATGTGCCGGACGCCGTATGGTCGCGCACGCAGCTGCTCTACGTCTGCTCGCCCGACAATCCCACCGGGCGCGTGACGACCCTGGATGAATGGCGACACCTCTTCGAATTGTCGGATCGGCACGGTTTCGTCATCGCCGCCGACGAGTGCTATTCGGAGATCTATTTCGACGAGGCAAAGCCGCCGCTGTCGGTGCTTGGCGCGGCGCGTGCGCTCGGACGCGATGACTTTCCGCGCCTCGTCTCCTTCGGCAGCCTGTCGAAGCGTTCCAATGCGCCCGGATTGCGCTCCGGCTATGTCGCCGGCGACGCCGGACTGATCAAGGCATTCCTGTTGTACCGGACCTACCACGGGTCGGCGATGTCGCCGGCGGTCGCAACGGCAAGCATCGCGGCCTGGGGCGACGAGGCCCACGTTCGCGACAACCGTGCGCAATACGCGGCCAAGTTCGCCGCGCTGCAGCCACGACTTGCGTCGGTACTCCCGGTTGCAATGCCGGATGCGGCGTTCTATCTGTGGGCAAGGGTGCCGATCGACGATGCGCTATTTGCCAAGCGTCTGCTGGCGGAACAGGCGGTGACCGTGCTGCCGGGCAGCTATCTCGCGCGCGATGCAGGGGGCACGAACCCGGGGCGCGGGTATGTCCGGATTGCGCTGGTGGCAGGTCTCGATGAATGCGCGCAGGCGGTGGATCGGATCATTGCCCTCGCCCGGACCATCCAGGAGCCCGTTGCTTCCGCGTAGTCCTCGACCCCGGTCCGGCCCTCCGAAGATCGCTGGGCCCCTCGCGATTCGCGGTAAAATCCAACTTTTTTTCCGCGAGCCTCCGCATGCCCGATCCGCAATCGACTATCGATACCGCGTGGGAATCCCGCGGCGGTCTCACGCCCGGTAACGCACCCGCAGCGGTTCGCGATGCCGTCGCGCACGTGATCGCCGAGCTCGATGCGGGCCGCCTGCGCGTGGCCGAGCGGGTCGACGGCGACTGGATCACGCATCAGTGGATCAAGAAGGCGGTGCTGCTCTCGTTCCGCCTAGCCGACAACGCGCCGATGGCATTCGGCGCGGGGCCCCTCGGCTTGCCGCCCTTGCAGTTCTACGACAAGGTTCCGACCAAGTTCGCCGACTATTCGCCGGACCGGTTCGCGGCGTCCGGGGTTCGCGTTGTCCCGCCGGCGACGGCGCGGCGCGGCGCGTTCGTGGCCAGGAATGTCGTGCTGATGCCCTCCTATGTCAACATCGGCGCCTACGTCGACGAGGGCACGATGGTCGACACCTGGGCGACCGTCGGCTCCTGCGCGCAGATCGGCCGGAACGTGCACCTGTCGGGCGGGGTCGGGATCGGGGGAGTGCTGGAGCCCCTGCAGGCGAACCCAACGATCATCGAGGACAACTGCTTCATCGGTGCGCGGTCGGAGGTTGTCGAGGGCGTGATCGTCGAGGAAAACTCGGTGCTTGGCATGGGCGTGTTCGTCGGCCAGAGCACCAAGATCTACAACCGCGCGACCGGCGAGATCAGTTACGGGCGGGTGCCGGCGGGATCGGTGGTGGTGGCCGGAAGCCTGCCCTCGGGCGAGGGCACCTGCAACCTTTACTGCGCGGTGATCGTCAAACAGGTTGACGCCAGGACGCGCGCCAAGACCAGCATCAACGAACTGCTGCGCACCTGATGCGTTCAGCCCAGCAGGGAACGCCGGGCGCACGGCGCCGCGCAGCGAAGACCGTTGCGCCAATCCCGCCGCAGGACGCCGGGCCAACAAAATGTCAGTGAACCTGAAGTCGATCGACGACATTGAGAAAATGCGCGTGGCCGGACGCCTCGCCGCCGAGGTGCTCGATTACATCACGCCGCACGTGCAGGCCGGCATGACCACCGGCGAACTCGACCGGCTTTGCCACGAGTACATGGTGGACGCGCAAGGCACGGTCCCGGCGACGCTCAACTATGCTCCGCCCGGGCATGCGCCCTACCC
>Ga0315287_10007063_pt1 | contig 11241 bp, 11 predicted proteins | sample YL17G11_0_MG_FD_205037 | JGI IMG/M metagenome (GOLD analysis project Ga0315287, IMG submission 205037) | Sediment microbial communities from Yellowstone Lake, YNP, Wyoming, USA - YL17G11_0 | ecosystem: Environmental > Aquatic > Freshwater > Lake > Sediment | place: USA: Wyoming | collected...
ACAGGTCATGAATTATTTCAATCAGAATCGTGCCGAGATGGATCGAATCATTGAGACCGAAGTGGATGTATCGGTTGAAAAGGAAAACTATATTCTTGTGGGAAAGATCGATCTCCTTCTGGGTTTGGATGACAAACTGGAACTTCTCGATTTTAAATCACAGCCCAGGCCGCTTGAGGACGACCAAAGGCTTGACAGCTACTACAAACAGCTTTGTATATACGCCCACATCCTTGAAAAGAGGCATGGCAAGAGGGCAGAGAGACTCCTTCTCTACTGGACAGGAGAGCCAAGAAGAGAGGACGCCTTGATGGAATTTCCCTATCGTCCTGAGATCGTGGATGAAGCAGGTTTGCATTTCGACCAGGTAGTTTCGCAAATTCAGAACAAGGAGTATTCGATACGAAAGCCCCCTGAGCATAAAGTCTGCAAAGAATGTGACCTAAAGGTTTATTGCGGCCGTGAAGAAATAATCTCCACTCCATCATCCTTACTTGAGGGGGAGATATTAAGGGATATTAATTAGTTCATTTTCAATAGTACGAAGGGAACAGGCATGAAGCAAAAAGACCTTGATATTCTTCTCCGTGAAGGAGAAGGGTCAATGTTGGAGTATAAAGAATCGCTTTCTTCCTCATTTGCACGGGACTTCGTTGCCTTCGCTAACAGCGCTGGAGGAAAGATCCTCTTGGGAGTCCGTGACAATGGGACAGCTGTCGGGGTACGGGATAGCAATAGGTTACGAGCTCAAATCCAGGACATTGCCAGAAATTGTGATCCACCGGTAAAGGTTTTGGTAGAGACGGTTGGAAAGGTGATGGTTATAATCGTTCGAGAGAGCGATAATAAACCCGTTCAATGTCGTGAAGGATTTTTCTGGCGCCAAGGAGCAGTTACCCAGAAACTTTCACGTGATGAGATACGCGGTTTTTTCCGGAGCGAAGGAGCCATACGATTCGAGCTAACCATTTGCCAAAAATTCCGTTATCCTGAGGATTTTGATTGGAATAAATTTGATGCGTGGATCAAGCAAAGTCAAATCACTCCCAGCGGGAGAATTGAGGATGTCCTGGTAAATATTGAAGTTGCTGAGCGTTCGGGTAAGCGTCTCGTCTTTAGAAATGCAGGGGTCCTTTTCTTTGCAAAGAATGTAAGCCATTTCTTTCCACAGGCCTATGTCACATGTCTTCTGGCCAAAGGAACGGATAAAGTTAACATTCTGGATCGTAAAGATTTTACTGGCGGTCTGGTAAGCGACATCGAAGAAAGCCTTCGTTTCATAGAGAGGAATACACGGACTGGTTACCGTATCGAAAAGTTAAGGCGTGAAGATGTGCCAGAATATCCCATACGAGCCTTGCGTGAGGCGATTACAAATGCCATCATGCATCGGGACTACTTTGAAGCAGGCGCAAATGTTTTTGTCGAAATCTACGATGATCGGATTGAGATCAGTAATCCAGGAGGACTTCCAAAGGGGTTGCGTAAAGAAGAACTCGGCACTCGCAGTGTAAGGCGGAATCCGCTTATCGCTGACCTTCTTCATCGAATCGCTCTCATTGAGAAGGCAGGGACAGGAATCCGTCGTATGAGAGAAGAGGCAAAAAAACATAAGTGTCCTGAACCAAAATTCACAGTGGATGGATTCTTTACAGCAACCTTCTGGCCAAACCTTGAGATAGCCCGCAGGGTCACTCCCCAAGTTACCCCTGAAGTCAAAGGGGAAGTTACCGAACAAGTTACCGAACAAGTTACCGAACAAGTTGCGATCATGTTGCAAACTGCTTGTGAACCACGTTCACTGAAGGAGCTTCAAAGTGTGGTTGGCCTTAAACACCGACCACATTTTTTAAAAGCATATCTGGAACCACTGTTGGCTGCCAAGTGGCTTGAGATGACGATCCCAGATAAGCCGCGAAGTCCGAAACAGCGTTATCGGACGACGGATCTGGGGCGTAAGATGTTGGAACAATGGAATGGAGGGGAATAGATGGAAAAAATTGAAATTACTAAAACGGAGCTGGTGTGGCAGGGGAAATATAATGAGGATGGCACCCGCAAAGAAGTGGAGCGGGTGAACCTCCCTTTTCAGGTTATTGAAACCATCAACGAGACCCGTGCCACCCGAGAGGCAGCAAAAAAACCAAAACAAAAATCGCTTTTTGATATTTGGCAGGCTAAGGAAGGAGAAACTTTTGAAGAAGGTTGGAAGAACAAACTCATCTGGGGCGACAACTTGCTGGTGATGGAATCCTTGTTGGAGAATTTTGCTGGGAAGATTGACCTGATCTATATCGATCCACCCTTTGCAACTGGGGCAGATTTTTCTTTTACGACAGAAATCGGTGATGGTGATTTTGAAGTAAAAAAGGAACAATCAATAATTGAGGAGAAGGCATATCGTGACACATGGGGGAGAGGAACAGGATCTTATCTCGAGATGATGTCTGATCGACTTGACCTTATGCGTGATTTAATCACTGAATCAGGATCAATTTATGTTCACCTTGATTGGCATGTAGGGCATTATTTGAAGATTATCATGGATGACATTTTTGGAAAAGAGAATTGCAGAAATGAAATAATCTGGTGTTATACTGGCCCATCAAGACAAAGTAAAGATTTTCCCGATAAGCACGATGTTATTTTGCGATACACTAAAACCGAAAATTATATTTTTAATATTGAGTTAATTCGAGTGCCTTACAAAAAATCAAGTTTAGCAACGGGACGCACTACTCTCACAGGTAGAAAGGACGATGAGTATCTTTTAGAATTGGACAAAAGAGGGAAACTACCTGAAGATTGGTGGCCTGATATAGCTACTATTGGGTATAAGCATAGTGAAATTATGGATTTTCCAACCCAAAAACCTGAGGGTCTTCTAGAGCGAATCATTAAAGCTTCATCAAATAATGGAAATCTTGTGGTAGACTTTTTTTGTGGGTCTGGCACCGCCCTTACTGTTGCTGAAAAATTGGGAAGACGATGGATTGGTTGTGATCTTTCCCGGTGGGCAATCCATGTCACTCGCAAACGTCTTCTTGGTATCGAAAACTGTAAGCCGTTTGAAGTATTAAACCTCGGTAAATACGAAAGGAAGTACTGGCAGGGGGTGACATTCGGCGATAGGAAGAAGGCCGACCAGCAGCTTGCTATTTATCAGTATCTTGCCTTCATTCTCAAGCTCTATGATGCAGAACCTATTTCCGGGATGCAGCATATTCATGGAAAGAAAGGTAAGGCTCTTGTCCATGTGGGAGCGGTAGATGCGCCGGTAACTATTGATGAAATCAACGCCTGCCTGGATGAATGTGTGGCAATTCAGCAAAAAGAACTTCACATCCTCGGTTGGGAATGGGAAATGGGGTTATATGACCTAATGACCGACGTTGCTAAGGGCCGAGGTGTAAAGCTCGTTCTCTTAAACATCCCAAGAGAAGTAATGGAACAGCAAGCTGTGGATAAAGGCGACATTAAATTCTTCGAATTGGCTTACCTCGAGGTGGAAACTAAGCAGGAAAAGGGACGAAAGGTTGTGGTGATGCTTAAGGACTTTGTCATCCCAAACACGGAACTCATTCCTGAGGAAGTTCGCTCCAAAATAAAGAAGTGGTCTGATTATATAGATTACTGGGCAGTGGATTGGAATTTTCAGAACGATACTTTCATGAATGGCTGGGTGAATTACCGAACTCGAAAGGATCGGACACTTGCTTTAAAAAGTGACGAATACATCTATGAGAAACCTGGAAAATACATCATAATGGTTAAGGTAGTAGACATCTTTGGAAATGATACCTCCCAGGCCTTTGAAGTGGAGGTAAAGTAATGGCAGATAAAATACAGATTATGGGGAGGGAAGTCAAAGTTCCAGTACCATTGCTCCGTGATCTCAGAGCATTGATTGTAGAAGCTCGTAAGGATGTGGCCCGACAGGTGAACTCTGCGCTGGTCCTGCTCTACTGGCGGGTGGGTAAACGCATCTACCAGGACATCCTGAAAGAAAAACGGGCTGAATACGGCGAGGAGATTTTATCGACACTGTCGAGAAAATTGGTTGCAGAATTTGGCAATGGTTTTTCCCTACCCAATCTTTTCCTTTGTGCGAGTAAATCCGAAGAACATATTGAACTATTGCAGTTAGCTAAAAGCGGCATTCGTATAGCCGCATATATGACAGAACTTCCTCCACGCCACCTTCTTCGAAGGAAATTGCATGAAACAATGGCGTTGGCGCATGCTCGATTGGAGTGGAAGAATCAAGATATGTCTGCTGGAGATTAACACGATGCCAAAAAGCATTATCTCATACGATAAAGATTTGCCTGAGGTTCCAGATCGGCTAGCACATCTTAGGCCGGATTGCCACCTGATTAAAAAAACAGCAGAAGAATATGAGATCGTTGAAGTGCGCCGGCCAAGTAAAATGCTGTTAGTCAATCGCCTCCGTGAGACTGTGGACAAATGGCGTGACGATGGGTATCCTGGCGCCTCCTCCGTAACGCAACGTCTTTTCCAATTCTGGTTTGAGGAAGACCATCTCGTAAATGGAAACTCCTTCCACTACTACTTTGGCCAACGCGAAGCGGTAGAAGCTCTTGTCTATCTTATAGAAATCGCAAAGAACCAGGATGCAAAAACTCTCATCGATTCCTTTGCAGAAATCTTCCAAAGAGATATGTTTACATACAGTATTGAACATCAAACCACCATGGACGGCCGCAGGCAGATCAGACGATATTTTCCAGAATTGGAAAGCGACGGTCTTCAGGATTTGCCTCCAGAGAGTCTCCGACGTTATGCCTTTAAGATGGCCACCGGCTCGGGTAAAACGTATTTGATGGCGATGCTTATGGTCTGGTCATACTTCCATCGAAAGATGGTTAAGGGTTCTGATCTCTCAACCAATTTCCTCATCGTTGCCCCAAACGTAATCGTCTACCAGCGTCTCGAGAAGGATTTTGCAAGCAACCGAATATTTTATGAGTTACCGCTTATTCCTCCCGATTGGCAATGGAATATGAAAGTAATCCTTCGGGGGGAGAGCACTGAGCCTGACCCAAGTGGAAATCTTTTCCTCACCAATATTCATCAAATCTATGAATCCCGGGATGAGGAATGGACACCCGCCAATGCGGTAGACGCTATTCTTGGCCGAAAGCCAGTGAAAGATCTTGCTTCTCACCAACGCTCCATGCTGGAAAGGCTAAAGGGACTTCTTGACCTTGTTGTGATTAATGATGAGGCACACCATGTCCATGACGAAGACCTGGCCTGGCATAAAACTTTAATGGCACTGCATGAAAGCCTTCCCAGTGGATTATCACTATGGCTTGACTTCTCGGCAACACCTAAGGATCAGAATGGTACCTATTATCCTTGGATCATCTGCGACTATCCCCTTGCCCAGGCAGTAGAAGATCGCATTGTTAAGGCACCACTTATTGTTCACCAGGTAAAGCGCGCAGACCCTGAAAAAGTTACTAGAGATAACGTGACCGATGTATATGGTGAATGGCTTATTGCAGCCTTGGAGCGATGGAGGATACACTATAAAACTTACAAAGCCTTGGGACCAAAACCAGTTCTCTTCATAATGACCGAGAAGAACGCTTTCGCCGATGAAATAGGTAAGTGGTTAGTGGATAAGACGAATAAGACAGGTTTAAAGGAAAGTGAGGTACTGGTTATTCACACAGATTCTGAAGGTGAGATTACAAAATCTGATGTGGAGGAAGCTCGCAAAGTAGCTCGAGACATTGACCTACCCACCAACAAGAAAAAGGTCATTGTGAGCGTGATGATGTTGAGAGAAGGATGGGATGTAAAAAATGTGTCTGTGGTTCTCGGTCTTCGTCCATTTACCTCGAAGGCGAAAATCCTTCCTGAACAGGCAGTGGGGCGTGGGCTTCGATTAATGGAAAATATCAGCCCCGACCGAACTCAGACGCTGGAAGTGTTGGGTACAAAAGCCTTTGAAGATTTTGTGCGACAATTGGAGCTAGAAGGGGTAGGTATCAAGACCGTTACGAAATCACCTGCCCCGCCGATCAAAATTGAACCCGTTCAGGAGAAGATTAAATATGATATTACAATTCCATTAACCCGGCCCGTCTATCTCCATGATTACAAGAAATTGTCTTCCATTGATCCATTGAGTCTCGACTCCATTTTTGAACGAGAAGAGCTTGAAGAAGAATACCGAATAACCCTTAAGATGGAGTTTGTCACAACCGAGACCGAGATTCATCGAACTGAAATTATTCCTGGTGTACCTCCCCTCAGCCAGGAAGTGCTCTCACTGATAACGAATAAGGTCATCGCTGAAGCCAGGATGTCAAATGTTTTTGCAGAACTTTATCCAATTGTACGCACATATGTCGGGGAACAGTGTTTTGGACAGAAGATAGAGCTTGAAAACGAAAATATACGGAACCACCTACGTGCACCAATCCTCCAACAGGGAATTGCCCGGTATCTCGCCAGAAAAATTAGTGAGCTTACTTCAGAAAAACGAGAGATTGAGTTCGAAGATGTATCGTTCAAACTTTCAGATACTCAACCCTTTGTCTGGCGGAGGCCCCACCTCCAATGTAAGCACACCATCTTCAATTATGTGGCAACTTATAACGATTTTGAATCAGCATTTGCAAAATTCCTTGACCAGTGTTCAGACATTCTTCGATTTGCAGCGCTGGCAGAACACTTCACCCGTTTCCGCGTGGACTACCTAAGTCCCTCTGGAGCTATTAAGTTCTACTATCCTGATTTTGTGGCAGTGCAGAAGGAGAAAAATGGTAAGGTTATCCATTGGATTATTGAAACCAAAGGTCAAGTTTATGAAGCTGTGGCTTACAAAGAAGCAAGTATTATTGACTGGTGCAAGAAGGTATCAGGGCAGGTTGATGAAGAATGGCGTTACATCCGAGTTGACCAAAAATATTTTGGCGATGGGAAGTTTGAAACATTTACCGATTTAGTGAAAGTTCTTGAAGGAAGGCCTGAAATTTCTTTATTTCGGTAGAGAAATTAGGGTCTCATCTTAATTTTAACTATTTTAATTCACAGTCCTAATAATTTCTTTACGAAAAGGCAAAGAATTATCACAGTGCAAGTGATCTGCAATAAAGCCAGAAACATTTCTAAGCGAGACCTCAAATTAGTGTTAGCAAAAAAAGATGACTTGCTGTTGAGGAATTCCTTATGAGACGACTAGCAAATTTTGATCTTTACCTTGGACAACAGTTAAATAATCCGGATTTTGCAGAAAGTATCAGAAAGGGCGGCGAGGCTTTGGGCGTAGCCATTCAACTGGCTTCTCTGCGTAAAAAGTCTGGGTTGTCTCAAAAAGAGCTGGCGAAACGTGTGGGGACATCTCAACAACAGATTAGCCGTCTGGAATCACCCTCGTACGAAGGTCACTCCCTAAGCATGTTGCGTCGAGTTGCAGACGTTCTCGGAGCGACCGTCCATGTGGAAATCCAAGGTAAAAAGCAACAGACCCCATCAGTTGTTGCTAAAGCCATTTACAGAGTTAAGAGTAAGGATCTGCGCAAACGAAGTGAGCTCCTAAAGTTTGAGCGTGACTTTTTGCGAAAAGAGAAAGTAGACATTGTGAGGAATTTCCACATTGTGGAGGCTCTCTATAAAGAAGCAGTGACTCTTGGTATCATCCCATTAAAAAACCCTCTCGATGGAATAGAGGTAGATCTCAAAATAGCAAAGGTTATTAATAGTGTTTGAAAGATTGCTTAAAAAAATAGCAGTTCAGTTGAAGAAGGCGTCGATTCCCTACATGGTGATAGGTGGCCAGGCTGTGCTTCTCTATGGAGAGCCAAGACTGACCCGGGATATTGATATCACCATGGGGATTAGTGTGGATGGATTGGATAAAGTTAAAAAAATCTTCCCGATCATTGGCCTCAAAAGTCTTGTTAAGAAGGAAAAGGAGTTTGTGGAGCGGAACATGGTGCTTCCTAGCATAGATAAAAAAAGTGGTATTCGAGTTGATTTTATCTTTTCATTCTCTCCTTATGAAAGGCAAGCGATCGAGAGAGCGAAGGATATTAAATTGGGCAGATCACTAGTGAGGTTTGCTTCTCTTGAAGATGTGGTGATCCATAAAGTGATTGCTGGAAGAGCAAGGGATCTTGAAGATGTGAAATCCATTCTCATAAAGAACCTGAAGTATGATTCAGTTTATATCGAAAAGTGGTTGAAAGAATTTGACAAATCGTTGGGGGCGAAATTCTTAAAGGTATTTAGAAACATAGAGAAGGAGATCCATGACTGACGTTGTCGGTAAACTCTGGGGATTCTGTCACACCCTGCGACATGATGGAATCGACTACGGCGATTACATCGATCAGTTGACCTATCTTCTCTTCCTTAAGATGATAGAGGAGAAAGCGTACAACCATTCCTTAATATGAGGGTTATTAAGAACTTGCCTACGGTACTCCCGCCACTTGCAGAACAACAAGAAATCGTTCGCAGAGTCGAAGCACTATTCAAGCTGGCAGATTCTATTGAGAAACGAGTAGCAGCAGCTTCAGTACGAGCTGAAAAGCTGACTCAGTCAATCCTGGCTAAAGCCTTCCGGGGTGAGCTAATACCCACCGAAGCCGAGCTTGCCCGTCGTGAAGGCCGCTCCTATGAACCAGCCCCCACCCTCCTCACCCACATCAAAGCCGAACGAGAGTCAAAGGAGAAACCAGAAAAAGTTCGTAAAAGTAGAAATCGTGAAAAACAAACCGAACAAAAGTCCCACGATACAGTGTAATTTCTTTCCACCTGCTAGACTAAGTTTAAATATCGATAAAATATTATTAACCCCTAAGGTTAACTATTATTTTGACAAAAAATTGAAGGTATGTTAATATCATTTAAAAACAAAAAACTTGAGAAAGAATTGTGCGACGAAAAAGCTCTCAAACGCCACTGGGGACATGAGCAAGCAAAATTAATCGCACGGAGGTTAACCGAACTGGCCGCAGCAGAGAACCTTGAAATTTTGAGAAAATTGCCTCAGGTGAAAGCCCATGAACTACTTGGGAATCGTGCTGGACAAATTTCACTAGATATTAAATACCCCTACCGTTTATTAATCACACCAGACCATGAAGATACACCACGTAAAGAAGACGGTGGTTTAGACTGGCAAAAGATAACAAAAATAAAGGTCTTAGGACTGGAGGATACTCATGGCTGATTTGAATAGAAGTTCTTTTCAACCAAATTATGCGGTTCCTCCAGGTGAAACTTTAGGGGAGACTCTAGATTATTTGGGTATGACCCAGGCTGAGCTTGCAGAACGCACCGGCCGCCCTAAAAAGACGATTAATGAAATCATTTCAGGAAAGGCTGCAATCACTGCAGAAACAGCTCTACAACTTGAAAGGGTTTTAGGAATCCCTGCATCTTTTTGGAATAATCTTGAACGGAATTACCGGGAAACTTTAGCACAACTAAAAGAAGAAGAACATCTTCTCGCTCATAAAGAATGGCTAAAGAATTTTAAAATTACAACTCTCATAAAATTAGGATGGTTACCTAAAGAAGGATCTCCTGTCAGGCAACTAAGAACAATTTTAAATTTTTTTGGTGTCGCTGGCATCAAAAAGTGGGAATCCCTCTGGCAGAGTCCTGCAGCAACTTACCGTACCTCAACCGCATTTCAGAAGAATCCCTATATGGTTGCTGCATGGCTACGAAAGGGAGAAATTGAAGCTCAGAAAATTGAATGTAATCCTTATAATGCTATTTTATTCCAAGGCTCACTAAAAAAAATACGTTCTCTCACGTTAGAACTTTCACAAGTGTTTGAACCAAGAATGAAGCAACTTTGCGCTGAAGCAGGGGTTGCCATCGTGTTCGTTCCAGACATTTCCGGCACTCGTGTCTATGGTGCAACCCGGTGGTTGAATTCCAACAAATCATTAATCCAGCTAAGCCTTCGTGGTAAAACTGATGATCATCTCTGGTTTACATTTTTCCACGAAGCCGGTCACATTCTCCTTCATGGAAAACGTGATGTATTTATTGAAGCCATAGACGAAGACCGTCGAGGAATGATGAATATTGATAAAGAAAAGGAAGCCGATAGCTTTGCTCAGGATTTTTTAATTTCACCAAATGAATATCGTGCTTTTAGACAAAAAGGACAATTTAGCGGTTCTGCGATTTGTCAGTTTGCCCAAAGAATAGGTATCGTTCCTGGAATTGTGGTGGGTCGACTTCAACACGATAAAGTAATACCGTTTTCTCAAAGAAATAATCTAAAAAAGCGATTTCGTTTTTCATAAATTTAAACCGATGAAATTCAGGATATAAAATATGCGCTTAACAGGAATAATTATTCTAATTATCCTTTCGATAGGGATAGCTGTAACATTACCATTAATTGTTTGGCAAAATCCTTCACGCGGCCAAACTCTCACAGAAATTATTAGTATTATTCTTTCCTGGCCAGCAGTCATTGGTGCTCTTGGACTCACTTTCGGCATTACTTTTCGTAAAGAACTTTCAGATTTCATCAACAGGTTAGGCACTATCAGACTGCCAGGAGGAACAGAAATATCTTCTTCACCGCCCCAGCCTGCTCCCGAAACTAAGACTAAATATAAAAAAGAAGAAGGAAAGATTACTTTATCAATTGAACAGCAGGAACCTATTCGGAAGCACATTGAGGATCTGAAAGAAAAAATTGCAGGTAGTGAACGCGAGAAGGAAGAATTGTTTAAAGTCGCCACAGATCTTTTATTAGAAAAACAGGGTGAAGTTGTTTATTGGTGGTTTGAATATCTATCGTTATTTCTTGTTCCACACACCCAATTAGTATCGAAGTAGTTTTCCACTCAAGCTATTACCCCTACAAAAGCATTTTATGATGAATTTTGGAAACCCATTATTTCTGATACTAAGTGCTTCGATTCGCAATTACAGCGACGTATTTGGGGAGAATTTCTATGGGCAATGGCTCACTCAGCACTAAGTCCTGAGTAAATAAATTCGTAACCGAATTTATGAATCGAAGGACTAAGGAACGAGAGACGATTTTGATGGTATCATTATACCATAAATTAATTTCACAAGAAGGTGTCACTCTTAAAATCAGTGACACAGGCAGGCAATTTTTAACATTTTTGGAATTGAAAAAAAGTAAAAATTAGTGAAGCTCCCCGCCTATAAGGCGAATCCAATTAAAAGGGATCACATATTAATTAGCTATTTTAATTC
>Ga0315287_10007065_pt1 | contig 11239 bp, 5 predicted proteins | sample YL17G11_0_MG_FD_205037 | JGI IMG/M metagenome (GOLD analysis project Ga0315287, IMG submission 205037) | Sediment microbial communities from Yellowstone Lake, YNP, Wyoming, USA - YL17G11_0 | ecosystem: Environmental > Aquatic > Freshwater > Lake > Sediment | place: USA: Wyoming | collected...
TCTCATCCAGATTGTTGGAATTCCGCGTGGGCGGAGCATACATCACGCCGCCGGCGGCGTCGTCATAGATGTAGTTCACCAGCGGCGCGAGCAGGTTGCCGGCCGCGTCGAGGCAGCGCGACGGGCGCGGCGGGACACCCAGGCCTGGCCAGTTGGAGATATCAAGGCCCAGGTCGGGATTGTCCGGACCCTCGTAAGGTTGCGCACCGGCAGTTAAAGCATCGCCGAACTGCGGGTCGAGGATGCGCACGCGGTAGTTGTACGGCAGCGTGCCGCCCACGGCGCTGGCGCGCACCTGCACCGGGTTGGGATCGGCGTCGTAAACCGAGGGTTCCTCGGCGGCGATCTGTGACACGAGCTGCAGGTTGGAGGTGATCCGGTTAACGCTCACGCTGTCAGTTGTGTAGCCCGGTGTCACGCCCTTCGGCGTATCGGAGGGGTAGGTTCCGCCGTAGTCGAGCGGGAAGGTAGGCGGATCATTCACCTCACTGCCGCCCCAAATACCCGCCGGCAGCGTCGCTCCCGCCACGGGTAGCCCGATGGAGTCGGCGAATACTCTAAGGTCGTAGACGCGCAGCGTGACGTTGGCCTGACTCGGCGTGATGCGGATCACCCGCGGATCGCCGGTCTGGCCGGGCTGGGGAGTGGGCCATGTGCCGTCATAGCTCAGCGGAATGCCCTGGTATTCCCAGTCATAGAGCAAATAGGTGCCGCCGTCGGTCTCCGCGCCGCCGTAGCTGGTGCGGATCTCGAACTGGTCACCGGAGAGGCGCACCGGCAGCATGTCCACGCGGAACGGCACGTCCGCTTCCTCGTTGTATTGCAGATAGACTTTCGCGATCTCGTCAGAGCGCAGCTCGGGAGTGGCAGGCGCGTCGGCGGTATCGTCCCACTTCACCGCCTCCACGCGCGCTGTCAGGTAGGGATCGCCCTGGTCGTCAAAGGCCCAGGCCTGGCGCTCCGCGTTGGAATTGAACTGCGCTCCGGGGTACGTTGGTTCCGCATCCGAGATCGCGTTGTTCCACCAGCCGTTCTCCGTCGGGCGGGCGTCAGCGTCCGCACCCGGATTGGCCTCGGGCTCCGGCACGTCGTCCCAGCCGTAGCGGCGCTCCAGCGAGCCAGCGGCTCCCGATGCCACGTAGGTCGGGGCGGTAAACGCCGGGCTGGCGGTGAACTGCGGCCCCAGCACATCCAGGTTGTTGAAGTTGTCGTAGGCCACGATCGTGACTTTGTTGCTGGTGCCGTCGACACCGGCGCCCACTGCCCGCAGCTGCATCGGCGTCAGCGGGATTGTGCACTCCACGCTGGCTGGCCAGATGCCGGGCCGGTTGCCGATGCTGAAGTTCAGCATGTACAGCACCTGGTTCATGTCCGGCTCATCGCCGGTGGCCGGGCGGTTGTCCGCGCCGTCGGGGTTGATGAACGCCATGTACCAGCTCATGTCCACCACGTCGCTGAAGGCGACGTAGTAGCGCACCGGCGCCAGTTCCTCGGGCACGCTGTCCACGCGGCCGTCGCCGTCGAAGTCATAGCGGAAGTCGCTCGGCGGGTCGGCCATCAGGCCGACACTCATGCGGCTGAACTTGTACAGCGGCACGTTGAGCATGTCCGCCGGCGTATCAAAGCCGCCGGGGTTGAGCATCGTCTGGTAGTCGGCGGTGCGCATTCCGCCGTGCGGGCGGACCACCGGGTCGACGTTGTAGCCCAGGATCGGCAGCGGGTTGTTGTTGGGCTCCAGCAGCGAGCTGAGCAGATTGGCGAAGGGGCCGGAGATCTGGAAGAACCACGGCAGGCCGAAGGGGAAGAGGCTGCGCAGGCCGCGGTTGGCCCGCGGCATCCAGGCGCCGTTGTCGGGATCGAAGGTGTAGTCGTCCTGCTCGAAGAACGTGCCGTTGCGGTACATCACCGTGGACAGGCAGCTGTCGAGCGAGAACTGCGGGTTCAGCGCCGGATAGCCCGCGCCGGGCGCGCCGTTGTAGTCGTACTGGTGGCCAAACTCGCCGACGTTGTAGATGTTGGCGTTGGGATCGCGGTGGCTGATGAGGATGCCGGGGCTGGCGATGTCCGAGAGGTTGTAACGCGCATCGGTGTTGGGCACCATGTTGTCTTCGGCGCCCGCGCGGCCCAGGCGGTCCACGGTCGGCAGCGTCATCTTGTCGTACAGCGGCGTGGGCAGGTGCTCGCGGATCGAGGCGTACATCTGCTCCGCCAGCGCGCGGTAATCGTCCAGCGAAGTGCCGAAGACGTAGCGGTCGACGTCATAGCGCAGGTCCGGCTTGTCGTCGGTGTCGCGCATATTCGCCGGGATCGAGCGCCGCAGCGCGCCGTTGTACTGCGGATCGCCGGGGCGGTAGGCGTTGACCAGGTCCGCGGCCGGACTGACGTCCTGCTTGTAGTCGGCGAGGACATTGGTGTCATAGCTGAAGATCGTGACGTGGTCCTTCAGCCGCTCGAACTTGGCGTCGGTCATCCCCGGAATCTCGCGCAGCTGATCGATGTTGGTCAGCTGGCGCGGTGCCGGCAGCGGCAGGTCGTCCACATCGCTGCGGCTGAAATCCCAGTAGTAGTCGTTGACCACGCCGCCGTTGCCTTCCGTGACGCTTAGATCCACCAGCGGCGGAGTGATGTTGCAGGCGTCCTCGCGGTACTCGCCGGTCTTCGCATCGACGATAGCGTTGCCGCCGAAACCCGGGCTGCCAGGGATGTAGTAGTCGTTGTTACCAAGATTACGGCTGGCAGCCAGCTGCGAGAAGTAGTCCAGCGAAGGATTCAGGTAGGTGAGGATGTTCGCCGCCAGCTGCCCGTCGACGCCGGGCAGACTCATCAGCATGTTCAACGAGTTGCGCATCGCGTCCACGGATTCGGGGATCTGGTCGCCGTCGGTGTCGCCCTCGTAGTAGTGCTGCACGCTCTCGCCGATGTCCGGCATCGACACGCCGTCCAGGGTCGCCGAGAAGCGGCTGTTGGAGTCGTCCAGGCTGCCCCAGTCGATCGCGCCGGAATCAGGGCTAGCAAAGGTCTCAGTCGTGGCGTTGAACTGCTGCAGGCGCGTGCTCAGGCGGTCGGGGAAGAGCGGGTTGTCCATCCACTTCCAGCCTTCCTCGTCCACGACTTCGTTCATGTTGAAGTCGTTGGTGCCGTAGCCGTCGAAGTCGTAGTCGGTCTCCGCGCTCTCGGGCATGTACACGCGGACTTTCTTGCAGAAGATGTTGAGGTTCAGGCGGCCCGCCTCGTCGGAGACGTTGGCGTAGCTCTTGAGCAGGCTGGTGGGCATCGGACCGCTGTCCAGGTCGGTGTACACCGACTCGTAGATGTTCACCTTGGCGTTGTACATGTACTCGTCGATGTTGCCGTCGGCCAGGTCGCGGCTGACGGGGGTGCCAGGCCCGCCGGTGCGCGGTTCGTCCGCGCCGGGGTAGTAGCCAGGGCCGTACAGCACTGCAGCATCGTTGCCGTTGTTGAAAGGAGCGTTGATGTCGTAACCGTCGTCGACGCCGTCGTTGTCACTGTCCACCTGGACCGCGGCGTACTGGTTGAACATCCAGATCCAGTTGTTGGCGTTGTTGGAGTACAGGCTGCGCGAGTAGGGCCGGTTATCCGTGCTGAAGCTCCAGGATTGCCCCAGGTAGCTAGGAGCGTCAGACAGCGGGAAGCGGTAGTCGTAGCGGTACATGCGCGACGACGTGGGGACATCGGGCACCACGCCGGCGCCGATGTAGCTGCGGTCGAAGCGCGGCCCAACCCAGTAGTCGTCGTTCGTACCGTAGATCCCGTCCAGGCCGGAGCCGACCGGCGCGCCGCCGCCCGTGTCGATCTCGTCACGCCGCCAGCCGGTGACTGGATCGGTGACAATGATCGCGGTATCGGGCTGCGCCGTCGAGGTGTACCAGCTGGGGTAGGACTTCTCCTGCACGACCAGCGAGATGGCATCGTTGATCGCCTTCTCGGCGGCCAGCTCGGCCCGCGCACCCTTGATCGCTTCCGCCGTGGACACGCTTTCGGTGTTGATGCTCGTCAGCACCAGCGTGATCAGCGGCAGCAGCAGGGCGACAAAGACCAGCACAGCCAGCAGGATCACCCCGCGTCGGTCGTGGCCAAGGGAAGCGATACGCGCAGAAATAGGGCGCAGACTCCCGCCCGGCACGGAAACGCCAGCATCTCTTCTAAGCATAGTGAATCCTGGAAATGGGTTCAGACCCTTCGTCGACCTATTATACCCACCACAGCACTTTTAATAATTATAGGGAAGAGTCTTTGTAGCATGAGCAAGGTGGGCGGCGGCGGACATGCCAGCGCGCCAGCGGGCGGTTTTCCCGAAACCAAGGCAGCTTGGATGTGGCAGACGCGCAGATGCGCATTTGCACGCCTGATCTGCCTTTCTCTCAGCTGTCTGCCACCGCGGCACGGCCCGCGTGCTACGGCTGCGGATCCTTCTCCTGCAGCTTCTCCCAGGGGGTGCGGGCCAGAATCTGGACGTCCGGGCTGAGCGGGTCGGGGAACATGATCTGCGAGGCGCGGTCCACGTTCAACTCCACGCGCCGCCTGTTCGATATGTCCAGCGCGGCGGAGTGCGGGTCGGTCACCAGCTCGGCGCGGTAGACGTAGCTCACCGGCACGGTCTTGGACAACACGATGTCGCGGCCGGCGCCGATGTAGTCTTTCTTCAGGTTGTACAGCGGGATGGTGCGGTCGGCATCCTGGAACGGCACCGGGCTGTCCAGGCGGTAGTACACCAGTTGGCCGCTCTTGCCTTCCTGGCCGCTGGCGCTGCGGCGCTGCTCGATGATCTGCCGCGGCGTAGCCACAACGGTGACGCGCACCGCACGCAGGTAGGGCATCCACCAGCCCGGCACCGGGTCGTCGGGCACGCCGTCGCCATCGGGAATGCCGTCGGCGTCGCCCATGTCGCCCATGCCCGTCGGATCGCTGGTCTCCAAGTAATACTGCTGCCCGTGCAGCGTCTCCATGTCCGGACGCAGCTCAGCCAGCCCGCCCTCGACGGTCTGCGCGCCGCTCACGCTGGTGGTGACGAACGCCAGGCGGTCGATCGGCGCGTTGTCGGCGATGTTGTCGCCGGTGGAGTCGACGTTGTAGAACGCGGAGCAGCTCCAGCCAGCCGGATTGCTGCCATTCAGGTGGCCCAGGCCCACGCCAGTGGGCGGGCTTGGAGGATTCCCAACGGTCAACGTGCCATCAAGCTTGCGGACATCATAGCCCTCAGGGTACTGATCGGCGATGCGCCAGTAGGTGCCGCCGTATTCCGCCCCGGTCGTGTCCGTATAGTCGGCGTTGTAGGCGACGTCGATCACACGCTGTTCCCAGTGGCTGATCAGCGGGACGGTGTTCTCCATCTGGCTGGTCATCTCCGAGCCGGCGGGCACGGAGACAATCGCGCCGGTGTCAACGTTCTGGCAGATGATCTCGACGTTGCCGGCGTTGACCTGCGACATGTACACCGGCACCTCGTGCAGGTACTCGTACTTGACGCGGGTGATATTGCTGGCGATCGGGATCTGGCGGATGCGGCGCACGATGTCCTCATCGCGCAACTTGTAGAAGATGTCCTGGATGGCGGCCGCGGTTTCCGTGGCGGGCCCTACGGGCACCACATCTGGATAACCCGCGATCTGGCCGCCACCGAAGCCCGTGTTCAACACATCAACTACGCCGTCGCCGTTGCGGTCGCATTCGCTGGCCAGGTAGTACGGCATCTGGCGGTCTGTGGGAATCGCCAGGCGGAAGAAGCTGCGGTAGTCTGTGACACGCGTGCCGGCAGCCTGGCGCAGGACGCGTGGCATCCCCTGGTTGCTAGGTGGGCTGGTGACGTGCTGCCCCATGACAAACGCTGAGCCGTCGTGCACGGTCTGGATACGGTCGCCCCAGGCCTCGGTCAGCCAGAAGCTGGCGGCGACGACAGGTACTTTGCCGCTGGGGGTGTCTTCCCACCACGCCACGCGCCAGATGGCATCCTGGCCATAGCCGCGGATGGCATTGGTGCTGGGATCCGGTTCATCTTCGTCGGGGTAGCCGTTGATGTCGCGATCGAAGGACAACGGGATGTAGGACGCGCTGGCGATGTCGTCGCACTCGTAGTTCAGCAGCGTGCGGGCGTTGGAGTTGAGCTGCGCGCGGGTTTCGCCGGTACGCAGGATCTCAAACGAGCTGCCCAGCACGCTGACCAGCACCGCCATCACGATCGAGGCGATTACCAGTACGATCAGCACCTCGATGAGAGTGAAGCCCGCTCTAGTACTGTTGCATCTCATAAATTCACCAGGCCCTCGTACATTGCGAAACGGCGCCGCCGCCACTGCAACTTCGCACGGCGCAGCGCCGCCCGCCAGGCGCCACTGTTATTATTCCCGCTTACGTCTTTTTGCTAAAGTACACCGCGCCTTCAAATAGCTGCAGTACGTAATTCTCGTAACGCGTGTCCACGCCGGGGCTGCCGAAGCCCGGCAGGCCGTTGGCCACGAACTCGCGCTGCTCGTCCTCGAACTCGCGCGACTTGTGGCTCTTGCTGCCGTAGCCGAACAGGTAATAGCCGGTGACGTTCACGCCCCACTTATAGAACTCGTTCTCCAGCGTCGCCAGGCTGTCGCCGAACGGATAGGCGCTGGACGAGAGGATGGGCACGTAGGCGAAGTCGCCCGGCGCGAAGTAGTCCGTGTCATCCACGCCGAACTTGCAGGCATCGGAGAAGCCCTGCGGCGACCAGTTGTTCACTGGCGGCAGCGGATTCGGCATCAGGATGACGCGCATCGAATCCAGTGGATCCGGCGCGGGATTGGGAATCGCACCCGAGCCCGTGCGGTCCACGCACAGCGAGCACTGATACGCGGCCATGTTGGTAAAGCCGTTGGCCGGATTGTTGAGATCGAACGTGCTCATGTCGAAGCCGAAGCGGAAGATGTTGCGCATCTTGACGCGCATGCCCGCGCCGGTCGAGATGAACTGGTTGGCCGGATACTCCTGGATCGCGTCGCCGATGACCAGGCTGTCGAAGTAACGAGCCGTGCCCTCGTTGCCTACCAGCTGCGTGTCCTTGACGGCCTTGAGCTGCTCGAACACGGAAAGCGTGCTGTTGTTGTAGTGGCCGTAGCCCCCCAGCACACCGTTGAACAGCCAGCCGCTGGGGGCGCCTATCGCGTTGGAGCCGTCGTAGAGCGCGGGATCGCCCAGCGCGTGGTCGGCGAACGGCGCCATGACGTCAAGCGCCACGCCTGGGTAGTTGCCGCCGTGACTTTGCGCATAGTTGGCCAGCGCGGTTTCGATGTTGGCGCAGGAAGTCTTCACCGCGACTTCCTTGGCCCGCGTCTGCGCTCCCTTGACCACCGGCACCATGGCAACGATCAGGATGCCGATGATGCCGATGACCACCAGCATCTCTACCAAAGTGAATCCGTGTCTGCTATGCATTTTCACGACTCCTCGCAACCCTTTTCCACAGGTGCTCTTGCACTCATGCATCATTCGCCGCCGGCGCTGCCGGCAGCAGTTCTAAAACTCAACTTTGCCACCGCTCTGGGTGGTCGTCCCGCCGGATTGTCCGCTGGTGCGCTTGAAATAAGCGATCATGCCCAGCTCGAACATGTCCTTCGTGCCGCTGTTGTCGTAGTCCTTCTTCGCTTCCTGGTTGGAACGCGAAGACAGCCCCAGCGAGTTGTTGGGATAGCACACGTAGGCCGCGCCGTTCATCGGCAACGCGCCATAGGCCCACAGCTGGTAGCTGTCGATCACGTCCAGGTAGTACATGCCGTCGTGGGTCTGCGTCGGCGACTTGGCCTCGTAGCTCTTCTTGGCTTCCACGATCCCCGGCGGATCGACCAGCGTGTCTCCCGAGGTGTTGTAGAAGAATGTGTACACAAAATCTCCGGGCAGCGGATAGACGTCCGGATGGGGAAGCGTCTTGTCCATCTTGTCCGGACCGCCGTTCCAGTCGGTATTGCCGTAGGACCAGGCAATGCTGCCCATCGGGCGCTTGAGGAACGGGTTCTGCGGATAATCCGAGACGTACCCCAGCGCCCGCAGCGGGTCGCTGAACTGGTTGAAGATCCGGTAAAAGTTGTTGCCGGCGACGTCGAAGCCATGCGGATTGATCAGGCCAGGATTGTCCAGCGTGGGCACAAAGCCATCGTTCACCGTGTGCACGCCGCCGATCAGCGCCAGGCTGCACCAGCCGAGGGGGTCGCTGGTCAGGCCGACGCCGGTATCCGTCGCGCGATAGGGATCGAAGCCCGGCTGGTTGATCGTTTGATCGGCGAACCAGCGGATGCGGAACGGATACGTGGCGTTGTTGTCCACGCCGAACTGCTCCAGCGCTTTGTGGATCTCGTTCAGGTTGGCCGCGGTCTGCGTCTCGCGGGCGCGCGTCCGCGTATCGGTGAGGTAAGGTACGGACATCGTCACCAGAATGCCGATGATCACGACCACCACCAAAAGCTCGATGAGCGTGAAACCGCCGCGTCCGCCCGACCGCCACGCACCATGCTCGTATGCCTTCAGCATGCTTTGCCCTCTCGCTCTGTGCCCAAACCATTCGTTCATCATTGGTTCCGCCTAGCTCCCGGTGATTTTGACGAACGCAGCGCCAAAGAATGCCGGATCGATGTCTGGCGCCCCGCCGGGTAGCGTTCCGCCAAAACTGCCGACACTGCCATCGCTGTCCACCATCTCCGGGCTCAGCAGGCCGCCCGCATTAGTGTTCGATAGCACGCGCTCCAGCGCATCGGCAGTACTGCTGTTGTCGAAGTCAAACGCGCCCAGGCGTGTGTTCCAGTATTTCTCGCTGAGGCCCTTGGCCTGCGCGTCATCCAGCCGGCTGTGTCCCCAGCCGATCAGCATGTAGCCGCGGCAGCGCTTGTAGTAGTCCGAGAGCTGGGCAATGGACAGCGCGTTGCTGGTCCAGTCACCGACGTAGTCGTAGCCCGTGTTGTTGACCGGGTTCAGTGGGATGTAGGTGAAGAACCCGCGGCCGAAGTCCTCGTAGCTCTGCCGCATCGTCTGATACGGATAGCCGCTGACCTCGTGATGCGTGTAGCGGTTCCAGTCCAGCGTATCCCAGCGGCCCACCGTCGGCGGCGAGTCGCCCAGCAGCGGCTGGAACAGGAACAGGTTGCCCATCTGCGACTTGGCAGCACCCGTCGCCTTGAGGAACGGGTTGGCCGGATAATCGGTCAGGTAGCCGCTGACAGCCAACTCGTCCTGCACGTCGACGTTGGGCGTGCCGTCAGCGAGGAACGGGTCTTCATCGCCCGGTCCGAGCCGCTGTCCCGCGGTCTTGCCGGTCGTGAAGTCCTTGTGCGGCTCGCTGCCGTCATAGGATGGCAAGGCGCCGATCACACCAGGCCCGACGTAGTAATCGCCCGCGGTGTCCTGCTCCCAGTGCGCGCCGGGATAGCAGCCGGCATGGTCCACGCCGAAGTTCTCCAGCGCGACCTGGATACTGTTACAGCCGGAGCGCACCTCAGTATCCTTGGCCTTGAGGCGGGCGATGTTGGCCGCGGGAACGGCGATGGAGACCAGAATCAGGATGATCCCCATGACCACCAGCAGTTCAACCAGTGTGAAACCTGTGTTCTTGACCGGCATGCGTTGCACCTTGAAGTACCGCATCGTCATAATAGACGAAGCATTATAGATTAGGTTACCAAAAGCACCAAACTGAATCGCCGCAGCGCGGTATTCGCACGCCCCGGAGAAGCCAGTGGCTACTTGGGGGGGCTGATATTCATCCGCACTAGCCTGCTGCCAGACTCTACTTCGCTGGCCACGTTGCTCTCGGCGATGAATGTGCGCAAGTCAATGATGTTAAGGTCGCTGGAGGGGATGTAGGCGCTTTCCGCCTTGCGGGGCAGCCAGAACACCTGGACAATCACCAGCTTGCCCAACGAGCCTTGGTTGCTTGCGACAGCGAATTTGTTGTCCGGCCCATTTGTGGGCGGGTACGGGTTGACAGCCGTTGCTCCGCCATCGCGGTCGTCGCTGGGCGCGTAGCCATCAGGGCCTGTCACCGCGTTAATTCGCACATAACTCGGATCGCCGTCGGTATCGCGGGGTGTAGCCTGCACATCGAGAATGATCGTGCGCCGGCCGTAGATTGCGTAATTATCCACCTGCTGCTCGACACCCGTGCGGAACGCATCATAGGAGTCGGTGCCCGAGCCGCTGCTCGGGTCGAGCAGCGTCGGCTCGACTTGATAAAGGGTACGGCGGTCGTTCATCCGCACGTCCCGGCGGTCAATGCCTACCAGGCTCTGGTTGCGCAGGTAGACCTTCTGCGAGTAGAAACCGATTGGCTCGTATTCGTAGTCGATGCTCGTCCCGCCGTTGTTGAAGCTAACCTGCGGGTCGTCGATCTCGGCATAGGGGTTGTACGGCAGGTAGTGATTGACCCCATCAGTGTTGTTGTAGCCCTGGGTGCGAGGGTCGTAGGGATTGAAGGTCAGTGGCAGCGGATAGAAGAACATCGCCTGCCATTGCCGGCCTTGCGTTTCGAAATCGTAGCCGTACCAGTCCGCTGCAGATGTATCGATCGGGCCGCCGGCAACGGTGTTGTAGACTCGCAACTGCTCGCGCGCCGGCGTGACATTGGAGCGGATTTCGTCGTAGGGCATCTGGCGGATCTCGGCGAGACGCTCCTGCGCCAGCATCAGCGCTCGCGTGCGGATGCCCGCCTGCTCCACCGTCTGCAGTGACTTGGTGTAGAAGTACGCCACTGGCACGAGCGCAATGGCCAGGATGGTCAGTGCCACCAGCAACTCAAGCAGCGAGAAACCGCCTCTCGGCGTCGTTAGACGATGCACGCGCGCAACCTCATTGCGGACTAATCCCATGTCCTATTTTACCCATCGCCAGAGGCTCTCTCACCACCGGCAGCCCCCTTAATACCCCAGCGCTTGGCCTACGGAGCCAGGAAATTCTGCCCGTAGCCGAATTCCCGCGCCACCAGCGGCATCTCATCAACCTCGCTGCCGCTGGGCGCGAGGTTGTAGGACTCGTTGAGCCGCGGATCGGTCGAGTCGATCTTGCGCGAGCTGTCGTTCGGCGTGTAGTCCGTGACGTAGTACTTGCCGTTCAGCGGCCACAGCGCCAGCAGGCGCCCTGAAGCGCCCTGGTCGACCTTGCGGTTGTCAGCCAGCATCGCCCTGGCACACGTGCTCGTGGAACCGAACTCGATACATTCCTCGATACACATCCACATGCAGCGCACGACGGGCATATTCGAACGTACAATCAC
>Ga0315287_10007067_pt1 | contig 11238 bp, 10 predicted proteins | sample YL17G11_0_MG_FD_205037 | JGI IMG/M metagenome (GOLD analysis project Ga0315287, IMG submission 205037) | Sediment microbial communities from Yellowstone Lake, YNP, Wyoming, USA - YL17G11_0 | ecosystem: Environmental > Aquatic > Freshwater > Lake > Sediment | place: USA: Wyoming | collected...
CCCGTTGATGTCACGATGCCGAACATGGCACACACACGGGCCGTCAAGGTCGGCCCGGATGAAGGCAGTGGATCGCGCTCGACGTGTGGGAGAAAACCATATTCCCGAATGGGCGCGTACGCATCATTCGCCTCCTCGGGCAGGCCCATCCAGGCGCTGTCTGAAGGGGCGGGCCCGCTGCGACCAGCCGCCTGCGACAGGGCGGCAGGGGGCTTACGGTTCAGCCCCGGCGCGTCCCAGCATGACGTGATGATGGCCCTATACGCCCCCGAGAGGGGCGCACGACCGGAGCCGAATGGGACGAGTCAGCTGTCGAAGTGGTCCGAGGGATTACCACCCGACTCTTGACAGAACCCCATATCGGGTCCTGAGATACTGATGGTTTGAGTGGGCCCAACCGGATTTGAGACCGCTCAAACCACTGGCTTGCCCAGCTCAGGTACATCGACCCCGATGTATGGCATCTCGGGAAGGATATCAGAAACGAGGGGTTAGTAGCCCCTCACAAACCCTTTTCATTTCCCTCTCTATGAACTCTTCCTTCAATGCCGAAGATTGCTGTCGAAAATCATTCGTAAGATGACAGGAAAGCATCAGCTATTTCAATGATGACGTTGATGCGGTAGGCTGGTAGAAGAATGGATTCACTCAGAAAGACCGCAACGATTGTCGGAGTGTTGTTCATAATTGCGACGATTGCAGGAATGATGGGTGCTATCTTCATAGGGCCTATTACGGATGATCCAGATTATCTTGTTAACACTTCTGCACATGAAAACGAAGTGGCATTGGGAGCGCTCCTTACCTTGATTATGGGAGTCTCACTTGTTGGTATTGCGGTTATGATATTTCCCATCCTCAAGAAAGTCAATGAAGGTTTGGCTCTAGCGTACGTTGGCTTCAGGACTCTTGAGTGCGTAATCCTTATCATTGTAGCAATGAGCCTACTATCGTTATTGACATTAAGTCAGGAATATGTAAAGGCGGGAGCTTCGGATGCCACCTCTTTTGAGGCTCAAGGCGCTGTATTGCTTGCACAACAAGAGTGGTCCAATATCCCCGTGGATATTGCTTTTGGCCTTGGTTGCCTGATGGTTTACCTTCTATTGTATCAGTCAAAACTCGTTCCTCGACCATTGTCAGCTTGGGGGTTTATTGGAGGCGCACTCATGTTAGTGACAGCCCCGCTGGGTGCGTTTGGCGTTATCAGTTTTCTTGATACGCCCTCGATCTTGCTGAATCTCCCAATCTTCGCGCTTGAAATGGTTCTGGCGGCATGGTTGATAGTGAAAGGATTCAATCCGTCTGCAATCGCTTCCTTGTTTACCAAAGGATAGGTATACCTGACAAAATGAGCACATCTAGACCGAAGAAGGAGGTGTATGGTGGAACTCACATGGAGCGGTAAGGCTTTAGTCGGGACGTTGCTCTTTCGTTCGATCTTTGGAGGGTATCTGATAGGAATGGATCAATACCGCTTTGATGATGTAGAAAGCGCGCTGACAGTCCTATTGATATATGGCTTGATAGACATCTTCGCAATTCTGTTCCTCTTGGGCAAAAGATATGGACTCTTAGGCATAATAGGTCTTGATGTCGTCTTCATAGTATTACAGTCTGTTTTCACGATCGCTGCTTTAAGTGGAACAGCAGATGCAGGCTTGCATGACCCGGTTACGAATTGGTGGGAAACGTTGCTGATGTTCCTGTTCTCCATACTGACACTCATATTCGCTATCAGAATCTACAGAGAAACCCGACTCTCATTGCGTGTCCTAGAATCTCCAAGTCCATGACCTCTGTCGTGGTCATGATTCCCCAGTCGACAGTGAGGGCAAGCCGATGCAGGACCTAGTGTCAAGATTGAGAAGACAGCTCGGATATTCGGCCACAGCAACGAACGCACAACGATGAAGTATCTCGGTCTCGACCATGAAGACATGGCCGAGGCAATGAGCCAATATGCCCAGTATCAGAGAGCGGTCGTTTTTCCGAAAGTGGAAAGAATCGAGTCTGAGCCAGAAGTTTGAGTGGGCCCAACCGGATTTGTGCCCACTAGAATGACTGGCTCGGCGCAAGAAGGTACAGAGGCCCAGACCTATGGCATCTAGGGAAGGGCAACGGAAAGGAGGGGTTCGTAACCCCTCACAAACCACTTTCTCTCTTTCTCCCCCCAGTGGCTCTTCCCAAAGCCGCCCTCGTTGTAGCTTGAACATTAATTCGTAACATGAAATTAAAATGCGCGAAGGCACGGATATGAACCCTAGGCAAGCTAGTTAGGTGGAATCTCGATTCAATCAGAACGGAAATCGCATTCGGATAATCCTCTTCCTCCTATGCTAGAAGCACTCTCTTCGGCAACCTGATTCTTTGAAAACTGAAGCAGCCAGTTGGTTTACAATCTTGTAGGACTCCCACCCAACGAGTTCTTATAGGCGCTTGAATTAACCCAGTTTCGCAATGGATGTCGTCACTTTCATCATGAGCCTCGCCGTCATTCTGCTGGGATGCGAGTTTTTCACGAACGGAGTCGAGTGGGCAGGCAAGCGGTTCAGGCTGTCGGAGGGTTGCGTAGGCAGCGTTCTGGCGGCGGTGGGCACTGCTCTCCCAGAAACGATCGTACCGATCATCGCAATCTTCTTGATGCAGGACGAGTCCAACGCCGGCGAAGAGATCGGCATCGGCGCAATCCTCGGTGCGCCGTTCATGCTGGCGACACTCGCGATGTTCGTCTGCGGCCTCTCGGTCTTCCTGTTCCGAAAAAGGAGACATGCAAAGACCCTGCGCATCAACGGGCAGCTAATCAGAAGAGACCTTAGCTTCTTCCTCGCGGCCTATTCTCTGGCAGCCCTATGCGCTTTCGTTCCATCGGATTTCGCCGTATTGAGATGGATAATCGGCATGTTGCTGATACCGCTCTACTTAGTGTACATCTGGTACACGGTCAAGAAGGGTGGAGCGTGTGCCTCAGACGATGATCTGAAGGACCTTTACTGCCACAAGATGGCAGAGAAGATGCTCAGACGAAACCGTGACGACTCGTACCTCGACCCGGTGGCCGGGAATCTGGAGAAGTTGATGAACAGGAAGGAGCCGAGGACGCTCATAATCCTGTTCCAGATAGCCCTTTCCCTTTTTGCGATAATCTTAGGCGCGAATTTCTTTGTCGAGCAGATCAGGGTGGTGGCAGTAGAGCTATCGATCAACCCGCTAATCCTCGCACTCATCATCGCGCCCGTGGCGACCGAACTTCCCGAGAAGTTCAACAGTTTCCTCTGGATCAGGCAGGGCAAGGACACCTACGCGATTGGCAACATAACAGGGGCGATGGTCTTCCAGAGCTGCATCCCTGTGACCATAGGAGTCGTCTTCACGAACTGGCATATAGAACTGAACGATCCGGTGCAGCTGCTCGAGGCCGTCAGCATTGTGATTGCGATGCTAACCGCTGTTGTGCTCTACTACAGATCGTCTCACAAGGAGCTGCACACCTCAGGACTGATGGCCGGAGGGGTGATGTACGCGCTCTTCATCGTATTGGTCTTGGTCACTATATGATTAGAGCCGGGTTCAGAATCCTCCTGAATGACAAAGGAATTGACTATACTGGCTATGTGTGGGTGCGTGCCTGGTGGGGCTCGACCCCATCGAAGATACTGGCTGACCTCGTCGATGTACGGAAATTGGGTGTTCGAACCCAGTAACTAGCGTCGACTAATCACTACAATGGATGTAGTCTTCAGACCCCCAGTTTGCCTAAAGTAAGTGCTCTATCAAGATCCGTATCCCGATTAGTATGAGGATAAGGCCGCCAAGAATCTTGATCTTCTTGCCAAAGACGCTTCCCATCCCGGAACCGAATATGACTCCCACAAAGGAGAGCACGAAGGTCACTATCCCAATAATCAAGATCGGGATTAGGATAGGTGTTTCCAAGAATGCGAAACTGAGACCAACCATCAAAGCATCTATGCTTGTCGCAACCGCGAGAGTGAGCGCGGCAAATAGTGTGATATATACTTCCTTGCCATCTTCACTTCTTGTTGAGTCATAGATCATCTTTGCGCCAATGAACCCAAGTAGCCAAAATGCGATCCAATGGTCGACTCCCATGATTATGTCCTTTAGGCCTAGACCTGCAAGCCAGCCGATTACGGGCATCAACGCCTGGAAACCTCCAAAAAGAGAAGCTAGCAGGATTGCGGATTCTAGCTTGTTCTTGTTTACAGATATTCCTTTTGCGATTGAAACTGCGAAAGCATCCATGGCTAGTCCAATCGCAACTAGAATCACCGTGACGAAATCCATCATCTCACCAGTTGACCCAATCAGAACGGCAAGAGAGATTCACCCATGGTTTCTATCCCAACGTTGAAAGCCCTCATCCTGCGATTGGGAGTCGTGAGATGTAATGACTGCATATAATCACATCGGGGTATTGATTGGTGGTCTTCTGAACCCCTGTATGCATAGAGGCGCGGCTGTGTCATAGGAGGGCCACTATTGGGTTCGGACATGGTCGTTTTTCCGAAAGTGGAAAGAATCGACTCAGAGCCAGATGATGGGAGTGGGCCCAACCGGATTTGAACCGGTGACCTACGCCGTGTAAGGGCGTTATCATAACCACTAGACCATGGGCCCGCTTGGCAGGCGGCCTATGCGCTCTGCCCTCATAAAAACATTCTCAGCGGACTGCGCCCTTCCCGGCATCAAAGCCCTTCGCGAATGCCACCAGGTTCTCGGTCAGCCGCCTCGGTATGTTCATCTCGACGGCCTTCTCGAAGTGCTTCCTCTCGAGGCCTGTCGTGCCAGACCCCGCTAGCGCCCCGACCATGACCACGTTCGACGACATCGGAACTCCCGCCTCCTCGGCGAGCTTCCTCGCGTCGACGACGATCAGCCCCTTTGACACGCCCTCGAAGCGCGCCCGCACCTCCTCCACCGTGGGATACCTGAGCTTCTGCGTCGACACGCTCAGAGGGACCATCTTCTCGGTGGACGCGATCGCGAGCGTCCTCTTGGAGCACTTGGGGATCGCCCTCAGGGTCTCCAGGAGCTCGAGCGACAGGATGACGTCGGCCTTCCCGTCTGGGATCAATGGGCTCGCGAAGTCCCCTATCCTGGCGGTGCACACGACTGAGCCGCCTCTCTGGGCCATGCCGTGGGTCTCGCTCAGGATTACTTCCTTCCCGGCGACTATCGCGGCGTCGCCTATGAGCTTGGACGCGGTGATGATGCCCTGGCCTCCGACGCCGACGAGATAGATGTCGACCATCACTTCGCCTCCTTGATGGCCTTGTACGGGCAGACCTGCGCACAGACGCCGCAGCCAGCGCAGAGCACATCATCGATGGTCTGGACCTTGTCCATGCTGGATATCGCGGGGCACTGGAACTTAGTGACGCAGGTCCTGCACTTCTTGCAGTCCTCCTGGTCGATGTAATGCTTCTTCAGGATGGCCCCCTTCTCGTCCCTGGGGGCGATTAGCGCGCACTCCCTGCGGGCGATGATGACGGACACGCCCTCGTGCGTCAGAGCCTCTTCGACGGCCTCCGTCGTGGTCTTGATATCGTACGGGTCCACGACCTTCAGCCACTTGACCCCGCAGCCCCCGACGACCTCCTCGATCGAGACGGGTGACACGGTTGCCCCCGTGGGATCCTTTGCGCTCCCAGGGTGCGGCTGATGCCCCGTCATGGCCGTCGTGCGGTTGTCGAGGATCATGAGCAGGAACTTGTGCCCGTGGTGCACCGCGTTGATGAGTCCGGGGACGCCCGCGTGGAAGAAAGTGGAGTCGCCGATGAACGCTATCACCGGGAGGTCGTTCACCTTGGCGAGGCCTCCCGCCAGGCCCACGCTCGAGCCCATGCACACCAGGATGTCGGCGGCGCTGTACGGGGGCGCCACGCCGAGCGTGTAGCAGCCGATGTCGGAGGCGAAGATCGCTTTCTTGTTCGTCGCCTTGTTGACCGCGAAGTACGTCGCGCTGTGCGGGCAGCCCGCACATAATACCGGAGGCCTGACGGGTAGGTCGGCTGGGACCTCTGGGGGCTTCGTACCGGTCGCCCCTGGGAGGCCGAACGCCTTGGACAGACCCGCGGCGACTATCTCCTGGTCGAACTCGTACGCGCGTGGGAACATCCCGTCCGCCTTCCCGATGATCTTCACTGCGATCCCGTGGTGTTGGGCGAGCGACCTCACGGCCGTCTCGAGCACGGGCTCGAGCTCCTCGACGACGGCGACCGTGTCGTGAGTTTTGAGGAACTCTAGCATCTTCTCCGTCGGCATCGGGTACGAGAACCCCAGCTTCAACAAGTCCGCCTGGAGGTTCAGCGCCCTCGAAGCATCGTACGCGTAGTTCGCGGCTGCAGAGGATGTGATTATCCCCTGCCTGCCACCGTTACCGATGCGCTTGATGACATTGAACTCGGATTCCTCAGCCAACTGCTCTGCCGCTCTCAGCCTGTCGAGAAGCACCAAGTGCCGCACCCTCGCGACCGCCGGGACAGTCACGAACCTCTTCGGGTCCTTCACGAACTCCTTCTTCTTGGGGCCCTGGACGATCGTCCCTACCGTGACGGGCCCGCGCACGTGCGCGACGCGCGTTGTTGTGCGCAGGATCACGGGCAGCTCGAGCTTCTCGGATATCTCGAAGGCCTTCTTGGTCATCTCGTAGCATTCCTGCGGGTTCGCAGGCTCAAGCATCGGGATGCCCCCGAGGAGCGCGTAGTACCTGTTGTCCTGCTCGTTCTGACTCGAATGACATGAAGGGTCATCCGCGGTGACGAGGACGAACCCGCCCCTGGTGCCCGTGTATGCGAATGTGAGCAGCGCGTCCGCGGCGACGTTCACGCCCACGTGCTTCATGCTCACGAGCGCCCGGACACCGGATGCCGCGGCGCCTATCGCGACCTCCACCGCGACCATCTCGTTGGCGGAGTACTCGAAGTATATCCCGGCGTCCCTGGCCACGCGCGCGAGCGAGTCGCCGATCTCGGATGCCGGTGTGCCAGGATAGGTCGTTGCCACCGAGACCCCTGCCTCTAGGGCGCCCCTGGCGATCGCCTCGTTCCCTAGGAGGAGTATCTTGGTCCCTGGCTTCGTCTCGAGTATCTTGTCCATTTCGCGCCGGGAATCGGGCCCTGGGTGGAAATACCTTTTCGACCTAGCCGAAATTTACTCCAAGATTCGTCTTCTACAGGCCATATGGTAGATTATGGTCCCCCCCAGGACGCCTTCGCTCGTCATGTTGAAATAGGCAAATCCAGTTTGAGTGTGACGTGACTGGGAGGACAGCGGCGGAGAAGATACTCGGCAGGGCGTCGGGGTTCCCTCAGGCGAGGGCGGGGGAAATAGTCGAGTCGTCCCCAGACCTCGCTCTGTCCCACGAGAACACATTCCTAGTGAACAAGTCGTTCGCGGAGCTGGGTGTCGAAAAGCCTTGGGATTCAGGCAAGGTCGTGGTGGTCCTCGACCACAGGACTCCGGCGAACACCGCGCAGACGGCCGCGGTCCATGCCAAGATACGCGAGATTGTTTCGAAGCACGGGATCGGGAGGTTCTACGACGTAGGCGAGGGCGTGTGCCACCAGCTGCTGGTGGAGAAGCGGCTCGCAAGGCCTGGCCAGCTTGTCTTGGGCACAGACTCTCATACGACCACCGCGGGCGCGGTGGGCGCCTTCGCGACGGGCATCGGGGCCACCGAGATGGCCGGAGTGTGGGCCACCGGCAGCCTGTGGCTCAAGGTCCCGGAATCGGTGCTGCTGACGCTCGACGGGGTTCTGCGGAACGGCGTGTTCGCTAAGGATGTCGCTCTTCACCTGGCCCGGACGATCGGCCCCTCGGGGGCCGAGTACAAGTGCCTGGAGTTCACGGGTTCGTTCTTCCACGACCTCACGATATCCAGCAGGATGGTCCTATGCAACATGAGCATGGAGATGGGCGCGAAGGCGGCCATCTCCCCGGTCGACGCGGTGACCAAGATGTGGTACGATGGTTCGGAGCTCGGTGAAGTCGGGTCGTTCAGTTCGGATGCCGATGCCCGCTTCTGCGACCGCATCCGCACGGAGGTATCTGGCCTGACACCCCTGGTGTCAGGTCCGCACAAGGTCGAGGCGGTCAGGCCGGTGGAGAAGGCCGAGGGCCTAGCGGTCGACCAGGCGTTCATAGGGACATGTACGAACGGGCGCCTCGAAGACCTTGCGGCAGCCGCTATGATTCTGAAAGGCCGCAAGGTCGCGCCAAGGTGCAGGCTGATAGTCGCTCCCGCTTCGAGGCAGGTGCTCGAGGAGGCGATAGACGACGGCATCGCCCAGACGATACTCGCGGCTGGCGGGACGATCCTTCCTCCAGGGTGCGGGCCGTGCTTGGGCGCACACGGAGGCGTGATCGGACCAGGGGAGGTGTGCATATCATCGAGCAACAGAAACTTCCCCGGGCGGATGGGCTCAGACCAGGCGGAGATATACCTCGCAAGTCCGGCGACGGTGGCCGCGAGCGCGGTCGAGGGGAGGATCACGGATCCCAGGAGGTTCCTGGAATGACCGTGAAGGGAAGGGTCTGGAGGTTCGGGGACGACATCAACACCGACCTGATAATTCCCGGACGGTACCTGGACAACTACGATCCCGCGCATCTCGCGGCCCACGCGATGGAGGGCGCAAGCAAGGAGTTCGCGTCCAAGGTGTCCAAGGGGGACATCATAGTCGCGGGCAAGAACTTCGGGTGCGGATCGAGCAGGGAGCAGGCGGTCATCGCGCTGAAGCACGCTGGGGTGTCCGCGGTCGTCGCCAAATCCTTCGCCCGGATATTCTACAGGAACGCAATCAACCTCGGCCTTCCAGTGATCGAGTCCGAAGACGCCCTCGAGGTCTTCTCGGATGGCGCCCTCGCCGTCTTGGAAAGTGGTTCGTCAGGACTTGTGTCTGAGGACGGAGCCAGGTCCGCGAAGCTGAAGGAGATTCCCGCGCACGCGCGTAGGATTCTCGACCAAGGCGGGCTCATACCGCACATCAGGGCTCGACTTAGGGAACGTGGTAAGTGATGGTCCGGGGACGTGCGGTTACACATTCATGCCATCGCCCTGCCTTCTGATGGACGATGGTCGGGTTCACGGTCGAGGACTCTCTGAACATGGCCAGCGTGGCCTTGCTTCTATTCATTCTGGTCTACGTCCTGATACGTTTACTGACGCACAGGCATTGAGGCCGTGGCACTGAAGTCGTGCCTTTCGATTGGAATCTCGTTATCACAGAAGCAACTCGCTCGGAAAAGGCCATTAATACCGTCCTCTTTCCTAGTTGCGAGGATGAGCGTGAAGTGCAAGCACTGCGACGCAGAGCTCCCGGATGAGGCCAAGTTCTGCCTCTCATGCGGCAGGAGCGTGGACATGCTCGTCCTCGAACCGGTGAAGCCCCCGAGCGGGTCGGATACGGACACGCGCGCGGTGATACTGCTGGCCTTCGGCATCTTCACCATGATGATAGGCGTCATGATGATCATGCCCGTTCTGCTCATCGGTGGGTCGCACCTTTGGCTGCTCGCTGCGCTCCCGTTCGCCGTCGGTGCTTCACTTCTCGCGATCAGGTACTATGTCCTGCACAGCTACGCCCACAAGGTCGAGAACCTCCGAGAGGAGGTCTCGGCAAAGATCAGGTGCAGGTACTGCGGCTCACTGAACGCCCAGGCTGCCAGGAAGTGCGAGAGCTGCGGCGCGACGCTGTGACCTCACCAGTCCTGCAAAGGCTATTATATGCTCCACCAATCACTTCACAGGGCCCGTGGGGTAGCACGGATATCCTTTTGGCCTTCGAAGCCGACGACGTGGGTTCAAATCCCACCGGGCCCGCTCTCACTCCAAGATCGCTCATTGCGCATCGAGCGTGCGACCTCGAGGCAAGCGTTGAGAGAAAATGATGGTGGAGGGGAGGCATCTCTCCTCCCTCTCCTGTCCGGTAATGGTTTTCGATTAGGCGTTGTATTCGACCAGGAAGTCATACCAGCCGGTATAGGCCGCGAAATCCAGGCCGGCATACACATAGGACCACGATGACCAGTCCCAGTCGGTGCCCCACCACAGTGTCATGCCCCCGCACATGGTTGTGCTGTCTGCGTTGTCAAGGTACAGGACAGCGTTTTCCACAGCCGTCTTCATGTTCTGCGTCAGGGTCCTGAGCGTCGGGTTCGTGATCTTAGAGTTCGCGAGCAGCTTGTTCGCGAGGTCGACCATGTCCACCTGGTACTTCGTGTAGAACACGGAGTAGGTGTCCCGGACCGAGGCCTTGTACGCGCGGTAATAGGTCTTCAGGTTCGCCCGGATCGCATCGCACCAGGCGTCTATCGTGCCCATCGACTGCGCAAGGCTGCTGATGCTGATCGCGCTCAGCGTGGCGTAGTAGAACTCGCTCCTGGGGTCGTAGTACTGCGCCCAGCCGGTAATCATGTCGCTCGCGACCTGGTCCGGCGTCCTCAGCGGGTCCAGGGCCACGGGCGTGAACATCAGGTCGTACGGGAACCCGTCTCCTGCCACTGTCTCCAGGGAGGCGACTACGATGTCGACCAGCCCGGTCAGGGATACCGTGTACAGGGTCTCTATGCTCGCCATGGAGCAGCAGTCGAATGACAGGATGTCGATGTATACTCCCGCATTCACTATTGCTGCCCTGAGCTCGTCGAGGTATATCCAGTCGTCTGATGTGTAGTCTCCGCAGAACCCGTTCCAGGCGCTGCCATGGTCCCAGGCGTTGATCAGCAGGTGCTGCGACGGGTAGCGGGCCGCGGTCTGGCTGATCATCCAGCTGAGAGTCGCGCCGTCCCCGAAGTTCATCTCGGGGAACGTCTCGACTATCTGGGCGTTGCTGCCTTCTATCTCCCAAAGCTCGGTCCCGGGGTAGGCCTCCCTATCGACGAAGGCCACTATGTTGACCTGCGCGCTCGCCGGGATGTTCTTCAGGTAGATCAGGCTGAGTCCTTCCCAGTATGTGTCGAAGTCGTTGTCCGCGTCTATGTACAGACCGATGGTCCATGTCGCGGTCGTCTCTGCCGAGGCGTTCTTCGATGCGCCCACCATGAAGAACGCAGGCAGAACCAGACACGCGACAGCTATCGCACTGGCTAGTCCCCTCAATGTTGTCCTTTTCATGCTCTTTCCCCTGTGGCACAGACCGAAAAGGGCTGCCCCACCGGCGGGGTGATGGTGTTGCTAGGATATATCGAATTCCGGGAGCGCGCCGGGCGAGC